>Ga0326726_10003923_pt1 | contig 13612 bp, 6 predicted proteins | sample MHFenrmetagenome_2_FD_207603 | JGI IMG/M metagenome (GOLD analysis project Ga0326726, IMG submission 207603) | Lab enriched peat soil microbial communities from Michigan Hollow, Ithaca, NY, United States - MHF15MN | ecosystem: Environmental > Terrestrial > Soil > Wetlands > Peat | place: USA... | reverse complement strand
CCGGACCGAAGGCGTCGTTCGGGCGACTGCCGCTGCCGGTCGTCGTGCCGCTGGACGGGACGATGTCGCCGGGGCGCGCGAAGACAGCGCGATTCCCCTCGGTGGGCAGCGTGAAGGCTGGCGCGGGAAGATTGAGGTCCGTCGCGTACGTCGAGCGAACGCCGTACGAATACAATGCGTCCGCCGCGAACGCCCACCGCAAACCCCACTGGCGCTGGTAGCCGAGCGATCCGCGCCAGACTTCCGGCGCACCGAACGCCTTGTCGAAGAGAAGGACGCTCGGCCGCGACGACGACAGATTCGGCTGGCTCGATCCGCCGATGCACGCGCTCGGAATCGATGCGGGATCGTCGGCGAACGACTGCCAGTTCGGAATCGGGATCGCCCCGCCTGCGCACAGGATGCTCGTCTGCGCGCCGGCCAATCCGCTCGCCGCGGCGACAGCGCCGACGAGTGGCGCCGGCACCGTGCCGCGGAACAACCCGGCGCCGCCCTTGAATACACCCGCCGGAACCCCCGCGACGTTGCCGAGCAGGTACGTGAAACCAATCCGTGGCGTCACCTGCACGTCCGTGGGCCATTTGGCGGTACTGCGCCCGAATGCCTGTTCCACAGCGGCGTTCGCCGCCGGCGCATCGGGCAGATGCGTGCCCTCGACGCGCGCGCCGTACACGATCTGCAGCGACGGAGAATATCGGTATCCGTCACCGAGGTAGAAGGCGAGGTTGTCGGTCCCCGCTCGCTGGTCGGCGGCGGAGAGCGTGCGGGCGAAGAGCGCGGGGCGCGCCGCGTCGAAGTCGGCGAGCGAATTGTAGATGAAGGTGCCGTACTGGTTGCCGGCGCCGCTCACGACGGAGCGCGTGCCGTTGAGCAGCGTGCCGAACTTGACGCGGTGCGCGTCACCCACGAGCCACGACAGCTCGTTCGAGACCTCGACGAGTCGCGTCGTCGAATGACGTGGCAAGCTGGGGTTGCCGCCGAATTGAAGCAGCGCGAGGCCGGACTTCCCGGCCGCGAGCGTGGACGACACCGTCACCACACCAAGAGGACTCGCCAGAAAGCCGCTCGTGGACTGCTCGTCGGCCGACGCATACGCCCGCAGCTCGTTGATGAACGGCCCCACGCTCGAGGTCACCGACGCCATGAGGCCGCCGCCGTTCGACGACAGCACTCCGCCGGTCGCCGGAAGCGCAAGTGACCCGATGCGCGTGGCGTTCTGCGTCGCATGCCGGTAGTCCGCGCGCACCATCAGAGAATGCGAATCACTGAAGTCCCAGTCGACTCGGCCGAGCGTGCTGAGCGTCGCACCCAATCGCTCGGACGGCGCGCCGGCGCGCGTGGCCAGCCCGTCGCGCCCGATGAGCTGGAGGAACCGCGTGACCGAGTCCGCGCTGACGCCGAGGTTGGTGAGCGTCGTCGGCGCGGCGTCGAGGAGCGACGACACCGCGTCGGTGCGGCGATCGTACTGCATCGAGGCGAAGTAGAAGGCCTCGTCCTTGGCGATCGGTCCGCCAAGCCCGAAGCTTCCCGTGCCCTGCGTGTAGCGCTGGCCGAAGGTCGCGGCGTTGGAGACGGGGAACTGCAAATGCTGCTGCTGGAGGTTCACCGTCGCGGTGCCCTGCGTCCTGGACGTTCCGGAGAGCGTCGTGGTCGCGACCTGGCCGCCCGTGAACTGGCCGCGGCTCACGTCGTAGGCGTTCGTTACGACTCGCACGGAGCGAACCGCGTTCTGCGGCAGCGTCCCGAACAGGAACGAGCTTCCGTCGACGGTGACGTTGTTCTGATTCACCGGCTGCGCGGCGACGGAGAACGACGCCGGCGTGCTGTCGTTGCCGGCGACGGGAATCACACCCGGCGCGAGAGCCGCGATGGCGTTGAGATCGCCGGGGGCGACTGGAAGCCGCTCCACCAATTGTTGCGGCAGCGCTCTCTCGGTGCCGCCGGCGGTGGAGGCCGGGGGTGCGCCGGGCCGTGACCGTGATGCATTGACCTGCACCGCCGACAGTCGGACGGCGGTGGGAGCAAGGCGGATCTCGGCGACGAGGCGATCCTCGTCCGACCGGCGCGTGAGCGTGACCGATGCCGGCGCCATGCCGATGAAGCGGACGGCCACGCGGTATTGCGCACCGCCGTCGCGGAAGAGCAGCGAGAACCGCCCGTCGGCGCGCGTGATCGCGTGCTTCACGACGCCCGTCTCGACTGACGTGACGTCGACGTTGGCGCCGGCGATCGGCAAGCTGTCGGGACCGGTGACGCGACCGGTGATGATCTCCGTCGTCGTGCCGACCTGTCCCGCGGCGATTCGTGGCGCGAGTGCCGCGCCAAGCAAGAGCGCGATGAACATGAACACGCGTGAGCGTCGGGTCGTCGATGGATGAGCAGTGCGCATGGGGCTCCGGATCGGGACGGCGACCGAACGCTGCGTCGCCAGCTCGTTCGCAATGTCGGAGGTGCCACGCGCACGGCTCTACCACCGGCCGGCAATCGTCGTGTATGAGTCTTGTAGGAGGCGCCCAGCGCTGGCCGTTCGCGGCTCCCGCCAATAGCTTCACGCAACGATCAGTGTCGCCCTTCCACGCCCCCGCCGGCCGCCCACAATCCCATGTCTCCCTTCCATAGATTCGCATCGAGAGTCGCATCGGTCGCCGCGCTCGTCCTTTCCCCGGCAGCGACGCTCCACGCCCAGCACGCCACCACCTTCCCGACCGACGACCCGACCATCCAGCGCATCTGGCGCCTCGGCATGGACAGCTCGCACGTCGAGAAGCTCTCGCAAACGCTCTTCGACTCGATCGGCCCGCGCCTCACCGGCAGTCCCGGTATCCGAGCGGCGAGCGACTGGGTCATCAGCATGTACAAGTCGTGGGGCATCGACGCCCGGCGCGAGCAGTACGGCACGTGGCGCGGCTGGCGGCGCGGCGCGTCGCACATCGACCTCGTGTCGCCGCGCGTCCGCTCACTCGAAGGGTTGATGCTCGCGTGGAGCCCGGGCACCAAGGGCAGGCCGGTCACCGCGCCCGCGATCGTGCTTCCGAAGTTCCGCGACAGCACCGAATTCGTGCAGTGGCTGCCGAAGGCGAAGGGCAAGATCGTCATGCTCTCGCCCGCGTGGCCGACCTGTCGTCCGTCCGAAGATTGGATGCGCTGGTCGACACCCGCGTCGATGGCGCGCATGGACACGCTCGTCGACGAGATGCAGAAGGACTGGGCCGTGATGACCGGCGCCGACGGCCGGCCCGACAGCACGAAGATGTACCGCGGCACCGGCTACACGCTCGCCCTCGGCACCGGCACACTCGGCACGCGGCTCGAGAAGGCGGGCGTCGCCGGCATGATCACCTCGCGGACGAAGCTCACGGGATTCAACCTCGACGGCGGCGGACGAGGTGGGTTCGGCGGCGGTCGCGGTGGACGCGGCGGCACACCGGGACCAGCGAGCGCGCGCGGCGGCGGTCCGGCGGCGAGTCTCGCCAACGCGGCCGGCGGGCGCGGCGGCTTCGGCGGCGGCGCGCAGGGCTCCGGCGGCTGGGGCACGATCGAAGTCTTCGAGACATACAACACCATCGCGCCCGCGGTCACGCTCACCTGCGAGGACTACGGTCTCCTCTATCGCCTGGCCGAGAACAACCAGAAACCGATGGTGCGGCTGGACCTCGACGCGCAGCTCCTGGGCGAAGTGCCGGCGTTCAACACGATCGGCGTCATCAAGGGCAGCGAGAAGCCTGACGAATACGTGATGCTGTCCGCGCACTTCGACTCGTGGGACGGCTCCAGCGGCTCGACCGACAACGGAACGGGCACGATGATGTCCATGGAGGCAATGAGGATCCTCAAATTGGCGTATCCTCATCCCAAGCGCACGATCATGGTGGGCCACTGGGCGAGCGAGGAGCAGGGGCTCAACGGCTCCACCGCGTTCACCGAGGATCACCCCGAGGTGCTGAAAGGGTTGCAGGCGCTGTTCAACCAGGACAACGGCACGGGGCGCGTACAGTCGGTGACGTCGTCCGGCTTGAGCGACATCGGACACCACCTCAAGGACTGGTACGCCAAGCTGCCCGGCTTCTACACCGACAGCATGAGTCCCAACGTCGTGTCGTGGGCGTTCAATGACGTCCCGACCGGAAACCCGGGCGGAACCGACGGCGCCGTCTTCGCGTGCTTTGGCACGCCGTCGTTCGGCATGGGCGCGGTGAGCTGGAACTACAACACCTACACCTGGCACACCAACCGCGACACGTACGACAAGGTCGTGTTCGACGATCTCAAGCACAACGCGACGCTCGCGGCGATGCTCGCCTATCTCGCGTCGGAGGATCCGCAGTTCATCTCACGCGAGCGGTCGCCTGGAACGTGGCCGGCGAATTGGCCGGCCAACTGCGGCAAGGCGCCGCGCAAGACGAGGCCGCGGCTCTGAGCGCGAGAGAGCCTACGGGAGCGTGAACGTCGGCGCCGGAACGACGAACGTTCCGGTCGCGTCGACGCTCGCTCCCGTGGCCTTGTAGGTCGCGCCTGGCGGCGAGTTCGACGGCACGAACACGATGTTGCCGTAGTGGAGCGTGACGGTGCCGCGCAGCGTGTCGCCCACGGCCGACAGGGTCACCGTCCCGGACGTCGCGTTGTAGTTTCTCGTCCCGTCCGAGCCGCGCTGCACGATCAAGCCGTAGTACTCGGGCTTGGAACCGGGCACCGCCGATCCGACCGTGTGCAGCGCGTAGGTGCCCGGCTGAATCGGACCCATGAGCCCGAGGATCAGCGTGGGCTGCGAGGCGTCGGCCGGCGCCAACTGAACGAGGACCACCGCGGTGGTCTCGCCTTGGCCGCTCTGGTTGTACTCCCGATACCCGCTCGCCATGCGAAGCGCGGTCGGAACCCCTCGGACCGAGGTGCGCACGTCGCCGGTGATCGACAAGGAGAACGACGGTCCGCTGAGCGGCAGATCGGGCGCGGTCGGTTCACTGGATGAGCCGCAGGCGGCGGCAAAGATGACGGCGGCGACAGCGAGGGCTAAACGCGGCGCTCTGGTCATGTGCCCGACCTGGTGGTGATGTGTCCTCCTTTGTACACATTTCCGGCGGCACGCGCAAGGGCGCGATGACGGGGCGGCCCGGGCGCGGGACAACATGTAAGAGTTTTCGCATTGCCTGCCCTCGCGCGCGATCGGACGGCGGCATCGCCGGCGCTTTTCACAACCCATACGGCCTGTCACTTGCGCTCGCTCGCCATCCGTTCCTAGCTATCGCATCGTCCGGCACGGGCCGGCGGACGCTCACTCACCGGAGCCATTGGCATGACCAGCTCGCTCTTCGACGCCGCGAAATCCGCCGTGGCGATCGGGTTCGTCGCGCTTGTGATCGCCCCCCTTCGGCCACCGCCGGCCGCCGAGCCGCTGTACACGCTGTACATGCCGCGCGCCGTCAAGCAGGCGTTCAAGAATGGAACGCGATCGCTGGACGGACGCCCTGGCGCCAAGTACTGGCAGAATCGCGGGCGCTACTCGATCACCGTCACGGCGGCGCCGCCTGACCGGACGATTCGCGGATCCGAGCAGATCGTCTACGCGAACAACAGCCCCGACACGCTTCGCCAGCTGATCGTCAAGCAGCTCGTCAACATCCACCGGCCCGGCGCCCCTCGCGACGGCGGCGCGTCGGAGAATTACCTGACCTCCGGCATCCACATCGACGGATTCTCCGTCAATGGCCAGTCATCGCCGCTCCGCGACGATCCGCGCTTCTTCACCTGGCGGCCGGTGCGACTCCCGGCGCCGCTCCTGCCGCACGACTCCGTGCGCCTCGCGCTCGACTGGCATTACGAGATCTCTCGCGAGGCGGGCCGCGAAGGCATGCTCGACTCCACGACGTTCTACCTCGCGTACTTCTATCCGCGCGTGGCCGTGTACGACGACTACAACGGCTGGGACACGATGGACTTCACCGACGCGCAGGAATTCTACAGCGACTTCAACGACTACGACGTCACGCTCCGCGTGCCCGCCGGCTACGTCGTGTGGGGCACGGGCACGCTGGCCAACGCGGCCGAGGTGCTCCAGCCCGAGATCGTGCAGCGGCTCGAGGCGTCATTCACGTCGGATCAGGTGATCCATGTGGCGACACGCGCCGATCTGGCCGAGAAGAAGGTCACGCGCGACACCGCGACGAACGCATGGCACTTCACCGCCGCGAACGTCCCGGACGTCGCCTTCAACGTGAGCGATCACTACGTTTGGGACGCCGCCAGCGTCGTCGTCGACGATGCCGCCATGCGCCGTGCCGGCGTCCAGGCGGCGTTCAACGACACCGCCGCCGACTTCCATCACATGGTGGAGTTCGGGCGACACTCGCTCGACTGGTTGTCGCACAACTGGCCCGGCGTTCCCTACCCCTACGAGAAGACCACCGTCGTTCAGGGCAGCGCGGACATGGAGTACCCGATGATGGTGAACGACGGCTCGAACGCCGACACCACCTTCTCGAGGTTCGTCGTAGAGCACGAGATCGCGCACACGTACTTCCCGTTCTACATGGGGATCAACGAGACGCGCTACGGCTTCATGGACGAAGGCTGGGCGACGACGTTCGAGTACCTCATCGGCAACGCCGACGTCGGCAAGGCGAAGGAAGACGAGTTCTTCAAGCAGTTTCGTGTCACCGGATGGATCCGCGATCCGTCGCCGCTCGAGGATCTGCCGATCATCACGCCCGAAGACGGCCTCCGCGCCGCGGCGTGGGGGAACAACGCCTACGGCAAAGCGTCGCTCGGCTATCTCGCGGTGAAGGACCTGCTCGGCGACGCGGCGTTCAAGCAATGCCTCCACGCCTTCATGGATCGCTGGCACGGCAAGCACCCGATCCCGTGGGACTTCTTCAACACCTTCAACGACGTCTCGGGGAAGAACCTGAACTGGTTCTGGAACAACTGGTTCTTCTCGAATGGCTACATCGATCTCGGCGTCACGAGCGTCACGAAGGCCGCCGGCGGATACGCCGTCGTCATCGACAACATCGGCGGCATGGCGGCGCCGGTCGACCTGCACCTTCGGTTCAACGACGGCAGCGCCGAGACGGTGCACGAGACGCCGGCGATCTGGGAGGCCAATCAGAAGCGGGCGACCGTCCGCGTTGCGACGAAGAAGACGCTCGTCGGTCTCGACCTCGACGGTGGCATCTTCGTGGACGCCGACTCGACCAACAATTCGTGGACGCCGCGCGCTCGATGAACGACCGACGGCCGGAGGCCCGCCTCGCGTCGCGCATCACGACGGACTCAGGCCGCTGACCGCCACCGGCATGCCCTCGCGCACGCTCGGGTATTCAGGCACCCACCCCGGCGCGGCGTCGCGGAGCTTCTGGTTCGACATTCGTTGCGATCGGCCGAGCAGCTCGGCGGTCGATCCCATGAGCATCGTCATCCAGCTCGGCAGCGCTCGCGGCGGCTGGGCTCCCACGCACCGCGCGAGAATCGCCGCGAGCTCCGACCGGCGAACAGGTTCGTCGTCGCACACGTTGTACACGCCGGCCGACACGCCGAGCGCCGCGACGACCGCCGTCGCCGCGTCGTCGTGGGCGATCGACGAGACGTACGACGCCGGGGTGCCGGGCAACGGCACATACCCACGCCGCACGGTGCGCACCATGTCGCGCAGCGTGAAGGCATCGGGCCCGTAGAAATTCGCAAAGCGGAGCACAATGCCGGTGCCTCCGCTCCGCGTGAAGCGCTCCGCAGACCGCTCGGCGTCCAGGATCGTCGCGTTGTACTTGACCGGCGCGAGTGGTACGGTCTCGTCGATCCACTCCTCCCCGCGCGGCTCGTACGCCGGCCCGTACGATTCCTGGATGAAGCGGCCGACGCGTTCCGCGATGGCGGCGTCCACGAGAATTCTCGACCCATCGCGGCGCACCCGGTCGTTCTCACGCCACGCCCACGGCAAGAGGATGCGCCAGCTCGACGACGGCATGTGCGTCGCCAGGTTCACGACCGCTTCGTGCTGGCCCACGGCGCGACGCACGTGCGGCGGATCGAACAGGTCGAGGGGAATGGGCGACGCACCGCTGTGCGCCAGCGCCGCTCGCTTCTCCGGCGATCGAACGACGGCGGTCACGTGATGCCCCGCGCCGACCAGCATCGGCACCACACGGCGGCCGATGACCCCCGTCGCTCCCGTAACGAGAATCCGCATCGCGACACCTCCGTCGCTTGGTCCCTTAGCGTATCAGGTCCTGCGCCGTTTCCAAAGAGAGGAAACCAGGCTGAGCCCGCCCAGTCTTCCTGGTCGTTTACGTTTCACGCATGAGCGACATCGCATTTCTCGGAACCGGCCTGTTGGGAAGCGCACTGGCCGAGGCCGCCGCAAAGCGCGGCGATCGCGTCACGGTATGGAATCGCACCGCGGCCAAGGCGCGGGCGCTGGAGCAGTTCGGCATTCGCGTCGCCGCCACGCCGGCCGAGGCTGTCCGGGGGGCCGCCCGAGTGCATCTCGTGCTCAAGGACGATCCCGTCGTGGAGGAAATCGTCGAGGCGCTGCGACCCGGGCTCGACGCGTCGACCATCGTGATCGACCACACGACGAACCAACCCGCGCTCACGGCCGAGCGCGCTCGACGACTCAACGCGTCGGGTGTGAAGTACATTCACTGCCCCGTCTTCATCGGACCTGCCGCGGCGCGCAAACAGCAAGGGACGATTCTGGCGTCGGGACCGAGCTCGCTTTTCGACGCGATTCGCGAGCCGCTGACGCGCATGGCGGAGCGCGTCCAGTACTACGGTGAGCGCCCCGATCTCGCCGCGGTCCACAAGCTGTGCGGAAACGCGTTCATCATCGGCATCGCCGGTCTCGTCGCCGACGTCTTCGCCGTCGCGTCGGGCGCCGAGGTGGCGCCGCTGGACGCGATCACGGTGATCGACTTCTTCAATCCGTCGGGGGTCATCGCCGGTCGGGGAAAGAACATGGCGGCCGGGAACTTCACGCCGAGCTTCGAGCTGTTCATGGCGCGAAAGGACGTGCGCCTCATGCTGGAAACGGCCGGCGATGCGCCGCTCGCCGTGCTTCCGAGCCTGGCCGAGCGGATGGACGCGCTCATCGCCGACGGGCATGGCATGGACGATCTGGCGGTGCTCGGCATCGAGACCATCGCGGCCGCGCGCTAGGGACCCAGTTGTGTCGCCAGGATGCGCCATTCGCGATATTCACGCCGTCTGATTTCACATCCGGACCACCTCGACGCGTCCGTCACATCCGCGGGAGACTCCATGCGCATTCGTCCCGGCGCCGCCCGGCTGATCGCCGCCGCGCTGCTCGGCAGTTCCCTTTCGGCCGCGAACGCGCAAGCGCCGCGCGCCCGGACCACGCCGGATCCACTCGCGTCGATTCCGTCGCTCGCGAGTCTCGTCGGACACGCGTCGAGCGAGCTGGCGGACGTCGTCGAACGCTTTGCCGCCGATCAGACATCGCTCAATCGCCGGTATGACGCGAGCGACTCCCCCGCGCAGCGGCGCCGGATGCGCGAGTTCTACACCGGATGGCGCACGCGCCTCGCCGAGGTGAATTTCGACAAGCTCGCGCAGGAGGGACGCGTCGACTACGTGCTCCTCGATAACTACCTCCAGCACCAGATCGCCCTGCTCGACCGCCAGGACAAGATGCGCGCCGAGACGGCGGTGCTTCTGCCGTTTGCCGATCGCCTGCTTGCCCTGCAGGACGCGCGGCGCGACCTCACGCCGGTGGACCCGCGCGTCACGGCCCGAACGTTCGCAACCGTCGCACATCAGGTCGACAGCCTGCGCGCGCTGTTCGATGCGCCGGCGGGGCGCGGTGGTGCGGGCGCAATGCAAGCCGGCGACACCGCGCGGCCCCGCCCCACCCCTCCGCGCGTCACCAAGACCGTGGCAAACCGCGGCGGCGACAATCTCGATCAGATCCGAAATGCGGTCGGCGGCTGGTATCGCTACTACGACGGCTACGATCCCACCTTCTCGTGGTGGATGCAGGATCCCTATCGGAAGCTCAACGATGCCCTCACCTCGTACGCGCGCACGCTGCGTGAGCGCGTCGTCGGCCTTCGTCCGCCGCAAACGGTCGCCGCGGCGGCGCCCGCGGGTGGCGGCGGTCGTGGTGGCGGAGGTGGGGCCGGCGGCGGAGGTGGCGGCGCGGGCGGCGGCGGCGGTCGAGGCGCGAACGCCGCCGAGGCGAACGAGCCGATCATCGGCGATCCGATCGGCGCCGAGGGCCTCAAGGCCGATCTCGTGTTCGAGATGATTCCATACGCGCCCGAGGAGCTCATCGCGATCGCGGAGCGCGAGTACGCATTCAGTCTCAGCGAGGCGAAGAAGGCCGCGAAGGAAATGGGCTTCGGCGACAACTGGAAGGCGGCGATGGAGAAGGTGAAGGACACCTACGTCGATCCCGGCAAGCAGCCGGAGGTGATTCGCGACCTCGCCCGCCAAGCCGAGGCGTACTTCGACGCGCACGACTGGGTGACGATTCCGCCGCTCGCGCGCGAAGACTGGCGCATGGAGATGATGGCCGCCGACCGGCAGCGCGTCTCGCCCTTCTTCCTCGGCGGCGAGCAGATCCTCGTCTCGTATCCGACGGCGGAGATGACCGATGAGGAAAAGCTCATGAGCATGCGCGGGAACAACCCGCATTTCTCGCATGCGACGGTCTTCCACGAGCTGAATCCCGGACACCATCTCCAGGGATTCATGACGGCGCGCTACAACCAGCACCGCCGCCTGTTCGCGACGCCCTTCTGGAACGAGGGACAGTCGCTCTACTGGGAGATGTTCGTGTGGGACAAGGGCTTCAACGCGTCACCCGAGGATCGCCTGGGCGCACTGTTCTGGCGCATGCACCGCAGCGCGCGCATCATCTTCTCGCTCAACTTCCACCTCGGCAAGATGACGCCTGAGCAGGCGATTCAGTTCCTCGTCGACACGGTGGACTTCGAGCGCGCGAATGCCGAGGGCGAAGTGCGGCGGTCGTTCAATGGAAGCTATTCCCCGCTATATCAAGCTGCATACATGCTCGGCGGGCTCGAGCTCCGGGCCCTCCACAAGGAGCTCGTCGATTCGAAGAAGATGACGGAGCGCGAGTTCCACGACGCCGTGCTCCAGGGCGGCCCGATGCCGATCGCGATGGTCCGTGCTCGACTGGCGAAGACCGCGCTCACGCGCGCGGGGGCAACGCCGTGGCGGTTCTCAGATGAGCTGCCACCGCCGATACCGGCGCCCATGAAATAGGCAATCGTCCACACACGGACCGGCTCACCGCTCCCTGCTACTAGCTCATTGCTCTCGGCGAGGGCTCACCGTCTCTCTCGCGATCCAAGCATCACGAGGTGAACCCTGAGCCCTAGCCGAGAGCTGTGAGCGATTAGCCTTGGGCTCTGAGCCGGTCGGCTTGGGCTCACCTTCCCTCTCGCGATCCAAGCATCACGAGGCGGACCCTGAGCCCACGCCGAGAGCTGTGAGCGATTGGCCTTTCGCGGTGAGCCGGTCTCACCATTCGTGTCGATTCGACGAAGATGACGGAGCGCGAGTTTCACGACGACGTGCTCCAGGACGGCGCGATGCCGATCACGATGGTCCGCGCATGAAATAGGCGACCGTCGGCACACGGCTCACCGCTCCCTTGCTACTAGCTCATCGCTCTCGGCGTTGGCTGACCGTCCCTCTCGCGATCCCAAGCATCGCGAGGGGGACCCTGAGCCCTCGCCGAGAGCTGTGAGCGATTAGCCTTTAGCGATGAGCCGGTCTTACCGTTCGTGCAGCCAGACGTCCTCGAGGACGGCCACCGGTTTGGTGTAATCGCGCCCGTTCACTGTGAGCTTCACCATGTAGAGTCCCCACGGCGCAGATGGTGCGGCGTTCCCTCGGCCGCCGCCGCCGCCTCCGGTGCCGCCGCACGATTGGTCCGGAGCACTTCCGCCGCCGCCACCCCCACCGCCGCCGCGGCCACCACCCACGGGCGGCGTGTTGAGTCCCGGCGCGACGAGCGTCCACTGAACGCGGTGGATCCCCGCCGTCGCCGGGCCCGTCGACGTACACACCGTGTGTCCCATCCCGTCGAGGACCGACACCGTGACCGGTCCCGTCGCGGCGGACTTGAGATAGTAGCTGATCGCGGTTCCGCGCGGCGCGTTCTCGCCCTCGAACCGCTTGTCGCCGCCGACGTCCGTGTCGGTGCGGAAGTCGAACAGATATGAGATCGCGCCGCGCACGTCGAACAGCACGACGTCCTGCGCGGCGACGGCCGCCGTGAACTGCTGGAGCGGCGTGATGTCGTCGGCAATCCACAGGCTGCGCCCGTGCGTGGCGACAATGAGATCGCCGTCGCGAGGATGAATGAAGATGTCGTCGGTACGCACGGTGGGATAGTTGTTCATGAACTTCTCCCAGTGTGCGCCCGCGTCGAGCGAGATGAAGAGCCCGAGCTCCGTGCCGGCGTAGAGCAGGTTTCTGCTCTTGGGATCCTCGCGCACGACCTGCACGTTGCCAAGCTGCGGCAGCGTGCCGGCGACGTTCTGGAACGTGCGGCCGTAGTCGTGCGTGACGAAGATGTACGGCTTGAGATCGTCCGAGCGATGGCCGTCGACGGCGACGTATGCCGTCCCCGCATCGAAGTGTGACGCATCGACGCGGGAGATCCAGTACGCCGTCGCGCCCTCGAGCGCGCCCGCGGGAAGCCCGGGCAGATTCGAAGCGACGTTGGTGAACGTGAGTCCGTCGTCCCGGCTCACCTGCAGATTGCCGTCGTCGGTGCCGGCCCAGACCACGCCGGGCATCACCGGCGATTCGGAGATCGCGGTGATCGTGCTGTACGCCGACACGCCGTCGTTCTTCGAGAGCTGCGCCTGCGTGCCCGGCACGCCCATCAGCGTCACGTTGCACCGATCGATGTGCTTCGTGAGGTCGGCGCTCGCGATCCACTTCTCGCCGCGGTTGATCGACTTGAACAGTCGGTTGCCGCCGATCCAGATCGTGCTCGGATTGTGCGGCGACATCAGCACGGGCGTGTTCCAGTTGAAGCGGTATGTATCGCCCGCCTGCGCGTTGATCACGTTCGGCTGCCCGCCGCCGCGTCCACCCCCGCCACCACCGCCACCACCGCCACCAGCACCTCGTCCACCGCCGCCGATTCGTCCGTCGACGCAGGTCGGCGCCGCGCCCGCCTCGGGGTTGTCATTTCCCCCGCGCCCCCCGCCGGCGCCACGGCCTCCGCGTCCGCCACGTCCGGCCGAGTCCGCGCCGCCGATCGTGGGCGCGACAGGACGAATGCTCACCGAGCGCCCGACGCGCAGATCCGTCCGCGACACCGAGCCGTCCTGCGACGACGAGTAGATGATGTGAAAGTCGGTCGGGTCCACGGCGGTCTGGAAGCCGTCGCCGCCCGTCAAATGGAACCAGTCTTGTCCTGTGAGGCCGATCCGGCCACGCGTCGCGCTGGCGCCGGCCCAGCTGTCGTTGTCCTGCAGCCCGGTATACACGTAGTACGGGTGTCCCATGTCCGCCGTCACCCAGTAGGCGAGCGCCGTCGCCATCGTGCGCACGTACTCCCACGTCTTACCCTGATCCCACGTGACCATGAAGCCCGCGTCGGTGCCGCGCAGGATGT
>Ga0326726_10003921_pt1 | contig 13623 bp, 13 predicted proteins | sample MHFenrmetagenome_2_FD_207603 | JGI IMG/M metagenome (GOLD analysis project Ga0326726, IMG submission 207603) | Lab enriched peat soil microbial communities from Michigan Hollow, Ithaca, NY, United States - MHF15MN | ecosystem: Environmental > Terrestrial > Soil > Wetlands > Peat | place: USA... | reverse complement strand
ATGACATCATGAATAGCACCTCTTGTGCAGCGAATCAGTTTTGCTTCTTCAAAAGGCTGAGCCTGGTAATGCATTCCCCTCAGGGTACCTTCTTTCGCGTTGAAGGAAATGTTGCACTGAACCAGCTGTGTATTCAGCCCATGAACCTCAAACTCTTTCCGGCACCAGGAGCGGGCAAAAAAACCGCGCTCATCCTCCAGTTTTTCGATGTCGACGATATATGCGCCTTTTAGCTTTGTCTCCGTGAAGATCATTCGTAAATCTTTACTTCCGGAATCGGTACGATGAATTTACCGCCCCATTCTCTTATGTAAGCCATCTGGGAAATGATTTCATTCTTTAAATTCCAGGGCAAAATGAAAATATAATCCGGACGTGTTTCTTGAATTTTATCGGGAGGGAAAATAGGTATGTGTGTTCCCGGAGTGAATCTTCCGTGCTTGTAGGGGTTCCGATCAACGACATAGTCAAGAAAGTCTGTCCTTATGCCGCAGTAGTTTAAAAGAGTATTCCCTTTTCCCGGCGCGCCATAACCACAAATCGATTTTCCTTCACGTTTTGCTCCAATCAGGAAATGCAGAAGCTTTCTTTTCGTTTCCTTCACCTGCTCGGAAAATGCGGAATACGTTTTCATTTGCATCAGTCCTGCAGCCTCTTCTCTCATTTTTAATTCCCTGGCTCTGTCGCTTATAAGCCTTGTCTCATCCTCTGTGTGCCTTGCATAAATCCTTAAGGAACCTCCGTGAGTCGGTAGTTCCTCAACATCGAATATCGTTAACCCATGGGCAGTGAAAATCTTCTCCGTCGCGATGAATGAGAAATAGGAGAAATGCTCGTGATAGATGGTATCGAACTGATTTTCTTCCATGAGGCGAATCAGATGGGGAAACTCCATGGTGATGATTCCCTGAGGCTTCAGCAGAATCTTCATGCCTTGAACGAAATCATTGAGATCGGGCACCTGCGCTAATACATTGTTTCCAAGCAACAAGTCTGTCTGTTTTCCTTTTGATGCGAGATCCTCGGCCATCTTTTCCCCGAAGAATTCAATGATTGTCGGGATGCCTTTTTCTATTGCCACCATTGCCACATTCTTTGCCGGTTCTATGCCTAGGACAGGGATAGCTTTTTCAACAAAATACTGAAGCAGATATCCATCATTGCTGGCTAATTCTACAACGAAACTCTTAGTGTTGATGCCGAAGCGCTCGACCATTAAATCTGTGTAATTCTTTGCATGTCGCAGCCAGGAATCTGAATATGATGAAAAGTAGGCATATTCTGTGAATATCTCCTGGGCGCTAACATATTCTTCAAGCTGAGCCAATAAACAGTGTTCGCAAACATACACATGGAGCGGATAAAAGGGTTCCATCTTGTTCAACTGCTCGGCTTTCAGAAAACTCTCACAAAGCGGTGACATGCCGAGATCAACCAGGGTATATTGCAGAGGAGACTTACAGAATCTGCAGTTTGGACTTTTTTGCATACTTGTTACCTTTAAATATTTTTTATATTTGCTTTACTTACTGATAATCAAGAAACTATAGATGATCTAATGAATACGGAGGGGTATAACATATATGTCATGCCAGCTTTATCCACTGGAGTTTTTCATTCAGGAATCCCTTTTCCTGAAGCTCCGTCAATATCTTTAATCTCATGTATCTGGAATTGCGAAACTCTCCGTCCCTGAATCCCATTGATTCCAAACCCTCTTTGAGTTCTCTTACAGACTCCGCCAAGCTGACTTTCGGCTGGTGAGAAGGGGCCAGTTTCTTGAAAAGATCAAAGTTTACTCTGTAAGAGCGTTTATCAGGTTGAGCATCCTTGTTTATGGAAATATCAGTGCCGGGGATTACCTTGGCTACTGCCTCAGCAAGATCCTTGACTTGATAATTCCATTCGTCGCAACCGATATTGACCGCAAGGAAAACTCCACCCGCCGACATATCGCGTGATATTGCCCAGTCAATTGCCCTTGCCATGTCTTTTATATTGATTAGTGGCCTCCATGGTGTCCCATCGCTCAGAATTGTAATCTTCCCTGAAGCGACAGCACCAGCCACAAAGTCATTAAGGACCAAATCCAGTCTCAGTCTATCGCTCCATCCGCAGGCTGTTGAAAATCTGAGACTTGTGATCTTGAATCTCTCGGAAGCTAAAGGCTCTAACTCTCTTTCGGTATAGACCTTGGATTTTGCATATGCCGTAAGGGGGTTCAGTTGTGATTTTTCAGTCCTTGCGCTGTCATCAGCAGAGCCGTACATGCTGCAACTCGCAGCAAAAGTAAATGATTTTACTCCGGCCTCTTTAGCCTTTTTTGCCAGACTGATACTTGCACGATAGTTGATATCAAGGGTCACCTCTTCAAACCTGTTCCCTATAGGGTCGTTGGATATAGCCGCTAGGTGCACTATGGCATCCACATCACTCAGTGCCTCATCAGGAAACTTTCTCATATCTCCAAAATACTGAATGTCAACCCTGCATTCAGGAAGTATTTCGGCGCTCGTTATGCAATTGCCAAAGTAACCGATGTCAAATCCGATTAGTGTAGCGTCCGGATGTGAGGCACGTAACTTGTTAATTACAGACGGTCCAATGTATCCAATATTTCCTGTTACTAAAATCTTCATAATCTTAACCACCAATACATTATTTAAATTATTGATATCAATAAGATGATTGAATGTTTATTAATCTTATTGAAAAATTCTACACTATATATAAGAGATTTTAATTATTATTTCATAGCCTGTATTATGCTTATGCCTTTCGTATTGGAATCTTTTAAATGGTAATTTAAGGATAGTTATGTAAGGGTCTCATTAGATACAGCTCCGCTCTCTCGATTACAAGGAACCGATGAAGGATTCAAAAATAAATAGGGTTATGCTCACAATATATATGAATACGAGCTTAGGATTTCTGATTCAATCATCTGGGCCATTTCTGCACAATTAAGAATCCAGTAAAATTTAAACTAAAATCCTGGAGATTCCAACTCGCGCGGGAACGACATGAAAAAATATTTTCAAAGCTCCTAAGTTGACACTAGTAAACCTTAGCCCATATGTTTATATAATAAATTTCCAATAGTCATTGATATAGGTATCGGCAATTTATTGAAAATCTTGTGCTGAAAGGCTGATATTTTTGGGGGTTCTTTTATAAAAGAACCTTTAAGAAAATTGTATTTGAAGTATTTGATATCGTATTCCTTAGTCCCCCACCCTGATTTATACTGTCTCAGGCCATCGTTATCAGTTTCGGTTTTGCCAAAACACAAATTCTTGTATCCCTTTTCACAACACCACTTAATGGCTGTCCACATAACAAGATTATTCGGTCTAAGATGATGATAAATTTTATCTGAAGCACCATACTTGAACATGACATTTTCTCTAAGATAGAAATATACGTTTCCCGCGATTGCAGTACCTTTATGTTTGGCAAGAGAAACAAATCCCATATGTTTCGATATGATTTCTTCATATATGTTTTTAAAGAAATAATAAGGCTGAGGAGGGAGTCCATGATCCCTCCGGGTTAGACAGTTGAGACGGTAGAATTCATTTACAGCGTTTAGTGAATTTGCAATTACACAGTTTACTCCTTCTTTTTCTGCCTTTTTTATGTTTCTCTTTGTAGAATCTCGTAAGTTCGAGAGTATCTTTTTGAGACCTTCCGTAAGATTAAGGTTGTGACCAAAATAGCACTCTGAAGGCTCATTTCTATCTAAGAATTTTTGTCCCCCTCTTATTTCAACGTATCTCCATCCATTTTTTTTGCCATAGTCAGTGGCATAGGTGAACATTTCTTCAAACTGGTCATCATTGGAAACGATTGGTTCACAGTAATCAGTAAAAGGTAAAGAGACTCCTCTTTTGCCTGTCAGGTAGCTGTTCACTTCCATGATTGGAAGGATCGCTATTTTTCCGTTCCCTCCCATGGTTAAATAAAGCGGTTTATAGTGATAGGACATCTGGAGTATTTTTGCCCAGGTTGATGTGTGGAAAAAGGACGCACCAGGGTAAGAGTTAAGTACCTTGTTCCAGTCAGGATATTCAAGCGGGTTGATTATTCTTATCATAAAAAGCTTTAGTTTTACGATTTTTGTTTTACTATTTCATATCAAGGTGAATTCTGATTGCGCTTTCTATCTGTTGCATGATTTCTGTGTTTGCCGTACCAATGAACTTAACAAACCTGGCCCTGTCGAGTGTGTAGAATTGATCAGCCTTTACCTTGGAGCTTTTCGGGATATTCCCGGCTTTCTTCGGCAGGTATGTTTCAAAAGGATAAATTTTTTTTGTATTACAGGATGCGACAGGCAGTACTGTAACAGTTCCAGAAAGTTCATTATTCATATCATTGGAAACAACGATTACCGGTCTGGCCTTAGTAATTGCTCTGCCTAAAACGGAATCGAGAACTGCCAGGTAAATGCCCCCTCTTTTAATATTCATCCCAGCCCTCCAGATTTATTTTCTCGAATTCTTTTGCTATCGCTATGCTCTCTCTCTTATTTGCGCGATAGCCTTCCTCCAATAGCCTGAAGGTTTTTGCCCTATGAATGAGTTCGATCTGTTTTCTTATTGCATCTGCAATGAATGCACTACGCTTTCTTTCACCAGCCAAGGTATCGACTTCTTGAACAAGTTTCTTCGGAAGAATTATATTCAATCTCGCCTTATCGGATCTCATAATTGCACCTCCGTGTGTGATTTCTTTTGTGTATGTTAGTGTATATTATGAATACATACGGTTCCGGGTAGCAGGTATTAGATGAAAGGTACTTGGATTTCCTCTATCCCTGTGCCTTTATCATAGAACCTCGTCTATTGCCCTTTACACCTTGTTCCTTAATCTTTCTTAAGATTTTTGCTGGATTGCCGGCGACGATTGTATTTGGAGGTACATCTTTTGTGATGACGCTTCCCGCGCCCAAGATTGCGTTTTCACCTATGGTAACGTTAGCCAATATGGTGCATCCTGAACCAATTGAAGCCCCTTTCTTGACAATAGTGGACTCTACAGTCCAGTCGGCTTCCGTTTGCAGCTTGCCATTCTGCGTTGTTGCCCGTGGATATGTATCATTGATAAAGGTGACATTGTGACCTACAAATACGTTGTCTTCTATTCTTACGCCTTCACAGATGAAGGTGTGACTGGATATCTTGCAGTTCTTACCCACAACGGCATTTTTCTGTATTTCGACAAAGGTGCCAATCTTTGCGTTATCGCCAATAGTGCAACCATAGAGGTTAATAAACTTTGCAAGCTTTACATTCTTTCCGAGTTTTACATCGTCGGCGATACAGAGATAGTTCATAGGTACACCATCTCTCCCTTATTCTTCAATGACCTGGTGGATGCTTCAAGTATTTGAACCACCCGGAGACCTGCAACGCCGTCATTTACAACCTTTCCACCGTTACTGATGTAGTCTACAAACTTTTCTACCATGAGCCTGAGAGCTTCCGTCTGTTCGACCCTCGGCGCCCACATGTCTCCGGAACGATAGGAAACTAAGAGATTGTATTTGCCTTCTTTGGTTTTTACCTGAACGCCTTTATCATAAACTTTTATCTTCTCATCCGGCTCCAAATCATTCCAGACAAGCATCTTTTTTTGACCCCCGATCAGGGTTGTTCTAACTTTAACGGGAGAGAGCCAGTTAACATTAATATGTGCTATGATGTTATTCTTGAAAAAGACTGTCAGATAAGCCACATCTTCAAGCCCACGGTCAAAGTGCTCTGCTCCGGTGGCTACAACTGCTTCAGGTTTTTCACCGATTACATATTCCATAATCGAGATGTCGTGGGGTGCGAGGTCCCACACCACATTAATATCGTGCTGAAATAGGCCCAAATTGACTCTGATAGAATCATAGTAGAAAATATCACCTAGAACTTGGTCCTCAACAAGTTGTTTTATTTTCCTCACCGCCCCCGTATAGAGGAATGTATGATCCACCATGATTTTCAGGCTTTTCTTCTCCGCTAATTCTATGAGTTCTTCGGCCTCAGCACTTGTATAAGTAAAGGGCTTTTCGACGAAGACATTCTTGCCTTCTTCTAAGACCATTTTTGCAAGTTCATGGTGTGTAAAGACGGGAGTCGCAATTGCTACAACGTCTATATTCGGGTCTTTAATTAATTCCTTGCAGTCTGTGGTGATGTTGACATTGGGGAATGTCTTCCGGACTTTTTTGAGGGCTTGCTGGTTCATGTCACATACCATGTCCACCTGAGAACCTTCAGCCGTGCTGAAGTTTCTCACAAGGTTGGGTCCCCAGTAACCATATCCGATTATACCTACGCGAATCATTGATGTCTCCTAATAGCCTCCTTTACCGGTTATTATTACCCATGGGGTCATGAAAAGTAATTTAATATCAAGCCATATGGACCACTCGTTGATGTATCTGAGGTCGAGGCGCACCATTTCATCAAAAGTGGTCCTGCTCCTGCCTGTTACCTGCCACAACCCCGTAATCCCCGGCTTAACAGAGAGCATCCTCCGCCTGTGCCAGATATCGTATAGTTCACACTCGTAAGGAATTGGGGGCCGCGGCCCGACAAGCGACATCTCACCCTTCAGTACGTTGATGAACTGCGGGAGTTCATCGAGACTGGTCTTTCTCAGGAACCCGCCGAGAGGCGTAATGCGCGGGTCATTGCTTAATTTATAAACCCCCGGCGCGTCCGCGTCAGCCTTGCCCTCTTTGATAAGTTTTTTAATATAGTCCTTATGGCGGTTGTGATCGCTGTTCGTATACATGGACCGGAATTTCAGGAAGGTGAATGTCTCCCCATTAAGACCCATCCTTTCCTGCTTGAAAAAAACAGGTCCTTCGGATGTCAGTTTGACCGCTGCCGCGATGATCATGAGGATCGGGGAAAAAACCAGAAGGGCAAAAAAGCTTCCTGTAATATCCATAAGCTTCTTTACAGAGGATGTTGCCTGTCTGGAAACACTCGGCCTTGAGAGATCCGGATAGAAGGCTATGTTGAACATTCCATTGTTGATTGAGGAGTTTGCATTTTCCTCGGGGAATACATGGAATGATATCTTTATTTTTTTCACCCATTCCGCATCAAAGGTCTCGCTGACGACGCGGTGCAGCTTGCGGAAAATCTTTTCTATCGAGCTTTCATCGACGGAAGCCATTTCTGTGAAGATGGTGCCCATGATCTTGTTCTGTTCGTACCATCCCCTGATATCTGTTTCTCTTGAGCAGGAGACAAGGGCCGGTTTTATTTTTTCATACATGTGGCTGTTGCGCTGTCTGTCGTGCAGTCTTGAGAGGTCAATGAGCATAAGGAGGAAGGGTTTTTTGGATCGCTCTGTCCTTTTCCTTTCTATTTGGAGCATATGGTGAAAGTGGTGTTCGCTGTAAAAGGTATGGTCAGCCTCAGTCATGGATTCTGTGGACGTGTTAGATGGTTTTAGTAAAAACTTACCTAACTTGCCATTATTTAATCCCGGTATGTTCATAGCACACCTGTGAAATGCGTATTTATATAAAGCTATATAAGTTCAATAAACATTTGTCATTCCAAGCTTGACCAGGAATCCATCATAGTTCCCTGCTTCCGCTTGGACAGTGCCTGTAGAATGCAGACGCAAATTATTTAATGTGTAATATTTATGATTTTTAAATATGTTTCAAGAGTAAAAGATTTTTACGAATAAAAGGCGTTGACATGTAAAGAATATTTACTTTTTTCTCTTGAAAAGTTCGTTCGTTTTCTTAAGTTGTGATAAAATCTTTTCTTGGATGTTTGGAGGTTCTTTACGTCGGGAATAGCCGTATTTATAATAGTAGCTATCGGTTCCAAAATAACGTGAATGAAGTGCGGAAGATTTAAACTCCATATCATTTAAAATAACACCAATAATTTTATCCGTTTGAAGCAATTTAATGGCCTGCTGAACAGATTCTCTCGGCGTTTCACCTGCCCTGATTACAAGAAGAATGCCATCAATCAGCTTATCAAGGACATTTGGTTCTGTCGTGGCAAGAACCGGCGAAGAATCAAGAATTATGTATCGATCGCTGTACCTCGATTTCAGCTCCTCTACCAAAGCTTCCATTTTTTTCGATCCGATCAGTTCAACGGGGTTTTCCTGAGAGCTTCCGCCACAAAGAATACTTAGTTTGTCAACCTGAGTTTTGACCAGGAGGTCAGGTAGTTCAGCCTGTCCCAGAAGATAATCTGAAAGGCCTTTTGATTCATTCATACCAAACCATCGTGAAAGTGTCGGATTCCGGAGGTCACAATCGACGAGCAAGGCATGGCTTTGCAGTTCAATGGCGATACATATAGCCAGATTTATGGCTATGAGGCTTTTGCCTTCGCCACTGAAAGCGCTCGTTACAAGGATCGTCTTTGGTGGATTTTGCAGAGAAGGTCTGAAAAGGTATGTCCTCAGTTTCCTGAACTGCTCCGCTACGATAGAACCTGGTTGAAAAAATGAGACCAACTTGTTGTCTAAAATGACATCATTAAATGTAGTTTTAACAACTTCCTCTTGAGGTTCCCGTATTCTCTCTTTTTCTGCTTTCTGCAACGCATCGAACATTTTACCCATGGTAGTTTCAACCTTATACAAATGTTATTTCATTCGCTAATATTACAGACAGGTGGTACGCTCGTCCCACTGTCGGATTTATCGTCATACTCAACTTAAAACTTTTATCATTTCCACACCCGACAGCTACATTCAAGAGAAGGCTCGGGCAGGAATCCAGTCGCAGTCCACGCGGAAGTGGGGAACCATGAAACCACATAGATTCCAGATCAAGTTCTGGATGACAGCAAAAGTCTATTTCCGTAGTAAAGACAAAATATTGTTACTCAAAATTCAAAGATTACAACTTAAATGCTCGTATATAATTCCATATCTTCGAATGATCAGTAAGGAGTAAAAATATAAAGATCCATACGCATAAGAATAGAATTAGAATAAGGGGAAGTATAGGTAACAACCTCCTTCTTTTGATCGTTTGTTCGCCTTCTAAATCCTTTATCACTTCCTGAATGATTGGTTTTGTTATGCGGTTTCGATCCTGAGAAAATCCTGCAAGAAGGGCATTATCGCATAGAATATTGATCAACCGGGGGATGCCTTTTGAATATTCATATATTGCCTTTATAGCTCCCTCATCGAATATAGAGAGATTCCTTGCTCCTGCTTTTTTCATCCTGTGCAAAATATACTCTTTAGTGTCGTTCGGATTAAGCATGCTTAGGTCATATCGAATAGTAATCCTCTGTTTTAGAGCCCGAAATCGCTCATCTGCCAGGGTCTTGTTCAATTCAGGTTGTCCCAGAAGAATCACATGAAGAAGCTTATTTTTTGAAGTTTCAAGGTTAGTGAGCAGACGAACTTCTTCAAGAAGCTTAGTATCCAAACTCTGTGCTTCATCGATAATCAAGAATACCTTTTCGTTCTGAGCAAAGCAGTTAAGAAGAAATTCATGAAGCGATGTGAGATTTTGCCCACGCGATCTAGGTCCATTTGATTTTAATCCTAAATCCTCACAGATATAATTGAGAAAATCTTCTGGGGCCATGACGGGATTGAAAATGTAAGCTGTGCGAACGGCTCCATCTAGTTTATTTAACAGCGTATGCACAAGTGTTGTTTTTCCTGTTCCTACTTCTCCGGTGATAACACTGAACCCCTTACCCTCCCTGATTGCGTATCTTAGGTGTGCGAGGGCCTCCTTATGAGTCTCACTAAAATAGACAAATTTGGGGTCAGGTGTTATGTCAAATGGCTTTTCTTTAAAACCGTAAAATTTTTCGTACATATTGAAAAAAATTGTCATTCCCAAAAATGTGGGAATCTGCAATGATTTTTAATACTGGATTCCCGAATACATATGAATGACAGTACGTTGATTGAATTTTTACTCCAGCAATATTTAAGCCGTCTTTTCTTCGATTCTGGGAATTGTTGCCAACACTCTGAGCCCGAGAGTGATTTCGACATCTCCAGCATCGTGGAAGGACCTGTCCATTTGCTCCCGAATAATTGCTGATCCAAAACCACACCCTATACTAAGCACAAGACCAATAAGTAGGACTTTCGGAATATCCGGGGAAAAAGGCTTCTCAGGTACGCGAGCAGGATCAATTACCCTGAATTGTTCTCCTTTCTGTCGTCGTTCCAGATTTTCCGCCTGCTGGGCTTCCTGGCTCTTTTTTAGAAGATTATCGAAGGTTTCTTTGGTATTCTGGTATTCCCGGTTCAATGAGGCCATTTCCTGCTCCCGCGAGGGGACGTTTTCAATCCGTGCCCTGTATCTACCCATCTGGGCTCCTATATTGGCTTCGTCACCCTGGAGTCGTTTTATCTCCATGTCAGTCATAGTAAGTTGATTTTTCAATTCCTTGTATCTTGGGTCGCTCTTGACATTATATGTATCTGTATCCTTTTTTAATTCTAAATCAGCAAGCTTCTTTTTCATTATGATCACGTCAGGATGGTTCTCCGTGTATTTTGTTCTTAATTCATCGAGCTGTTTCGTTAATGAGTCCTTCTGAGATGCATACGTTCCGGCTACCTCAGGGTTTGATGAGGAATAAGTTAATGCAGTTGAAGAAGTGTATAATCTGCTATCTTTTCCCATGGTCATAGTTCCTGTACCAGTAATAGGCATTTCGAGGTCGGAAAGTTGCTTCTGAAGGAATAATCTTCTGTCTTGGGCGGCCCTAAGATTTTCTCCGACTCTCTGGTACTGATTTTGGAGCTGTTCTAAAATTCTTAGATTCGTATCCTTCTGTTCAGGTAGTTCACCCATATGTTGTCTCTTGTAGTGGGTGACGTTTGCTTCAAGATCTTCTAACTTTGCCTTCTTAGCTTTTAATTCACTTTCTAAAAATTCTGTTGTTCCCACCGCCTGCTGTTCCCTGAACCTCAGGTTCTCTTCTATAAAGAGAGAGGCCAGCCGATTAGCGACAGTGGTAACCATATTTGGATCCTTGCCGATATAACTGACAGTGAAATAACCTTTCTCCTCCTTTTTGGTCGGCAATTCTACTTTAATATCCTTCTGCATTAACTGTATGACTTCCTCACTTGTAATTTCCCTTCGTTCTTTCTGATAGAGACCGAACTCATTAATAACCTGTTCGAGACGCGTCCTGCTCATTACCTCCTGTGAGATGGATTGGAGGCGTTCTTCAATTTTTGATGTCACTGTGGGGTGAACAAATGACTCCGGTACTCTTTGCGGCGTCACAAGAACGAGTGTGGAGGCCTTATAGAGCCTGGGCGCAAATGTTGCGTAGAGAATGGTTCCCACTATAATGGCCAGAAATGGAATTACGATGTACCAGATTCTTCTCTGTAAAATTTCCATGTAGTCGTCGATGTTATAGGATTGTGCAGTATTGATCATATATGTATTTATCCTTTTAATAAGACCTTTAAATATTAGGTAATATATTTTATATTAATCATTTCGCGGGAGTGAAACGATCGAAGCAATCTCACAAGCTTTTGGTTATATAGATATTGCCGCGCTCACTTCGTTCCCCCCACGGTTCGCTCGGGGCTGCGGCTCACCGCAATGACAATGAAAACAATGGTACAAACCTGTCTTAGTATGTTGCAGTTATTCTAATCAGCGCACTGTTTTCTGTATAATCGTTTATATCTATATTGGAATTGTTTTCCCTATGTGTGATCTCTAATGCCAATGTAAGCCATTTAAGAGGCATGTAGGATAATATTCCGCCAGCACTCCAGATCCAGTCGTTCCTGTCTTCAGAGATGAACTCGATTCGCTCTATGCTGCCAACAAGACCAACAGATAGTCTCTTCTCCAGAAAATGAGTGACTGATCCTGTCAATCGGTGATATTTCTGAAACCCAAGATTTTCAGAGGTAAAATAATCTTCCGTATATCCTCCCTGCAGGCTGAGGATGTAAGTCGTTCGGACGTCACGGTTCGTAATACTGGCTTTGTAGCTTAAGCCGTCCATTTCTGAGCCAATATCCGGTTTGTACCAGAAGTATCCGATCTGTGCCGATGCTTTGAAAGTAGGGCTAAAGGTATATGTTATACCCACGGTCGGATTATGGATATCGTAATCAAAAGTGTCGGTATCAAATATACGTCTTATAAATATATAATCTCCGAAGACGGAGAACTGTGAACTGAGACGGTGTGTATAACGGGCGTTTGCCATATGAGCGGTCATGTCTGAGGATTTTTCGAAATTCCCGATATCGTAGCCATACTCAAGGTGAAGACCATTTTGCAGATTAAACCAATAATCTATATAAGGATTAATATAGTTTTCCTGACTGTTTTCGTTCGCTGAGCTATCTGTCCTGTAAATATTGTTTAGATAATTGAGCCCAAATCGATCTTCCCGGCCAAATTGATATTCAACTGTAGGTGCCACGACATTGCGCCAGTACACAGCCCGCTGTGCTTGTGTAGAGAGCACATACTTGTTTTCGGCGGGGGTAGAGAAGATTTCATACTCTCTATTATCCTCAGATCGGATGAAGGAATCTCTGAGGTAAAAATTCACGTGTTCTTTTGTCAGATACTTAGCGTCCAACGATCCATTGTGGCTGATGTAGTTAAGGTCTGTGTTTTTTCCATAAAGCACGATGCCAAGGTTATAATCAAGATTCAGGCCGGAGGTAGCATCCATTTTCGTGTACCTCAATCCCGGATTGATGGTAGTGATATAGTCATCTTTCTTATCTGTAGAGGTGAGATTTATGTTATCGTTGTATTCCTCCTGAATCGAAATGTAAGGGTGAAAACCAGGTTCAGGAGTTCTAGCAAAACTTTCAGGATTTCTAATAAAACTAGGTTCAGTAGCTCTAAGCTGGGCATGCACCGACTCTGGTAAGCATAGAAAGAGAAAAAAAATAACTATGACAAGTTCTGAGAATTTTTTCATGGTACAATCACCGTATCCCCTCGTTTGATTGTTACATCCGGCTCTTTGCCATTGATTATCTTTTTGTAATTGGCAGTTATTCTTTTTTCTGCCCCCTTTTCCTTCCTGATTATTAAAATCTTTTTCTGGTCAGCCCAGTCAGTGAAACCTTCCACCATAGTCATGATCTGGACTAATGATGTTTCACTACGCAGCTTTACTACTCCCGGCTTTTTGACCTCACCGGCGACGTATACTTTGAAACTGTTTGCTTCCATGACGGTCACGGAAACAGTTGGATTGTCAATAAAACCCTTCAGCTTCTCAATTATAACCTTTTTCAATTGGAGTGGTGTAAGATCAGCCGCCTGTATATCATCGACAAGCGGAAGAGATATCTTCCCATCCATTCTCACCGGGACGGTTTTCGACAAAGGCTCTTCTTTCCAGACATGGATGTAAAGGACGTCCTCAGGTCCTATGATGTATGTGTCACTATCGGTGGTAACCTCACTCTGAGTCTTTTGAGCCGCTGCTTTGACTTTTTTCTCTTGAGATAGAACCAATACCGGAAATAATATAATAAGAAAAAATAATGCCAAAATGATTATCCGCTGCTCCTTTTTTTCCATCTCCTAATTCTCCTGGTGAAAATTAATAATCTGTAGGGTGATAAAGCTATCAAAAAATGAAG
>Ga0326726_10003920_pt1 | contig 13624 bp, 13 predicted proteins | sample MHFenrmetagenome_2_FD_207603 | JGI IMG/M metagenome (GOLD analysis project Ga0326726, IMG submission 207603) | Lab enriched peat soil microbial communities from Michigan Hollow, Ithaca, NY, United States - MHF15MN | ecosystem: Environmental > Terrestrial > Soil > Wetlands > Peat | place: USA... | reverse complement strand
TCATCAGCGCCTCGCGGCGCACCGACCTCGTCGCCTCCTTTCCGGAATGGCTGGCTGAAGCCCTGCGCGAACGGCGGGCCCATGTCGTCGGTCCGAAGGGCGGGGTCCATACTGTCGATCTCTCTCCCGAAGCCGTCCATACGATCGTCCTGTGGTCGAAGGATTTTTCGAACCTGCTGGGCAACGCTCACGGGCTGAAGGACCTTCTCGCCGCCTATGACCAGCTTTATCTGCACTTTACGATCACGGGCCTTGGCGGGACGCCCATCGAGCCGGGAGTGCCGGATTATCGGGCGGCTTTGGCCCAGCTCCCCGCGTTGGCCGCTCTGGCCGGGGACCCCCGGCGCGTTTCGGTCCGGTTCGATCCTCTGCTCTTCTGGGAGGAGCGAGGGCGAACCCGCTCCAACCTCGAATTTTTCCCGGAAGTGGCCGAAGCCTCGGCGGCCGCGGGGATCAAGGATATCCGGATGAGCTTCGCCCAATGGTACGGGAAAGCCGTCCGGAGGGCCGGGGCCCGAGGATTCGTCTTCGATCTTCCTTCAGAAGAAGAGCAGACGTCGCGGGCGGTCGAGCTCGCGGCGATCGCAGCGGCTTGCGGACTCGTTCTCCACGCCTGTTCGCAGCCGTTGCTCGCCGGGATCCCAGGGATCCGGCCATCCGCCTGCATCGACGGGGCGCTTCTCGGATCCCTGCATCCGCGGCATGAGCCCGTGTCGCAGCGAAAGGACCGCAGTCAGCGGGCGGCTTGCCTTTGCACGGAGTCAAAGGATATCGGCAGCTATACCCAAGCCTGTCCGCATGGTTGCGTATACTGCTACGCGAATCCGAGGGTTTGAAATCGGGGACACGTCCCCTAGAAGGGGGACAGTTACTTGTAACTGTCCCCGTCTTTTCAGATCCCGAGGCTCAGGCGCTCGGCCAAAGCCGGCGGGAGCTTCTCGTCGATGATCTTCCTCTTGGCTTCTTCGATGTCGTAGTCGACTCGGCTGAACTTGATCGTCCGGGCTTCGGAGTCGTAGATGGCGAAGGCGGCCCGGGGGTTGCGGTCCCGCGGCTGGCCGACCGAGCCGGGATTGATGAGGTAGCGCACGCCCTTCTCGAGCCGGACCTCGTTCGCGTTCCCTTCGAGGAACGTGCCCTCGACGTTGCCGTCCTTCTCGGTGTAGACGAAGGGGAAATGGGTATGGCCGAAGAAGCAGACGGGCGTCTGGATGTAGGAGAAGGCCTCGGCCGCGTCGAACTCGCCGAAGATGTAGTAGTCTTCGTCGAAGGGCGCGCCGTGGCAGATGGTGATCGAATCCTGGACGACCTCGGGGCTCTGTTTCAGGCGGACCAGGAAATCGAGGTACTTCCGGGCGATCGTCTTCTTGGTCCAGAAGATGGCCGAGGCGGCGATGGGGTTGAAGGTCTGGACGGAATCGAGCCCGGAGACCGCCTTGTCGTGGTTGCCGCGGATGATGGAGAGAGGCTTGAGGGTCAGGATCTTCTGGATGACCTCGTTCGGCGAGGCCCCGTAGCCGACCAGGTCGCCAAGGAAGATGTAGTGGTCGATCCTCTTCTTCTGGATGGCCTTGAGGACCGCCTGGAAGGCCTCCATGTTGCCGTGGATGTCGGTGAAGATCAGGTAGCGCATGATCCCTCGTCCTTGTGTTGCACCGTGTCGTAGAGCCGGCCGGCCTCGTAGGAGCTCCGGACGAGCGGCCCGGAGACGACTTCCAGGAATCCGGACCGGCGGGCCGCGGTCGCCAGAACGGCGAATTCGTCCGGCGTGTAGTATTTCGCGACCGGCGGATGGGACGCCGTCGGCTGGAGGTACTGGCCGACGGTGAGCAAGTCGCAGCCGGCCTGCCGCAGGTCGGCGAGGGTCCGCAGGATGTCGGCCTCGCTCTCGCCGAGGCCGATCATCAGGCCCGACTTGGTCAGGGCGCCCCGCGCTTTTGCCGCGGCCAGGACCCCGAGCGAGCGGCGGTAGTTCTCCCGGGGGCGGCGGATGGCCGGATACAGGGATTCGGTCGTCTCGAGATTGTGATTGAGGACGTTCGGCCGGGCGGCCAGGACCGTTTCGAGCGCGCCCGTGTCCCCTTGGAAATCGGGGATGAGCGATTCGATCCGTGTGGCCGGGCTCTTGGCGCGGATGGCTTCGATGACCGCCGCGAAGTGGGCGGCCCCGCCGTCGGGGAGATCGTCGCGGGTCACGGAGGTGATCACGGCGTAGGCCAAGCCGAGCGAGGCCACGGCCTCGGCGACATGGCGGGGTTCGTCCTGATCCGGGGGTAAAGGCGTCCCCTTGGTCACGGCGCAGAAGCCGCAGTTGCGGGTGCAGGTGTCGCCGAGGATGAGGAACGTGGCCGTCTTGTGCTCCCAGCACTCGCCGATGTTCGGACAGCGGGCGCTCTGGCAGATCGTGTGCAGGTGTCCGGCCTTGAGGATCTCCGCGACACGGAAGAAATCGCCGTGCGACGGGAGCCGGACCTTCAGCCAGGCGGGTTTTTGGGTCGCCGTAACTCCCCCTCTCTCGCCATGGACCCGACCCTTCGTATCACGCGTGGGGACGGGTCGGAGCGATAGATGGCCGAAAAGAGATGAAAGTTCTTAATACTCGACGTCGCGCTCTCTCTTGATGCGCCGTCTCATCCGCTTGCGCGCCTGGGCTTCCTTCATGCGGCGCTTCTCGCCGGGCTTGAAGTAGACCGAGTGCTTCTTGATCTCCTTGATGATCGCTTCCTGCTGGACCTTCCTCTTGAACCGGCGCAGTGCGGATTCGAGATTCTCACCTTCGTCAAGCTGTACAAAAGCCAAAAACTTTCACCTCCTCACCTGGGGAAAAGTACCGCTGAGTTATACCGGAACGCCCCCGGAAAGTCAACTGGACCCCGGGCGGGCCGAAAGGGGAACGTTTTCGGAAATGGGGACGTTTCTATTTTCAAAATTAATGCATTTATTTAAAAAATAGAAGCGTCCCCATTTTCTTGCCCCTCAGCGCTTGGGACGAGCGCCGGCGCGGCGGATGGCCGCCCGGGCGCCGATGGTCATGGGCTCGACCAGGGGGACGGGCAGGTCGGACGCCCGAAGGACCAGGGGGACCTCGGTGCACCCAGCCAGGATCGCTTGGGCGCCGCACCGGACGAGGCCTGCCGCGATCTCGAGGACGATCGTCCGGGCCGGGCCCTCGGTGAAGCCCGCCTTGACGCCCTTTGGCCCGTAGATCGCGGTCATGACCCTCTCTTGGTCGCGGGCGGGGGGGACGATGACGGCGATGCCGGCGGCCTGGAAGGCCTTGGTGACGATCCCCGACCGGACCGTCCCCGAGGTGGCGATGAGGCCGATCGTTTTGGGGACGGGTCTCATCTTTTTGATGGCCGCCAGGGTCTCATCGATCAGGCTGAGAAGGGGCAGGGGTGAGCGGAGAGCGATCCGGGGATAGAAATAGTGGGCCGAGACGCACGACATGACGGCGAAATCCGCGCCCGCCCGCTCGAGCGTTCGGAGGCCCCGCCGAATGGCGGGGACCGGACTTGGCCCGCCGTGAAGGATGGCTTTGGTCCTGTCCGGGACTTGAGGCAGACTGTAGAGAATGATCGGTGGATGGTCCTGGTCGCGCCCGGCGGCGGTCTCGCGGATGATCCGTTCGAGAAGATAGGCCCCCGCCTCCGGTCCCATGCCGCCGAGGATGCCGATCGTCTTGAGCTTCTTGCGGCTCATTGGAGGAGGGCCTTGACCCTGTCGAGAGGGAGGGCCTCGGCGACGTGCCCGTCCTTGCCCTCGATCCGAACGGCTTTGAACAGGGAATTGAGAATGGCCTCCTCGGCCGCTTCGGCCGCGGCCTGGAAGAGCGGCGACATGGCGTCGTCCCGGAGGATCGTGACCTTCTGGGTCCGTTCCGACGAGCGATAGGGCACGCGGACGCCTTCGGCGGTCGAGAAGGCGATGGCGTAATCGCCGCTGCCGTTCGAGAAGTATCCGCCGGTCCGGGCGATCCCGAGGAGGGCGCGCTTGGCCAGGCGTTTGAGGCTGCGGGCGTCGAGAGGAGCGTCTGTGGCCAAGACGATCATGCACGAGCCGTCGCCGGAGGGGCTGGCCGCCGCTGCCGCTGCGCCTCCGCCGGCATCCTTCTGATCGAAGGGAACGCCGCGGATGGTCAGGACGCCGCCGAAATTCGTCTGGACAAGGATACCGACCGTGAAACCGCCCCGGTCCGCGGCCAGGCGGCGCGACGACGTGCCGATGCCGCCCTTATAGTCGAAGCACGTCGTTCCCGTTCCGGCGCCGACAGCCCCTTCGGCGACCGGCCCGCCGGCGGCGGCCCGGATGGCCTCGAGGACGTGGGCCTTGGTGATGTGCCGGCCGCGAATGTCGTTGAGCCAGCCGTCGTTCGTCTCGCCCACGACCGGGTTGACCGACGCGACCTTCTCGTTCCCCGGGAGGCCGAGCGCCCAATCGATGACGGCGTCGGCCGCGGTCGGGACGCTCAGGGTGTTCGTCAGGATGATCGGGGTCTCGAGCGTGCCGAGCTCTTCGACCTGGGTCACTCCGGTGAGCTTGCCATAGCCGTTGCCCACTGAGATCCCGGCCGGGACCTTGTCCTGAAAGATATTGCCGCCGTGGGGGAGGATCGCCGTGACGCCCGTCCGGATGTCCTTGCCCTCGACGAGCGTGACCTGGCCGACCTTAACCCCGGTGACGTCGGTGATGGCGTTGAGCGGACCCGGAGAAAGGATGCCGACGACGAGGCCGAATTCCCTGGCCCGGGGCCTGTCAGACGAGGCCAGGACGACGGCACCGGCCAGAAAGAGGGCGAGACCGAGCGCGAAGAGAGCAGACATGGGTCTTTCCTTGGCGGACATGGTGCCCTCATCATACGAAGACACTCCTCAAATGACAAGGGTGATGCCTTGAGCCGCCCGGGGCTTTTTGGTATTACTGGAGGGCCATGGCAGAGAACAGGTGCCCTTATCTCACCGTGCCGCGGTTCACGGCGATCCCCGGACTTGTCCACGGATTTGGAGATGCCCGGTGGAGCGAGGCGGATTTCCTGGCCTTCGCCGCGTCGAAAAGCCTCCGCCCCGTCATCATGCACCAGCTCCATTCGGACATCATCCATCGCATTGATGAAGCTCCCGGAAAGAAGCCCGAGGGCGACGCCCTGATGACCAATATCCCCGGACTCCTCCTTGTCATCCGAACGGCGGACTGCCTGCCCGTCCTCCTCGTCGACCCGGAGAACCGGGCCGTGGCTGCCGTCCATTGCGGCTGGCGCGGCACCGAGAAGAGGATCCTGGAGAAAGCCGTCAAAGCCATGGCCGAGGCCTACGGCTCGAAGCCTGCGGACATGCTGGCCGCACTGGGCCCTTGCATCGGCCCCGCCTGCTACGAAGTTGGGCCGGAAGTCCGGGAGGGCTTCCTGCAGTCCGGATTCCCCCCGTCCTTATTTACCGAACGGGGACACGTACCGGGGGTACATGTCCCCCTGCTCAAGCCCAAGTATCTCCTCGACCTGCGCGAAGCGAACATCTGGCTCCTTCGCGAGCTGGGCTTCAAGAAAGCGAACACCTTCAATCCCGGGGCGGTCTGCACCCACTGCGAGCCACGCCTCCTATCCTACCGCCGCAACTCCGCCGATCCCCGCCGCATGTCCAACTTCGTCGGGCTTAGAGGCGATTGAGATATGCTTGAGCATTGGCTGTTTGGCGACCAGAGTCTATTCTTTTGGGGGTTCTGGGGCATGGGGCTGTTAGACTTCTTCCTCCCCCTAAGCCTCGTTGAGAACTTTCTTTATTCAGTTTCTATCTTTTTCCGCGGCGAACATGAGCACAGAAACCTATTCCTCCTATTTCGGACTTCATTGATATCGATCATCTGCACACCATTGGCATTCATATGGAAGATCGACGGCCCTCAGCATTTGCTGCTCTTGGCCATCACGGTGTTTTGGTCCTGGTATTTTGTCTTCATTCCCCAGATTATCCTCCGGGCGGTCCTCCATAAGATTGAACTAAAGAGTCCACCCAAACGCCGCCTCATATGCGTCCTTGTAAGAATTCTGCTAACTGTTGTACTCCCGATAGGCTTAATCACCGCTCACGCTATTGTGGGCAATCTTGTTTTCGGCATCACGCCGGACTAGGCCTGGATGTCGGCCAAAGGCAAGTAAATTCATCCAAGGTATTCTGCATAGAGAGTGATGGTGCCCCAGGGGGACAGGCCTGGAAAGAAGGGGACACGTACCTCCCGTACTTGTCCCCGACCATTTCCCCTTAGACTTATCTTGCAGGATACCCGGATAAGGCCGCGGGAGAAGGGACTGAGGGGTATCGTCGGAGTGAGCATAAAGCGGTAATTTAGCCGACATCGCGAGGGAGACGCGGAGTCTTTAGCCCGGCTTCCGAGCGGGGCGGCGTGAAGAATTACCGCAGCGAACGGAGATGACCCGCGAGGTCCCTCCGCGGCCGCAGAGGAGATGGGATAAGCAAGAAAAGGGGGGAAGGATGTGCAGGCCTTGACATTTGCTTTTTGAGGTTTGTTTCGCTATCCTTGACGGGTTCAAAAAGGAGCCGGTTAATGGAAAAACCCATCGGTGACATCGAACTTCCCGGTCTGCCCCTTTTCCGCAAGGGCAAGGTCCGAGACGTCTTCGAAGTCGACGACAAGCTCCTGATCGTCGCCACGGACCGCATTTCCGCCTTCGACTGGGTCCTGCCTTCGCTCATTCCGTACAAGGGCAAGGTCCTGACCCAGCTGTCGAAGTTCTGGTTCGATTTCGTCGGCCTGGTCATCCCGAACCATCTTCTGGCGACCGAGATCAAGGACTTCCCGCCCGTCCTGATCCCCTTCGCCAACGTGCTGGCCAAGCGCTCGATGCTGGTCAAAAAGACCAAGGTCATCCCTGTCGAGTGCGTCGTCCGCGGCTACCTGGCCGGCTCCGGCTGGAAGGAATACCAGGCGACCGGCAAGATCTGCGGCATCAAGGTCCCCAAAGGTCTCAGGGAGGCCGACCAGCTGGCCGAGCCCATCTTCACGCCCTCGACGAAAGCCGAGAAGGGCCACGACGTCAACATCTCTTTCAAGGACGTCCAGAAGGAGATCGGGGCCGATCTGGCCCGAAAGATCCGCAAAACGAGCCTCGAGCTCTACCAGAAAGCTTCCCTCTATGCCGTCTCGAAGGGCATCATCATCGCCGACACGAAGTTCGAATTCGGCCTCGACGGCGACGAGCTCGTCCTCATCGACGAGATCTTCACCCCCGACTCCTCGCGGTTTTGGCCCCTGGCCCAGTACGAGCCCGGCCGGTCCCAGCCGAGCCTCGACAAGCAGTTCGTGCGCGATTACCTCGAGACGACGACCTGGGACAAGAACACGCCTCCGCCGGAGCTTCCCGCGGAGATCATCGCCAAGACCTCCCAGAAATACCTGGAAATCTATAAGGTCCTGAGCGGCCTCGACGATCTGGCATGAGCGGACGGGTCGATCTCCACGTCCACTCGAACAAGAGCAGTGACGGGGACCATTCACCGGCCGAGCTGGTCGGGTTCGCCAGGGATCTCGGCATGCGCGCCATTTCGATCGCCGACCACGACACCGTGGCCGCCTACCCGAACGCCGTCGAGGACGGCCGCCGGGCCGGCGTCGAGGTCATCCCCGGCATCGAGCTGACGACCCTCTACGGGGGGCGAGAATTCCATCTCCTCCTGCCGCTCGTCGACTGGACGAGCCCGGCCCTGGCCCAGATCATCGAAGGACAGACCGAGTGCCGGATGGCCGAGACGCGCCAGCGCGTCGCGAAGATCCAGGCCCTCGGCGTCGCTGTGACCATGGAGGAGATCGTAGCGAAGTCCGACGGCGCGCCGCCGCTCGGTGTCAAGATCGCCCAAGTCATTCTCGAGAACCCGGCCAACGCCGGGAACCCCGCGCTGGAGCCCTATGTCCGGCCCGACAACAAGCGTTATGCGCCTTATATGTTCTACGGGGATTTTTTCGCCGAAGGGAAGCCGGCGTTCGTCCCCAAGACGTTCATTGCGCTCCTCGACGTGCTCGAGGCCGCCCCCGCGACCGGCGGCGCCCCCGTGCTGTCCCATCCCGGGGCCTACTTCCAGCGGACGACGGCGGAGGACGCCCGGGACCTCAAGGCGCACGGCCTCATCGGCTTGGAAGTCTACACGTTCTACCACACGCCCGAACAGATGACGCTTTATAAGGACATGGCCGCGGCGCTCGACCTCGTGGCCACGGCCGGCTCCGATTTCCACGGCCGGATCAAGCCTCACGTCGCCCTCGGGGTTCTCCCGTACGGCGACTATGGCATGGTCGAGGAGCTTCGGGCGAGACGGGGAGGACCGGCATGAACTGGCTCGATTATGTCCTGCTGTCCATCATCATCGTGACGGCGATCGTCGGCATCTTCAAGGGCTTCGTCCGTCAGGTCATCGGCCTGGTCGCGGTCGTCGCCGGACTTGTCCTGGCCGTCGTCTACTATCAGCAGACGGCCGGGATGTTCATGAGGTTCGTCAAGAACCAGCTCGTCAGCAACTTCCTGGGCTTTCTCGTCATCTTCGTCGTCGTTCTCATCGCCGGGGCGATCCTGGGCCACCTCTTCACCAAGGCCATGGTCGGCCCTCTGGCCTTCGCCAACAGGCTCTTCGGCGCGGTTTTCGGCATCATCAAGGCCGTGCTCATCTGCGGCATCCTCGTCTTCGCCCTGGTCTCCTTCGAAGTGGCCAAGCCGGCGCTGGAGACGTCCGTCCTGGCCCCGGCCTGCCTCGGCATCACGCGGGCCGTGGTCAACCTGGTGCCCAAGGACCTCAGAGCCCGATTCAACGAGTCGTACAAGCGGATCCGCGAGAGCGGAGGGAAACATGGACAAGAAATCTAGCGAGCTCAACTTCCACCAGCGCATGGAGCTGCTGGTCAAGGACATGATCGAAAAGGGGATCAACCTCAAGGACGCCCTCCGCGAATTCGAGAAGATCTTCTTCGAACAGGCGTCCCGGAAGCACGACGGCAATCGGACCAAGATGGCCCAGACCCTCGGCATCCACCGGAACACCCTCCACAATCGGGCCAAGATCCTCAAGATCAAGAAGAAATATTAGCAGTCAACGTGTCAGACTGCTAATATTTATCCATTCCGCCTCTTGACAAAATACGCCGGTTTTGTATACTATTAGCACTCACATTTTGTGATTGCTAAATTTTAAGTATCCCACAGGAGGTTTTCATGAAAGTTCATCCTCTGTATGACAGAGTGCTCCTCAAGAGACTCGAGGAGCAAGAGGTCAAGAGGGGCGGGATCATCATCCCGGACTCGGCCAAGGAAAAGCCCCAAGAGGCCGAGATCATCGAGGCCGGCAAGGGACGGGTCACGGATGAGGGGAAGACCATCGCTCTCACCGTCAAGAAGGGCGACCACGTCCTCATCGGCAAGTACAGCGGCACAGAAGTGACGCTCGACGGCGTCGAGCTCGTCATCATCCGCGAGGAAGAGATCCTCGCCGTCATCGAGAAGTAAGGAGATATCATGGCCAAACAGATTTTATCCGGAGACGATGCACGTCATGCCCTGCTCAAGGGCGTGAACACCCTCAGCAACGTCGTCAAGGCGACGCTCGGCCCCCGCGGCAAGAACATCGTCCTTGACAAGAAATTCGGCTCCCCCTTGAGCACTAAGGACGGCGTCACCGTCGCCAAGGAAGTCGAGCTCAAGGACCCCTGGGAGAACATGGGCGCCCAGCTGGTCAAGGAAGTCGCGTCCAAGACGTCTGACGTCGCGGGCGACGGCACCACGACGGCCACGGTCCTGGCCCAGGCCATCTACGGCGAGGGCCTGCGCTATGTCACAGCCGGGGCCAACCCGACGGTGATCAAGAAGGGCGTCGACAAGGCCGTCGAAACGGTCGTCGAAGAGCTCAAGAAGCTGAGCCGCGAGGTCAGCGGCGAGATGATCGCCCAGGTCGGCGCCATCTCGGCCAACAACGACCTGTCGATCGGCAAGATCATTGCCGAAGCCATGGACAAGGTCGGCAAGGACGGCGTCATCACCGTCGAGGAGGCCAAGGGCCTCGAGACGACGATGGAGACGGTCGAGGGCATGCAGTTCGACCGCGGCTATCTGTCCCCCTATTTCGTGACCGACCCGGAGCGGATGGAGTGCGTCCTCGAGAAGCCCCTCATCCTCCTCCACGAGAAGAAGATCAGCAACCTCAAGGATTTCCTTCCCCTCCTCGAGAACGTCGCCCGCATGGGCCGGCCCCTGCTCGTCATCGCCGAGGAAGTCGAAGGCGAAGCTCTGGCGACCCTCGTGGTCAACAAGCTCAAGGGCACCTTCATGTGCTGCGCCGTCAAGGCCCCCGGCTTCGGCGACCGCCGCAAGGCGATGCTCGAGGATATCGCCACGCTGACCGGCGGCCAGGTCATCACCGAGGAGATCGGCGTCAAGCTCGAGAAAGTCGGTTCCGATTGGCTCGGCGAAGCGAAGAAGGTCGTCATCGACAAGGACAACACGACCATCGTCGAGGGCATGGGCAAGGCGAACGATGTCCAGGCCCGCATCAAGCAGATCCGCGTCCAGATCGAGGATACGACGTCCGACTACGACCGTGAGAAGCTCCAGGAGCGGCTGGCCAAGATGGTCGGCGGCGTCGCCTTGATCAAGGTCGGCGCGGCCACCGAGACCGAGCTCAAGGAGAAGAAGGCCCGCGTCGAGGACGCCATGCATGCCACCAAGGCGGCCGTCGAGGAAGGCATCGTGCCCGGCGGCGGGGTGGCCCTGCTCCGCGCCCAGAAGGCGCTCGACAAGCTTCAGCTCGAAGGCGACCAGCAGATCGGCGCCAACATCGTCAAGAGGGCCATTGAAGAGCCCCTGCGGCAGATCGCTGCCAACGCCGGGTTCGAAGGCTCCGTGGTCGTCGAGAAGGTCAAAGAGATGAAGCAGGACATGGGCTTCAACGCCCTGACCGAGAAGTACGAGGACATGATCAAGGGCGGCATCCTCGACCCGACCAAGGTCGTCCGGATCGCCCTGCAGAACGCGGCTTCCATCGCCGGCTTGATGCTGACCACCGAAGGCCTCATCGCCGAGCTCCCCGAGGAGGACAAGAAGCCCGCGTATCCGAATCCTCCCGGCGACATGTATTGATCGCGCCCCGCGCGAAGTGAATCGCCAGCCCCGGGCGGCCCTCCGCCCGGGGCTTTTTTTTAAGAAGGGGTCAAACCTAAACTTTTAAACTTTTTTAGGGCATATCCTTTTCTGAGAATGCGATCGGCGCAAAAAGTTAAAAAGTTTAGGTTTGACCCCTTCTTTTCTTAGCGCGGCATTTCTTATATATTCTGTCGCAGACATGCCGCGCCTGATCGATCGCTACCTCCTCCGCGAGGTCGTCCCGCCCTTCCTCGTCGGTCTCCTGCTCACCGTGTTCGTCCTCTTGATGAACCAGGTCCTGCTCTTGGCCGATCTGTTCATCGACAAGGGCGTCCCTCTCCTCCAGGTCCTCCGCGTCCTGGGACTTCTCATTCCCTCCATCGTGGTCTTCGCCTTGCCGATGGCCGTCCTGATGGGCATCCTGGGCGGGCTGGCCCGCCTCTCGGCGGACTCCGAGATCGTCGCCTTCCGCTCCCTCGGGATCGGACCCCGCCGCTTGGCCTGGCCTCTCCTTGTCTTCGGGCTCTGCGGCTTCTTTGTGACGCTTCCGCTCGCTCTCTATATCGCGCCGCGGGCCAACGACGCCTGGGTCCGGACGATGACCCGATCGGTCCTGGCCCGGGTCCGGCTCGACGTCGAACCGCTCGAGTTCAACGAGACCCTGCCGGACATGGTCTTCCTCGTCCGGGACGTCGGCCGGGATAAAGTGTGGCATGATGTCTTCGCTTACATGGCCAAGGATCCGTCGAACCCCCGGCTGGTCATGGCCCGGTCGGGCACGATCCGCCTTTTCCCCGAGCAACAGCGGGCCATCCTGGAGCTCACCGACGGCCACGTCTATGCCGGGCCGCCCGCCGCGCCCGGCGAGGACACCCTGACCTCGTTCGAGCGCCTCGAAGAGGAGATCGATGTCGAGGGCCTCTTCCCCTCCGCCACGTACGAAAAGCGGGTCCGGGAAAAGGACGTCGGCGAGCTTGTCCGCGACCTCAAGTCCCTCGAGGCCGCCAGCCCGGCGGGGAAGCCCGTCTCCCGGCAGATCCGCGCCCACCGGATCGAGATCCACAAGAAGCTCGCCCTGCCGGCCGCGTGCCTCGTGTTCGCGCTCATCGGCTTGCCGCTTGGGGTCATGACCGGCCGGGCCGGCCGCACGGCCGGCTTCTCGATCGGCTTGGTCATCATCGTCATTTATTATGCCCTGATCACGGCAGGGGAGACGATGGCCATGGACGGACGCCTGTCCGCCTTCCTGGGCATGTGGGGCCCGGACATCGTCCTGGCCGCCGCCGGCGCCTGGCTCTTTGCCGGGCTGGCCCGGGGAAGCCGGCGAAACCGTGTCTGGCCGGGCCGTGCGGTCCGACCGGGGGCCCCGTCTCCCGCGCCGGCCCCGTTAGCCTCCCTTGAGGCTCCGTCGCCCGGGTGCGCCAGCCGGCCGATCGGCGCGCCCATCCGCTTTCCCGGACTCCTCGATCGGTACCTCTCGCGGAAGTTCCTGGCCTTGCTGGCCCTCGTCCTGGCCGCCCTCTCCGCCGCCGTCCTGCTGGTCACGTTCTTCGAGAACCTGGGCGACGCCCTCGACCACGGCAAGCCGATCGGGCTCCTGGCCGGCTATGTCGGGCTCAAGCTGCCCGAGTTCCTGGCGTTCATCCTGCCGGCGGCCGTTCTTGCGGCCGCGCTCCTGGCGCTCGGCTTCCTCACCCGGACGAACGAAGCGACGGCCATGAAGGCCAGCGGCATCAGCGCCTACCGGACGGTCCTGCCGATCATCGTCCTCGCGTCGGCCGCCGGATTCGGGGCCTTCCTGGTCCAGGAGCGGGTCGTGCCGGCCTCTCACGCCAGAGCCCAGGCGGTCTGGAGCGCCATCCATGACCTGCCGGCCCGCAGCTCCAGCTATCTCAACCGCCACTGGATCCTCGCCGGGAGCGGCGACCGGATCTACCATTACGACATTTTCGAGCCCGGCACATCGACCCTCGGCCGCCTGTCGGTCTTCGAGATCGACGCCGGCCGCTGGGCCCTGGCTCGCAGGATCTTCGCCGAGAAGGCTTCGTTCGAGGGGAACGATCTTGTCTATCAGGACGGCTGGATCAGGGATTTCACGGCCTCCGCGGGCCTGTCGTTCGTCCGGACCGGGAGAGGGCGGCTGGCCGCGGCCGGCGACCAGGGCGCCTTCGAAGAGCCCTGGAAAGAGCCGCTGCAGATGACCCTCCGCGACCTGCGGCGCTACGCGGCCGAAGTCCGGGGCATGGGCTTCCCGGCCATCCGGCTCCGGGCCGAGGCGGCCCAGAAGATCGCTCTGCCGTTCGTCAGCCTGATCATGGCCCTGCTGGCGATCCCCTTCGGCTTCCGCATGGGACGGAAAGGGACCCTCGTCGGAGTCGGGACGAGTGTCGTCATCGCCATGGCCTATTGGGGGACCTTCGCCGTCTTCCGGAGCCTCGGCGGGGCCGGCGTGCTGACCCCATTCCTGGGCGCGTGGGGAGCCAACATCCTCTT
>Ga0326726_10003919_pt1 | contig 13629 bp, 15 predicted proteins | sample MHFenrmetagenome_2_FD_207603 | JGI IMG/M metagenome (GOLD analysis project Ga0326726, IMG submission 207603) | Lab enriched peat soil microbial communities from Michigan Hollow, Ithaca, NY, United States - MHF15MN | ecosystem: Environmental > Terrestrial > Soil > Wetlands > Peat | place: USA... | reverse complement strand
GCGCGTCGAGGCAGCCGTGTATGCGGTCGAGCACCACGTGACCCTGCAAACGATGGCGCGCTAGCTCGGCCCGCCCGGCCCGGGTCGTGCTTTCGATCGCCCGGCGCGACGCAGGGGTGCGCGCGCCGCGCCAACCGGTCTCCGCAAGGCGAGGTCATCCCGCGCGGACTTCGCGCCAGTACTGGTACTTCATGGTTGCGACGGCGCCGGCCAAGATCGAGCCGATGACCAGCAGCGAGCCGATCGACAGGGTCGATACGCCCGTGATGCCCTGGCCGAACGTGCAACCGAGCGCGGTGACGCCGCCGAAGCCCATCAACACCGCGCCCACCAGGTGGTGCCAGGTGTCGGCGGCCGAGGCGAAGCCTTCGAGGCGGAACTTCTTCGCGTAGACGGCCCAAGCGAACGCCCCGGCGACCAGGCCGAGCGTGCTCGCAATGCCGAAACTGACGCCAAGCGACTTGTCGGTCCACAGCATCAGCAGTTCGAGCGTGTAGGCGATCGGTCCGACGAAGCTCACCGATTCCGCCGCCCGGCTGTTGGTCGCGAAGAACGTCATCTCCAGTGTCTCCGGGTTCTCGGCGTAGCCGACGTGTCCCGTGAGGTACCAGCCCGCCGTGACGACGAGCCCGATCACGATGCCGACCGCGATCTGGTCGCCCTTCTGCCGGAACCGCTCGTCCGCGAAGATGAAGACGAGCAGCCCGCCGGCGGCGAGCGCGGCCAGCACGAACAGCGCGGTGCGCGGCGCGATCCCCGCGACCTTTGCTACGACGGCGGGCAGGTCCTGGCTGTTCAGCCCGAAGCGGGTGAAGTCGATCGCAAACGGATCGAGGTAGCTGACCCGCCACTGCCCGAACAAGCCCTTCAACGTCATGTAGGCCGAGATGCCGAGGAAGGCGAACACAACCAGCGAGCGCAGGCTGCCGCCGCCGATGCGGATCAGCGTCTTGTTGGCGCAGCCCCCCGCGATCGTCATCCCGACGCCGAACGCGAGCCCGCCGACCACCGCGGAAAGCCAGTTCAGGCGCGGGCGCTGGAAGATCGACTTCGACAGGTCGACAAGCTCGAACGCCTGCAGCAGCGACGCGCCGACGATCGCGACCGCGACCGCCAGCAGCCAGGTGCGCATGCGCCCCCAGTGATTCATGTTGACGACGTCGGAGATCGCCCCCATCGCGCAGACGTTGCCTCGGCTGGCGGCGAAACCGAGGATGAACGCGAGCACGAACCCGCCCCACGCAACCGTCGCTGCAAGCTTGCTTACATCCATCCCGTGCCTCTGCGCCGAGCGCAACGCCTCAGCGCGCCGCCTTGCCGCAGCCACCCCCGCCACAGGCGCAGCCTCCGCCCGGCGGCGCGACTTCGCTCTCCTGCGCCGGCTCCGGCTTGAAGAACACGAAGCGTCTCTCGCCGGGCGCAACCTCCACGTAGTCGATCGACGTCCCGGCGATCAAGTCGCGCGAAGCGACGGACACCAGAACGGTCACGACATCGTCGATTTCGATCTGCGTGTCCTGTTCGCGCGGCTCATCGAGGCCCATTCCGAATTCGATCTCGCCCGCTTCAGTGCGGCGCGCGGCCGCGCGCAGGCCGAGGTCCGGGTCATCCGACGCGGCAAGGGCGGTGCGCAATTGTTCGAGCGCCGCCGGCGTCACCGTGATCAGGTCGGCCATTTTCGTCTCCTAGCATGGACCGGCGGCAGCGCGTTGCTGCGCCGCGCCGGCGCGATGAACGTCGCGGGCGAATGCAACGAACCGCGCCGGCCAGTCGTAACCCGCCACGGACCGGAGGTGGGTGTAGGACGCGAGCACGTTGCGAAACACGATGCCGTCGTGCGCGCCCTCGACGCCATGGCCGCGCCGTACGCGATACGCGAAGCGCACCCCGGGCGCGAGGTTGTGCAGGCGCGAGTAGTGGAACTCGTGCGCCTTGATGGTTGCGCCGCGCCGCTGCGGCCACGGATGCGCCGGCGTCTCCTCCAGATGGACGTAACCGCGCCCGACCGGGCGCGCCTCCATCGCCACGTCGCCGGGCAGTGCGCCGACCATCGGGTAGGTCACGCCCTTCCACGTGATCGAACGAGCGAGATACATCAGTCCGCCGCATTCGGCATAGGCGGGCAGACCCGCGTCGATCGCGGCGCGGATCGAGCGGAGCAGCGGACGATTGGCCGCGAGTTCGGCGGCGAACACTTCGGGGAAGCCGCCGCCGATGAAGAGCGCATCGACGGTCGGCATCACGCGATCGGCAAGCGTGTCGAACGGCACGAGCTGCGCCCCCGCACGCTGCAGGCCGTCGAGATCCTCGGCGTAGTAGAAGCCGAACGCGCGGTCGCGCGCAATCCCGATGCGCAACGGCTCCGTCACCTGGATACGCGCGGGTTCCACCGCAACCGGAACCGCCTCGCACGTGGTGAGGGCCAGCAGGCGATCGATGTCGACCCCTGCCTGCACGGCACGCGCAAGCGCGCCGATCCGCTCGTCGGCGCCGTCGGCCTCGGTCGCGGGCAGCAGGCCAAGATGGCGTTCTTCGATAACAAGGCCCGCATCCTCTTGCAGCGCCCCCAGCACCGCGACGTCGGTGTAGTGCTCGATCACGGCACGCAACTTCGCCTCGTGCCGGGCGCCGCCGAGCCGGTTGAGGATCACGCCCGCGAACCGCAGCGACCGGTCGAAGGCCTGGTAGCCGAGGATCAGCGGCGCGATGCCGCGCGTCATGCCGCGCGCATCCAGCACCAGCACGACCGGCAGGTCGAGCGCCGCGGCCACCGCGGCGTTGCTGTTGCTGCCGTCGATGGCGAGCCCGTCGTACAGGCCCTTGTTGCCTTCGACGAGCGCCACGTCCGCCCCGCGCGCGCCCTGCTGGAACGTCGCGCGCACCTCGTCGAGCGGCGACAGGTAGGGATCCAGATTGCGGCAGGCTCGCCCCGCTGCAGCGGAGAGCCAGAGCGGATCGATGTAGTCGGGCCCCTTCTTGTACGGCTGCACGACGAGCCCGCGCTCGCGCAGGACGGCGGCGAGTCCGATCGACACCGTTGTCTTGCCGGAAGACTTGTGCGCGGCGGAGATCAGCAGCCGGTGCATCTTCATTGTCCGCCCGCCTGCGCCGCGTCGAGTTCCCGCGTGTCGTCACGCGGGATGAAATCGAAGACCTGCACGCCGACGATCGTGATCAGGAACGCCGCCGCAAGACCGCCACAGCCGAGCAGCGCTTCCCAGATGCTGGGCACGTAGTGCGCCACGGCACCGTCTCCGAAGCTGCTTTGCGCCGCGAAGCCCGGGAAGATCTCGAGCGGAAACGCTTGGCCACCGATGATGAACACGTAGAGAAGCGCGAAGCCCCCGGCCACTGCCAGGGCCGAAGCCGCGAGCACCGCGCGTCCCGACCCGAAGCGCGGCAGCCAGATCAACAGCAACGGCAGCACACCGCCCGCGACCACGTAGCCACCCCAGAACAGCCACGGGAACACACCGCCGTCGACCAGGATGAAGCGCTCGAACGCAACCTGGCGCGCGAAGTAAAGGTTGGTGACGTGGTAGGTCGCCACCAGGTAGAGCGCGACGACGATGAAGAGACCGAGCAGGTTGCGCGTGCGCTTGAGAACGACCGGATGCAGATCGATCGCGTTCCACGCATTCACCGACGCCTGCACGATCAGGAAGACCGCCAACCCCCAGACGAATGACAGCACGATGAAGAGCGGCGCAAGCACCGCCGACGCGTACGCCTGGCGCGCAACCAGGAAACCGAAGATCGAACCGGTGCCGGTGGTGAGCACGATGCGCCAGACGAACGTCACCAGCCCGACCGGCTTGGCGAAGCGCTTCATGCGGCGCTCCATCATGGTCCACAGGTAGACCACCACGAGCGCTGTGAGGCCGGAATAGAGGAATACGTTCCAGGCGAACATCGACGTGAAGTTGTAATGGGTAGCCGCCACCACCACGCGATCCGGCCGGCCGAGGTCGAGCATCAGCACCATCAGGCCGCCGGCGAGCATCGCGAGCGAGAGCAAACCCGACAACGGCCCGCGCGCCTTGTAGAGCGCGCGGCCGAACACGGTCCCGATCGATGCCACGTTGAGCACGCCCGAGGCCGCGACGATCAGGAAGATGGCAAACACGTGCGGCAGTCCCCACACCACCTGGTTGTCCATGCCGGTGACAACGTGGCCCGCGGTCTCCATCACGTGTGCGGCGCCGAGACCGGCAAGCAGGACCACGCCGCCGAATGCCACCAAAGCCCAGAAACCCGGCGCATCGAGGTCGACGAAGCGTCGTGTTGCCATGATCAGAGTCCTGCGTAACGCACGCCGGGATCGACCTTGAGGTCGGCACGCAACTGCACGGTGCGCACCTCGCGCACACGGCGCGTGATCTCGGAATCCGGGTCGTTGAGATCGCCGAACACGATCGCCTGGGTCGGGCACGCCTTGGCGCACGCCGGGCCGTCGCCGCGATCGATGCGATGCACGCACAGGGTGCAGGATTCGACGCAACCCTTGCCGCGCGGCACGTCGGCTTTCTGCGTCGTGAGCGGTTCGTGCACGAAGCTGCGCGCCTTGTACGGACAGGCCATCACGCAGTAGCGGCAGCCGATGCAGGTGTGCCGATCGACCAGCACGATGCCGTCGGCGCGCTTGAACGAAGCGCCGGTCGGGCAGACGTCGACGCACGGCGGCTCGGCGCAGTGCTGGCACATCACCGGCACGCTGAGTGCGCGCCCGCTCTTCAGGTCCTTCAGGTCGACCTTGCGGATCCACTGCGCATCGGTCGAGCGGGTGGGCGACTTCAGGCCGTTTTCCTGCTCGCAAGCGAGCACGCATTCCTTGCAGTCCGGGCTGCACCGGTTCGCATCGATCAGGAGGCCCCAGCGCACCTTGGACGACGCGCCTTCGCTCGCCGGTCGCGCCGCCGCCACTTCGACCAGTCGCACGCCCGGTGCGATCAGCGCGCCGAGCGCCGCAGCGCCGCCGATCATCAGCGCACGGCGGGTCGGTTGGGGGTCAGGTCGCGTTGTCATTTCGGTGCAGGCGATGTGCCGGAAGCCTGCTGTACGGGACCACGCCGGGCCTGGTGACACTCGAAGCAGTCGAGTTGCACGCCCGCGTAGGCGTGACAGGATTGGCAGAACGCATCCGGACTGCCCGTCACCGCGCCGGTGCGCTTGCCCGCATGACAGTCGATGCAGGTTTCGAGGCTCGTCTTGCCGCCGCGGATGCCCGCGCGCACGGTCTCGTCGCGGCGGTGCTTGAGCAGGTCCATGTGCGTGCGGCGGATCTCGTCGCGCGGCGCGACGCAGGTCGTGCTCTTGTCGACCTCGAACTGCGGCTCCGGCACGCGCCCGGCCGCAGACGCCGCCAGGGAAACCTGGCACGCCAGCATCGCAACGAGGACGGACCGCCAGCGCATCGTTACTCCCCGAGCCCCATCTGGATGTAGCCGGTCGGACAGACGTCCATGCAGATGTGGCAGCCGATGCACCGGGTGTAGTCGGTGTCGACGTAGCGCCCGGTGGTCGACTTGGTCTTCGGCACCTTGAACACCGCGGTCTGCGGGCAATACACGACGCAGTTGTCGCACTCGAAGCACAGGCCGCAACTCATGCAGCGCTTGGCTTCCGCCACTGCCTGCGTTTCGACGAGGGCCTGTATCCGCTCCTCGAAGTTGCCGAGTGCGCTCTCCCGGCTGAGCGTGACGAAGCGCCGTTTGTTGCGCTCGGAATAGGTGAAGTGACCGAGGAAGAGCGCCGTGTGCGGAATGACGTAGCGCTCGGACCGGTTGTCATAGTTGTGGATCGCCCCCGGATGCCGGTCGGTGCCGTACAGCGGCTCCGTGATCGGCGGCAGCGGCAGCCCTTTCTCCACGACCTTGCGCATGAGATCGAACTGGTGGGCGTCGATCTTCGGGCGTTTGCCGAGTTCCTCGCCGGCGAGGAAGCGATCGATGCCGTCGGCCGCGATCGAACCGTGGCCGATCGCGCTGGTGAGCAGATGCGGCCGCAGCACGTCGCCGCCGGCGAAGACCCCGGGCTTGCCGGTCACCTGGTAGTTCTTGTCTGCGCCCACCGCGCCCTTGCCGTTGTCGAACTCCTCGAGGCCGGCAAAGTCCACCGCCTGGCCGATCGCGGAGACGATGAGGTCGGCCTCGATGTCGCGCTCGGTGCCGTCGATCTTCTTGATGTCGAGCCGCGCGCCGATCATCTTCGCTTCGCATTGCGCGAGCCGCAGCGCCGTTGCACGACCGTCGGGTCCGCGCACGATGCCGACCGGAACCAGGCTGCCCTGGATGTCGATGCCCTCGGCCTGCGCCTGCTCGACTTCGTGCTTGTTCGCCTGCATCTTGTCGATCGGGAACACGGTGGTGAGCGTGACGTCCGCACCCTGCTTGGCGGAGATTTCGGCCACGTCGTGCGCCATGTGGCCCGCAATCGCGGCCTCGAGGTCGGTGGGCTTCGCGTGGTCGATGTGGCCGAGCCGGCGTGCGACCGTTGCCACGTCGATCGACGTGTCGCCGCCACCGACCACCACCACGCGCTTGCCGACGTGCTGCAGCCGGCCGTCGTTGAACGCGCGCAGGAAGGCGGTCGCGGTGACGACGTTCGGCGCCATGCTGTCGGCCACCGGCAGCGCGCGGCCCGACTGCGCGCCCAACCCGAGGAAGATCGCGTCGAAATCGCGGCGCAGGTCTTCCATGGTGAGGTCGGTGCCGATGCGGCACTTCAGGCGCGCCTGCACGCCGAGATCGAGGATGCGCTGGATCTCGGTATCGAGCACCTCGCGCGGCGTGCGAAAGCCCGGGATCCCGTAACGCATCATCCCGCCGAGTTGTTCGTGCTCGTCGAAGACCGTCACCGCGTGGCCCTTGAGCGCGAGCTGGTACGCGCACGAGAGACCGGCCGGCCCGCCGCCGATCACCGCGACCTTCTTGCCGGTCTTGTGCTCCGGCGCGATGAACTTCAGGTTGTTGGCATTCGCCCATTCGCCGAGGAAGTGCTCGACCGAATTGATTCCGACGTGATCCTCGACCTCGTTGCGATTGCAGCCGGTCTCACAGGGCGCCGGACACACGCGTCCCATCACCGAAGGAAACGGATTGGCCTGGGTCAGCCGGCGCCACGCATATTCCTGCCACGGCATCGTCGGCTTGCCGTCCTTGCCCACCGGCGGCTTCTCGACGCCGCGCACGATGTTGAGGTAGCCACGGATGTCCTCGCCGGACGGGCAGCTGCCCTGGCACGGCGGCGTCGACTGGATGTACGTCGGGCACTTGTGGGAGTGATCGGCGTCGAAGATCTTCGCGTGCCAATCCTTCCAGTGATACTCGCCGTCCTTGAAGCGCCGGAAGGTGAGCGCCTCGACCTTGCCTTGTCCGTTGCCTGACATCACGACTCCCGAAGACCGCGGGGTCGGGTCTCGCCTTGCAGGACCCGACCCGTTTGATCGCTATCGATCGCCCAGCCGGATCGCAGTGCTGACCAGCTGGTGCACGCCACCGACCATGTTCATCTTGAATCCGTAGTACGGCAGTACCTTGGTGAACTGCGCCTTGCAGATCGCGCAGATCGTTGCCATGAAATTGACCCCCTGCTCGTCGGCGACGCGCTTGAGCGCCTCCATGCGCGGCAACGCGCCCTTCACGCGCAGGTCGAGCAGTTCGTCCGTGAGCAGCCCGCCACCGCCGCCGCAGCAGAACGTCTTCTCGTGCGTCGTGTCCGGCGCCATCTCGACGTACTTGTTGGCGACCGCCTTGATGATGTTGCGCGGTATCTCGAACTGGCCGCCGGGCGTGTCGCCCATGCGCGAGCCGCGCGCGACGTTGCACGAGTCGTGAAACGTCACGACGCGGTGATCGTTGGCCTCCTTGTCGAAGCGCAAAACGCCGCGCTCGATCAGGTCCCAGGTGAACTCGCAGATGTGCGTCGGCTGGCGATAGCGCGGATCGAGCTGGTTCTGGATCTGGCGCGCGAACCGATCGTCGGCTTGCGCGCCGGCGCCGATGCCGGCGAGCGTGTTCCAGAAACTGTAGGCGACGCGCCAGGCATGGCCGCACTCGCCCACCACGATGCGCTTGACCCCGAGCTCGAGCGCCGCCTCGCGGATGCGCAACGCGATCGTGCGCAGCTGATCGTAGTTGCCGATGAAGAGTCCGAAGTTGCCCGCCTCGGATGCCTTGGACGACAGCGTCCAGCGCACGCCCGCGGCATGGAATACCTTGGCGTAGCCGATCAGGCTGTCGACGTGCGGCTCGGCAAAAAAATCTGCCGACGGCGTGACCAGCAGCACCTCGGCGCCCGCCTCGTCGAGCGGGAAACGCACGTCGGCGCCGGTCTCTTCCTTGGTGTCTTCTTCGAGCCCGGTCAACGTGTCGGCGAGCGCCGGTCCCGGAAGGCCGAGGTTGTTGCCGATGCGATGCACCTTGCCGATGATCTCGTTGGTGTACTTCTGCCCGTAGCCGACGTGGTCGAGGATCTCCTTGGCGGCCATCGTCACTTCGGCGGTGTCGATGCCGTACGGGCAGAACACCGAGCAGCGGCGGCACTCCGAGCACTGGTTGAAGTACGTGTACCAGTCGTCGAGCACGTCCTTGGTCAGGTCGCGCGCGCCCACGAGCTTCGGAAAGAGCTTGCCGGGCAGCGTGAAATAGCGCCGGTACACGCTGCGCATCAGGTCCTGGCGCGCCACCGGCATGTTCTTCGGATCCTGCGTGCCGATGAAGTAGTGGCACTTGTCCGAACACGCGCCGCAATGCACGCACGCGTCCATGTAGACCTTCAGCGAGCGGTACGTGTCGAGCAGCGTGCCAAGATGGGCGACCGCCTTCGCCTCCCACCCTGCGGCGAGTTCGCCCGGGAAACCGATCGCCTGCTGGATCTTGTCGTTGGCGACGTACGGCCGCGACGCCTCCATCGCGCCGCGCGCGAGCGGCGGCGCCACCGGAAATTCGCGCAAGGCAGGCGCCTCGACCTTCGCAGCCATGCTCAGCTCCGGTCCAGGCGTGCCGCCCACGCCGCGAGATGACGCGTCTCGCGCGGGTCGTCGACCTGGTTGCGCGACGGCGAGAAGAACAACCCGGGCGCATGCAACAACTTCGAGAACGGGAAGACCAGCATCAGCAGCGCCACCAGCGCGAGATGCACGTACAGCAGCCCGTCGGCGGGCAGCGGCTGCCAGTCGAACCGCAGCAGCCCGAGGAAGAACATCTTCACGGCGATCACGTCGGTGTGGGCAACGTGTTTCATCGCGAGGCCCGAGAGCCCGATCGCGATCAGCAGCCACAGCATCAGGTGGTCGGAAACGGTCGAGATGTACCGGATCCGTTCGACCAACACGCGGCGCGCCAGCAGACCGGCCAAACCCGCGACCATGGTGAGACCGGCAAGCGCCCCGAACGGCTGCGCAATCACCACCCAGCCCCAGACCGGTTCGGTGAAGTACCGCAAATGCCGTACCAGCACCAGCACCAGGCTCGCGTGGAAGATCCAGCCCAACGCCCAGGTCCAGAGGTTGGCCTTGAAGAGGCTCTCGAAGAACACGACCTCGCGCGCGAGGCGCATCACCACACCCGCACGCGTGGTCGGCGCCGGCGTGGTCGGAATCTTCAACGGCGCCGGCGTGCGCGCGTAGTTCGCGATGCGCCCGACCAGGCCAGCCACCAGGACCAGCGTGGCGAGATAGAAGAGCGCAGCGAACACCACGGTGACCGGTGTCATGCGGCGCTTCCTCGGCTCAGGACCCGAACGGTCGGGCGGTCGGTTGCGACAGCCGCGTGTGCGGTGTCACACGCAGCCGGTCGGCTTCGGCAACCCGGCGATCTTGCAGGCCTGCTTCGCCGGTCCGTACGGGAACAGTTCGTACAGGTACTGGCTGTTGCCCTTGTCAGGACCGAGCGTCTTGCCGATCGCCTTGGTCAGCACCCGCACCGCGGGGGCGATCTGGTATTCCTCGTAGTACTTGCGCAGGAAATTGACCACTTCCCAGTGGTTCTCGCTCATGTCGAGACCTTCCTGCTTGGCGATGAAGTTGGCGACGTCCTCGCTCCAGTCGCCCAGGTTCATGAGATAACCTTCTTCGTCGACTTCGACGTTCTTGCCGTTGACATCCAGAGTGGACATGGCGGACTCCCTGTGGATCGAATCGTTGTTCGGTTAAAGCCACGACTGGTTATTGCGAAACTCGACCACCAAGTCGACGAATCCGTCGTAGCCGATCGTCTGCACGCCCTCGAGCACGCGATCGGCGACGCCGCGCGCCTGCAGATCCGGCGCCAGCGCATAGACCTTCACGCGCTTCATGGCCTCGCGCAGCCCGGCCTCGGCGAGGCTGCCGCGGGTCGCGGCGTACACGCCGTCCTCGATCAGCAGCAGGCTGCCGCGCGTGGCGTACGTGAGCGCGGTGGCGAGGGTGTTCTTCTCGAACGGCGACTTGTTGACGATGTGCAGCATGAGTTCCTCAGAAGCTCAGGACCACGTCCTGCTGTTCCATCAGTTCGGCGAGCGCGGCGCGTTCGACCACCTTCACCGGAACGATCAGGTCCTCGGCGGCAAGCCCGCGCTGGCGCAGCGACTCCGCCTCGACGTAGAGCTTGTCGACGTCATAGTCCTCGAGCGCGCGGTAAATGGGCGAGAAGTTCTTCATCTCCACGCCCTTCGTCTGCATGCCGGCCTTGAGCTGGTAGACGCCGTCGTCGAGGAACGCGAGCGCGACCTCCTGTTCGAACGCCGCGGCGATCAGCACCACTTCGAGGCTCTCCAGCGCGTAGATCGATCCGTAGGGGGCGCGCCGGTTCACGAGCATGAACTTCTTCGTCATCTCAATCCCCGAACACGACCAGCCGGTCGGCCTTGATGCCGCTGTCGATCAGCTGGCCGAGGCCGGCAATGCGAAACCCGGGTGCCAGGCACTCGTCGCGGATACCGCGGCGCAGGCCGGCCGCCACGCAGATCACGAGGTCGACCTTGTGGTCCGCGTTGAGCTTGCTCCAGCGGGCGACGATGTTGCGGTCGTCCTGCGGCGGCTCGGTGAAGCGCGACGCGTTGTTCACGCCGTCGTGATAGAAGAACACGCGCTGGATCTCGTGCCCCTTGGCGAGCGCCGCCTGGCAGAACAGGTATGCGGAGTCCGCCGCCTGATGCTGGTACGGGCCTTCGTTGACGAGGACGCCGATCTTCACGTTGCTGCCGCCTTCCCTGCGCCTGCCGCTCAAAACCGGATGTGGGTCGACGCGTTGAGGTTCGCGCGCGCGCCACGCCAGTCGTCGATGAGGTACTTGGTGAACGTGAGCCCGGTCTTCTCGAAGAAGCGCGGCCAGCCGATGCGCTCGATCCAGTCCGCCAGGCGCTCCCACGACCGCGCATCCTCCTTGTAGGTATAGAGGATGCGTTTCACGACCTCGGTCACCTCGGGCCAGCGCGGCGGATTGTTCGGCAGTCCCGCCGCGACCATCTTCATGAACGTCGGCTTGCCGCGCGCATTCGAGTTCTTGCCGCCCACCCAGATCGCGAGCTTCGAGTGCTCGGGATCGTTGATCTGCATCGGCGGGCACGGCGGATAGCAGGCGCCGCAGCAGATGCACTTCGCCTCGTCCACTTCCAGCGACGGCTTGCCGTTCACCAGCGCCGGGCGGATCGCCGCGACCGGGCAGCGCGCGACCACCGCCGGACGTTCGCAGACGTTGGCAACGAGATCGTGGTTGATCTTCGGCGGTTTGGTGTGCTGCACGATGATCGCGATGTCGGCCTGGCCGCCGCAGTTGATCTCGCAGCACGAGGTCGAGAGGTGCACCCGGTTGGGCATCTCCTCGCGCTTGAACTCGACGATCAGTTCGTCCATCAGCGCCTTCACTGCGCCCGACGCGTCGGTGCCCGGGATGTCGCAGTGGAGCCAGCCCTGCGTGTGGGCGATCATCGACACCGAGTTGCCGGTGCCGCCGACCGGGAAGCCGGCCTTCTCGAGCGCCTCGATGAGCGGCGCGACCTTCGCGAGCGTCGAGACGCCGATCTCCACGTTGCTGCGGATCGTGAAGCGCATCTGGCGCTCGCCGTACTTGTCGACGATGTCGCACAGCTTGCGGATGGTCCAGACGTCCATCTGCCGTTGCGTGCCGGCCTTGACCGTCCAGAGTTCGTCGCCGGAGTACGCGACGTGGTGCAGCACGCCCGGCCGCGGCCGGTCGTGGTACTTCCACTGGCCGTAGTTCTTGCGCATCAATGGATGCAGGAACTGCGTGTTGTCGGGTACGCCGCTTTCGACGGCGCGCCGTGGCGTGGCGGGTTTGACCGGGGCTTGTGCTTCTGCCATGGGTTCTCCTCAGGCCGCTTTGCCGGCGGCCTTGACGCGCGCCACTTCGTCGTCCCAACCATCCATGCGCACGTACGGGTTGGTGCGCGGCGCTGCCACCATGTTGGGGTCGACGTCCAGGCCGATGCCCTCGAGGAAGTTCACCAGGCCGATGCGCTCGATCGTCTCGCCGATGCGCTCGTGCTCGAGCGCGTTGTCGGCGAAGAAGTCGATGATCTTCTGGCCGAGCTCGACGAGTTTCGCGCGGTCCTCGTCGGTGGCGAGCTTCATGAACGGCACGATGACGGTGCCCATCAGGTCGCCGATCTTCAGCGTGCGCTTGCCCCCGCACAGGATGGTGGCGCCGGTGTCGGTTCCGTGCGCGAGCGCACCGGTCATGACGTTGATGCAGTGCATGCAGCGCACGCAGTCGCGGTTGTCGATCTCGAGGGCCTGCGTGTCATTGAGAGCGACGCTGGAGATCTTAGGATCCTTGCGGACGTCCTTGATCTCCTTGATCTGGATCGCCTTGGTCGGGCAGCGCGCAACGACGTTGTTCACGAGTTCGTTCAACCCGTGGCCGGCGAACCATTTCTTCGCAAGCGCTTCGTCGGTGCGGATGTTGTCGCGCCACGTGCCGATGATCGCGAGGTCGGCGCGCTGCACCGAATTCATGCAGTCGTTCGGGCAGCCCGAGAACTTGAACTTGAACTTGTACGGCAGCGCCGGGCGGTGGATCTCGTCGAGGAACGTATTGAGCACCGTGCGGTGCGCTTTCGCCTCGTCGTAGCACGATTGCTCGCAGCGCGCGGCGCCCACGCATGACATCGACGTGCGCACCGCCGGGCCCGCGCCGCCGAGGTCGAATCCGGCTTCGTTGATCGCATCGAAGGCCGCCTGCACGTTCTCGGACCGCACCCCCTGGAACATGATGTCGCCGCTCTGGCCGTGCAACGCGATCAGGCCGGAGCCGTGTTTTTCCCAGATGTCGCAGAACTTGCGCAGGATATCGGTCGAGTAGTGCATGCCGGGCGGCGGCATGACGCGCAGGGTGTGGAATTCGGCGGCGTCGGGAAAACGCGGCTTGCCCTGCTCGTCCTTCAGTTCGGTGAAGCGCGGGATCACCCCACCGCCATAACCGAACACGCTGACCGTGCCGCCCTTCCAATAGCCCTTGCGCGTCTTATAAGAGGTCTCGAGCGTGCCGAGCACGTCGACCATGTAGTCCTTGTCCTTGGCCAGGCGCTTGAGCCCGGTCACGAAGCTCGGCCACGGCCCGCTTTCGAGCTCATCGAGCATCGGCGTCTCGTACATCTTCTTCGCCATGCTGTCTCCCGTCGTCGTTGTCG
>Ga0326726_10003918_pt1 | contig 13630 bp, 8 predicted proteins | sample MHFenrmetagenome_2_FD_207603 | JGI IMG/M metagenome (GOLD analysis project Ga0326726, IMG submission 207603) | Lab enriched peat soil microbial communities from Michigan Hollow, Ithaca, NY, United States - MHF15MN | ecosystem: Environmental > Terrestrial > Soil > Wetlands > Peat | place: USA... | reverse complement strand
ACATAATGGAACACCTGTTATATCAACTTTAAGTGAGTCATACAGCGGACCTTACTGGTGGCCTCAGAAAGATACTCCTGCAGATAAAGCAGATTCTTCAGATGTATGGATAACTGTTGCCAGCAATTTAATTCCAGTATCCAATGGAACTCTACAGAGCATCGTAGACAATGGAAACGGCACTCATACCTATCATTGGAAAGAACATTATCCAATAGCGGCTTATCTTATCTCACTGGCTATTACTAACTACATCCAATATAATACTTACTATAATTACAGTCCAACTGACTCAATGATAATAACTCATTTCATTTATCCTGAAAATTTCAATTACGTAAAACCTTTTGCTGACGCAACTGCCGGTATGATAGAAGTTTACAGCAATCGATATGGTCAATACCCGTTCATTCAGGAAAGGTATGGTCATGCTGAATTTAGCTGGGGTGGTTCAATGGAACATCAAACCTGCACTTCTATGGGATTCTGGGGCACTTGGGTTGTAGCTCACGAGCTGGCACATCAGTGGTACGGTGATATGATTACGTGCAAGGACTGGCATCATATCTGGCTTAACGAGGGCTTCGCTACTTACTCAGAGGCAGTTTATGTTGAAGCAATAAATGGTAAAGCGGCTTACGATTCTTATATTGCGAATGAAATGAGTTCAGCAAAAAATGCAGTTGGAACTATTTGGGTACAGGATATCACAAACGAATATGAAATTTTTGATGGTGCCCGTGAATATTCAAAAGGTGGCTGTGTACTTCACATGCTAAGAGGTATTGTTGGCGATTCAACTTTCTTTGACATAATGAGAACCTATTCCGATGAACCCAACCTTAAGTACGGCGCAGCAACAACAGAAGATTTTCAAGCAGTTGCTGAAAGTGTCTACGGACAGGATTTGAATTATTTATTCCAGGAATGGATATATGGTGAAAACGAACCTTCATACACAGTCGGCTGGAATAAATCTCTTGTAGGTGGTGATATTTATCATGTTATAATAAATATCTATCAGGCTGTTAATACAAATCCGGTTTACTTCACAATGCCTGTTCAGATTAGGCTAAATACAACTCTTGGTGATACCACAGTTACTCTCTTTAACGATGCACAGACCCAGAACTTTCAATTCGATATAGTTGGAAATCCGCAGTCAATAGTATTTGATCCTGGTAACTGGATATTGAAAAATACTACAATTGTTACTGAAGTTAAGGATTTAAACATTCCAGTTCAGTACAATCTAAGTCAGAATTATCCTAATCCGTTCAATCCATCAACAACTATAGAATATAGCATACCACAAAGTGGTACAGTGACTTTAAAAGTTTTTAATGTTCTGGGAAAGGAAGTTGCAACTCTTGTGAACGGACAAAATGAAGCAGGTAAACATATAGTAAATTTTGATGCAACTAATTTTAATAGTGGTGTATATTTTTATAAAATTGAAGCTGGAAGCTTTGTGGAAACGAAGAAGATGATTTTACTCAAATAATTCCTTCTTGACATCATAGAAGCAAATACTTAAATTTGTATTGCCACTGCTAAAATGCAGTGGCAATTTTTTTTATCAAATCAGGAAAAGAAAATGGCAGAAGGAAACTTTGTTTATCTCACCAGGGAAAGAATAGTAGAGATAGAAAAAGAGCTAAAAGAAATGAAAACCAATGGCAGAAAGGAAATGGCTGAAAAGATAGCCGAAGCCCGTGCTCATGGTGATCTTTCAGAGAACGCGGAATACGATGCTGCAAAAGAAGAACAAGGATTGTTCGAGCTGAAGATTGCGAAGATGGAAGACATTCTTTCACGTGCGCGTGTCATAGATACTTCTCAATTCGAAAATGGCAAAGTACACATTTTATCCAAAGTCAAGATCAAAAACCTGAAAAACAATAAAATTTTCAACTACCTCCTCGTATCTCCAGAAGAAGCAGATTTTCAGGAAGGAAAAATTTCCATCACGTCACCGGTAGGAAAAGGACTATTGAATACTCAGATTGGCGATAAAGTTAAGATAAACGCTCCGGCTGGTATTCTGGAATACGAGATTATTGAAATTAATTGATTAATTATCCTTCTGTTACTCTCCACATTATAAAATATATTTAAGAAATGTTTTTTTCTTAATTTTGGAACAAATAAATCGTACCTGAATAATTTGGGCAGATAAATATACTTCCCCAAAAAAATGACAAAAACTGTTGAACAAAAAACGCTGAAGTTTATTGATGAAAATCATCTGGTCGAAAATGAAGATAAAATTCTTGTTGCATTCAGCGGTGGAGCTGACTCTGTTTTTCTACTTCACTTTTTAATTAAATTTAAAAAGAGACTGGGGATTGAATTATCTACTTTTCATTTAAACCATAATCTTCGTGGAAAATCAGCGTACGAAGATGAAAAATTTTGTTCTGACTTTTGTTCAAAAAATAAAATTGAATTTCATAGTGTTTCCACAGATATAAAGACTTTTGCCAGGGAAAAGAAAATTTCAGTAGAGGAAGCAGGACGTGAAATAAGATATGCAGAGTTATTAAAGACTGCGAAAAAATATAAAGCTGCAAAAATTGCAACCGCTCATAACGCAAGTGACAATGTCGAGACTATTCTTCTCAATTTTGTAAATGGAACCGGAATTAAAGGACTAACAGGAATACCTGTCCGCAGAGAGAACATCATTCGCCCGATTCTTTGCCTAAGTTCCAATGAGATAAGGAAATACCTTAAAGAAAATAAAATTCCTTTCAGGTTAGACAAGAGCAATCTTGATACTGATTATGAAAGAAACTTTCTCAGGAAAGAAATCATTCCAAAACTGAAGCAAAGATTAAATCCACGTGTTGAAGAAAAAATTAGCAACACAGCCTCTATACTGAAGGATGTTAATTCATACATTGAAAAGCAGATAAATCGGATGGCCAGAAATACTGCCAGGTTTGATGGGCAAGAACTTAAAATAAATTTGAAAAAGATCTACAAATTTGATATTGGTTTTTGTAGTATTTTCTTAAAATCCACTATAGAGAAAAATTTTAAGATTGACTTAATTTCAGAAAATATTCATTCTCTTGTTGAACTCATTAAGTCTCAAACCGGTGCAACGATTCATCTTAAAGAACATGTTGTAGCATTCAAAGACAGAGATTTGCTGGTTATCAGCAGACCTTTAAAAAGAGGCAACCAGAGAGTTAGCAAGAAAATTAAAATTGGTAAGAAGGTAGAAATTGATGGTAAGATGATTTCAATTGAAGAAATCAGCAGGAAAAATGTTAAGTTCCTCAACAATAAATCCATTGAATATATATCAGGTGACTCGGCTGGAAATGTTTTTGAAATCAGAAATTGGAAAGCAGGAGACAAATTCCAGCCTATCGGTATGAAAGGAACGAAAAATATATCCGATTTTTTATCTGATGAAAAAGTTTCCTCAAAAAAGAAAAAAGAGAATCTTGTTTTAACTAATTCCGGAAAAATTGTTTGGGTAATAGGATTACGCATTGATGAACGATCTAAAGTTACTCCAAAGACAAAAAAAATTCTTAAGCTTGCAATCAACCAGGTGTAATTATGCCGGAGAAAATAACAATCGGTAAAGATGAATTTGTTCCACTGCTTTCTGAAGAACAAATTCAAAACAGAATTAAAGAACTTGCATTGCAAATCTCTGCAGATTATAAGTCTACCGTTCCCATCTTTATCGGGGTATTGAATGGTTCATTTCTTTTTATGTCGGATCTAATTAGATATCTGACTATAAATTGTGAAATAGACTTTTTTAAACTTTCAAGTTACGGCGATGAAAAAATATCTTCAGGTAAGGTGGAAATGATTAAAGAGTTAAATTGTGAAGTGAACGATAGGGATATTATTATTGTTGAAGATATTGTTGATACAGGGCTTTCAATAAAATATATAGAGCAGCTATTTGAGAAAAAAAAACCTGAAACTATGAAGGTAGTATCGCTTTTGGTTAAACCGGGAAGCCTTAAATATGACGTGAAAATTGATTATATTGGATTTAATATTCCTGACAAATTCGTGTTAGGTTATGGTATGGATTATGCTCAGAAGTATAGGAATTTGCGTGGAATTTACGTTTTAAATGAAAAAGGAGAGTAAATCTGTAATGGATTTGAACTTAATAAAATTATTTATGGCTGATAATAAAAATGAAAAACAGCCTCCAAAAGTACCTAAAGGTAAGGGACCAAACCGCCCGGAAGATAATTTTGACTGGTCTAAAATAATTAGAATGGTTCTTGGATGGGGTGCCGTAATTTTTGCAGCAGTTATTGTTATGCAGGTGCTAAGAACAGGACAGGAGAATTATGTTGACACTCCTTTTGCTGAATACCGTCGACTTTTAAACGATACGGACAAGATTAAAGATGCAACAATTACTAAATCAGATGTTAATGATTATTTCTTCCGTGCTAAATTGACCTCAGAAACTTCTGTTAAGATTGATGGTAATCCAACTAATGTTAAAGCAATCTCGGTATATATTCCTGAGCCGATAATTAAGGAAGAGGAAACGCTCTGGAAAGAAAAGGGAATCAATTATTCTTTCGATAAACAATCCAGCGAATGGTTGAACATTCTTATTGGTTTTTTACCCTGGGTACTTATAATAGCAATTTGGGTAATCATAATGCGACGGATGCAGGGGCAGAGTGGTGGTTCCCGTGGAATATTTTCTTTTGGTAAAAGTAAAGCCAAACTTATTAGTCAATCGAGCCAGAGAGTTACATTCCGCGATGTTGCAGGTGCAGATGAAGCTAAAGTTGAACTTCAGGAAATAATTGAATTCCTGAAAGAACCTACAAAGTTTCAGAAGCTTGGTGGAAAAATTCCTCGCGGTGTTCTTCTTTTGGGACCTCCGGGAACTGGTAAAACCCTTCTGGCACGTGCTGTGGCTGGTGAGGCAGGAGTTCCATTTTTCTCTATAAGCGGCGCTGATTTCGTTGAGATGTTTGTTGGTGTTGGTGCAAGCCGTGTAAGGGATCTATTTGATCAGGGAAAGAAGAATGCACCTTGCATTATTTTTATAGATGAAATTGATGCTGTTGGAAGGCATAGAGGTGCCGGACTTGGCGGTGGACATGATGAACGTGAACAGACTCTTAATCAATTGCTGGTTGAGATGGATGGTTTTGAACAGAATAGCGGAGTTATCATTATCGCAGCAACTAACCGCCCCGATGTTCTTGATCCAGCTTTATTAAGGCCCGGTAGGTTTGATAGACAAGTTGTTGTTGACCGACCTGATGTGAAAGGAAGAGAAGGAATTTTAAAAGTACACACCAGAAACATTCCGCTGGATCAAAAAGTTGATCTGGAAGTGCTTGCTAAAGGTACACCGGGATTGGCTGGTGCAGATCTTGCCAATCTTGTGAATGAAGCTGCACTTCTTGCAGCAAGAAAAAATAAGAAAAAAGTTGAGATGCTGGATTTTGAGGAAGCTAAAGATAAAGTGATGATGGGAATGGAAAGAAAGAGCCTTATCATTTCTGAGGAAGAGAAGAAAACAACCGCATACCATGAAATTGGTCATGTTCTAGTTGCCAGAATGATACCCGAAGCCGATCCGGTTCATAAGGTAACAATTATTCCCCGTGGACGTGCACTGGGTGTTACCAGCTATCTTCCTATTGATGAAAAGCACACTTACTCAAAAGAATATCTTGAGGCTATAATAACTTATGCGCTTGGCGGCAGAGCTGCTGAAAAAATAGTTTTCGCGCATTACACCACAGGTGCAGGCAACGATATTGAAAAAGCAACTAACATTGCTCGCAAAATGGTTTGTGAGTGGGGTATGAGCGATAAAATGGGACCGATGAGTTATGGTGCAAAAGAAGAAGAAATATTTTTAGGTAGGGAAATACAAAAACATCGGGACTATAGTGAAAAAACCGCTGTTGATATTGACGAAGAAATTCGTTCAATTATTAACCATGGAATGAACCGTGCAGAGAAAATATTAATGGATAATATTGACCTGCTTCACAAACTTTCTAAGGAACTTCTTGAACGCGAAATTCTGGATTCAGAGGAAATAGAAAAAATAATCAAAGGCGAAGAGCTTCCGCCGATGCTGTCTGATGAAAGTAAAAAGAAAGGTGAAGAAATACCCGAGCACGTTAAAGCTATGATTCAGCAGCGTAAGCAGAAGGACACTCCTGTAAAAGATGACGCAAATTGATAATGGTACGATTAAGTACAGAGATGAATTATTCCGGAAATTAATTCATCTTACATCACTATCAATTCCTATTGTTTACTATTTTATTTCGAAGGGAACAGCTGCACTTATTCTCGCAATTCTTGCTGCATTGGCTTTAACTATTGATTTAGCTAGATATCTCCATCCGGAAATCGGGAAAATATTTTATAAAATTTTCGGTTTTCTTCTGCGACAGCATGAACTGGATCACCAAAAGAAAAATCTTAACGGCGCTACGTATGTTCTTATTTCTGCGCTCATCAGCGTTCTTATTTTCCCTAAAGTAATTTTCATCAGTGCATTTTCAATCCTAATTATAGGCGACTCACTCGCAGCACTTATAGGCAGGAAATTCGGTAAAAGAAAATTTCTCTTTAAAAGTTTTGAGGGAACTTTAACCTTTTTCATTAGTGCATGTATTGTGATTTTATTTACTCCTAAAGTCGGCGGATTTTTTGAAGAATATGTAATAGGATTTATTGGTGCATTTGTGGGCGCAATCATAGAAAATATTTCATTTAGATTAATTGATGATAATTTATCTATTCCTCTTTCAGTTGGATTTGCGATGTGGGGTTTATACCTCCTGCTGCTTCCTAATTTGGAATTAACACTATCAAACGTACCGAGGTAGAAATGAAAAAAAAATCGTCGGTTTATCCTGTGTGGATTATATTAACAGTTACTTTTGTAGTAATTGTTCTGATATTTCTCTTGTTTTTTCTTTTCTATTTTAAAACAGAAAAAATTGCAAAAGGTTTTGAAGATGAAGTTTTTGTTGTTGCAGATTCCATTGAATACGAGCAACTCGTTGGATCCCTCAAGTCGGTTTTTGAGAAAGAAATATCAACCCCTCAACCGGAAAAATTATTCACTCTGAAGAGAATTGATATTTCGCAGCTTGAGAAAAACAAAAGAATAAAAAATTTAATTATTGCTGCTTCACTTAATTCAGGTAACAGCACATCTAAATACATTGAAAAAGTAGTTGATGCGGATGAACTGTTAAAAATTAAATCAGATTCAAATTTTATTTCTTACAAAGATGATTTGTGGGCACAGAACCAGCTTGTAGCAATAATCTCTGCTCCAACAATTAATCAGCTAACCAAAAAAATACTAATTAAATCGGAAGATCTTCTTTATGCATTCCAGAAGAAATCTGATGAAAGATTATTTAGCAATCTTTATAATCCGGCTACTGAACAAGAAGATATTGAAGGAAAATTACTCAGGGATTATGGGTGGATAATTTATGCTCAGGTCGATTTCAAACTTGTAGTAAATAATCCAAAAGAAAAATTTGTATTGCTCAAGAAATCTGTGGAGAGTGATTTTGAACAATGGATTTCTGTTTATTGGATTGATAACGCTACACCCGATTATCTCACTCAGGATTCCATTGAAATTATCAGGAACAGATTAACGAAGAAATTTTACCAGACAACTGATGACTCTTCCTACGTATTTGTTGCAGTTAATGATTTTGTTCTTAAAGAGATAAATTTTAATGGAAGGTATGCTTTATTCACTCAGGGATTATGGGAGCTTAATATTAAAGGAGTGGGCGGTCCGTTTGTAAATTATTTTTTCTATGATGAAAAAACTCAACGCATATATATGATTGATGGTTCAGTTTACGCACCAAAGTATTACAAAAGAAATTTAATCCAGCAGATGGATGTAACCCTTCAATCATTCAGAACAGAAGCAGAACTTTCTAAAGAAAGAAAAGAAGATCTTCTGGACGCAGTCAAGGACTAATCTTTCAATAAATCTTGCAGTGCAGGGTGAAGCGGGAAACCGGGAAGATCTGTTAATATTTTCTTTAAATATATTTTTGCACGATCTGTTCTTCCAAACTTAACTTCATAGAATGCTCTATTGGAAAGCATTCTACCAACCATACTCTCAATATTTTCAATGTAAACGTTTTTATTAGCCGCAATCCTGATTGAAAAATCCGGGTCAGGTGCAGGAATATAATCATCACTATGAACTACTTGATACAATAAAAGATGCGGAACGAGAGAATATCCTTCCGGAAGTTTAAATTCGCCTCTCTTCATCTCTTGGTCAACAAGTTCGGGGCCTATGAAATAATCTCTTTTATCAATATTAGTGCTGATGAGATTACTCATTATTGCACGATATAAAGTTTCTAGCCTGTTTGCATCAAAAGTTTTGTCTCTTTCAAAAGGTTGAAGAGCAGCTAAAAACTGATCTACTTCATTTCTAACTCCGTTGAGAACTTTCGGATAGCGGGTGTTAAGCTGATTATAATACCATGACCTTCTTAACAATTCTTTGTCAATAACGGTAACATCTCGGCGATAATCTTCCACAAACTGATAGTAATTAGAAGCAGAGATAAAATAATCCCACTGATAGCTAAATATTATTGAATTTTCAGGGACACCGTTCAGAGTTGCTTTTGTGTAATCTTCAAATGTGTAAATTCCACTCTGATTCACCTTTATAAAATTAAAATAGAACTGAATTGCTATGAAAACGGAAACAATAATTATTGCATAATTTTTAGGAAGACTTTTCATTTTCAATATGGTTAACACACCGAAAGCAGCAAAAAATGAAAGCATTATAAATGCCAGAAGGAAATAAGAATCAATATCGTAAATATCATAATTGATGGAGTAAAGAACTGCAAATGCAAATGTTATGAAAATGAAAAGAAATAATTTTCTTGCTTTTGCAATTGAAACGAACAGTCCAATTACAGCAAGAACTAACCCCAAATAAAATTCTTCTGGCAGAATACTAAAGAAATGATTTAACTGCTTTCCTGCAGAATCAAATGAAGTGAACAGCCAGACCTGATATTGTCTGCCACTTATGTGCCTGTAAATTCTTTCCCAATCCACAGGGTTTCCCCAGTTTAAAGTAGGATTTTGAGAAGCCCGAATAGGCAAATAAGAATAGATTAAAATTAGAAAAGGCAGGAAAAACAAAACCATTATCAGGAGCTTTTTATAACTAGCAGCATTGAATTTGTATCTCGAGAAATATAAGTAAGCTGTTCCCGGGAGGATTAGTAAAGTGGTCATATGATTTGTAAAACCAAGAGCTAGAAAAAAAGAAAACATCAGCCAATTAATTAATCTATCATTTTCCAACGATCTTACGTAGGCTTTAAGAAGGAAAAATAAAATGAGTGTTATTAATAGAAGATGAAGCGAATAGACCTCTACTGAAGTACTCTGAAACCAGAATGTTCTGCTGAATGCAAGTATAAGTCCACCAAAAACCGCAGTGATTAATTTCGTGTTTTCAGAAAGCGCTTCCGGCTTATCAGTTTTTTCTATCTGATATTTACCCTTTTTCTTTTCTTTTTTGGAAGATTCTTTTTGAACCAACTTTGTCTTTTCAAATGCTGATAAATTATCCAGACAAAATTTTATTGTGTAAGTGAACACACCGATAGCAGCACTGCAATAAATAGCCGCAAGAATATTTAATTGAAAAATTTTTGCAAAAGGAAGAGGAATAAGCGAGAACAAATAACCAAGCATAGTATAGAGCGGGTAACCTGTGGGGTGAGCAATACCCAGAGTAACCTGAACAGCTGCAAGTTCTCCAGCGTCAATCTGCACAACTGAAGGTGCAAGCGTAAAAATGTAAATGATAAACACAAAAAGTGAAACCAGCAGGTAGAAATATTTTTTTATGTACGTCATCACATTATTTCTTTAAGATGAATCCTGAAAAATACTTTCTGTTTATATTAAGAACAGAATTGAGTTTTGTTTTAAGCGAATGCGCATCTTTTATTTTCATTATACGGGCAAGTTTACCATATCGTTTCTCATCATCAGTTATTTTTGAAGAACTGCTGTTAAAAGCCAGTTGATTAAAAACTTCTAATTTCTTAAGGAAAATGTAATTATCTGCAAGCTCATTTAAAACTTTTTTACTTCCTTTAAGATTAACGAGAATTTCGGGAATTGATTTTCCAATTAAATTGAGAGGTTGACTAACTTTCGACAGGAGCAAATAATGAGCAATATATTCAACATCACTTAAACCGCCGGGATTCTTTTTGAGGTCAACTAAATTTAATTCAACCGGAAAGCTCGAAAGTGATTTTGATCTCACCTTGCTGATTCCCTTTGTAACTTCCTCTTTAGTTAAAAACGTTATTCGTTGAATAAATGAATCAACGAGGTTATTAAATAATTTTTTATTCCCACAAATAAATCTTGCCTTTAAGAAAGATTGCAGTTCCCAGATTCGAGCACGCTTGTTCAAGTATTCGATATATTTATCAAAGTCCCAAACGAGTTGACTGTTTTCACCTTCAGGTCTCAACCTGCAATCAACCGGAAGAGGAGCAATCTCCTTCTTCAAAATTCCGAGCAGTTCCTGAAAATCTTTTTGAATATTCGGGTATTTAGTTGAATCTTTTACTGCAAATATCAAATCGATATCCGAAGCCAAAGACATTGTTTTCATACCGGTGCTGCCGAGGACGATAATGAAATAATCGTTCTTCCATTTCTTTTCAGCAGCATTAATCTCTATAGATGAGCGTATCTTCTCAATTACTGCACTACTTAAAATGCTTGAAGCTGATTCAAATTCAATCAGTCCGAGAGATAATTGTACCCCAAGCATAAATAACAATTCCTTCAGTCGGGATTTCTTAAAGTCGATTTTAATTGCGTCACTTAAAAAATCTCTGCTTAAAAAGCTTTCTCTCAGATTTCTGTCTTCCGCAAAAAGATCAATTACCATTTGAGATTGTTCGCAAAGAGTCAGGAAAATTGTTATTAAATTTTTATCGTTGAATTCATCGTACCAAATAGAAGGGAAATGAGCTTGTTTTATGATTCTTACAAAATTTGAAAGACAAAGATCAGGATCGTAAGCAGCTATTAAATATTCAGAAATATTTTCTTCTATTTTGCTAAATGCCTCGAGTGATTTTTTGTCAAACTTTCTGCTGACAGTTAATCCTTTCCCTTCTCTTAAAAATGAAAAGTCATTCAGTGCCCTTTGTGGATTATCAAATTTAATCTGTTGAAACAATGCGTTAGCCGGGGAAGTTGTTTCTTCTTCACCGATTATTGAGTTGTAAATATCTCTGACGTTTTCCCGGGATTCTTTAATTTTTTCTTTGAATTTATCTAAGTCTTTAGAATCAAGATAAAAGCTTAATTTTTCAGCAATCTCGCCACTTTCAGGAATAGTATGAGTCTGAGCATTATTCATTAGTTGAAGAAAATGTTCAATCTTTCTGTAAAAAATGTATGCCTCTCTTAATATTTCTTCTTCATTAGTTGTGAGCAGATTTACCATTTTTAGTTTTCTCAGGGCGGTGAGTGTGTGTCCTGTTTTCAATGATTCATTTTTCCCGCCGTTCAAAAGCTGCAACGCCTGCTCGATGAATTCAATATCTCTTATTCCTCCGGGAATTAATTTAATGTTTTCCTTGTCCTCAACTTCCCGTTCAATTATCTGCTTTAGTTTTTTCATTTGCTCAAGCGGCGATATAAAATGTATGGAAGGATAAATGAATCTATCGATGTACTTTGTAAAATGTGAATAGAGTTTTTCACTTCCACCAAGAAAGGCTGCTTTTATCAGCATTTGTCTTTCCCAATCGTTACCTCTGCTTTCGTAGTAATCGAGATATTCCCGTAAGCTTCTGCAAACAGATGAACTTTTACCATCTGGTCTCAATCTTAAATCAATTCGGTACAGACTCCCTGATTCTGATAAACTACATTTATTAATGAAAAGTTGAATAGTCTCCGATAAAATTTCGCTGTAATATCTGTTGCCGATTTTACTTTCCTTATCATAAAAAATAATGATGTCTATATCAGAGCTGTAGTTAAGCTCATTACCTCCAAGTTTTCCCAATGCGATTATGCAATACGAACGATTAATTTTTTCAATCTTGTATTTATTCAAAATGAAATGGTAACAGCTTTCAAACAAATTTTTTGCTAAGGTATTTGCAAGGATTGAAAGCTCCGCAGTGGTTTCAGCAATTTCTGTATTATTAAGAATATCTTTCAGACCTATCCTGAGAATTTCTCTTCGTTTCAGTGAATTTATTGCGTGAGTTTTTGCATCGAGAGAATCGTAGCTGGAAATTCTTTTTTCAACTTCTTCTGAAAAAGTTTTTTTATCCAGCTTTGAATTCATAATTGATGAATCCGTCATCCTGTAGAAAAACTCAGGGTTGATGACGAGTATATCGCTTAAATAGTTGCTGTTTGACGCAATTGCGACAAGTATTTCAACGTAATGCGGATAATTCAAACACTCATTCAGGAAAAAGAACTTATCAAACATTCCATTAATTATTCTTAATAGGTTTGATTCGGAGGAGTGAGTAAAGAAATGATTCTGAATTTCAGATTCAAACAGGTTCAGCAGCTTTTCAAAATCCTTTTCAAAAAAGTAACCTGCTGAAAAGCCAGAAAGTTCTTTTATAAAATCATCTGAAAGTTTTATTAAACGCAATGGAATTGAACTGTTAAATTCAAATTATCAATTATTACTCAAATTTAAGTATAAATTGGTTTGATAGCACTTTCGAAATTGGTAAAGCTTTTAAATAAGAAAAGTTTTTTATGACTTGTTTACTGAATTCTTAAAATTTATTTCCCGTTCATTCTTTTCATTAACTCTTTTTTCATTTTTGAAATTTCTATTGAAACTGAAACCTGGTAAAGATGAGGATTAATTAATCTCTTCACTCCAAAATCCAGATTATCCAGATCTTTTTTTCTAATCTCTCTCATCTTTTGAATTGACGGAAATTCATATTTAACCTTTCCATCCTTTATTACTTCAGTTAGCAAAGGTTCGATGCTTAAAATATTTTCCTTTGGAATAACTCTTCGTTCTTCATCCTTTAGGATATTAATTAAAGTGAGATTATCGGACTTATCGGGAGTTTCAGAAATTAAGCAAATAAGATCAGCAGTTGCTTTGCCAGATTTTTCAATTATTCTCCACACTTGTTTCTCTCCGGGCAGAGTCATTTTTTTAGTTGACTCGGATATCTTTAATGTCGGCAGCCATTTTCCATCGTCTTTTACTGCAGTTAATTTATAGACACCGCTGAGTGATGGATCTCCTGATGACGTAATAAGGTTTGTGCCTACACCGAAGATCATTCGCTTAATAATTTTATTTGCATCTGCACTGAATGACGGAGCTTCAACTCTGATTTGCGAAATTATCTGCCAGATTCTCAATTCATCAAGTTCGTTTGAAAGAACAATTTTTGTATTTGGAAATCCTGCTTCATTTAAATAAAGAGAACACTTGATAGTTAAATACGCCAAATCTCCTGAATCTAATCTTATGCCGGCCGGTTTGTGTCCTTTTCTTTTTAACTTTTCAAAAACCTTCACAGCA
>Ga0326726_10003917_pt1 | contig 13634 bp, 10 predicted proteins | sample MHFenrmetagenome_2_FD_207603 | JGI IMG/M metagenome (GOLD analysis project Ga0326726, IMG submission 207603) | Lab enriched peat soil microbial communities from Michigan Hollow, Ithaca, NY, United States - MHF15MN | ecosystem: Environmental > Terrestrial > Soil > Wetlands > Peat | place: USA... | reverse complement strand
GTCCAATCTCTACTGGTGATTCTTCCTTCGCGCTCCAGTCGATCATACAAAGGTGTCCCAGGGAACGGTGTGAGAATATTGATTTCGACAGCATCTAACTCCCATTCGTACATCTTCTCCAAGGTCAAATCAAAGATGTCAGGTGTATCCTGGTCGAAACCAAAGATGATACCACCTTGGACAGCCATCCCATGTTTATGTATTCGTTTAATGGTTTTCTTGAAGTCTTCAACCTTATTGACTGTTTTTTTAATCCCGTTTAACGATTCCTGGCTAACGGATTCAAATCCGATGAACCATTCGACACACCCAGATTTTTTTGCAAGATCCAGGAATTCATCATCGATTTTTCCAAGCACGTTCGAGTTCCCGTTTGATACCCATCCTTTGTGCACTTTTTGTCTGATAAGTTCCTTGAAAAGCTCCCGTGTATACGGTGGGTTGACCGTTAGACTCGGATCATGGATGACAAAGATCCGATTTGGCATCTGCATAATCTCCTCGACAACGTTTTTCACCGGGCGTTGTTTCACCGCATGGTTACAGAAACTTGCGATAGCGCAAAACTCACATTGATTGGGGCAGCCTCTCGTCGACTGCACCGCGCCGATCATCGGGTTCTGACGAATAAGATCACGTCTGATGGGGGGGATCGCAGCCATATCGAAATCAGGGTTTGGTCCATAAAATTGTTTCAACACCCCTTTCTCCACATCACGAATCAGTTCAGGCCAGGTGAGTTCTGCTTCCCCGAGGACGATACTATCAGCATGTTGTATGGCTTCTTGTGGCATCGCAGTCGGATGATACCCACCCAGTACTACTTTTTTTCCTCGTCTGCGAAATTCATCAGCAATCTCATAGACCCGTGGAGCGGTCATGGTATAACTCGTGATGCCTATGAGGTCCGCTGGTTCATTAAAATCGATATTCTCATAGTTTTCATTGACAATTTTCACGGTATGCTGTCGTGGGGTGATACCCGCAAGATGCGGTAAGGTGATAATCGGGTACCCAAACAGAATCGAGCTCCACGATCCTTTATCAGAATAGGTCGTTGCTCCGTGTTCTATCCGAGGGAAAATAAGTAAAATCTTCATAGGTCACCTTGGTATGATATATCTTTGTATTTAACACTTTTGAAACATTGGGGATTCATAGGAAACCATCCATACAGACATACAATCATTGAATGCTTCTTGGTCCTTTGCCTTTATACACTGCTTCACTAAAGTGTATCTGACGCATGCGAGGTTGTGATGCGACTTCTTCGAAATAATGAGCAGAAAGACCCGCTATTCTTCCGTAAATGAAGAACGCTTTTGCCATTGCAGGGTCTAGATCCATATCTGCGACGATTGCCCCTATGACACCATCGACATTAATTGGAAGACTCATCCCTCGTACCTGTTCAAATATCGTACTGACTCTCATGGAAAGCTGCACGTGCTGGCCGGTGATACCTGTTTGAGACGATAAATTCCAAAGAACATCACGTCGTGGGTCTTTTGTATGAAGTCGATGTCCTAGGCCTTCGATGCGTTTTCCCTCTTCGATGTATTTTCTCATTATCTCTCTGGTTGCTTGGGCGACATCGATGTTTTCCTTTTTTGATTTCATGATACATTCAGTGAAGAACTGTGCAGCCTTCGCACCTGCTCCGCCGTGTACATCGGTAATCGCACCAACACCCTGAGCAACCGCTATCTCATAGGGTGCTCTTGTGGATGCCGCGATAAGAGTCGCCTGAGCGGACGGTGGAGTAACCCCATGATCGACACAGGCGACTATCATCGCCTCGATCATACGAGAATGTTGTTCATTCACAGTCGTATTGCCTGTCACCGCACGATAGATCACATGGGAGAATGGTTCATTTCCTGAAAGTTTTTCCAACGCCTTTTCCGTGCCTAGTATCCCGCTCAGGTATCGAGCGGTCCTGCCAATACCGAAGACAGTTTTTTTCACTGCCCCATTCGTTCCTTCTTCAGGATACTGTGCGAGTTCCTCGTCAAGAACTAAATACTTGACCAATGTTTTTGAGATGTCTTCTTTTTTCGATCGGCTCACCTTTGGAACAGGTTTTTTTGCTCCTTCCAACGCTATCTTTCGCATCTCTTCTGCTGTTTTTTTATCAGGAAACTCTCCTTTTACAAGGAGATATACCGTCTCAAGGAATCCTTTCTTTTCAACGATGTCTTGTAACGGATAACCGGAGATTAACAGATTGTTCGGCATCACTTTCGTAATGAGTGTTCCCCAACCAGGTTTTTTGGAGGGGGCATCCCAGATTGTTTTCATTTTCCGATAGTAATTCTCCACGTCAAAGTAGATTTTTTTCTGCAGTCTTTTTTGGACTTCAGTTATGAGATCGTACTGGCTGTTTACAACGGGTACACCTACGTTTTCCAGTGCCTGTTTTTTTGATTGGAATGTCCCATAGACTTGCCCTGGGGAGACGATTGCTCCTGCATGGCCCATGGTTTTTCCCTCAGGCGCATGTGCCCCTGAGATCAAAGCAACAAGGGGTTTTGGGTATTTCTTTGGGTTTTTCCTGATGTCGTCAGCGAGGAGCTCTTCTTGGCATCCGCCGATTTCACCGGCGACAACGACCAGGTCCGTGTTTTTGTATGCCATCGCAAGAGGAACGAGGTCGCGGAATGTAGAACCTATCGCGCCGTCTCCACCAACGCCAAGAACCGCGTTTTGTGCAATACCGACACTTGCTAATGCATCAGAGAGATGATAGAGGATAGCACCGCTTCGAGAAATGATGGTGACACCTTTCGGACCAAACTCTTCTGAAGAAACCTCCTCCGGGTAGAACACATCAGGGAGCATCCCTGCTTTGATCCCTTCCGGGGGAAAAATTACACCAGGAGTGTTCCCACCAATGAGCACTGTTTTGTGTTTACGTGCGGCGACAAGGATATCACGGACATCTTTCAAGGGGATCCCTTCACTGATGAGAATAACCATTGGGATGTCTGCTTCGATTGCTTCTATCGTCGCATCCTTGGCTGTCGAATAATGTCGCCAGACGCTTGCGACCGCAATATTCGGATGTTCTTTAAGACATTCGGTAATAGTATCATAGACCGGTATCGTTTCCAGTAGTCGTGTTCCTCCTCGTCCTGGTGCGATACCTGCGGTGATCGTGGTTCCATATTGTGCCATGAGCTCTGCATGTCGTGTCCCTTGTCCTCCAAGGCCGATCACGACGGTCTCGATTACCCCCGATTGTTTGATTTTTTTTGCAAGATCCGGTCGTTTATTTTCGATGATATAGTACAGCATCCCTTGATCTGGGGGGACCAGCTTCATATCTTCCACCCCTTGGTTTCAAATGCTTTTTGAATCCCCTCTCGGATCACATCAGCCATGATCCGTTGGTTTCCTACGTAGATGGTGACGTTTTGTAACGCTTCGGGGTTCTCAGCTTTTGCTTTTTCTAGGAAAGCCCGTGCGCTGGGAAGATCGGTTCCAACCATCCTCCCGAAGACCGGCACCATCCGTTTCCCGGTTTCGTAGCGTTCTTTCACTGCTTGTACCATGCCGCGTATGAAAATATCACAGCTTGAGATACCACCGAATCGTGAGGTAACAATGAGGTCCACCACGGGATAATCCATGAGAAGATGGAACATCTCAGCAACCCGGTTTTGCGGAGGACCACCACCGCTATCCATGAAGTTCACAGGGATTACTCGATCATGGAAATAGCGATCCCCGATCGTCGAAACCTCATCGATAGAGAAGATCCCGTACCCCGCGCCACCAGGGACGAGGCCGACGTATAATTTTTTTTGGTCTTTCGTAACAGGTTGAGGTAACAGATCGATATACGGAAACCCAGCGGATTGAGCCCTGAGTTCGTTCTTCGTTCGTTCCGCCACATCATGTCGTTTTTCCGTGATGCCAAGCAGATCGAGCAACTCGACTTGTCTGAAGAGCGCATTGTCATCAAGCACAAGCTTCGCATCCGCTGCAATAGCACCCTTAGAAGTAATTATCAATGGGTTGATTTCACAGAGTCGTGCATCAAATCGTTGATAGGTCGCATAGACTTTCGCGATGATTTCCGCAAATGTTTTTATACTTTCATTTTTCCCTTTCAAAGACTTGTTTAGGGAGAATGCGAGATCCTGTGCTACTGTTTTTGAGAGTTCTTTGCTATTGTCAGGGATCTCTTTTCTCACGATAGCTTGTGGATTTTCCGCTGCGACCTGCTCGATGTCAACCCCGCCAGAAGCACTTACAATAACGACATTGTTAAACGTTGCTGGATCCATGGTGATGCCAACGTAACAAGCTCCAATTTCTTCTACAGCCTCCTCGAGAAGAATGGAATCCACTGGAAATCCTTTTATTTTGAGTTTGAACAAAACAGCAGCAATTTTTCGTGCTTCTTCTAAGTTGTTTGCTTTTTTAATCCCACCTGCTTTTCCTCTACCGCCAACAAGCACCATGGATTTCAACATGAGGGGGAATTCCAGTTTTAACGTATCGAGTTCCTTTAAAGAGCGAACAACGCCATATTGTTTAGGGATGGGAATGCCCATCTTCTCGAACACTTTCTTTGCTTCGTATTCGTACAGCTTCATTTGGTCGGTTCTCCTTTCTGTTGTAATGTCTTCTTTATCTCAAAATCAATGAAATCGCAATGATGAGTGATGATTGCTTCTGGCGAACGGTTCATAGTGTCTCCTTCATGGCTGTGAGCTGCGATGATGTGTACGACTTCTTTGGGAAGGCCGGCTTCTTCAGCAAGTTGCGCGCCAGCAGCTGGATGACGCATTTTCTCCCCAAATGTGCTTTTTAGGATTTTTCCGTCCTTTAATTCGTATTCAAGGAGTTTCCCTACATCATGAAGGAGGGCTCCTGCGACGAGATAGTCTTTATTGAGAGTCTCCTGTCGTGTATTACTGACATTTCGAACCAATGCTGTTATTCGTTTGGTATGATCCACAAGCAACCCAGAGTTCTCGAAGATAAGGGTGAATGGGATCTCCTGGAGTCGGTGCCATTTTCCTCGGTCGGCAGCTGTTTTCCATACCTTTACAACTTTGTCTCTGAGACTTTCATCCTGTATCCAGGTAAGTTCTGTAAAACAAGCTTCTATATCGCGTTTTTCTATCATACAACGCCTCCGAGGATAGTTGGGTGGTAATTGTACTGTATTATAATAATTTGCGCGTAGAGAAAATAGGTAATGATTGTAAAGATAACTATTAATATTCTCCAGTCAGAACCAGAGTATAACGATATCGTTTGGTGGAGAATGAAATTCAAAAAGATTGATACGATCATCATCGTCGTACTCGTCGTCGTTACGACACTTTTTTTGGTTAAGGCAGATTATATCAGCACGATTCTCCCAAATGTTCATACTCTTCCCCCTGGGAAGAATAACACCACGGTCACTCCTCTGCCAGTAGAACAGGTGCCAGCTCCACCAACCTCACTTGTTCCCGCGTATCGGCGTGATGTCTCCCCAGAAGATGAAGGGGTGCATTTCAACGAACTGCGCATCTCTCGAGAATGGTGGTATTTCAATGCGGTGTTTACTGATGGTTCTAGCCAGTTAAAAGATTGGGCTGTTGCGGTAAGCTTCAACCATATGGCACAAGGCGATCTGCTTGGGACCAATAAACCTGATCTTTTGGTCGTCAGCATCCTTGGGAACAACAGTGAAACCTATGGTGGGATGGTCAACAAAGAGCATCATCTCGGGATCCTGAAGGATGGGACCCTGATTGCTGGTACACCTGGTGTGAAGGTAGAATTTGAGGACTGTTGGGCTGAAGGATCATATCCACGGTGGCATGTCCATGTCCAGAATGCTGATGTCGGCGAGACACATGACATCGTGATCGACTTGGATTTCACCGCAAGGTCGCTTCCTGTCTGGGTTCTCGGATCACATGTGATTGAAAAATCAGATAGCGAAATCGCAAACTATGTGGTGCTCGGTTGTGATGTGTCTGGGACGGTGACAATCGATGGGACGACCTACACCGTAAAAGGGACTGGTTCGCATGAGCACTCCTGGACTCCGAATGCAATCCGGAAACTGTTCATCGGTGGCTGGGATTGGTTCTCACTGACCCTGGATAACGGCTGGAACATCTACGCAGCAAACTACCTTCCAAGTCCTCAAGCAGTCTCCGGAGCATTGTCGTCTCTCGATCCGTTTGGTACGCTGCTCATTACCACCGATGGCGGACAGACTATTACCGAACTGAAGGATGTGAATTTGAAAATCACACAGAGAGATGAAAAAGTGTTCCCCTTGGTGAGGCTCCCGTCGGAGTTCAGCATCAAGGCTGATCCGAGTATCAATCCGTTGTATCTGGTCAGTCAATCCCTTTTGTATGGGACGAAAACCTCGTTGAGTGGAGATATTTCCATTACCCATGCGACGAACCATATTTGGAAGTTCCCCACCTATGTAGGGATGAAAATCGGGTATTGTATCATTGATGGGACGATCTCCTGGACTGATGATGACGGAGACCATCAAGTGCCAATCCATGGTATTGGTGTAGCGTGGAATATGCGTGCACTGCTGTAGATTTTTAAAAATAATGAGAGAATTGTATCCTTTTTTGATTTAATAAATATTAATATAGACGAAGAATCTTTGGCTGCTGGTCTATGAAAATTGATTGGAAAACACTTTGTTTGGCAATGTTGACTTCGATCATCATCACAACACTTATTGGTTTATTGTTATCAATGGTGATCTATCCTCACAGTCCATGGGATGCGATTTCTCCATCCTCACGTACATCAGTAACCATCGCAGAAACTTGTAACCCAACATTTAACATTCATTATGTTCCACTCAGTCAGATTATAATGGGAGCTTTCCTCATTGGCACTGGTCTGACTGTGATATCCTATTTTGCAATAAGTCTTTATACGAAACGAAAGGGAAGGAACACATAGGTTCTCTCGTAGAAAGAAAAAAATGAGATTATTTAGCTACCTCGACAGTCGCATTATCCGCGTTGAGCACCACTGTGTCTCCGTCTTTGATCTGGTCAATGTCGATCATATCCACACAGGGGATTCCTGCGAGGATGACGCCGGTTGCGACAATGGTTTCTGTCTCTTTGTTGATGATCCCTTTCGGGGCGACACCGTTCTTCTGCAGCCCATAAATGACGTACGAACCGACGGTGGAGCCTTTGCCGCAGGGGAAGACCAGGATTTTGTCTTTGACGTTCTTTCCCTCGAGTGGATGGTCTTTTTCGATGACGATACCGGTCTTGATGTTTATTCCACCGTAGAACCCGATCGGTTCTTTGGAGACTAACGCGATGCCTTTTGCTTTGCCTGGTGAGATAGTCCGTCCTTTCATCATAATACTGCCTCCAGGAGTTTATTGAGATTTGCGAAACACACGTTTTGTTTACAGAACCCGGGGAGGTAATTTCCTGCTTTCCCGGAATTGACCCCGGTGGTCTTGTACCCCATGTCTTCGATAGGTGAGACGACCATACAGGTATCAGCGACGATATGCCCCCCTGCTTTTTCGATGATGTCTGAGTAGCCCATCCGTTCTGCTGCTTCTTTCATCATCCGGGAGGTGCATACCCAAACTGGTTTTCTGAGATGTTTTCCCTTGAGTTTCTCTGCGACCGCGGAGATCTCTCTCAGGGATGCATGGGGGCAGCCGAGGATGACGATATCTGGTTCTTTGCCCGTGTTCAGTTTAGCGTACGCCTCATCCAGTTCTTTTTTTGTTACCGTGATGGTTTCAAGGTTGTCTTTTTTCACTAGGTCTGCTTCTGGGGTGAGCCCTTCAACGTGGTAGAGCGCGACTGCGCCTGACGCCGCCATGGCTGCACCGAGTGACTTCAGCTGGTCAGTGTCCGCGTTTTTGATGCCCGTGAAGTATGGGATCTTGTTTTTAACTTGTTTCCCAACGTGATAACCAAGCGCACCGAAATCCGCATCAAAGATCAGATCGGTTTCTACTTTTACTTTGATGCTCGGTTGTCTGTTTTCCCAGAGGTGGAACCCGTAGTTCGGTGTCTTTCCCAGGATTGCTGCGGCAAGGGCCGAGGGTCCTCCTTCTCTGTTGGTTCGTGCACCAATGACCGAGTTGGAAAAGGAAATCGCTGAAGATTCTGACCAGGCGATGTGTTCTCGGAACCGCGGAAGGTTTCCTGCGAGATAGGGAGTGCAGGTCGCGGTGATCACAATACCCATGCTTTTGAACGCGTCCATGATGCGAAGTTGTTTTTTCGCAAACTCTTTTGGGAATTTCAATGTCTCCCAGTTCTCCAGGTCCATGCCGGCTGGATTCAGGAACGTCAGAACTTTTACCTTTGCTCCTTTTCCTGCGAGATCCTCAAGAAACTCAGTTCCTGGATCTGCGATGGATTTATAGGAAACACCTGCGACCTGTACTGAGCCGACTGGGATCATTTTATCTGCGCCATAGATGTCACCGAGCTGGACAAGTAAACGCAGCATACGTTCTGGGACTTCACCCTGTTCACCATGAAGGATTTTTTCCTCCTCTTTTGAAAGATACATACTATTTCAACCCCATATAGACAGGGTTATATGCACGGATTATTTTAGTGTTTGCGTTTTGCGTATGAAGCTGAAGCAACTCCCTGCTGATTTCGTTGTCGAGGAAATCCCTGATTACACTATATCATCGGTCAAGGATGAACATGCCATCTTTTTACTGCAGAAACAGGAGGTTGATACATTTGATGCAGTTCGTCGGATCGCGCAACGACTTCGAATTTCGCTTTTTGAGATCGGATACGCGGGGCTGAAAGATAAGCATGCGTCAGCGCGACAATATGTTTCGATTCCAACAAAATATAACGTGCAGGGTCTGAAGATGGATTCTATGGTTCTGACGTTGGTTGGCTACTCTCGGAAGAAGATCAAGATCGGCGATCTTGTAGGGAATCGGTTTACAATTATTGTTCGTGACATACAAGAAGAAGAGCTTACGGATATTTCTCTGAGGGCTGAGACTATGGCAACATCTGGTGTGCCGAATTATTTTGATTCACAGCGGTTCGGCAGTGTCATCGATAAGGTTTTCATTGGGAAAGAAGTGGTTCTGAAACAGTATGAAAAAGCGGTAAAACAGTTTCTGACCGCGTATCAGAAATCGGAGTCGAAAAAGATAAAGAATGAGAAACGAAGGATTCTCTCCCAGTGGAACGATCTTGCTAGCGTGCGGATGTACAATAGAGCATTTGCAGTGGTGATCAAAGAATTTTTAAAAACAAAGGACTGGTGTGCAGCATTCCGGAAGATCCCTGCGCATCTGCGTGAAATGTATGTGAACGCGTACCAAAGCTATTTGTGGAATGAATGCATCAAAGAGATATTGAAAAGTTCTGTTGAGAAAAAAAAGTTATACTCAGTGGAGTACGCAATTGGTTCGTTACTGTTCTTTACGAATCTCTCAGAGCAAGAACGTGAAAAGATCCCACACACGTTTCAGACACTCAGCGATCAAATGACGATATCTGATGGCGAACATTGTTTTATCGATCGTGTGCTTGCGAAAGAAGGATTGAGGTTAGCTGATTTTAGCATCGAGGATGAGACCGGGAATTTCTTTAAAACACGAGCACGACAGGTACTACTCATTCCTGAAGATTTTACGATTATAAAACCAGAGCGAGACGAACTGAATAGCAAAGGAAACTTAGAACGGTATAAAACCCAGGTATCTTTCTCATTACCAAAAGGATGCTATGCGACGATCATCACCAAACGATTATTCGGGCATTAACATCAGACTTTCTTCACCAATTTCTTACAATTCTCTACCAATAAAGTAATTTCTTCTTTTGTCGCATTATCGACATGCACCCCACCGATTGCAACCACCTTTTTTTTATACTTTTTACAAGCTTCCCCTGCAATCGGCTGTAAAACGATATCATCATAATGGCCGGTCAAGCGAATCGCTTTTATTTTTTTCCCAGGTTCTGCGATCACCACGCCACCAACATGCGACCGCTGCCCACCACCAAGAAAAAAAACGATATCATCACCAATATCGTAGCGCTGCAGCCAGACCTTGTACTTTCCTCTACCGGAGATATTCATCGATCTTCACTTTTTGGTATTTCACAATCTCATACTTGCTCTTATCAACATCAAACGGGATTGTTGCGTCGACTCCGACCTTATCAGTGAGTGCCTTTTTCCCTTCCTCCTGCTTTGAGGATGGATCTAGGGAACTACCGGGTTGGTCCAGCTTCACCACCAGGTCCTTTCCAGCCTGGAAACGGGTCGCTATTGCCCATTCTACTGCATTCGGACTGTAGATATCAACATCATCGTCAATGATGACCACATGCTTCATGCTCTTATGACCATTGAACGCAGCCTCGATCGCTTTCTTCCCATCATCAGGATGTTTCTTAGAGATTTGAACGATCCCATGCAGCCATGAACCACCGCCCATGCTCACCAGCACGTTCTTACAGACAGCTACCTTGCTGACCTCGTCATAGATCGTCGGCTCCTTGGGCATCCCCATCAGGATTTTATGCTCTAGACGACCAGGGATCAATGCTTGATACATCGCGTCCTTCCGATGTGTGATACAATCCACGACGAACACAGGTTCCTTCCGTTCGAAGTCACGGGTCTCGGTCAGATCAACGAACGGACCTTCCCGGTCGACCTCCTTTGTCAGTCGTCCTTCGATGACGAACTCAGACTCCGCGGGAACTTCTAGGTTCTTCGTCTTGCATTTCACCATCTTCATTGGAAAGAGCGCATTGGCAATAGAAAACTCATCAACCCCGGACGGCGGACCAAGTGATGCAGCGATCATCACTGACACGGAATTGCCGATGCAGACCGCCATCTCAAGGTCACCCACAGTTCTGTCATAGGTGGTACGAGTCTGTCGTCCTTTGATCAAACGAGCGGTGAACCGATTCGGTCCTCGCTCCATTAACCGATGATACGACACGTTCCGACCGGTCTGTGGGTCTTTGATGGTTGTAACTGTCGCGGTCGCGTAGCGTCCGCCATCCTCCGGCAAATGAAACAACAACGGCAGTTTCGCTAGATCAGGATTCTTTATTACAACTTCCTGACATGGACCCTTGTCAACCACCTCAGGGATCTTTGGTTGACGCAGTGAGTCCACCAGTTTCAGTAGCAGTTTTTCCTTCGTCGTCCCTAGCCCTTGTGCGATGATATCTCGATCTGAGGTGATCCCACCGAAAACAGGGAATGGATAGCCTTTCACCTTTTCAAAAATCACTGGTTTCTCATTGAGTGTGTACATGATATTCGCAATCTCATATTTCACGGAGACTTCTTTTTTAATACGAACAAGTTTCTCCTGCTCTTCTAATTGTTTGAGAAACGGACGTAGATACATACTTACTCCACACTATCCCGCGACGCACCGATAACGGTTTTCACGGTCTGGAATCCTTCTTTCTCTATCGCGGTCGCGACCTTAATCTGTAATTCTTTTCCAGGGGTCAATGCAATCATGTTGCCACCCATGCCTCCACCGGTCAGCTTCGCACCATACGCACCCGCCTCACGGGCGACACTGACTAGGAAATCAAGCTCACGCGACGACACTTCAATCTGCTGTAACAACTTATGGTTTTCATTCATAAGTTTTCCGACATCCTGCAATGATCCGTCATGGATCGCCCGTTTCGCAAGATACGCGATGTTCTCCGCCCGATCAAAAACCTCCTGATATTTCTTTGGGTTTTTCTCCTTGCGTTGTTTGACTCCTTCGACTGCTATCTTTGTGTCGGTCACCTTCCCGGTGTTTCCGATCACGATTTCCACAGGGGTGGACAGCGCGATCCGATCGATGATGTTCTTCTCACCTTTTTGGAACCAGATCAGTCCGCCATAGGTCGATGCCGTGTTATCCACACCAGATGGCGTCCCGTGATAACCTTTCTCGCCTTCAAAGGCAATCTCATTGATCTCATCATCAGAGAGATTCATCTCAAAATATTCTGCAAGTGCACGAGCGACCGCGACACAGGACGCGGCAGACGCACCAATGCCGCTTGCGGCGTAGAGATTTCCCTCAAGGGTGATACTGATCCCTTTCTTGGATAAGTCTAAACCCATTTTTTTAAACATCCTCTCTAAGGATTCCTTCTGCTGCGATAGCTTATCCTCTTTGTATTTTGGTGTGGCTGGACGCTTATCCACAAGGGTGAATCCTGCATGGTCATACGGTTCGACTTTTGCAACCGTATAATTCCCAATCGCAGAAACGATTGAAGGAATTCCATATACAACAAAGTGTTCATTAAATAAAATAGCCTTTCCGAAACCGATGCCATGACCTTTCTTCATACACTATCCCATAGCGTTCTCAGATGGATTGGTTACAATACAAGATAAGTATATTATTTTTTGGTAAAAAACAAGTGAAAATGATGTAATGGTGAAAGGACAGTTATTAACATCGATTTAAGACTCATGTTTTTGTGTGAATCAAATGATAATTTGATTATTTACAATATCATATGTTCTCTTTTCGTCTCTTTGTTCTTTGGTATAGCTGGTTTTATGGATGGGGTTCTTCGGGTCCAAAGGTAAGAAATGTCGATGGTGAATCCTGGTTATTATACTCCGTATTTATCCACGAGGTAGAACGGGCGACATCAGACATTCTTATTTCATCTAATCGACCATCGAACCCGAAAAAGTAAGGTGGGTTCTGATGGCTTCTACCGATACTCATATTATTGGTAGGTTCCGATTCTGAACCTGAAGTCGATGTCGTCCACGCAGATAAAGAACCATCAAGATACAAACTTAAATTAGATCCACATTGTCGGCTAACATAATAATGATAGATTGTATGATCCGGTAGAATTTTGTCTATAAACAGGTAATATTCGCTTGTCGCTCCGTTGCCACTTAAACAGGTTATATCATTTCCAGGATTAGGAACTGCAATGTCCAACCCTGCATCATTACGAGTTCCGCCTAAAGCGTTCGTTAATATTGTTTGGTAATTACTATTTACATCGCTTTTCATCCAAAAGCTTACAGTTTTTTCACCGATACCCAAAACAGATTGATCTTTAATCCAGATATTATCATTTGCTCCATCGAATTCTTGTCCTTCACCAATTTTACCAGTGGTTTCGTGTGGTTCATATGGAGCTATTTTTGTTCCAGTATAGTCATGTAAGGTGCTGTCTGTAATTGTCATCGGGGTTGCATCATTCATATGCCAGACTGCCTCATAATTCGAATCCCAGGTTTTTTCAGGATATGCTTGATTGATGCAATCCGGATTCCCATAATACATATAAAAAACTGTATCATTTATCGAGGAAAGGAAAGGTATTTTCGCCCAGGCGATGAGTGTTCCGGATGATGCATCATAGGATTCAAGATCATGATATACTCGTGTGGATACCCCGATATCATTCATGAACATGATATCGCCTCCATCTGTCTGTGTTTTCTGTAAAAGATTGGTATCAGTCGTACTTACAAGTACGGGGAAATTTGTTAAATCATCAAGAACTTTGGTATGGTCTATCGTGATTTGTTTTCGATATTGCCACCCGTAATCGAAGGGATTGAATTGAGAAGGATATCCTGTTTCATAAGTAAAGATC
>Ga0326726_10003915_pt1 | contig 13644 bp, 15 predicted proteins | sample MHFenrmetagenome_2_FD_207603 | JGI IMG/M metagenome (GOLD analysis project Ga0326726, IMG submission 207603) | Lab enriched peat soil microbial communities from Michigan Hollow, Ithaca, NY, United States - MHF15MN | ecosystem: Environmental > Terrestrial > Soil > Wetlands > Peat | place: USA... | reverse complement strand
CCCTGCTTCAATGCAACCGCTGTCCCATAGCCTTTCAGGTAGAGGTCTTCATGCTTGACGCTTCTCCAGAGCCGCTCGACGAAGATGTTGTCCAGCGCCCTGCCGCGCCCGTCCATGCTGATGCGAAGGGTCGGATACTTCGTGAGCGCCTGGATAAATACGTCACTCGTGAATTGCGCACCCTGATCGCTGTTGAAGATTTCCGGCACGCCATGCTTTCGAAGCGCCTCTTCAAGGCATTCGACGCAAAAACTACTCTCCAGCGAGTTCGACAGCCGCCACGCCAGCACCTTCCGCGAATACCAGTCGATGATGGCCGTCAGGTACATGAAGCCTCCCGGAAGCCGGCAATAGGTGATATCCGTTGACCAGACCTGATTCTGCCTGGTTACGCTAACTCCTCGCAAGAGATAAGGATAGACCTTGTGCTCCGGATGCGGCTTGCTGGTGTTGGGCCCCGGAGCCATGCCCGCCAGCCCCAACTGCCTCATCAAACGCTGCACCCGTTTCCGGTTGACAGTATAGCCTTTTTTCAGCAGAATCTGCCTCATCCGCCGGCTGCCGTAAAAAGGATGGAGCGCGTACTCCTCATCGATCAAACGCATCAGCAGCTCATCATCGTCATTGGGCATCAGCCGTTTCGGCTTCCCGTAATGACTCGTGCGATTGACGTCGATCAGTTGGCATTGCGTCGAGACCGGCAACTGCTCATCGCCGCTGATCCAGCTTTTACGCAGCTTCACAGGTAAGGCCCGACTTTTTTTTTGAGCCAATCCAGCTGGACCTTGAGCCGACCGATCTCGGTGTAGAGCTTTTCAGGATCCGATGACGGATCGACGGGTTTTGGCCCGCGCTTCGTATCGAAGATTCCCGGAGCGTTCTCGAGCAGTTCCCGTTTCCACAAGCCGATCTGAGACGGATGTACACCGAACTCGCTACCGATTTCGTTCAGCGTTTTGTCGCTCCGGATTGCCTCCAGCGCGACCTTGGCCTTGAACTGTGCCGTGAATTTGTTGCGTTTCTTCTCGCTCATAACTTGACCCTGTTTTCGGGCAAGTTACCACCTTAATCCGCTGTCCGAAAATCGGGGTCCACTATATTCCGGTTCAATCAGGCACTCGATGAGCAGAGTATCTTTGCCAAAAACGGTCAGATGGTCGATGCGAGTATTGTCGAGGTTCCCCGTCAGCGTAACAGCCGCGAAGAAAACGCTCAGATCAAAGCGGGCCAGACACCGGAAACCTGGAAACAGCAGCCCAACAAGCTTCGCCAGAAAGACCGTGATGCCCGGTGGCTCAAGAAAAACCAGACGAACTTCTATGGCTATAAAAACCATATCAAGGTCGATAAGGATACCAAACTGATCAACAACTGGATGGTGACGCCAGCGTGTGATCATGACTCGCAATCGCTGGAACCGCTGATTGAACAAGCCGATGCTGGCCAGCCACTCTACGGGGACAGTGCTTATGTTGGGCAGGAGGCCATCATCAACGAATGCGAAATGATCAAAAAAGGAACGAAGGGCAAGCCGCTGACCGATGAGCAAAAAGCGTCGAATCGGCAGAAGTCAAAGAGTCGAGCACGAGTTGAACATATTTTTGGATTCATGACCAACTCGATGAAAGCCATGTATGTCCGAACAATCGGGTATGTGAGAGCGGTTGCCAAGATTGGTCTGACCAACCTGACCTATAACTTCATGCGTTGCGTGCAGCTCAACAAAAAGGTTTACAACGTGTTCATCTGGGGATAAGTACGCCCTGTCGTGGCTGAAACGTTGTTTTTCGATGCAATAATGCCAATGAACAAGTGCTCTGCAGGGCAATATTGCTTTTTTGTCATGATGCAAAATCTTGAATTACTTCCTTTCACCCTTTTTAGAGGTGGCCTAAAGACGAAGTTAAGCTTTTTTATGCGGCTTTATTTCGGAGCTGCGACAATAGTATCAATCACCGCAAAAAAGCATGAATCTCGTTATCTGAACCTTTATTTCAAGAACTTTACAACCGGTGACCAGCTCGTCATGTTCTGCTTCGCGATCTATCTGTTTCTAACTCATAAACTCACAGCTTTCTTTAAAATCATCCATATACCTTATGTCATCCTTATGAAGTTGCGCATTATTCGTTGTCGTCAACTCACCGAATGGCTCTTACCTAATAAAGGGTACCCATGTCAGGTTATACATCAAATATGCCACACAAGGCAAGTACGTATCCCCCTTTCCCAGCCACATCTACATAATATTACATTGCCATATAACCTATTCATTATAAGCCTGTCAATAATTTTAAATCTTCTGGCGAAAGATTTTCTAAATATTCTTTAATATATTGTCCTGGAGCCACAGAAGGCTTATTAGCATCATACCTCCTGGAGGTAACTCGCACCATGATATTATCGGGAATTTTTGTAAATAAATATTTAAGAGACTCTTTCATCCTGAGTATCCGATGCGATAATCTTTGATCATCAAAACCAGTAATATAGATATTATTTAATAACTGACCATCTGTTATTCTCCAATAATATACATCCTCAACTTGTCCATTGATTTGATTTGCCACAAAATTTGTCACCTGCATCTTCCTTGATTTTACAGGTATTTCTATATTTTTCTGGCTCGTTATCGAAAAACCCTGTGCAGAATAACACAACTGCTGAACATGTCCTGCTTTCTGTATACCATTACGTCCCCATGTCATAACTACGGTAATCTCTTGCCCTTCGACATTTCTGTATGTTCTTGCTTTTACCATATCATATTCTGATTGTGCGCTCGCTATCCATGCAGGACGAGCAACTTCACTTTCAATCGGATACCACTTATCTGGACATAAACTAATTAATCTTTCAAGATCAGGCGGATGAGCATTATAAATATTTTTCTGTTTTTCTTTTATCAACACGACTGACATTATCATCAGAAAGGAAAACAAAAAAGATAGTAGATACCTATTATTCAAATGCATTATTAAATTTATTTTTTTGAAAAAACAAAAATCATCCGGTCAATAAATGCGAGAAGCGCCAAAGCTATAATAAATACCATTATGCCTGCCATATCATGATATATCCCCTGAGCATATCTATCTCCAAAATACCAAGTAATTAAAACTAAAATAATAACTCGTATCAAATTCGTAAGCACAGCCACAGGAATCACTAAAGCAACCAATATACCTATATGCCAATACTTTCTATGAGTCCCCTCTCTTAAATATATAACTGACAATGCCAACAATGAGAATATAGAATTCATACCCGAGCAAGCATGAGAAACCTCTGCAGAATATGGACCAAAATACATTACAACTCCATTAGACGTAACAGGAAACAATGCTGCACTAATGATATTAGATGATAATGATGCAATAACTTTTGCAAGTTCAGATGACAGCATGTAAGGCGCGATTCTCCCCATAACAACCAATACCGTTCCACCTATACCGATAAATAGTGCAGATTTTATATACTTTTTTGGCGCAAAGCTCGTAACCAAGCCAGAAGCAATAATAAAAAGACCCAAAATTTCAAGATATATGACAGGGTATAATTCGCCTGCGATATAAACAATTAATCCGAATATTAAAGCAAGCAAACCATATAATGAATAACAAAGTGAACTTTCCATAATCGAAGCGACAACACTTACCCTTTCAATCCACAAAACAATGAGAGCAGTTGCATACAATAAAGGCTCATCAGTATTAGAAAAACCTTTTATTTTTATATATTCATACAATGAATTAAAAAATAAATAGAAATAGACACCCCACGGAAAGAATACCGCATTTATTTTTATTTTACCCATAAAACACAGTCTTAATATTCAAGTATTTTTATTCTTGATACACTTTGATAATGCAATTTCAGACACTCACTGAATACATAATGCAGTGCAATTTCAAAACATTAGTCATGCGCATATTATCTCGGTTTTTTAAAGATTTTAGGAGAGGCGAGTGACTTTACAACACTTATAAAACCATATTTATGTCACAGACTTAGCCAAATGAAAAATATTATTTTCTTATTATCTTTATAATATTTACAACATTTATCACTGATCTCTATCGCACATTATTTTTTTAACAAAGCCTCCGCCTACTTTATCTCAACCACGAATTTTCACGAAAAACCAATTTTTTTTAAATTATAAAAGACTCTTTATCACCTCGCATGTTTTTTCTATATTTTCAACCTTGAGAGTAGGATGTACCAAAAACATCAAGCTTGTCTCCCCCAGCTCTTTAGCTACAGGCAACCTTTCTTGAGGTTTCGATCCAGTATTATCGAACGCTTTTTCAAGATATATCTCGGAACATGAACCCGAATAACAAGGTACGCCATGTGCATTAATTTCAGCCATTATACGGTCACGATTCAAGCCATCGGGTAAAGCTGACGGCTCAACAAATACATAACATTTGTAAGCGGCATGCTCCGCCCAATCAGCTAACTCAGGCACACGCAACCAGGATTGCTGTTTAGATGCATTCCATATCATCTTGGCATACTCACGACGTTTTCTACTCCATTCAGACATTCTTCGCAACTGAATCCTGCCAATTGCTGCCTGTATTTCAAGCATTCGATAATTGGAGCCGATCGACTCATGCAACCACCGAAATCCTGCCGCATGTTCTTTTTCATACACGGCACTCCACGATTTCCCATGATCCTTTAATGCCCACATTGCTGCCCATAATTGATGATTGTCTGTCGTTACCATGCCGCCCTCCCCAGCAGTCGTCATTATCTTGTCCTGGCAGAATGACCACGCCCCAATGTGACCAATAGAGCCAACCGGTCGCCCCTTGTATTTTGCTCCATGTGCTTGTGCACAATCTTCAATCACAAACAATCCATTCTCTTGAGCTAGATCCATAATCATATCCATATCACATGGCATACCGGCGAGATGAACGCAAATCACGGCTTTTGTCTGCGGAGTAAGAACCTTGGCTACGGTATCTGCCGTAATATTTTGAGTATTACGGTCAACATCCGCAAATATCGGTACAGCTCCCATAGCTACAATGCACGATGCCGATGCAATAAAAGTACGCGGTGTAACAACAACTTCATCACCGGGACCGATCCCTAATGCTTTCAATGCCACTTCAAGCGCCAGCGTTCCATTTGCAAGCGCTATGGCATATGCACTTCCTGACCACAGAGCAAACTCCTTTTCGAACTCACGGCACTCCTGCCCTGTCCAATAATTTACTTTATTTGACAACAGCACTTTGCTAGCGGCATCTGCTTCTTCCTGAGTAAATGATGGCCAAGGCGGAAATACGGTATTAAGCATCAATTAATTTACTATATGATTAATTTATAAGAAGTTTTATTGCTTCGGCAAAATAAAGATGCAAGCCAACAGCTGCAAGCGATTTGCCTAACGCAATAATTTATTTTACGTTATCTGCGAAACTCGGCTTGATAGCTGATGCAATTATTAAGAGCTTTAATGGCCGAACTAATAATACCTTTAAAATAACTTATCTTTCTTATCCTCTATAAACCGCTTCTCTAACTCAAGTATCTTCTTTGATCGCGCCTTAATTTTTTTTGCTGGTACTCCGAAATATACACCCCATGCATCAAGCGACATTGTGATGAGTGAAAGGGCACCAACTGCGGACCCCATACCTATCGTCACGCCAGGCAGTACTATGCTACCAGATCCAATGATTACATGCCGCTCCAAATTTACTGGTGAAATAGTTAGTTTCTTGAATTCTAAAGGAACTGTAGTATTCGTCATTGAATTTCCTGTATAATCATCAGAAATAGAATAAAGCTTGACACCTTGTGATAATCCACAAAAATCAGCAAGGGTTATCCCTCCAGTTCCATTCAAATGACATGCACCTCCGATATGTACATGATTGCCAATATTAAGATACCCTTTATTTGCCACTATAAATACATTTTCATCTATCTGCACATTGCAACCGATAATAATATTTTCAAGTCCTATAATGGTGCTATTTTTAGCAATTTTTACATTTTCCCCTACAGACTTGAAGCCCATGTTAATAAGCTCTTCACTTTCGAAAAATCCCTTATAAAATGGGTTATTCACTTGTTCCATTCGTTCGCTGAGTATATATATTTTTACACTTCATGCCGTAGTACCCGCATCAACGGTAATTGTCGTGCCGGTCACTCGCTCAGCTTTTTCACTTAAAAGATAACTTGCGGCGTGAGCGATATCCTCAACGGTAGCTAACTGACCTGTAGGGGTGCGGCGCTTGATTGATTCTAGCTTGCTATTTTCAAGCGTTGAAGTCATGTCGGTCTCCATAAAACCTGGTGCAAGAGTATTTACAGTTATATTTGCTTTTCCAACTTCACGAGCAAGTGACTTTGTAAAACCGGCAAGAGCGCCTTTTGTTGCACCATAAACAGAGAGACCATTGAATCCCGTGGATGCAATAATAGAAGATACATTTATAATCCGACCACACCGGTTCAGAAGCATAGAACGTAACAGGTATTTAGTCAACAAAACAGGTGCTTCAATGTTTATTCTTATCAAATTTGCAATATCCTTTTCATGCAACGTTGCAAGTATGCCATCAGTGCCGATTGCTGCATTATTCACTAATCCCCAAGGACGTCCATACCGTTTCACAAGACTGACAGCAAACGAATGAATACCGTGCGTATCAGAGAAATCATATCGCTCAAACACAATTTGGTCGGCATACTTTTGCAATAACGATACGAGTTGTCCGCTCATAATACGTCCAACTGCAATGACCATATACCCGTCGGTAATGCATTGGCTTGCAATCGCAAGTCCCAATCCGCGCGTAGCCCCTGTAACAACAACGACTTTCTTCATAAAATCCTTTTACGCTTTCCCGCCGTATTCTCCTTTAGCTCATCCACAAAAGAGATAATCACGGGAATTTGCCAATTTTCCATATGTAATCTGCAATAGCTTAAAATCTCTCCCTTTAGAATGACAGTATCAATTCCTGGACGAGTGACGACTTCTGCTGCAACGAGCTGCCCTATGATACTGTTTTTTTTGCCAAATACCCGAACATCGAGCACACCCTCGACACACCTGACACCCTGCTCTACATACTCTGGGTTTACTTTATTTCCGCCAACATTGATTGCACCCGATGCACGTCCTAAAAAATATATACGATCCCCCTCGACCTGCACAATATCCTCAGTATCGAGATAACCATCAGCATCGAGCAGACTCGCTATTTCTCGACCCACAGCAATTTTTGCTGGTTTGATGAGCAGATGCCCGTCATCTCGAATCCGCAAAGGGATAGGCGAATTTTCAACCTTGAGCCAAACCGCTGGAAAACCGGCTCTGCAATCATTGACAGAAAAAACCGTACCCGCCTCCGTTGAAGCATAAATATGGACGATTCTCGCCTCAGGAAAAGAATGCCTTAAACCATCTAAAAGCTGTTGATCTGCTATTTCACCACCAAGCGTCACCTGACGCAATTTACAAACCTTGATTCTGCCATCTATGAGCATTTTTCTCCATAAGGACGGCGTTGCCGAGAGTGCATTGACCCTATTCCGAACCAGTTCCTTTACCTGCAAATCAAAATCATTTGATAAAGATACACTCAACATCGAACCCGATAACAACGCCTGCAAAACTACCTGTAACCCTGCAAAACGGCATGGATCATACAGTAACCCCCAGATAAAATTGCGACCTTTTGGACAATCTCTTTTAACTGTAGTTGAGAGAGAAGCCAGAGTATGACCTATTAACTTTGGTAAGCCGGTCGTTCCAGAGGTGGGAAGAAGCCATTTCGTTTCGTCAGTATCCGAATAATCGAACGTTTCCTTGAGATTCGGCAGTAGACTGATTCCATCACCATTAAAAATATGGGTACACCCAGCAGCAAGAATAAGCCGAGCTGTAGTTGCATCATCCAAAGATACCGGAAGCAGCACCATTGCGCTGACTTTTCCATCGAATGCGACTAGCGCCCTTATTAAGTCACAAGCAGATAAACCACAAAGCGCTATCCGGCTTCCCAATGTAATGGAGAATTTCCTGTAAAGGGCATCCGCATCTTCGAGTAGCTGATCAACAGAGAACATCCTCCCCGAAGTGGATACAATCGTTTGCTCTCCGTCAAGACGCCCAACAATCCCGGATAACGCCTCACGCTGATCAAGCATATCGCTCATAGATTGCTACGAACTCCCCCAACGTTCTCGGATAGACCGGTTCATCCATCATGGTAAAAGGATCATACTGCAGCTCTTCCTCCAAACGAGCCACAAGTATCGCAAAACCCAGTGAATCCAAACCACTCTCAAGCAACACGGTATGATCATTCAGATCGCTGACAATTTTCCAGCCAGATTCAGCAGCTAGCTCCCGAATAATAGCAACAATTTTGTTTTTCATGCTCATTTTCTCATTTCACGTGCTGGGACCCCGACAACCGTTACGCCAGAGGGTACATCACAAACGACAACAGCACCCATTCCAACAATTGAATTCTCTCCGATTTGAATACCTTGTTTTATAGTTGCGCCAAGACCGACCCATGTTGACTTGCCAACCTGCACTCCACCCCCAAGATGAGCACCAGGGCTCACATGTACACCATCTGCAATTTTGCAATCGTGATCTATAGTTGCTGCAGTATTGATGATTGAACCGCAACCGATTTCAGCAAAGGGATTGATAACCGCACCAGCACATACTGCAGTTCCTTTACCTACTCGGGCATACTGACTGATAACCGATGATGGATGAATAATGGTAACAATCGGCAATCCGAGTTCTTGAAACAATGTCATTTTTTTAAGCCGAGAGCCATTTTCACCAATCGCCACAACCACTCCATCATACTTTGAATTCTGTTCTATCAAGCACTGAGAATTACCAATAACTGGCCATGGGCCAGCGCTGAAAACATCCGGCCAGACATCATCAAAAAAAATGACCTCTCCCCACCCTGCCAAAAGCGCGGCATCAGCTACCACTTTTCCATGACCACTTGCACCAAGCAAAGCAAGGCGTCCACTCTTTTTCATCCTCTTTTATTTTTTCTATTGTTGATTTGACCCTTGAAAAAAAGGCATGGTTTCATTTGCGTTATGATTGATTCCTTTACGCAACAACACATTCAACATGGTCATAAATAGTATCTTGATATCCAGCCACAGTGACCAGTTTTCGACATACCAAACATCATACCTGAACTTCTCTTCCCAACTAATGGCATTGCGTCCATTAATCTGTGCCCATCCCGTCATTCCAGGCTTAACATTATGACGACGACTCTGCTCGGGTGTATAAAGTGGAAGATAATCCATTAAAAGAGGCCTCGGCCCAACCAGACTCATTTCACCTTTTAACACATTGATTAACTCCGGAAACTCATCGAGGCTGGTAGCACGAAGAAATTTTCCTATAGGTGTTAATCGATCATGATCAGGCAATAAATTACCTGTAACATCACGAGCATTTGTCATTGTGCGAAATTTGTACATCCTGAACGGCTTACCATGCTTTCCCGGTCTGATCTGCACAAATAAAAGCGGTTTACCATGAAATATCCTTACAAAAAAAGCAAGAATGAGTAAATAAGGAAGAATCAGAAGAGTACCCAAAATCGTTAGCAAAAGATCGAACAGACGTTTAATCATAAACATTATAATCATTATTATTAGCTCAGCAAATATAGACGATATTATACACCTGCGCCTTGATATTATACAACAAAGCAATATATAATGAAATATCTGATCATTTCATATCCATCTATTTTCCTCCACAAATCTTCTAAATATCGTCTTATCGTCAACACTTAATACTATCATTCAACACCCCTTCAAATTTTTGATATAGCTTATCTCTATCAAATATTTCTTCCGCTACTTTACGAGCAGCATCTCCACACTTTTTAATATTTTCGCTATCAGACGCCCAATCAACAAGTATTTTAGCCGCTAACAAAGGCTCATTAGCTGGCAATCGTACTCCAATCCCCTCGTTCGCAATAATATCTGCTTGCCATCCCCCGTAATTTATAGCGATCGCTTTACCAGCTGCCAAAGCATCAAAAAATTTATTTGCTGAATTAGCCCACATTGCCTTTTGATCCACAAACAACGATAGCGCGACATCTGTCTCAGCAAGAATATATGGCATTCTTTCTTTTGAAACTTCTGAATACATAAATAGCGACTTCCCAAGAACGCCCATGTGCTCAGCCTTTTCTCTAATTAATGCCACCTCTTTACCCCCACCGACAATAGCAAACTTTAAATTACTTTTCATGGCCTGTGCATGTGCAGATATTTCGACCAAATAACCAACACCGTTTATAGCGCCCAATGTCCCAGCATATGTTATTAAAATATCATTCTTATCATCACATATCTTGCTTTTAAATGATCGTTCACGTTCCCTTCCAAATACCGCTATATCACAACCATTTGGAATCACATGAATATTTTGTCTTGAATATCCAGATTTTTCTATACCATCTGCCATACCTTCGGAAAGAGCTATTATGTTTTTTGAATTTTTATACGCATATTTTTCCAAAATAATTGATAATAATTTTAATATTGGATTTTTTAACTCTCCAATTGCTATTGGCAATTCTGGCCAAAGGTCACGCACCTCAAAGACTAATGGTATCTTAAGTGTCCTCTTCACCTTTATAGCAGGTAAGGCTATTGTTAACGGCGTGCTCGTAGCGAATACTATATCCCCACCGATAGATATTGCATAGCGACCAGCTTTCAATGCATACTCAATAAATGCATTTAAACGTTGTTTAAAATTCATATGGTTTGAATAGGGGACAGGCAACCAGTGAACGTTTATTCCAGCCACATCCTCCTGAAACCAATGTTTCTCTCTTGTTTTTTCTCTCCAAGTGGTAATCATATGCACCTCATGCCCCTTCTCTACCAAGCGCTTAGCCATTTCATATGATCGTGTTCCACCTGTCATTTTCGGGGTATTAAAATACTGATGCAAATATAAAATTTTCATATAAAATAAATATTATAACTTTTTTACAGCCCCAACAATGTCATTTCCTTGTTTTTATTTATTATATTTCTTATTTTACCACCATCACTAATAATGCGATCAACATATGTTACATTTATATAAGAATTAGCACCTAATATTTCTTTTAAATTTTTTACAACTGCATCAACATTAATATCTTTTTTTTCATCTATTAGCCTTAGCTCATAATCCTTAACATTATTTTGCAAGAATTGATATGCGGTAAAATCTTTCATATTTCTTTTCATTATTTCCCTTATTGTGACAGGAAATACCATTATTCCATTAGCATTCACTATCATATCATCAACTCTACCTATTACGTGACTAAACAAATATGGTAATTGATACTTTCTTTTTTTTATTTCCTCTTTAACTGGCACAACATAATCCCCTATCTTATACCTTATAAAGGGCATGACATGATTTTGTAATGATGTAGCAACAACTTCCTTAACACCACCATTTCCTATCAATTCTACATAACCGTGTTCATAATTCATCATATACCCAATACTCTCACTCGTTTCTTGAGCTGAAAAACAACTCTCTCCAGAACCATATTGTTGAAGAACTTTAACCTTAAATGCCCTCTCAATATACCGTCTATTTTCTTCCACCAAGGTTTCGCCTGTTGTGAATATTACTTTTATTGAATCAGTAATTGATATATTTTTATTTATTATTTTTATTGCCAAGTATAAAATAGAATTCGGATGTCCTTGAATAAACTTGGGGTTAAAATCATTAATTTTGCTTATATATATATCAACAGTTTCTTCATTCAAATGATGTGTTGACAATAACATTTGATTCTCAAATATATTATATATCCAATATGGCTTTTTATTAGTAAAACGACGTCCGCCTATTGTTACTCTTTTATCCATTGGAGAGATATCTGCCATAGCATAAAACCTATAAATAAAGGCAGCATTTTTCGCATATGCTAATTTCTTAGGCAACAAAAACTTTGTTTTCTGACCAGTTGTTCCACTCGTACAACTTTGTATATATGAACTTTTTTTTATATTTTGATTTAGCAATATATTATAATTATTTTTTACTTTATCTTTATCCAGAAAAGGAATTATTTTAATATCATCAAAACCTCCAATTTTATATGGAGAAAACTCTGTCTCATTAAATATTTTATTATAATAAGGAATATTTTCGTATGCGTTAATTAAATTTAGTTTAAGCATCTCAAACTGTTCTTCCCTAATCTCACTTTCAGTTTTCTCTAAATTTTTTAGTAGCGCTCTATAGTATACATAAAATTCACGATTAAATCTTTTTTTGGACAAATAATATCCATACATGTTAACCATCACCTCCCTTATTAGAAAAGGGGAGTTGCAAATAAAGTTATCAATAAAGCTCATATATATTGTCGATATATTATTTTTTTCATATAATGGACCACATATTTCATTTTACTGAACAAAAATACCATAAATTCCAAAATACCTTTTGTTTTAATTTTGTAATACAACCTATCTATTTGAAAAATAATAAAATCGCTTACATAATAATATTTATATTTTTTTTCGTAATCTTTTTCAACAATTTTTTTTGATACATATTTATATTTTTTAATTATTTTATCCCCGACTGTATCAAAAGCAATAACAATCCGCATTTTTTCATCCATAACAATAGGAATCATATTCCACTGAATTTCTCTATTTATTGTCACAGATAATACTCCACTTCTTTTTCTTATATAACTATCAGCATCGAAAATAAAATCTCCCATACTATAAAATATATACTTACCCATATATTCTTCAAATCCTCCCAAAACATGCGGATGTGTTGTAACCACCATATCTGCGCCATTTTCTATTACTTGTCTACATATTTTTTTAAAACTCGGTTGCGGATAAGATATCATTTCATTTCCGCCATGAATCAAAACTATAATAATATCCGAAATACTTTTATATTTTTTTATTGAATCCTGAACACGTTTATCGCTTATCTTTATAAGTTTTATGTTATTTTTTCTATCATCATTTCCTATACACTCATCAACAACACATGAATATATAGCTATCTTTTTATTTTTAACATTATATTCCACTGGAGTCACAATATCTTCATGATCATCTATCACGCCAGACCACTTTATCCTTACATCTTTTAATCTATTAATTGTATCGAACACTCCATCAATCCCACAATCGAAAACATGATTATTGCCCAAGCTAACCATGTTTATCTTTTCTATTTGCATTAATGTTTGATATTCAGCACAAAATCCATTTTTTTTAACAATTTTATCCTTATTAGATACAGGGCTCTCTAAATTACCAATACATAAATCAGATTTATTTAATATATTTACCAACTCATCAGAAATAATTTTATGTTTATTATTTTTTTTAAGGAAATTACCAACATTTCTTGATAACATTATGTCACCGACAAAAACAATATTTATCATCTTTTTTAATATATAAAATATGTACTTCGCAGAATATCGTGGGAAGAGTCATCTACCGTTACGTCATCATGCGATAGCCATGTTGAGTTTACCACAGTAAAACAGAGTTCGGTTCCGATAACTCTCGAAACTATGAAACCCT
>Ga0326726_10003914_pt1 | contig 13645 bp, 14 predicted proteins | sample MHFenrmetagenome_2_FD_207603 | JGI IMG/M metagenome (GOLD analysis project Ga0326726, IMG submission 207603) | Lab enriched peat soil microbial communities from Michigan Hollow, Ithaca, NY, United States - MHF15MN | ecosystem: Environmental > Terrestrial > Soil > Wetlands > Peat | place: USA... | reverse complement strand
CAGGGGGAGGGTTGCCGGGATAGGGATGCCCAACCTTTCCGAAAACATCCAGACGAAGAGAAGGATATAACCATGGTGAATCAGATTTTGTATAATCTCGTGCATCGGTGATTGCGCCTTTTTTCTTCCATGAGATTTATATCTCGCTTCCGGAAAATTCTTTGCATGAGAATGCAGGGAAGAGTAATGATTGCATCAGTCCAACATACCGTACAGGCCGTGTCCGCTGGCGTTAATATAGGCGACGGGCACTCGTGAGTCAATAGTGTTTGACATCGTCGCGTCATTAGAGCCAAATAAAATACCCGCCTTGCAGAAAGCGACCCGGTTGCTGATCATACTCCTATTTATCTTCCATGGTATAGGCAACGACGACGCTCACCGGTTTCCATGCTAAGTAGCTTGAGGTCACAAGGGCCATGACCATTTCGGGCTTCCCATCGTTGTCAATGTCCTTAATCTGATAATCCGCCGCATAACCCTGTATCTTCTTCGTCCTCCATTTTTCAGTAAAGCCAAGACCGTCCCATTCCATTCAAAGTTTATCAATTTAAGTATATCGTATATAAGCCGTTTTTCTATACGCCGTTCCCCTATATTGAACGTCCCAAAACCTGATTTTCTTTTGATCAGATATGTGAGAAGCTCTTCAATAAGTCTAGACAGATAAAATGGTTGTTCCATCAGCAGAAGGCCCGGTCGCCTTTTGGAAATAAGAATTGCGGAACCCTATCTTAAAATGCTATATTTAAAAAAGCAGTATCTCTTTTGCGATTTACTGCAAATCCCATATTAGAAAGCCTCGCATGTTTGTTGCGGCTTCGGGGGGTATGTTATGAAGTATAGATGGTTGATGTTGTCAGGTGTCCTGATCCTGCTGTGTGCCTGCTTTATGCCTCAGGTACACGATACAGATCAGAACCGTTCAATTTCACTTAAGGCTGAAGACCTCTCCTCACATGGGCTGGCATTTATCACACCATCCACTGTAACCGGCCAGGAAGAGGAAAAACAGGAGGTTGCCTTCACCTTTACGGAGGTCCTAAGAAAAGTCCGCCCTAAAATACTTTGTCTTTCACTTTCAGAAACCCTTAATGCGATAAACCGGGCCGGCCTTTCAGAAGAATATAAGCGCATGTACGTTGATTATCGTGACACTGGGATTTTCAATCGTGACATTCTCAAGAAAGTGGGCGAGGCAACAAAAACAAGGTATGTAGCACAGCTAAAGCTGATGTCTTTTTCTCAAGGATCGGATAATCGATTCGGCGTACTGGGTATGCGTTTAATTGATACGAAGTTTGCAGACCTCAGACTGTTCTTTCAAATTTGGAACACTGAGGATGGCACCATAGCCTGGGAAAGCGTTAAGGAAATACACTACGCTATTGATAGAGTAACTGAAAAGCCGGTAACACAGAGGGTTATCATAGAAAAGGCCGCACGCGATATCGTTTCAAAGTTGCCATAACGGGCAGATGCTGATTAGACGATACCTGAACGGCGCTCGAAAGAAGTCCTAAAGCATGCGATGCTATGCTTTTAGACGTCGAGTCTTCTTAAATCCAAGAAAGAATATGACTGTTTCTAAAGGAAGCAGAATCTACAGAAACCATTTGAAGCGTCTTGTTTTTTCTTTAATCCTGGTCATATTCTCACTTTCCCCCCCCATTATCGGCAACACCAGTTCTTCTCCCAAATCCTTCCCTTTTCTCCCTGGCGAAAAATTAACCTACCGGGCAAAGTGGGGTTTCATACAGGCCGGAGAACTGACCATGGAAGTTCTTCCCATGGAGACTTTAGCTGGTATAAGAGTATACCACTTTGCAATGATCATGAAAACAAGTACAACTATCGACCACATCTACAAAGTTCGGGAAAGGCAGGATTCCTACTGCGACATCGGCATGACCCACAGCATCCTGTATAAGAAAGTTGCTGAAGGAGAGCACCCGCGCGATGTCATGGTAAATTTTTACTGGGACAAACTTGAAGCCACCCGTTCTAATTTCGGCGAGAAAATGGCGCCCGTGCATATCGTACCGGGGACATTCGACACAGTATCCCTCTATTACGTCATCCGTCTTAAAGACATCAGCGAAAACAAAGTCATTGAGATACCTATCTCTGAAGGCGATAACAGTATAATGGTAAAAGCAAGCGTCACAAAGAGAGAAATGATCAAGATTGATGAAAAAATGTACGACACCTTCCAGGTCATACCCGACATGGAGAAACTGGAATCACAACAAGTGGTAAAAAAAGGCGATGTGCCCGAGCTCATAATCTGGTTTACTGCCGATGATAAAAGGATCCCCGTAAGAATCCAGAGCAAGGTAAAAGTCGGGTATTTTGTATTTGAACTCATAGCGATAGAGCCATGAAATAATTTCTGTGAAACAATGTGAATATTTTCAGTGTTTTCCATTCAGCCTTACATAGTCATAATTAATGCCGGCAGTTCTTACAGGCCTTCCATCGTGCGAGCAACGTATTCTGAAAGCAGCCACGGATCGCTGAGGGGAGTTTAGGCGTGCGAAGAAAAATGGTGTTGCTGCCTGGATTGATCCTTTCGCTGTGGTTGATTGCCGGTTGTGCTGCGAAGGCCCGTTCTCAGGTGGCAACAGTCTACAAGGAAACAGAGCTTGCAAACCCGGGGACTTACCATCTCAAATTCCTTCTAGACGGCCAGGGTACGTTAGCTGAATATTTGCTAAACGCGAAATCTCAGAATCCCGAGCTGGAGGACTTTGATGTCTATGGGCTGGAAAGGCTGTTTCGCATCTCTTATCCGCAGCTTTACCTTCCAGTCCAACCCGGGATACCTCTCTGTCATCTGGAAACCAACTTCAAGCACTGCAAAGGCGTTGAGTTGCTGGCTGACTTCGATATATTTGCGGACGACACTGTCGTCTTGCATAGTCGCATACTTTATCATGTGAAGATCCGTTTGCAGAGATACGAGTCCAACTTTTTCAGGACTGCCAAGGTACAGCGCGACCGGGGTGAATTTGCTTTGCCACGGCATTATTATGCAGGAGCTCTCGTAGAATCAATTCAGAAGGCTCTGCCCATTCTGCAGGAGATCGCGACGGACTATCCAAAATATATAAAGGACGATAACCAGGAAATAGAGATCGAACTCATTCTGGAAGAGGCTCGCGAAAGATCCGCTGCCAGAAAAGCCGATCAGGACATCAAAGATACCGCGGGATTAAGCGGCGGCGCTATTATTTCCGCCTTGCCGAATATCCCGTTTATCGCAGGCCTCACGGTTTCCGCGTTAAATACCGGAGGAAGGACTTTTTGGCAGGTTCTGAAAGAGGAAAAAGACTTCGATCTTTATAAGAACTCATTGGATCTCAATGAAGTTAATTTTTCCTATGCCGAGAGTTCGGCCAGAAATTTTTCGGGCGCCTTCAGGCGAATATTCGAACCGCCCGCGGATATAGTCATCCGAAAAATAACTATCCGGTTATGCCAGAAAGAACAGGAGTCCTTAATCCTCCAGGATAATCCCGAGGGCGAGCTCTCCGATGAAAGCTAAGAACAACTGGTTCAGCCGCGGCGGATCATATACTGATGCCAGGCTTTAAAAATGCAAGTGCCATAAAATAAAACCCAAGGCCCCAGGATGCACTTCACCCCTCGCGGATCAATGAGTTAAAAACTGCGGAACTCTGATGTGAAATATGCTATATAGAAAACAGTGAAGTCCATAAAATTAAGGGAAGATATTATTATCGTCAAGCCACTCCAGTTAACCCACTAATGCAGTAATGGAGAGTATGTCAAATGAGAATGATACCCAAAGAAGAGAAGTTCTTTGATCTTTTCGATGAGCTGGTAAATAAAATCGAAGAGGGGGGAGAACTGTTTCTCAATATGGTCGAGCACTATGAATATTCAGAGCCGAAGATTGTGAAACTAAAAGAGCTGGAACATGAGGCCGACGTCATCACCCACAAGACCTATGAAAAGATGCACAAGACTTTTCTCACCCCTATCGATCGCGAAGACATATATGCTCTGGTCAATAAAATGGACAGTATCCTGGATATGATCGAGGCCTCAGCAGCGAGGATGTCTCTTTACAAGGTCAAAGTTCCCGCTAAGGAAATCATTGAGCAGGCTAAGATTTTAAATAAGTCGATCAAGAAGGTAAAGCATATCGTTCATGCGATGAGAAATATGAAAAACGCCAAGATGATCATCGATTCCTGCGTGGAAATTAACACCCTGGAGAACGAGGGTGATATCATAATGAGGATGACGATGACCCGCCTGTTTGAGCAGGAAAAAGATCCCATCGAGCTCATCAAGTGGAAAGAAATATTTGAGAGGATAGAAGAGGCCATCGATGTCTGCGAGGATGTCGCTAACATCGTTGAAGGCATCGTCCTGAAACATGCCTGATTCCTCTGTGTTCGTTGATCGACTAAAGTCCAAGTAATGAAAAATGGCAGACCAAATATCGAAAATTGGGTAGATTTAATAAGGGCGGATAACAATGGCCAAAAATATCACATTGAAGATTGGAGAAAAGATTAGCAGAAAAGAAATAGTGAAGAGGGGCTGGACTTTGTTCATGACTTTGCCCAACGGTAATGAAGTGTTCAGCCGCAATTACATAAAGATAATGTGGGATCCGCAAAAAGAAGAAGTCGTCCATCTATTTACAGCCGCAGATACTTACAGGCGGTTCTAAATATCCGCACCTAAAAAAATCTCATTTAAAAAATTTGTTTTATCTCACCAACATTATTGAATTTTTCCGCCTGCCCTGCCTAGTCCCTTTCCTTAGTTCCATTAAGGCTTATCGAGGATAAAAATCAGAGATCTCCATATGGCACACCGGCTCCCAATATCGCATAATAAGAATGTCATGTACTGAGCGCAGTGTATCGCACAGTTAACTTGTAATTCAAACAGTGAGATCAAGACAATCATAGGAGGGACCAATGAAGATCGATAGAAGGGAATTTCTGAAACTGGCGGGAATCGGAAGCGTCGTTTTTGTTGCCGGTCCTGGAAGCATACTGAACGTCGCCGAGGCGGCTAAATCAGGAAATGATGATTTCTTTTTCGTCCAGTTGTCGGATACACATTGGGGCTTCACCGGTCCGGCTGTAAATCCGGATGCCGAAGGCACTCTCAAAAAAGCCATAACGGCAGTAAACAGCCTCAAGAGCCAACCGGAATTTGTCATGTTCACAGGCGATCTCACTCATGTCACAGAGGATGAAAAAGAAAGGAGGAAACGCCTATCCGAGTTTCGCAAGATCGTCAGCGAATTGAAAGTAAAGAACGTCAGATTCATGCCGGGAGAACACGATGCCGGGCTGGATGAAGGCAAGATATTCAAAGAGTTCTTTGAAACAACCCATTATACTTTCGACTATAAGGGAGTCCACTTCATAGTACTGGATAATGTTTCAGACCCAACTTCAAGTATCGGAGAGACCCAATTGGCTTGGCTGAGCGGGGATTTAAAGCAACTTGACAAGGGCGCCAGAATCGTCGTTTTTACCCATCGCCCGTTGTTTGATCTCTCTCCGGATTGGGATTGGCATACACGTGACGGATCCAAGGCTCTCGATGTGCTCATGCCCTTTCCGAATGTTACTATCTTCTACGGTCATATACACCAGGAACACCATCACAAAACAGGACATATTGACCATCACGCAGCTCAAGGTCTGATGTACCCCCTGCCGGCTCCGGGTTCTGTGCCTAAGAAACAACCGGTTCCCTGGGACGCGAAAGCGCCATACAAGGGGTTGGGATTCCGCGGCGTAAATGCGGATGTCAAGAAAGCCAAATATGACATTGCCGAGTTCGGCGTTAGAGGAGAACGGTTATGAAGCCCGGGAAATATGTCATTCCGATTCTCATCCTTTCGATTTTTCTATTCGTCGTCATTTCCCACTTCACAGGCGGCTACATAATGGCGGATGAAAAAGAAAAGGTGATACAGATAACAGCGAAGAAGTTTGAATATTCACCTAAGGACATAACGGTCAAGAGGGACGTTCCGGTCGTGTTGGAGTTCACTTCACTCGATAGACTGCATGGATTCAATTGTCCGAGCCTGGGAATACGCTCCGATATTTTGCCCGGAAAGACGACCCAATTGCGTTTCACTCCCAACAAGGCCGGTTCTTTTCCTTTCCATTGCGACAATTTTTGCGGACTCGGTCATGAAGGAATGACGGGGACCATCATCGTGGAAGAATGATTTCCTGTATCCTCCGTTATGGGGTGCAGGTGCGAGTTCGCGTATTTTTTTTATAGATTTCAGACTGCATCCCGAATGGCAGCGGTTGCGTTTTTTTGTAACAGTCACGGCTGAACTATCCCCATAGTCCCACATTTCACCCGATCGCCATGTCCCATAAATATTTTTGGTTGACATTTATTATTTGGTGTGCCAAATAAATAACCCGCTGGATGAATTCCGTTGAGGTTATGGAGATGCCCCCTGACGACAGGCTCATATATCTGCTATTTACAGCCCAGCAGAAACTTCGCACGTACCTGAAAAAGATGATGGCCAAGGAGAATGTCAGAGTGACCACGGCACAGGCCGGCATCCTGTTCCTCCTGAAGCAAAAGGACGGCCGGACCATGAGCGAGCTGAGCCAGATCCTTTCGATTGACAATTCGACCATCACCGGCCTCGTCGACCGTCTTGAAAAAACGGGATTGGTTCGGAGAAATGCCGGCGCCCATGATCGCAGGGCGTCGCACGTCTTCATCAATCCTCAGGGATTAGAAGAAGTGGACAAGGCGAAAAGGGTTATCAGAATGGTTAACCAGGAAGTGAAGAATGGGTTTTCAGCGGAAGAGCTGGATTCGTTCAACAGGATACTGAGAAGTTTTTTTCAAAAATTCGATTCCGGTCCGAGCTAAGGGTTAGAAGATGCACACGATTGATAGGAAAGATGCACCCTCTCTGATAGAGAAGGCAGCAATATTTGCCGGAAAAGAAATTGCTGCCAGGCATGATCTCCACAATATTGATGATTTCCCACGGGATATATGGAAAAAGATCGCGAAAGAAGGGCTCCTTAGCCTCGGGATCCCTGTGAAATACGGAGGGACAAAAATTGCCTATGACACCCTCGTCCTTGTCGGCGAGGTTTTAGTCAGCCATGGACATAACATGGGTCTGGCCCTATCCTGGATCATCCATCTGCTCGCTTCAGGTTTGATGATCGGAAAATTCGGGACTCCGACTCAGCGGAGAGAGTATCTGCCGAAGATGGCAGATGGCCTGCTTACGGCCTCCATCGCCTTCTCCGAGCTTCGGGCGGGATCGGACCCCCGCTACCTGAAAACGACGGCCCGCCGGGAAGGGGACTATTTTATTTTGAACGGCGAAAAGGCTTACCTGACCAATGGCCCCCTTGCGGACTTCTTTGTGGTTTATGCTGTAACCGGTGTGGCTGAGGGGAAGAAAAGGTTTACGGCCTTTCTTGTTTCACGAAAAAACCGGAACCTGGCGGTCGCGGAAATGATGAAGCTGGATTTCCTCAGACCATCCCCCCACTGCATGATAAGACTGGAGGACTGTCGTGTGCCGATTTCTGCCATACTTGGCAGGGAGGAAACGGCCCTGGAAGATATGGCCCGGCCTTGCCGTGCATTGGAGGATGCGCTCTTGAATGGTCCCATCCTGGGAGGCATATGCTGGGAGATGGAGCTTATGCTCAATGCCCTCCGTAAACAGGGTGTGACGCGGAACGATGACATAATGAAGGGCCTCGGTGAAATGGAGACGTGGCGGCAAACGATGCGCTGGATGGCCCTTGAAGCAGCGAAACGAATGGAAAAAAGGGGCGCAAAGGGCGAATACGAGACATTACTCATTTCTTTTCGAAGAATGGCGGCGGACTGCGAATCCCTCGCAGAGAGCCTCATGAAAAAATCGGGTGTCCGTATGGATGGTGAGCTCTCTGTTATGTCAAACGATGTACACCGCACCATTGAATTACTGAGAGGCGGAGACCCCTCAAGGCAGAAAAAAATAGGTGAGAAGATTATTGTAAGGAAGGAGTCAAATGAGCACATTAGACACTAAATTTGCCACCGTGGAGGTGGTTCGCAAGGGCCTCAAAGACGTGGGCTACATTGCAACGACGCAAATCGCCCACACCGTATATCTGGCTTACCACCTGGGGAAGCCCGTACTTGTGGAAGGACCCGCGGGCGTGGGAAAGACGGAACTCGCCAAGGCCGCCGCTCTATTTATGGGAGTTCCCCTTATCCGGCTTCAATGCTATGAGGGGCTCGACGAGTCGAAGGCCCTGTACGAATGGAAATACGGAAAGCAGCTCCTCTATACCCAGCTTTTAAAAGACAAGCTCGACCGCGTCATCGAGGGGGAGACGGGGCTCGCGGAATCCATCGAAAAACTTCACCAGTATGATGACATCTTCTTCTCCCCACAGTTCCTCGAACCGCGGCCGTTGCTCAAGGCGCTTCAGGAAAAGGATGGGGCAGTCCTCCTCGTCGACGAGGTGGACAAGTCTGATGACGAGTTTGAGGCCTTTCTTCTTGAGATCCTCTCGGACTTCCAGGTCTCCATCCCCGAGATAGGCACCATAGAAGCCACCTCGAAGCCTTTTGTTTTTCTAACCAGCAACAGCACGAGGGAGCTGGGAGAAGCATTGAGAAGGCGCTGCCTCCATCTGTACATCTCCTTTCCCGAGCAGGGACTGGAAAGGGAGATCGTCATGACCCGCGTCCCGGGCATCTCGGAAAGGCTGACCAGGCAGTTGGTCTCCTTCATACATCAGGTCAGAAAGCTCGATATTAAGAAACTGCCGTCTGTGAGTGAAACCATCGACTGGGCGAAGACCCTGGTCATACTCCATGCCGAAACCCTGGACAAGGAAATGGTCAGGGAAACGCTTAACACTTTTCTCAAGGCCCAGGAAGACATCCGGGTTACCGAAGATAAACTGTACGCTTTAACGGAGCATGCTATCCGGGAGGCAAACTGATTGGATCGTACTCTGGGGAATTTTATCTATGCGCTGCGCCGCTCCGGCGTTAGGATATCCGTCGCGGAAACAATGGATGCCCTGCGCGCGGTGGAACTGTCGGGCTACGGGGACAGATGGATGCTGAAAGATTTTCTGTCTGCATCCCTCGCCAAGTCCATGCCGGAGAAGGAGATATTTGATGTCTGTTTCAGCCGCTTTTTCTCTCTCGATTACATTACCGGAGATGATTCCCCCCTGGAGAATGAAAGCCTCTCCCCGATTCTCCAAGGGCAAGCGCCCCTGACGCAGATGTTCATCTCAGGCGACATAGGTGGGCTTGCCATGGCATTCAGAGGTGCCGGAGAGAGAGCAGGCATCCGCGGCATCCAGTCATGGACGCAGAAAGGCCTTTACATGCAGAGGCTTTTTCAGGAGCTCGGCCTGGAGGGTCTTAACAGGGACATCCAGAGGCTTGCGGAAATCGGAGGCGAGGAGGCCCTCAATCAGGCGAAAGTCATGGAATCCATGCGTGATGACCTCATGGAAAGGGTAAGAAATCTGATCGAGAGACAGCTCGAACTTTATGCCGAGAGGCGGCAGTATGAGCTGTCAGAGGGCTATATCAGAAACGCAAGGCTCTCGGCGTTGGACGAACGGGATCTGGCCCGGATCCATAAGATAATACAGAGAATGGTAAAGCACCTGAAGGACCGCTATTCGAGGAGGCCAAAGGCTGCCCGCAGGGGGCACCTGGACTTCAGGAAGACCTTCCGGAAGAGCATCACCTATGGCGGGCTGCCGTTCGAAACCCGATGGAAATCGAAGAAGATAGATCGCCCGGAAATCGTCGTCATCTGCGACGTGAGCCGTTCTGTCTCGAACGTTGTCCGCTTCTTTCTTCTCATCTTACACAGTCTGAACGAGGTTATCTCCAGGATAAGGTCATTCGTCTTCTGTTCAAACCTGGCTGAAGTAAGCCCCCTCTTTGAGGAATACCCGTTGCCGGAGGCCCTGGAGCGGCTTCGGTCAGGGACCGGTATCCCGGTTCTCCTTGGCCGCACTGATTACGGAGGCTCCTTTCTGGATTTCAGGCATCAATATTCAGATTGTCTGACGAAGAGAGCGACGGTGATCATCCTGGGGGATGCGCGCAGCAACTATTCAGATCCGCAGACCGAAGCGCTCCGGTTCATTTCCGAAAGGTCCAAACGCTTGATATGGCTCAATCCCGAGACGCCTTCTCTCTGGGGATCGGGGGACTCGGAAATGAAAAAATATCTCCCTTACTGCAGCATCGCGCGGGAATGCAGCACCCTCCACCACCTTGAGAGGGTAGTCGATTATCTGCTCCGCGTCCATGCCCGCTGACAAACAAGAATTTCAGATAAAATGAATTCAAATCTCAAACAAACGAACACTCTCACCGGAGGCCGGAAATGCGTGACATGTCTGTATCTGGAAAAGGAAGACGGGATCCTGCATAAAGAAAAATGTCTGCGTTTCGCCCGCTTCGTCGATCACTTGTTAAATGAAAACTCGAGAGATTGCGAATACTGGCATCCGACACAAAGCTTGATACCTTGACAGACAGTATACGGCAGCGGCGAATGAAATGATACCGACAGACAGAATCGCGATGGATCAATAGGTGAAGTTTGGACAGGGAACTTGAGGAGGCAAAGAGACTCGCCAGGAAGATCGCCCGCTCCACAGGGTCTCCGCGGTTTTACACGGAAAAGAGAAGAGAGGTGGATGGTTCGCGACGGCTGTTTGGGTCTTCTCCTCTTGTCAGGGAATGCCAAAATCTTCTGAGCGAGCGGGAAGGCGGTATCGGCCATGGTATCGGCCACAGTAGAAAGGTCGCTATCGATGCCGGCGCTATAACACTTGTGGAATATGCCCCTTTCCGAAAAAGATCGGAAGTCCGGCGGATAGTTCTTCTGGCCCATGTGGCAGGCGTACTTCATGACATCAGGCGGCTGGAGAAGGATCACGCTCAGGCAAGCGCGGCGGAAGCGGCGATGCTTCTTACACGCTTTGATCTGGCGGAGAGGGAGGTGCAGGCCATCACCGGCGCCATCAGGAATCACGAGGCTTTTCGAGAGCCGGAGATCCTCCAAGATCCTTTGGGCCAGTTTCTTTCCGATGCCCTTTACGATGCCGACAAATTCCGCTGGGGACCGGACAACTTCACGGAAATGCTGTGGGACATGGTAGAATACAGAAAGGCCTCATTGGATGCCCTCCTCACCCGCTTCCTGAAAGGCATGGAGGGGATAAAGCGCATACGAGAGACTTTTCGCACTCATACAGGTAAAATATACGGTCCCGATTTTATCGACCGCGGCATCGAGATCGGCATGAAATTCTATACGGGCATCCTCAAATCAAAATCCTGATCGCAAACTCTAAAACCATTTCCCTTAAAATCATATTGACATACAAGACTGCTTCTCCTATACTTCCCACAGCGAAAAGGAAGTTCTATCAAAAAAGATTAACGTAATTTATAGCAGTCACAAAATACGAAAGAAAGCCTTCCTGAGACAGTAATGCCGGAAGGCTTTTTTAACTGTTACGGTTCGTAAGAAGGCGGGCCATTAAATATAGAATATGGAAAATATCCGTAACTTTAGCATTATCGCCCACATTGACCACGGGAAGTCGACCCTTGCTGATCGGCTTATCCAGTATACCGGCGTGAGCAACGAGCGAACCGCCAAAAACCAGATACTGGATAACATGGATATTGAACGTGAGCGGGGAATTACGATCAAGAGCCAGGCAATTTGCCTCCCGTATCAGGCCAGAGACGGAAAGACATACAGCCTCAACCTGATTGACACACCGGGCCACGTCGACTTCTCCTACGAAGTCTCACGCGCCCTGGTCTCATGCGAAGGAGTCCTTCTCCTGATCGATGCCGCCCAGGGCGTGCAAGCACAGACTTTAGCCAATCTGTATCTTGCCATGGAACTCGGTCTGGAAGTCATTCCCATCATCAACAAGATTGACCTGCCTTCCGCGGATATTGAAAGGGTCATCGAACAGATCGACTCGGAGTTGGGATTGGACCCTGACAGCCATCTCACGTGCTCCGCAAAAGAAGGCACGGGTATCGAAGAGATTTTGGAAGCCATCGTGGCGAGGATTCCACCCCCGAAGGGCAACTTGGACGCGCCCCTTGCCGCCCTCATTTTTGATGCCCAGTACGACCCTTTCCGCGGCACGGTCATTCACTGCCGCGTTTTTGATGGTGCAGTGAAAAGGGGAGACCTCGTACGTCTCATGTTCAATAACGCAACTTACAAGGTTGAAGAAGTCGGCCATTTTCTCCTTACCCGCCAAGAGCGCGACAATCTCAGCGCAGGCGAGGTAGGTTATATCATAGCCGGGGTGAAGACGGTTTCGGATGTCCGTACCGGTGACACGATCACACTCCACAACCAGCCCTGCGAAAAACCGCTTCCCGGTTTCAAGGAGATCAAGCCTGTCGTCTTTGCCTCCATTTACCCGATTGCCTCGGATGACTATGAGGAGCTGGCTGTCTCCCTTGAAAAATACAAACTCAATGATGCATCGTTTATCTATCAAAAGGATTCATCTGTGGCCCTTGGCCAGGGATTCAGGTGCGGCTTTCTCGGCCTTCTTCACCTGGAGATCGTTCAGGAACGGCTGGAGAGGGAATATGATCTTTCCATCATTCTGTCCGTTCCCAGCGTCCGTTACCGTTTTACCCTGAAAGACGGGACGGTGATAGAAGTGGACAACCCGGCGCATTATCCCGATCCATCTGCCATCATCAAATCCGAAGAACCGTATATCCGCGCAACCATGATGATGCCGGAGAAATACCTCGGCTCTGTAATGAAGCTTTGCATGGAAAAACGGGGGGTGAATTCAACCCTCAACTACACTGGTCCCGGGCGGGCGGAACTCATCTATGAAATACCCCTCGCCGAGGTTATCTATGATTATTATGACCGTTTCAAGTCCGTCACCCAGGGCTACGGCTCTTTTGACTATGACGTGATCGATTACCGGGAAGGAAGCCTTGTCCTCCTGGATATTCTGGTTAACGGGGAGAAAGTGGATGCCTTGTCGCAGATTGTGCATCGGGATCGCGCACGCGCCAGGGGGCTCTTGGCCTGTGAACGCCTCAAAGATGAAATACCCCGGCAAATGTTCAAAATCGCAATTCAGGGAGCAATCGGCGGGGAAATTGTCGCCCGAACGACGATCTCGGCTTTCCGCAAAGACGTAACGGCGAAATGCTACGGTGGAGACATTACCCGGAAGCGAAAGCTTCTCGAAAAACAGAGGAAGGGGAAGAAGCGTATGAAGATGATAGGCTCGGTCAGCATCCCGCAGAGCGCCTTTCTCGCCGTCCTGAAGTCCGGCACTGAATGAAGACGCACCATGATAAAATTCTTGATTCACCCTTCACGAAATCAATCTTCACTTTCACAAACCTCTTGATATGGAATCCAGCATAGACATCCCAACAACAGATACAACTCCCGGCCTGTACATTCACATACCCTTCTGCAAAAGCAAATGTCCTTACTGTAACTTCTATTCGGTTACCTCTTTCACCATGATCGACGAATTCTTGAATGCACTCGTGAGGGAGATGGAAATGTACCGGGAGGGGT
>Ga0326726_10003913_pt1 | contig 13646 bp, 9 predicted proteins | sample MHFenrmetagenome_2_FD_207603 | JGI IMG/M metagenome (GOLD analysis project Ga0326726, IMG submission 207603) | Lab enriched peat soil microbial communities from Michigan Hollow, Ithaca, NY, United States - MHF15MN | ecosystem: Environmental > Terrestrial > Soil > Wetlands > Peat | place: USA... | reverse complement strand
CCAGCGTCATCGCGATGACGAACACGCCGAACACCACGTCCCAGCGCCGGATGCCGTTCCAGATCGCGATCGGAAAGAACGACGCGAGCGCGAGGTACGCCGCGATCGCCTGGCGCGCGTGGCGACGCACGGCGTCCTCGTCGTGGTGCTCGAGCGCCGCGCGGAGCTCCACCGGCGGCTCGGTCGGTGGCTCGAGCATCAGGCGCGTGACGAGCTCGGCGGCCTCTGCCGACTCCGGATCGAGCGCGAGGGCGCGGCCACCGGCGCTCATCGCCTCGGCGCGGCGGCCCTCGTTGAACGCCGCGCGCGAGCTCCAGACCAGGTCGATGGCCATCGTTCGCCGGCGCGCGACGTCGCGATCGCCGTCGAGATACGCCTCGACCCGCTCGGCGACGCGGCGCGCGGTGGGCCGCGCCGCCGGATCCATCGCGAGCATCACGGTGCAGATCGCGTCGAGCTCCGGCGCGATCTGACGGTCCGTACGGCGCTTCGCGGGTGACGTGATGGCCTCGCCGCTGACCGTCGACTGCAGCGCCGTCGGACCGCGCGGGTGCAACGGCTCGCCGGCGAGGGTCTCGAACAAGATCGCGCCGAGCGCGTAGACGTCGGCCGGGCGACCGGCCTCCGCGGCCTTCTGCAGCTGCTCGGGCGACATGTAGCCCGGCGTCCCGAGCAGCCCACCCGGATCGACGTCGAGGCTATCGATGTCGTCGCTCACCACCTCGGCGACCGCCTCGCCGACGACGCGCGACAGCCCCCAATCGAGCACGTACACGTCGCCGAAGCCGCCGAGCATGATGTTCGACGGCTTGAGATCGCGGTGCACCACGCCACGCGAGTGTGCGAAGTCGATCGCGAAGCAGACGTCGGCGAACGCGCGCAGCAGGCGCTGGCGATTGGGCTCCGGGGCCTTGAGCATCTCGGAGAACGTCGTGCCGGCGAGCCGCTTCATCGTGAAGAACGGGCGGCCCTGGGGATCGGTCCCCAGCTCGTACACGGGTGGCACCGCGGGGTGATCGAGGCGCGCCTGGATCCGCGCCTCGCGAAGGAATCGCGCGGTCTCCTCGGACGTCGGCTTCCGGCTGTGCAGCCGCTTGATCGCGACGTCGCGACCGACGCGCAGATCGTGGGCGAGCACGACCTCGCCGACACCACCACTACCGATCACCTCACCGAACACGTAGCCCTCGAGCGCCGACGTCGCATCGTCGCCGGGCCTCGGTGCCGATGGTTCCCGGGCCGCTTCCTGCGACCGCACGAGCGTATCGGGGTCCTCCGACGGATCGGACGGCTTCATGCTTCCATCGTATGACTGTTCGAGGGATATAGTCGCGTTCGATGTACCTGGGCATCGTCAAGGGCACCGTGGTCGCCGAGCGCAAGGCGTCCGGTCTCGAAGGTAAGAAGATCCTGCTCGTGCAGCCGGTCGACGAGCACCAGAACGCCACGGGCGACCTCCAGGCCGCGATCGATACCGTGCAGGCCGGGGTCGGCGATCTCGTCTACCTCGTCGGGTCGCGCGAGGCCGCGCTCGCCCTCGAGCCGTGGTTCGTCCCGGTCGATGCCGCGATCGTCGGCATCGTCGATGGGATCGACGTATGAGGTGTTGCCGCGTGGTCGGGCCGATGTGGGCCAGCGTGAAGCACCCGGCGTTCGCCAAGCAGACGCTGTTCGTGGTGCAGCCGCTCGACGAGCACGGCAAGGATCTCGGGCCGACGTTCGTCGCGATCGATCGCGTGCAGGCCGGCGTCGGTGACAAGGTCATCGTGATGACCGAAGGTACGGGCGTGCGACAGCTCCTCCAGCTGGGCGACACGATCCCGATCCGATCGGCGATCGTCGGCATCGTGGACGCGGTGAGCCTCACGTGAAGCAGCTGCGCACCGCGGTCGCCGCGACATCGCGCCATCTCCACGCGGCCGGCTGGTGTGCGAACCACGATGGCAACGTCACCGCGCGCGACGGCGCTCGCTACATCGCCACGCCGACCGCGACGTCGAAGCGCGTCGTCGCCGAGAAGGATCTGATCGAGCTCGACGGCAAGGGCGCGGTGATCGGCGCCGGCAAGGTGTTCGGCGAGATCGGGCTTCACCTCGTGGTCTACGAGCGCCGCCCCGACGTCGGCGCGGTGGTCCACGCGCACCCGCCGTTCGCGACCGCGATCGCGAGCTCGCGCGGCAACCCGATCGAGGTGCCGTTCATCGCCGAAGCCCTGGTCTCGCTCGGCCCGAAGATCCCGAAACTCTCGTATGCCCAGCCCGGCGAGCTCGCGCGTGCCGCGCTCGCGCCGTGGTGCGAGCTCGTCGACGCCGTGCTCCTCGGCAACCACGGCGTGATCGCGTGGGGCAAGGACTGCGAGACCGCGCTGCTCCGGCTCGAGCTCGTCGAGCACCTCGCCAAGATCGCGGTCACCGCGGCCGCGCTCGGCGGCGTCGAGCCGCTCCCCGAGTCCGCGATCCAGCCGCTGCTCGCCGCCCGCGCGAAGGCCGGCATCGGGCGCGCCGCCGACCGAGCCGTCGAGACCGCCGCGGCGCTGCTCGGCCGATCGCCCGCCGCCGCGCCCGTCGTGGCCTGTGCTCCTGCCCCCCATTCGTCGGTCCCCACCATCTCCCCGGGCGGCGACAAGCCACGCGATCTGGCCCAGGTGGTTCGCGAGGAGATCGTCCGCGCCCTACGCCAGTCCTGACGCCGATCGTGCGGTTGCGGACATGGCGCCGATGTAGGTGGCGGTTCCCAATAGCTCTTTTGGGTAAGGACCGTTGTAAAATTAACGGATGCGCTCCAACCACGTGGGGGTCTGCGTCGCGCTGCTGATCTCCGCGATCTCATTGCGGGCTCACGCGAACGTGACGATGACGCCCAGCGACGTCGGCAACGTGATCGTCGGCTCTACGGGCATGGTGGTCGGCTCGCTCGCCGACACCAACAAGAACACGGTCGACCTCGCGGTCAGCAACGTCGGGTGCACTGGTGTGGGGACCGGGACGTTCTCGCTGGACATGACGTCGAACATCGACCTCAACAGTCCGGTGAACGTCACGATCTCGTACATGGCGATGACGAAGGGAATGCGGCGCTGCACCGTGACGGTGACCAAGCACGCCGGCGGCATGTTCCTCGACACGTTCACGATCCAGGCGACCGGTCAGAACCCGCAGACGATCTCGGTGAGCTCGCCGCCGGCGTTCGCGACGGTCCGCTTCAACGACCTCGCGCCGGTTCATACGTCGAGCCAGAACATCGTGGCCACGAACACCGGTGACGTCACGTTGACCTTCACCGACGTCGTGATCGGCGGTACCGATGCGGCAGACTTCTCGATCACCTCCGGTGGCACGACCGGCACGATCCTCGCCGGCAATACACACACGTGGGCTGTCACATTCGATCCCGCGACCGCCGGCGCCAAGGCCGCGACGATGACGTTCACGACCGACGACCCGGCGACGCCGATGAAGGTGATCAACCTCTCGGGTACCGGATCGAACGCGATCATCGGCGTCACGTCGCTGGTCGACTTCCTCATCATCAACGCGGGCAACTCGAGCTCGAAGGACGACACGATCACCAACAACGGCGCCAGCGTGAAGGGCAACCTCGGCGTCACGTCGGCCACGATCGGCAACATCGTCAACACGCCTCCAAGCGCGAGTCCCAGCTGGTTCACGTTCACCTCGTGCGCGATGCTGGCGGGCGACACGTGCAGCTACGTACCTGGCTTGTCGGTTGCGACCACGCAGCTCGTCGCGATCAAGTGCAGCCCACCCTCCAGCGCGAACGCGGGTGACAATCAGACTGCAACCGTGACGTTCGCGAGCGACACCGACGACGCGTCGGGAACTCCGGCCAACACCACGAACCTGAGCTGCACCGCCGGCAAGAGCGTGCTCACCACCAAGAGCGGCGGAGCGCCGGTCGCCAACCTGTCATACGCCGACACGCAGGTCACGGCGGCGGCGCCGACGCAGGCGGTGATGATCACGAACACCGGAAACGCGGCCGCGAGCGTCACGTTCACGATCACGGGCACCGAGGCGGGAAATTTCTCGATCACGAGCGCGTGTGGCACCGGTGCGCAGGCCGCGTGCATGCTGGCTGCGAACGGTGGGAACGTCAGCGTCGACATCGGCTTCGCACCGATCGTGGAAGGTGGGCTCGGCGCGACCTTGGTCGTGACCAACAACCTGGGTGTCTCCCCGTCGCTCGCGCTCGCGGGTCGCGGCATCGATCGCCACATCTCGGTCGCACCGATGGAGCTCTTCCCCGATACGTTCCGGTACCCGGGCAGCAGCGCGACGCCGACCGGGGTGGCCGTGATGAACACCGGTGACGCCCCGCTCCACATCACCGGGCTCACGGTCGGCGATGCCCCGATCTGGGTCCTCGACAGTGCGCAGCCGACCGATTTCGTGATCCCGCCGCAATCGGCAATGCCGGTCAACGTCACCTTCGCGCCGATCAGTGCCGGCAAACAGGATGCCGGGCGGCTGATGATCACGAGCGACGATCGGCTGGTTCCGACGTCCATGGTCGGGTTGAACGGCTACGGCAAGGATCGCGACGTCCACATGGGCCCGACCAGTCTCGACATCGGCGACACCGGCGCCGGCGTGCCGACGAAGCTATCGGCGGTCCACCCCGGTCAAACGTTGACGATCACGAACATGGATCTGATGAACACGTTCCATATCCGCCAGATCGTGATGGAGGGTGACAACGTCTTCACGGTCACCGATCTGGACGGTAACGACGTCAACGGCATGGAGCTGCCACCCAACACGTCGAAACAGTTCGACGTCGTGTTCAAGCCTCCCGGCGTCGGCACGTTCCGCGCCAACATCGCGCTCTATCTCGACGAGGATCCGACATCGCAGACCAGCATCCCGGTCGACGGCCGCGCGGTGTTCGTCGACGCGCGCGGCGGCGGCGGATGCTCGACGGGTCGCGGTGGTGGCACCGGCAGTCTCGTCCTCGTGCTTGGCGCACTGGCGCTGGGGAGGCGTCGAAGGCGCCCGAGGCCGAATCTGATCGATCGCGTGTCGGCGTCCGCGCCGATGCGCGACTCCTTACGGCCGAGAGCCCCCTTGCGGGGGGGCGCGACGATCGCCGCCGCACTCGTTGCCGCACTGATCGCCTGGCCGCTCGCGGCGCGCGCCGAGCCGACGCGTAACATCGAGCTGTCCGTGTTCGATCCGCTCCCGTCGACCTCGGGGTCGGTGCTCCAGCTTCAGACCGCGGATGTCGGCGCGAACGGCGCGTACGTCGCGACCGCGCTGGCCTCGTTCGCGAGCAACCCGCTCGTGCTCGACACCGGCGCCGGCCTCGACCCGGTCGTGAAGAACCAGACGATGATGTCGATCGGCGGCGCGTACGCGTTCCTCGATCGCTTCGAGGCCGGCGCGCACATGCCGTTCTACGTCCAGAGCGGTGACGCCGTGCAGGCCGGGACGCTCAGCGTGCCGCCGGCGAGCGGTACCGCGCGTGGTGCGCTGACCATTCACGCCAAGGCGAGGGTTCTCCGGACCGACATGCTGCGGGCCGGCGTCGGGCTCGGGCTGAAGCTGCCGACGATGAGCGACTCCGAGTTTGCCGGCGCCGACAAGCCGTCGCTGCGTGCGCTCGCGCTGGTCACCGCCGTCATCGCGCCGCGGCTGTCGCTCGACGCCAACGTCGGCGGCGTGCTGCGCGCGAAGACCCAGTTCGCGAACATCGAGCAGAAGAGCGGGCTCGCGTGGGGGGTCGGTGCGACGTTTCGCGTGACGTATTCGCTGAGCGCCACCGGCGAGGTGTTCGGCGACATGATCCCGTCCGGCTATCACGGCATGCCTCCCGAAGGTCAGACCATGGGGCCGACCTCGGCCTTGACCACGATCGAGTGGCTTGCCGGTGCACGCTGGCAGGCTTCGCGGCAGCTCAGCGTCGGGCTTGCGGTCGGGCGCGGCGTGACGAGCGGCATCGGCGCCCCGGACTTCCGCAGCGTGCTGACGGTCGCGTTCGCGCCGAGCGCACCGGCCGCGCCGTCGCTCGTCCATGTTGCTCCGCCACCGCCGCCGCCGATCGATCCGAGTCATGGCGATCGCGACTACGACCGGATTCCGGACGCGGTCGACAAGTGTCCGGATCAGCCCGAGGACAAGGACGGCTTCGAGGACGAGGACGGCTGTCCTGACCTGGACAACGACAAGGACGGTGTCCCGGACGACAAGGACAGGTGTCCGAACGTCGCCGAGGACAAGGACGGCTTCGAGGACGAGGACGGTTGTCCAGAGCTGGACAACGACAAGGACGGCATCCCGGACGCGACGGACAAGTGCCCGAACCAGCCCGAGACGATCAACGGTGTCGATGATGACGATGGCTGCCCGGACAAGGGCGACTCGCTCATCATCTCTAGCCCGGAGCGCCTCGAGCTCCTCGATCCGATCGCATTCCAGGGCACCGGCCTGGCGAAGACGAGCAACAACGTGCTCGGTCAGCTCGCGGCCACGCTGCGCGCCCGCGCCGACATCCTGCGGATTCGAATCACGGTGCACGTCCAGCCGACGGCCAGCCCCGAGAAGGATCAGGCGCTGTCCGACAAGCGCGCGACCGCGGTCCGCGAGTGGCTGGTCAAGTGGGGCATCGTGGAGAGCCGACTCGAGGTGAAGGGCTTTGGTGGCCTGAAGCCGCTCGTGTCCCCCACCACCAAGGGTGCAGCCCAGATCAACGATCGTATCGAGATCATCATCCTCGACCTCGACCGCGGCGGTACCAAGCACCGCTGACGTAACCACGCCGCCGCGCCGAAGCAGCTCGCGGTGACCGCGTCGGCATCGTGGCGGGCGTCGGACGTGACGGTCGAGGCGACCGCACCGGCCGGCGCCGACGTGTGGGTCGCGATCTGGGAAGACGCGCCGCCCACGAAGGTCACGCGCGGCGAAAACTCCGGCGAGACGCTCGTTGCCGATCGCGTGGTGCGCGAGCTCCGCCACGTTGCCGACGCGGGCCATACCGGCGTGGTGACGATCTCGATCAACCCGTGGAACGCCGCCGGTGCCGTCGCGTTCGCACAACGTACCGACCGCCGTATCGTCGGCGCCCTCGTGCTCCCGCGCTAACTCACCGATGGCAAAGGTGGCTACTCGAGTTGCTCACAACCTGCGGCGCAGGGGTCGCGTCCGGTGAGTGACAGTCGGCGACTCGTCGACGAGAAGTGAGCGCGGTTCTGATACAACCACGGCCATCATGAGAAGCGTTGTCGCTCTGCTCCTCACCGCCTCGATGACCGTCGGCTGCTTTCCGCACGATCCGCACAAACGGACGCTCGCGCAGTTCGCGGAAGGAGGTGCGGTCGTCGGCGGCATCGCGCTCGAGGCGTTCGTGAGCACCGGCGCCGACTGCGACATGATGACGAAGATCGGTGCGCCTCCGGATCCCAACTGCCATTCGAAATCGGCCACCCTCGGTGGCGTCGGCGTCGCGCTGATCCTCGCCGGTCTGCTCGGCTTCGTCGCGACGATCTCGACCGCCGAAGAGGCGAAGGAGCCACCGAAGGTCGACATCAAGGCCGTCCCGACCGTCGCCACGCCGACGACCGACGCCAAGCTGCCGCCGCAGACGCTCAAGCAAGCGACCCCGCCCGCAGCCGCCGCGGAAGCCACGCCACCGGCCGAGCCGCCGACCCCGAGCGCGAGCTCGACGGACGGCAGCACGCACTAGCGAGCCTAGATCGCGCCGGTCTTGCGACCGACATGGCGACAGCACGCACTAGCGAGCCTAGATCGCGCCGGTCTTGCGACCGACGTGGCGACCCTTGCGCTCGCAGATCTTGCTGCCGTCGTAGACCGGCACGTGGCGCGCCCAGGCGTGGCTCGAGCCGGAGCCGGACAGGCCGAGGAAGTACGCCTTGCGGCCCACGAACAGGTCGAGGCGATTGCCATCGATGTGCCCGCCGGTGTCGTCCGCGACCACGCAACCGTCGTGGACATATCCACCCCATGGCGCGCGGCCCGGCATGGTCCGGCCTTCGAGCAGCGGCACGTAGAGGAGCGTCCCGAGCTTCACGATCTTCGGGTCGACCGCCACGGTGCGGAACGGCTGGAGCGGGTGGTTCGAGCCAGCGGTCCCCCACTGGTTCTCGGTGACCTTGAAGCACGGGGTGCGCTGGCAGCTGCACCGGCCCCAGATGTTGAGCACGCGCCCATCCCGCAGCTTGCCGGTGCCCTGGATCGCGAGCTGGGACGCGAACTCGGGCGACACCTCGGCGATCTCCTTGCAGCTCCCGGCCTCGTACAGGCCGACCTGATCAGGCGCGATCGCGGTGAGCTCGCTGTCGGCCGTGGCGTTATCGCTGGTGTTGTCGTTGGCCGCCGGCTTCTTCTTGCCGACCTCGTCCTCGCCGATGACGTAGTAGAACGTGATCGTGAACTGACCGAGCGCGTTCGGCTCGTTCGTCTCCACGACCGGCTTGTCCTGGATCATCGCCGCGGGCTTGCCGTCGATCGGTTTCGCGTTCGGCGTGACGCTCGGACCCTGGCATCCAACGGCGAGCGCGATCGGCGCTAGGTTGCTGATCCGATTGATGATTCTGGCCACCAGGTCGGCGACATAGCCAACTCCGTTCCAGATCAGCTCGCCGAGCTCTTCGATCACTGCCGTCACTGCCGAGGCTCGATGGTAGCCCGGGCATTCGGGAGTAAAGAGCGCCTGGGTCAGAAAAAGGCAGACCCGCCGAGAATGGGATTCAGCGGGATCCGGTCAGAACTAGAACCGAGCTTGCAGAGTGGCGTTCACTCCGAGCTGATTGAAGTTTCCGAACACGTACGCGAACGGCGCCTCGGGACATGCCTGCTCGCTCGTGCAGCCGACCCGCTGGTACCGCGTCGTGTTGCCGTCGTAGCTGTAGAACACCTCGAGCAGGGCCGAGTAGATCCGGCCGAACGTCAGCTTGACGTTGCCCTTGAGCGCGAGCTGCGGCACGGCGTCCTTGCCGGCCGGGAGGATCGTGATGATCGTGTCGATGTTGTTGTTGCGGATGACCGCGGTCGACGTGCCGCCGACTCCGGTCATGCCACCCGCGACGCCCTGCGGCGACGTCAGCGTGGCCGGCTTCTCGACCCCGGCGACCACGCCGATGGTCAGGAAGTCATCCCAGTTCTGATCGACACCGGCCGACGCGAAGAAGTCCGGCGACACCTTGTAGACCGCCGGGAAGTCCTCGTACGTCGGCAAGCTCGGCACCGAGTGAAGGATGAACGCGAGGTCGCGGTAGCTGGCATCGAAGCGGAACCGCAGCCGGTCCATCACCACGCGCACGTTGAGATCGCCGGCCATCCCCTTCTGCACCTTGGTGGTGCCGGTCTTGTCCGGATCCTTGAGCGTCTGACCGAGCATCGTGAACTCGGCCTGTGCCAGCCACGCCAGCCCACCCGGGTACTTCACCGGGTCGAACAGCCCGCTCACGCGCTCGTTGTTGTTCTTGTACAGCTTGTAGTCGATCGACGACTGGACCGGCATGCCCTTGTGGATCGCGGCCTGAACCGAGGCCCCGTACAGCGTCACCTTCTGATCGTTGACGTCGACCAGCTCGTTGTAGCCGCGGTCGAAGTAGCCGCCGTTGACCTCGAGCCGGATCATCGGCGTCGGGTCCACGCCGGCGCCCGCGAGGGCGGCGAGCGCCGACCGCTGCTCGGCCGTGCGGCGATCGAGCACCACGGCGCTCTTGGCGCCGCCGAACACGTACATCCCCGGCCCGTCGTACTGGATCTTCATGCCCGGGGTCGCCGACTTCGCGCGGCCGTACTCCGGGTTGCCACCCCACGACAGCCGGTAGCTGTAACCGAGACGGAAGCGATCCGCCGACACCGGGAACGCGGTGAGGCTGATGCGCGTCGGGTCCTTGTGCGACGGATCCTTCCAGTTCGACAGCACGATGTACGAGCCGTCGTCCGACAGATCCAGGCTCTTCTCGGACAGCTCGTTGATCTTCATCACGAAGCCCGCTTCGGCATCGAAGTGGCCCTTGTGGAAGTCGCGGTACATCGTCGCGTGCGACAGCGTCTCGAACCCCGAGTACCGGGTGTCGTAGTTGTCGAAGAACAACACGCCGAGCGAGTTCGGCGTTCCGAAGCGCCAGCCCGGCACGCTCGGGATCGTCTCGCCCGGCTTCACGAGGATGTTCTCGTTCGTCAGCGTGAACGCGAGGCGCGTGTCCATGAAGCCGCTAGCGCCGGTGATGTCGCTCGGCCCGGCCGCGGTGGTCGTATCCTTCTCGGCCTGCTCCTTCGCCGCGCGCTCGGCGGCGTCCTTCGCCGCGCGCTCGTTCAGGACCTTGGCGACCTCGCGATCGACGAGCTCCTTGACCTTCGCTTCGTCGGTGCTCGAACCCGACCCGGTACCGTCGGGCGGAGGAACGGGCTCGGCTGGCTGCGCCGCGACCGGGCCCGCGATCGAGAGCGCGGCCAGGACGATCAGGAGGAGTAGTTTACGCATGGCTTTCCTAGTTGATCGTGAGGTCCGCCATCGAGCGCGGATAGATGATCCAGACGTTGAAGCTGCCGATGTTGATCGGTCGGAGGATGCCGACCACTCTGGGCACCGTCTTGCCGACGAGGGTCGCGGGATCGATCGGGACGACCCCGGTCGTGATGACGTTGATCAGGCTCTTGCCCTTGCACGCGGCGGTATCGGCGACCCCCGCCGGATCGATCTTCCACTGCTTGAACGTCGTGTAGTCATCGTCGAGCGGGCACACCTTGCCGTTGTCGATCTCGATCGCGCCGGCCTCGTTGCGCTCGAACTCGATCTTGTTCGTGGAGAACCACGTCACTGGATCGAGCACCACCGGTGGCGGCTCGAGCGCCGTGTTCACGGTCGGCATGTCGGCGTACGAGAACGTCTGCGGGAAGCCGATCTCGGTCAGACCATCGAACTCGCTGATGCCGCCGGCGAACCCGTCGATCAACTGACCCTCCGCGATGAAGCGCAGCTGCTGATCGGCCGGCGCGCTGAACGAGAACACCTCGACATAGTCGTAGTCCTGCGCGGTGCACGGCGGCGTCTTCGGTCCCGCGCACATGACGTCGGCGACCGTGTAGCCCTGTGCGAACACCGACGTCACCACGAGCAAGCCATTCGGACCGTGGCGTGACTGGTCGACCGCGATGTTCTTCGTGACCAGCGGCGAGTTCGAGAACGCGTCGAGCGCGGTCTCGCTGGTCGGCGTCTGGATGTCGGCGACGTACGGATCGCGGTACCACAGCGTCGGCGAGATGCCGGTCGCGTACGTCGCGCCGGGGTTCTTGCCGTCGTCGAACCAGATCGTGGTCGGGCCGAACACCGGCGGCAACATGATCGTGACGTTCGTGGCCTTGCCACCCGTCATGGTGATCGTCTGCAGCGGCATGCCGTCGAGGTACGGCGACAGCGTGCCCAGGAAGTGGACGTAGACCTGGACCGGCTGCGAGTACGTCGGATCGTCGAGGTTGTCGGCGTCCTTGGCCTGCAGGCTGACCATCACCGTGCGCGCCGTATCGGGGAGCCGGTTCGTCACGCTCCCCGGATCGGCGGGTGACACGAGCGTGACCGCGATCGAGGTCGTGCCCTTGATCGGCGGCAGCGTGTCGGTGCAAGCCCCGAGCGCGACCAGGAGGATGAGATGTTTCATTCGAACACCGGCCTGATCCGCCCGTCGTGGGCTTCGATCGTCTCGTCGAGACAAGACGCGTTGCCCCACCGCTGCTTGATCGTTCGCTGGGGTGACTGGGTGTCCGTCTGATCGATGATCTGATCCGTGGTCATGCCGTCGCAGGTCTGTGCCTGCTTCGTGAGGAACACCGTCAACGAGTCGCGCAAGGAAACCCCGGTGTCCTGCTGCGACGTGTTGCGCTTGAGGACCGTGAAGCCCGAGCCGCCCTGGGCGATGTAGTTGTTCACGGCGACGCGATACAGGCCGTTCATCTCGAGCGGCGCGCACTTCGTGGTCGCGCGATCCACCGGGCTGTCGGCGAGGATCTGCATCGTGGTCGAGTCGCGTGGCCGGCACAGGTCGCCGATAAAGAGGTTCTTCGCACACGCGGTCGCGATGCAGTGCCCGCTCTCGCAGCGATCGCCATTGGGGCACGGTACGGTCGCCGAGCACGCGAGATCGCTCGCCGCCGGATCGATGCTCGTGCACTTGTCCGGCGACGCCGGATCGTCGCGGCACACCATGTCGAACGTGATCCCGGCCGACTGGAGCTGCGACCGGCAGCCACGCAAGGCTGACTTGCGGGCGACGAAGTCCAGCGTGTCGGAGATCTCCTGGCCGGAGAGGTACATCACGACGATCGTGTTCTCGAACGGGAACACGTTGAACATCTGCTCGTTCGTGAGCGGGCCACGCTCGAAGTCGGCGCGAATGCCGAGCGAGTTCGTGAACGCGAGCTGCGCGTCGACGCCCTCTTGCACCTGCATCGATCGCGCGACCAGGTTGCCGAGCTGCGAGTCGCCGCCCGACGGATCGTTGCGGACGATCTTCGCGGTGCCCGGGGGGTTCACGAACGAGAACACGCCGTTGAGATCGATCTGCTGGTTGAGCGTGACCGAGTACGGCCACATGAGGTTCGCGATATCCGGGTCATCGGGGATCGACGCGTCGACCGGCTGGTTGACGTACGCGAACGACACGATGCGGCTGCGCTTCTCGGGATCGCTGTTGTTCTCGCCGACGTGGACGACGAGGTCGAGCCGGCCGACGTACTTCGCGAACGCGCCGGAGTGCACCAGCAGCGTCTCGCAGTCGTGGGTCTTGCAGTAGACGCTCCCGTCGTCGTTCGGCAGGAGCTTCGGCGGGTTCGTCACGATGTGGAGGTGACCGCCGAGGATGAGATCCACACCCTGGGTCGCGAGCCCGGCATTCGGATCGTCGACCATCGAGGCCGACAGACCCTCGTCGTTGTCGAGCCCGAGGTGGCTGACGACCACGACGAGGTCGCAGACGGGACGGAGCATCGCGACGTAGCTCTTCAGCACCGTCGAGTCGTCGATGGGCCGGAAGCCCAGCGAGTTGCCACCCTCGAAGATCGACAGCAGCGTGTCCTGGTTGCCCATGCCGATCACGCCGACCTTCACGCCCTGGACGTCGTAGATCTCGAACGGCTGCACCACGTCACGCAGCGACCGCGACGTCTTGTCGGGGACGTCGTCCCAGCCGTAGTTCGCGACGAGGTGCGGGAACTGCGACCAGTTGTCGAGCATCGTGAACAGCTGCGTCGATCCGAGATCGAACTCGTGGTTGCCGAGCACCTCGCCGTCCATGCCGGCGAGCGACAGCGCGCGGATCTCGGGCTCGCCCTTGAACAGGTTGAACACCGGCGCGCCTTCCCACGCATCGCCCGAGTCGAGCCACAGCGAGCGATTCGACGTGACGCGGATCCGCTTCACCAGCGTCGCCATGCGCGCGATGCCGCCGTACGGCCCGTTGCCCGGCAAGAGGCCGAAGTCCTGATCGAACTTGTTCGGCGTGAAGTTGTAGGGGAACAGTCGCGAGTGAATGTCGGACGTGTGGATGATCGTCAGCCGCACGTCCTGGCCGACCAGGTTCGGCTGCGCCTTCTCGACCGTGCAGCCCGTCACGGCCGCGAAACCCAGCACGAAGGCTATGGTGTAGAGCCGCATCGGCGGCAGGT
>Ga0326726_10003912_pt1 | contig 13649 bp, 11 predicted proteins | sample MHFenrmetagenome_2_FD_207603 | JGI IMG/M metagenome (GOLD analysis project Ga0326726, IMG submission 207603) | Lab enriched peat soil microbial communities from Michigan Hollow, Ithaca, NY, United States - MHF15MN | ecosystem: Environmental > Terrestrial > Soil > Wetlands > Peat | place: USA... | reverse complement strand
TTTCAACCTTGAGAGTTCTGGTGGGATCCCCTTCCATGAACCCCTCCGTTCTGATTGGGCCAGCATAACAACTTGCCGGCGGGGAGTCAAATCGGGCTTCCGGCTTCAGGCCTCCATCGGTATAATAGGGCCGGTTTATTGAAACCTCATCCGGAAAGAGGAGGGACGCGATGCGCTGGCCCGTCAACCACAGTCCGACCGTTCTGACCCTGGTCCTGAGTATCGTCCTGGCCTGCCCCGCGGTCGGCCCCGCCGAAAGCCTCGATCGCTTCAAGGCCGTGGGCGCTTTCGACCCCGCGGCCTCCGCCCTCAGGACGTCCGGCCAATTCAACGGCTACACGAACTACTGGCACGATATCTTCTGGACGTGGTCGCAGTACGGGAACCTCTATCTCATCAGCCAGCCCGACGTTCCGCGGTCCATTGTCCAGAACAAGGTCGATGTCGCGGAGGAGCTGGGCATCCCCGGACTCTGCCTGGCCGAGGGCTTCCTCGCCGCTTATCTCGAACGTCCCGTCCGGGAATACGCGGATCCTGACCCGGCGGCGCTCGAGAAGGCGCTGGATCGCGAGGACGCCCTGGTCTGGGCGAAGCCCTCGAGCGCGGCCGGCATGAAGCTCCTCCCGCTCCTCCCCGACCCGGCGCCATGGCGGGACGAGCTCCGCAACCACCAGCTGAACGCCCGGGATTTTCATGACGTCCGGGCCGTCCTTCTCACGAGCGGCGCCCGCCGGCTGTTCGTGGTCCTGACGGATTGCGAAAATTGCCGGGCCCGCTTCAAAGGGCTTCTCGCGGGCCTCCGCGACATCCTCGGCCGCTTCGACCTCCACCGCGGCTGGTTCGGCACGGGGACGCTTCTCCACAGCGTCACCTGCTTTCCGGGCCACCCGCTGGAAGTCATCGGCAAGGGTCTCGGTCAAGGCAACGACTGGTTCACGTTCAGCGGCTACATGGACTACATGATGCTCGACCAGCTCCCGGAGTGGCTCGCCAAGGTGGGGCTCGACGTCGTCACAGATGTGGGCACCGGAAAGGCCACGCACAGCCTGGGGACGATCGCTTACGGCCTCCGGAATTGGGAGGGGCTCAAGATCCAGGACATGCCGACCGAAGAGGAGTGGATCCGGTTCGTCAAGGACCGGGGCGGCTATCTCTTCCGGCCCGTCTATGCTCCCGAGTGCGACAAGTTCAAGTACGACGGGTACATCGCGATCGACGGCAACAAGAAGCAGGTCGACGAAGAGACCGTGCCCTTCATCCTGCAAACGGGGATGGTCCGCGAGGAGGCCCCGCCCTGCATGGTCCTCTTCACGAAGAAAGGCAGCGCCCTGACCCGCGACAGCATGTGGCAAGCCATCCTCTCGCGGCAGGCCGTCGGCATCCTGCCGCAAGGCAGGATGCAGGGGCCCGGGCTGTTCCGGAACGCTCTGCAGATGCTCCTCCTCGACCGGGTCTTCCTCGAGAATTATTTCGGCGACAGGGTCCAAATCGAGGCCGCGATGGAGGGCCGGGAGCTCGTCGTGCGGGCGTCGAACCTGGGCGGGTCGTCTCTGGACGGCCGGCTCGAGATCAAACCGGCGTCTGAGCTTCAGGTCAGGAACCGGTTCGCCGACGCGGCCCTGCCACCGCAATCGGAGCGGACGTTCCGTTTCGCGGTCGAGCCGTCCCTGGCCGCGATGGCCAAGGCCAATCCCATCCTGGTCGAGATGCGCTGGAAATCGGGCCGGAAGAGGACTCTCGCCGTCCTCGATCTTCCGCCGGCCGTTTCGGTCCACCGGCTGCTCTTCGGCCAGGAGCCCGATGTCGTCTATCCCGTGTCCGTCCATAATTTCACCGGTCAAACGGAGTACCCCGTGTCGGTCAAGGTCTTCTCCTGGGGCCGGCCGGGGAAACCCGTTTTCGAGACGAGCCAGGTCGGGAAGGCCCGCCCGGGTGACCACGAAACCCTGACCTTCCGCCTGCCGCTCAAGGCCGGCTCTTACTCGGTCAAGGTCGCGGCCCTCGGCGCCGCCAATGAAACCCAGCTCGGCGTCGGGCCGGCCTCCGGCAAGGCCACGGCCACGGAGGTCGACCTCAATGGCGACGGGATCAACGAATATCGCTTGGAGAACGCCAAGGTCCGTGTCACTCTTCTGCGCACGGGCGCCCGGATCATCGAGTATATCGTCAAGGAGAAGAACGACAATATCTTCTTCAAGCTCTGGCCGGAAAGGGAGGGCACGGACAAGCGGCCCTTCCGCGAGCGGGGCTTTTACCCCTACGGCGGATTCGAGGATTTTCTTGGACAGGCTTCGATCGAAACCCACAAGGTTTACGACGCCGAGATCCTCAGGAAGGAAGGGCCTTTCGTGGAGGTCCGGATGGAGGCCGATTATTACGGCAACCGGCTCGAAAAAACGTTCACGCTCTACGGGGATTCGCCTCTCGTCGAGGTCCGGTTCGCCATCGAGTTCCGCAACCCCGAGCTCCACATGATCGGACCCCAGCCCATCCTGGAGCTGGGGAAGAGGCACTGGACGGAGGACGTCTTCGTGATCCCCTCGGTCCAGGGACGGCGCGAGGTCCGGATGCGCCCCGGGGAATATTTCGGCGAGGTCTTCAACCTCAAGGAAGGCTGGAACGCGGGCCGCGACACGGCCGAAGACGTCTCGTTCGTCGGCGCCTTTCCCGTAAGCGAGCCGGAGTTTCTCCATATGTGGATGAACCACCCCTCGAACGGCGAATCGCACCACTACTACGCCGAGCTCCAGCCGTGGGTCCCCATCTTCCAGAAAACGGTCCGCTATTTCTCCTATTACCTGTGGGGAGACGCGGGTCCGTGGGAAAAGGGGCTGGAAGAGCTCCGCAGGCGGAACCTCATCACGACGAGATAACCCGCTCCGAGCGGAACCGGACCCGGGGAGCGCGCCGGGCGGCTATGCCGCTCCGGCGCGGTTGACCCTGCCTGGTTCCTGTGGTATTCAATAAAGAAAGCCCAGGAATATGCCGGTGGTAGAAAGCTCGATGGTCGGCCAGACCCTCAAACACTACAAGGTTGAAGCCCTGCTGGGCAGGGGCGGAATGGGAGTCGTCTACAAGGCCCTCGACATCCGGCTCCATCGCCCGGTCGCCCTGAAAATGCTGGCGCCGAACCTCATTGCCGACCCGGACCGGAGGACCCGGTTCCTGCGGGAAGCTCAGTCCGCCGCGGTCCTCACCCACCCCGCCATCGCCCAGGTCTACGACATCGACGAGGTCGACGGCGGCATCTTCATCGCCATGGAGTTCGTCGACGGCAAGACGGTCACCCGCCTGATCAAGGACGGCGAGCTCGATCTTCTGGGGGCCGTGGAGATCGCGCGCCAGATCGCCGACGGCCTGGCCAAGGCCCACGAGCTCGGCATCCTCCATCGGGACATCAAGTCCGACAACATCATGGTCACCAAGGACGGCCACGCCAAGCTCTTGGATTTCGGACTGGCCAAGCTGCTCGAGTCCCAACCGGAGGAGCCCGGCGCCCCGGGCGATTTTATGCAGACGCTGACCAAGAGCCACGGGCAGACTATGCCGGGAGCCGTCATGGGGACGCTCAGCTATATGAGCCCGGAACAGGCCAGGGGCCAGGCCCTCGACCAGAGGAGCGATATCTTTTCCCTGGGCATCGTCATGTACGAAATGGTGGCCGGCGAGCTGCCTTTCAAAGGCGACACGCCGATCGATACGATGCACGCCATCGCCTACGAGGAGGCCAAGCCCGTGACCGTCGTGCGGCGAAACCTTTCGCCGGAGGTCCACCGGATCGTCTCCCGCTGCCTCCGGAAGAGGCCCGATGACCGCTACCCGGACGCGCGCGCCCTGGCCGCCGACCTCAAACGTCTGGAACAGGACCTCGAGACGGGGACCCGGTATTCACTGCCCCGGGGGGAACGGCTCCGGAACTGGCTGGAGAGAGTCAAAGCGTCCATTCCCTTCGGGAACAAGGGGATCGTGATCATGGCCGCGGCCGTCGGCCTGACCGCCATTCTCCTTGTCGCCCGGATCAACTGGGGGTCCCTCATCGGCCCGGCCGTCCTCGGCCTTTTCTTCTACCGCGTCGCCCGGAACAGGAAGAGGCAGATGCTTGGAAAATTCGCCCAAAAAATCGCCAAGATCCAGGAGGTGCGGGCCGTCATCATCCGGGAGGACAAGGTGACCGTCGTCGTGGACAAACCGCAGGCGAGCCTCTACCTCCGGATCACGAGCCTCATCGAGGGGATCAACAAGAAGCTGTACTTCGGCAAGCACGTCGAAGTCGAGGTCAAGAGCGAACTCGCCGAACAGGAATTCCAGGGTCTTCTCCGGCAGACGGGCGTCGTGTACATCCGGGACGACGCCGCCCCCGCCAGGAAATAAAAAAAGGCCGCCCCGCTTTGCGGGGCAGCCCTTGGCATCGTCGCAGGCGGATGGGGCCGGCGAAGCGTTCCCCAAGCCGCGGTCGTTTCCCTATTTCGTCAGCGTGATCGAGCCGTTGGTCGTATGGAGCGAGATCTCCGGGCCGCCCTGCCCGATCTGGGCTTCGATCAGCCGCCGGGACTGGCGCAGGTTCTTCAGGGTCACGGGGAAATCGACGGAGATATGGCCGTTCGTCGTTTCCGCCAGAAGCGAAGCGTTGATCTTGTCGGGGGCTTCGATGGCCAGGGTGATCGAGCCGTTGGTCGTCTCGGCCCGGATCCCGTCCTTGAAGGTCAGCCTCTCGAGTCGGATGTTGCCGTTCGTCGTGTCGGCGCGGAGCTTGCCTTCCTGACGGGCGACCTTGATGCCGCCGTTCGTCGTCGACACGTCGAGGACGCCCTTGACCCCGTCAGCCGTCACCGAACCGTTGGTCGTTTCGAGTTCGGCCGAACCGAACAGGCCCGTGACATCGACGTCGCCGTTGACGGTCTCGACCTTTTTCAGGTTCACACCTTCGGGGACCTTGATGTCGAAATCGACCTTGACATGGAAGTTGTTCCGGTGCCGGGGCCAGATGGCCTTGACGGACACCATCCCGGCCGATTCGTCGACCCGGATTTCCACGTCCTTGAGGTCCTTCTCGTTATCGCGGGCCACTTTGACGGCCTTGATCTCCACCTTGTTATCTTTCCACGTGGAGACCGTGACCTGGCCGTTGACGTTTTCCAGGGCAAAGACGTCACCGGCCTTGAGGGACAGGGTTTTCGAAAAATCCTCCCGGTAATCGGCGGCCGCCAGGGTGAACAGTCCGGCGAAGAGCAGGAAGAGGATGGTCAGGATGACCAGGGTTGTTGTCTTGAGCATGAAAAACCTCCTTAAAGTTCGACCTTCACATCTAAAGACGAAATCGGCCGGGAATTGGTTGCTCGAACCGGAGGAAATCTTCGGGCTTTTCTCCGCGGCCGCTACGCAGGCCTCGGAAGCCTCAGAAATCCGGGACGAGGCCCATGAGCTTCTTGGCGCCGGTGACCGTGTCCTGGGCGATTCTCCGGGCCTTCCGCGCGCCCTCCCGGAGGGCATGCGTCACGAAGGCGGGGTCGGCCAGGAGCTCGCGGCGGCGCTCCCGGATCGGGTCGAGAACGCGGCACAAGTTGTTGAAAAAGACTTTCTTGCAGTCGATGCAGCCGATTCCGGCCGAGGTGCATCCCTGGACGATCTCGTGGATCTCCGCGTCCGGGGTCACAAGCTTGTGGTAGCTGAAGATATTGCACCGGTCGGGGTTCCCCGGGTCGCTGCGGCGCTTACGGGCCTCGTCGGTCTTGGCCGGCCGGAGTTTCTCCCAGATCGCCGCAGGCTCCTCGGCGACGCCGATGTGGTTCCCGAGGGATTTGCTCATCTTGGCCGCGCCGTCGATGCCCATGACCCGGGCCCCCCGGCCGATCAGCGTCTGAGGTTCCGGGAAGTAATCGCCGAACCGGCCGTTGAAGCGGCGGGCGATCTCCCGCGCGAACTCGAGGTGCTGAGCCTGGTCTTCGCCGACCGGGACGGCGGCGGCCTTGTAGATGAGGATGTCGGCGGCCTGAAGGATGGGGTAGTTGAGGAGACCGGCGGTGACGTTCTCCCGCTCCCGCTCGGACTTTTCCTTGAACTGGGTCATGCGGCTAAGCTCGCCTATCGGCGTGACACAGTTGAGGAGCCAGCAAAGCTCGGTGTGCTCCGGGACGTGGCTCTGGACGAAGATCGTGCAGCGGGCCGGGTCGAGCCCCGCGGCCATGTTGTCCACGGCGGCTTCGAGGATCCTCTGCTGCATGAGGGACGCTTCGTAGCTGACCGTGATCGCGTGATAGTCGACGATGCCGAAGAAACATTCGTACTCCTCCATCAGCCGGACCCAGTTCTCAATGGCCCCGAAATAGTTGCCGATGTGGATCGTCCCGCTCGGCTGGATGCCGCTGAAGATGCGCTGGCGCTTGCTCATGGTCGGACCTCGTTTCAATGCCAGGGGTATTGTATAGGCCTTCCCGGGGTCAATCAAGAGCGGGCGCTATCCGCGACGAAACTCGAGAAACTCGACTGGGGCGCCGTCGTCGACGATGAAGGCGACGGTCACACCCGGAGAGGGACTGTTCGGGGGAATGAGGACGTGCTTCCCGATGAGCTCGGCGGCCAGGTCGTCCACTTCGAAGGCCACGTGGGGGACTTTCTGGACGAGCTCGGGCAGAGCGCAGCCGGGGCCGAAGCGCATCCACTCGATGCCGTAAGGACTCGTTTCGAACCCGGAATGGAAGGTTTTGAATTCGGGGAGGTAGGACTCCCCCGCCCTGGGTACCTCGGTCGGGATGCCGATATGATGGTATTTTCTCATGGGACCCTCATTCGCGGGACGTATCGAGGAGCGCCAGGAACTCGGCCAGGACCATGGCCGTGGCTCCCCATATTTTGCACGCGCTGTAAGCATAATAAGGGACGTTCACGGTCCGGCTGCCGATCGTCCAAGTCTCCAAGCGCAGGCTTTCCGGGGCCGCAAGATGGCCGACGGGAACTTCGATGACCTCGGCCACCTCGTCGGGCTGGGGTTTGAAGTCCGGGGCGCCGGGCAAAAACGCCACGGTCGGATAGATGCAATAGTTGCTGGGGGGGATGAAGAGCGGTGTCAGCTTCCCGAGGACCCGGACCGGCCCGAGGTCCAGGCCGAGCTCCTCTGCCGCCTCGCGCAGGGCCGTGGCCTCGAGCGATTCTCCCGGATGTTGTTCCCCGCCGGGGAAAGAAATTTGGCCCCGATGATGGAGAACGAGCTCGGTCCGCCGGGTCAGCAGGAGGCGGAGCTCGCCGTCCCTTTCGTAAAGCAGGACGAGGACGCCCGCCTTGAGACACGTTCCCTCAACCTCGAAATAGGCCCGGTGCCCCGGCCGGGGCGCGGTGGCCATGCGGAGCTGAGCGGGGATGCCGGGGAGCGGCGCCCGGAGTCCTCGTTCGATTTTCTCAAGAACGGCGCGGTTCGGCATGTGTCGTCTTCGTTGTCCGCCGCTCCATTATATCAAAATGGCGGCGCGGGCGCGGGGGGATAAGGACCTCGGGGAATGGCCGGAACATTATGTGCGGCTCCAAGTCCCTCCGCCGCACGTCTGCTGGTCGCTCCTCAGAATCCGCCCCGCCAAGAGGCGGTGCTGCCCGCGTCTGGACGGATCTGGCAGGAGGCGAGACTGCTCCCTGCCGGAGGCCATCCCCGAGGTCCTTGTCCCCTTGTAATGGGACGGGCTATTTCCGGGGTCGTCCGCCAAGGAGCTTCTCGATGTCCTCGATCTCCTTCGGGACGTCCCTGGTCAGGACCTCGCAGCCGTTTCTCGTGATGAGGACGGTGTCCTCGATCCGGATGCCCAAGGCCTTTTCCGGATAGTACAGGGCCGGCTCGATCGCGAACACCATCCCCTCCTTCAAAACGCCGCCGAGGTCGACGTCGTGGACCGATAGCCCGACGCCGTGGCCGAAGTCCCCCTGGAGGCCCCGAGGATTGATCCCCTTGGCCTTCATGACGCGGGCCACGTGGTCGCGGATGTCCTTGGGCGTCGCTCCGGGCCGGTAGGCCCCGACGCAGGCCTTCTGGACCTCGAGGACGGCCCGGTAGACCTCTCTCTGCTCGGCCGTGAAGCGGCCCGACGCGGGCCAGGTCCGCGTGATGTCCATCGTCAGGTGGTCCAGGTCGGCCCCGAAATCCATGAGGACGACGTCCCCGGGCCCGACGCGCCGCGAGTTCTGATCGTAGTGCCAGATGCAGCTGTTGGGTCCCGAGCCGACGATGGGAGCATACGCGGCGCTCCTGGCGCCTCGCCGCAGGATCACGGACATGGCCGCGGCCTCGATCTCGTATTCGAAAACGCCGGGCCCGGTGGCCAGCATAGCCTGCCGGACGGCCTCGGCGGAGATCCGGCCGTTCCGCCGCAGGATCTCGATCTCCTCGGGGGTCTTGATCGCCCGCAGGGCATCGATCACTGGCGCGACATCCTTCAATTCGCATTGGGGGTACCGGGCCTTGAGCTGTCCGATGCGGTCCAGGTCCAGAGAAATCCGGCTGTTGTAATGGCTCCGGGCCTTTCGCGCGTCCATCAAGGCCGTTTCGGAGCGGGCCTCGTCCATCGTGTCCCTCGGGGAGAGGCGCAGGTGGAGACGCCCGTTTGCCTCCGGCATCCGGCGGGCCAGGAATTCGTCCAGATAGGCCACGGGGTACAAATCGGTGAATCCCGTCTTCGTCCGGGCATCGGGGTCCTTGAGGAGGTTCGGCCCGTCGACCATGATTTCCCGGGCCGATTGCTCGGGGAGAAACAGGAAGGCCCGCTTTGTCTCCGGCATCATGACGAGGACCGCGGCCAGATCCTCGTTCCCGGCGAAATAGAAGAAATCGTTGTCCTGCCGGAAATGCGTCCCGGCGGGAACTGCGATGTCGCCGAAGAGGATAATCGTTCCGGTTTTGACCCGGTCCATCAGGGCGGCCCGCCGTCGGACGAATTCATCGCGGGAGTATCCTGTCCTCTGGGCGAGGGCGATAACGCTCGAGCCGAGAAGCAGGGCCGACGTCAGGATCAACCGATGGGCAGGAATCCGTCTCATGTGGGAGCCTTCCTTTCCTTGGAAAGCCCCAGTTTAAATCAACCTCTCTGCCATTTCAACATCGATCCGGGTCCGCCGACTAAACCGTCGGTGGCATCGTTAGGCCACTAAGGATCAGGTCTTCATGGATCAGTCGGACGTCGTGACCCGCCCGGAAATCGGGCGGCACCATTTTCTCCGCGACCCGGACGCTTTCGACAGGGAAATCCGCTATTTCGTGCCCTGCCAGGCGGAGATCCTGGACTCCCTTCTCGAATCCACCCTCCTCATGGAATCGGACTACTCCCCGATCCTCGAACTGGGCTGCCGGACGGGCATTCTCAGCTCGCGGCTCCTTGAGGAAAAGCCCTATGTGAAGCTGACGGCCGTGGACCAGGACCCGGCCATGCTTCTGGCCTGCAAAGAACGGCTGGGCCGGGCGGCCGACTGGGTGGAAACCGAGCGCAGGAGCATCCCCCGGTATTCGCGGCAGGGCGCCTTCGATTATGTTCTGTCCAACCTGGCCCTCAATTTTCTCGAGTCTCCCGAAGACAAGGAATCCGTCTGCCGGAACGCATTCTGGTCTCTCAAACCGGGGGGGATCTTCGCCTTCTCCGTGATGCTCGAGGTTGGCACGTCGGAGGCCGGAAGCATGCTCTGGAAACAATGGGAGCGGGACGTCATGGGTATGGGCGCCCGGCGGCAGGACATCCAGGATTGGCACCTGAATCAACGCTCGGCCTACGCTCCGGTGTCCCAGGAAACGTGGCTGGAGTGGCTGCGCGACGCCGGATTCATTCACAGCGAGGTCGTCTGGTGCGAGACGATCTTCGGGACCTTCTGGGCCAAGAAGCCCGCCGACGGGGGCCCGAGGCATGCCTCCGGCCCGAGTTGACCCGCCAGTCCTCGAGCTCGGCTCTCCCCTTTTCCTTCTAGGTGCGGTCGAAGTATTGTCGCCTACGGATTGCGGGATTCAGCCGGTATCAGGAAGGAATAAAGCAGAGGAGGGGTGCCCCCGCGGCACCCCTCGCTCCGGAACAAAAAGAAGGAGGGTTATGGAAGGGTATCGGGGAATGAACTATTTTGTTAACCTCTCGCATCGTATCCTTTTCAACTGCATATTTTATGCCACTCCCCCAGCGCGCCGGTTCCCCCTGATGAGCACTCCGTGGGGATGGAAAATTTCTTTCGCCCTGTAAACTTCGTTTACAGCGGCCGGCCGGACGAGGCCCCCGGACCGGGATTCTTTGGTATGGGCAAATGGGGAGGCGTCTCGATTCGAAGGGTCAAGCATGGGATTCGAGGGGCTTCTTCGGTTGGAGCACCCTGTCGATCGACAGGTTGAGGATGTCGAGGTCCAGCGGCTTGACGAAGAAGTGGCTGATGGATAACCGGCTCAAGTCCTCAATCTTCACCAGGTCCGGGTGGGCGGATATCAGCATGGCCTCCCCTTCGAAACCCGAGGCCCGCAGCCTCCGGATCAGCTCCATGCCGTTCAAGCACGGGAGCTTATAGTCGGCGATCACAAGATCCACCTTGGCTCTGCTGAGCTTGGCCAGGGCTTCCTCGGAGTCCTTGACCGGATAAACCCGGTATTTCTTGCTGAGAAGCAGGGAAAACGTCTTCCGAATGTTCTCGTCGTCGTCCACGATCACGATCTTCTTTTCCGGCATGTTCGACCTCTGGCTCCGGCCAGCTGAAAAGTTGCATAAATTGTGCCAATTCGTCAGGCGCGGATTCTCTCGGGGGAGGCGGCGCTCCGCCGGGGACGCGCCTCAAGTTTATTTACATGCCGCGAAAGGAGTTTACACGGGAGGCCGTCAGCCCGAGTCCCCCGTGTCCAGCCCGTAATCCTTGATCTTTTTGTCCAGGGTCGGCCGGCTGATCTGGAGGATCTGGCTGGCCCGCGTCTTGCTGCCTTTGACCGCGCTCAGAACGTGCTGAATATAGTCTTTCTCGATCTCCTCGAGCGGCACGAGCTCCTTCGAGAAAGGGCTCTTCTCATCATGATCGACCGGCAGGTTTTCCTTGAGGACGACGTCCCCCTTGGCCAGGATGACGGCCCGGGTGAGGGCGTTTTCGAGTTCCCGGACGTTGCCTCTCCAGGGGAGGTCCATGAGGATCCTCATCACGTCGGGGGGAACCTTGCGGACGCTCCGCCGGATGTCGCGGTTGATCTTTTCGAGGAGGTAAGCCACCAGCTCCGGAATGTCCTCCCGCCGGTCCCTGAGCGGCGGCAGCATGATTTCGACGACCTTGAGCCGGTAGTAGAGGTCTTCACGGAACCGGCCTTTCTCGATCAGGGCCCGGAGGTTTTGGTTCGTGGCCGCAATGATGCGGGCCTCGGTTTTGAGAACCCTCTCTCCCCCGACCTTCATGAAATCCCGCGTCTCGATGACCCGGAGGAGCTTGGACTGGAGGTTCGGGGAGACGTCCCCGACCTCGTCCAAAAACAGCGTTCCCTTTCCCGCGATTTCGAATTTTCCCTTCGTCTCGCACACGGCGTCCGTGAACGCGCCCTTGACATGGCCGAAGAGCTCGCTCTCGAGGAGCGTGTCGGAAATCGCGGAACAGTTGATGACGATGAAGGGCTCGTCCCGGTACGGGCTGTTGTAGTGAATAGCCTTGGCCACGAGCTCCTTGCCCGTTCCGCTGTCGCCCTGGATGAGGACGTTGGTCCGGGTGTTGGCCACCGAGCCGATCATCTTGAACACCCCCCGTATCTGAGCGGAGTGCCCGATGATGTTGTCGATCGTGTATTCCTTCTGCCTTTCCTCCACGAGGTAGCTGACCTTCTCTTCGAGGGCCCGCACTTGCAGGGCCTTGTCGATGGTCAAATCCAGCTCCGCCGCGTTCAGCGGCTTGACCAGGTACTCGTAGGCTCCGAGCTTGATGGCCTCGACCGTGGTCTGCATGTCGTCGAAGGCCGTCATGACCAGGATGATGGCCCGCCGGTTTTTCTCCTTGATTTTGCGGAGGACCTCGAGCCCATCGATGTCCGGCAGGCGGACGTCCAGGAGGACGAGGTCGGGGCATCTTTCGGCAAAGCTCCGGACCCCGCCTTCCCCGTTCTCGGCGGCGATGATCTCGAACCCCCGCTTGGCCAGCTGGGAGGTCAGGGTTCTGCGGACGAGCGGGTCGTCTTCGACGATCAGGATGGATTTCATGATCCCTCCTCGCACGGGATGAGAATGACAAACGACGTCCCCCGGCCCCTCGGCCTGGCCAGCCGGATGGACCCGTTGTGCTGCTCGACGATCTTGCGGGCGTTGGCCAGCCCCAGGCCGAAGCCCGACGGCTTGGTCGTGAAAAACGGCTCGAAGATGACGTCCCTGTTCTTCTCGGGGATGCCGGGGCCGTCGTCCGAAATCCGGACCCGGATCTTCTTGTGGCCGGCGTCCCCGGCCAGGTCCAGGGTGACGGTGATGCGGCCGCCGGGCTCGAGGGCCTCTTCGGCGTTGCGCAGAACGTTGAGGAAGACCTGGCGCATCTTGTCGCCGTCGACCAGGACTTGAGGCAGGCCGGGAGCGTACTTCTTCTCGACGGTGATCGCTTTGCGCGTCAAGCTTTCCCGGAGGAGCTTAATGGACTCCTCGAGGACCTGCTCGACCGGGAAGCGGACCAGGCTCAGGTCCGCGACACGGGTGAAATTCAGGAGTTCCTTGATGAATTTTTCGATCTGCCCGGCGCCTTCCATAGAGAGCCCGATGTGCTCCCGCTCGACGTCGTCGAGCCTCTCGCTTTCGGCCACCTTCTGCAGGTTGAGCTTGACCGAGGTCAGGGGATTCCTGATCTCGTGGGCGATGGTCGCGGCCAGGCGCCCGATGGACGCCAGCTTCTCGGCCTGCACGAGCTTGCGGTTGGCCGCGTCCATCTGGTCGCGCGTTTCGAGGAGCCGGCCGGTCATCTCGTTGAAGCCCCGGGCCAGTTCGCCGATCTCGTCCCCGGACGCGACGTCGATGGCGCGGCTGAAATCGCCCTTGGATACCCGAACCGTGCCGTCGACGAGTTTCCGGAGGGGCCGGGTGAGCCTCCTGGCCAGCACCGAGGCTCCCAGGATCCCCAGGAAGACCCCGCCGAAGCCGACCAGGATGATCACGGCACTGATATTTCGTCTGACGGCATACATGGGCTCGAGCGACCGGCCGATCTTCACGGAGGCCCATTTCGTGTCGCTTCCAGGGAGGAAGATCGGGATCTCGACTTCGAGAACCCTGAGGACATGGTCCTGGAGCGTGAGACGCACCGGCCCGACGTATTGGTCGGCCTGCTGGACGTTTTCGTCGAAATGGCTGCGGCCCAGGATATCGGCCTGCGACCGGACTTGATCGTTGGCCACGATGGGTTTGCCCGAACGGTCGTAAAAGATGATATAGGGCAGCTGTTCACTGACCTGCCGGTCGATGTTCTCCTGGATGCCGGCTCTGTCGGAGCGGCCGAGGAGCTGGAGGTTCTGCTGCTTCATGTACTGGGCGTTCAGGAGCGCCTCGGTGGTGGCCTGGCTATAGAGCGCCTGGAACACTCGGCCCCTGATAATGAAGAGCACGGCGCCGAACAGGACGAAGACGAGAAACGTGATCCAAATGACGAGACGTTGAGAGATCGATAGTTTAAGTTTCACCCGGTCCTTCTCTTTCCTCAAGCCAAATATCTTT
>Ga0326726_10003911_pt1 | contig 13651 bp, 7 predicted proteins | sample MHFenrmetagenome_2_FD_207603 | JGI IMG/M metagenome (GOLD analysis project Ga0326726, IMG submission 207603) | Lab enriched peat soil microbial communities from Michigan Hollow, Ithaca, NY, United States - MHF15MN | ecosystem: Environmental > Terrestrial > Soil > Wetlands > Peat | place: USA... | reverse complement strand
CAATGTTTAAGCCTCCTGTAAATTTTGGGTGAGGACTTCCAATAAAGGTACGGTCATCTGGTGAAATTTCGCCGTCGTCATTCGTATCGGCGAATTCAAAGTGACCTGGTTTATTGTAAGCAGCATTTGGAGGAGCAGCGGCGGCCTGTTCGGCAGTTTGGAAAATACCTTTAACAACATATCCAAAAAACTCAGGGAATGCATGGCCGATTGTGGCTGCTGAATAATCTACCTGCCGTGTGTTCCAATAAATTATTTCGTTTGGATTATTGGACAACTTTACCAGCTTGTTTTTGTAATGTGAACCTGTAAGGGTAACTGCATAGGTTAATTTCCCATTTGCTGCCGTATTGGTATAACCAAGCTGAACATCGAAACCGGTGTTTTTCATATCACCGATATTCACATAAGGCGGTTGTGCCAATCCCTCCACTTCAGGAACACTTAAACGGTAAAGCATGTCAGAGGTTGTCCTCGACCAAACGTCAAGGGTAAGGCTTAGGGTATTGTTTAATATCCTGCTGTCAAGGCCGAAGTTAAGGGTTTTCGTCGTTTCCCAGGATACATCATTCGAACCTTTTGTAGAGGGCTCAAATCCTGAGATAGCGGATGTATGAGAACCCGTAAAATTATAGGAAGCAGTATAACCGTTCGTACTATAGGTGGAGAAGCCGTTGTAATCCCCTATTCTGTCATTTCCGGCAGTACCGTACCCTGCCCTTAATTTAAGCAGGTTCAACCAGTCGGAGGTAGAACTCATGAAACTCTCCTGAGAAACTGCCCATGCTACTGAAGCAGCAGGAAAAATACCATAACGTTTGTTAACTCCAAACCTCGAAGAACCATCACGACGAACTGTAGCTTCAAGAAAGTATTTGCCCATCAAGTCATAGTTTAAACGCCCGAATTGTGAGAACATTGAATTCGATGAACCGTTACCATAATTATCCTTGTTAAGTTCACCGGAGCTCAGATACATATAATCGGGAGACAGGTTGAAATATTGGCTTCTACTGGCCCCAAAGGCTTGATAGTTATTTTTAAATGCTTCCATTCCGGCAACAATACTAATTTTATGTATGGCAGCAATTGTTATGTTATAATTAACGGTGTTCACCCAGTTCCAGAAAACAGAATAATTTGTGTCCTGATTCATACCCGGAACTTTGTTCGGCTCAGATGCTTCGAATGATGGAAGGGTATATCCTTTGTCATTCCAGATACCAATATTGTATCCAAACAATGATTTCACTGATAATCCTTTTATGATATTAGCTTCTATAAAAATGTCACCCAATCCCCGCATCCATTTCCCATCATTATTCTTTGCACGGTATAGCTGTGCAACAGGGTTACCTGCGTTACCCATACCAGGTGCTTTTGACCCTGCGAAATTATCGCCGATATCATACACAGGTATTATTGGCTGCATACGGTAAGCCTGTGATATTGCTGTACCTTCACCATTATTTCCAAAGTCACCGTACTGGTTAATGTAAATAGCCTGTAAAGATTGGCCTACTCTCAACCAATTTGTAAGTGATGACTCAACGTTTGTACGAAAATTGAACCTTTTAAAATCGGTCCATTTCAAAATACCGTTCTCATCATAATAGCTTGTTGATAGAGAATATCTTGTGCTTTCTCCGCCACCGGAAACCTGAAGGTTGTATTCCTGAACCATACCTTTTTGATAGATTTCATCATACCAATTTGTCCCAACTTTGTTAGCTTTAAAAATAACATAATCAGGATACTTATAAAGGGAAGCATCCGTTCCGGGATCACCGGTTTTGGCTCCGGCTGGTAAGATGTAATCGGGAACAACCGGTGTTGCCCCACTTCCATACTGTGGATGGGTATAGTTTACAGTACCAAGGTTTTTGGCTTGTAACCACAATGCCTGGCCGTATTCCTGTGTATTTAGCAGCTCGTATTGGTTAGTTGCTTGCTTGAAACCGGTTCTTGCAGAAAAAACAACAGAAGCTTTTTGATTCCTGGTGCCCCTTTTAGTAGTAATAAGGACGACGCCATTGGCACCTCTCGAACCATAAATTGCTGCTGAAGAGGCGTCTTTCAACACTGAAATAGATTCAATGTCGCTTGGATTAATATTATTACCCGGGCCAACAGGTACTCCGTCAATGACATACAGAGGGTCGGGATCGTTGATAGTTCCAACACCACGTATTCTGATCGTTGCATCACCACCAGGAACATTTGAAGTTGTAACATTAACACCCGAAACTTGCCCCTGCAAACGGCTAATAGTACTTGGGGCAGAAGAAGCCTTCAGATCTTTTTCTGTAATGGAGGATACTGCACCGGTAAGTTGATCTTTTATCCTAGTACTATAACCCACAACAACAACTTCTTCCAGAGCTTTAACATCCGATACTATCTCTACATCGATTGTTGTCTGGGAACCGACTGTAATTGCCTGAGTTACATAGCCAATTGATGAAAATACAAGCACCGCTGTCGGGCCTGGTACTTTTATTGAATAGCTTCCGTCCAGGGTTGTCATAGCTCCCATAGTCGTACCCCGAACTACTACGTTTGCACCCGGTACAGGTCCTTCGCCTTTAGCAGTGACTTTCCCGGTAATGGTCCTTTCCTGTGCAAGCAGAATGCCTGAGGAAAGCACCAGGCTGAACAAAAACAGCGTAATACGCCGTAATTTTGTAATGATTTGCATAGTCAATTTTTTTGGTTAAACAGGTTAGTTAAAAATGGTTCGCAATAACATCAGGTTTGCACCTGATCTATTTAGACTATCAAAGATATTAAAATATCTAAAACTCCAAGTAAAATGTGCCATTTTTTGCACTATATTATCCAATCATGATGTTGAACATTAACCAAAATATTGGTTATAAGCATTTTAGATTTTCTAAATTAAATAAAGAACTGCTAGGAACATAATGCAAAAAAGTATTTTTAGATGCCCATGGGAAGGTTAAATAGAAAATGTTATTATATTGCTAAAGAAAAGGTATTTGAAAGTACTCTGTAATCAAACAGAAATTTATGAAGATATTGATCGTAGAAGATGAACCAAAGGTTGCTTTTTTCATAAAAAAAGGCCTTGAGGAGAGTCAATATGATGCTGAAATAGCATACGACGGAATAACAGCAGAAAAGCTTGCCGGCCAGTATAAATACAACCTTTACATACTCGATATTATAATACCCGGGATTAATGGAATCGACCTCTGCAAAAAGCTCAAAAAGCTTAATCCGGGCATCCCGGTGCTTATGCTCACGGCACTGGGCACCACTGAAGATAAGCTCACAGGTTTTGACGCAGGTGCTAACGACTATCTTGTAAAGCCTTTTGAATTCAGGGAACTTCTGGCCAGAGTAAAAGTTTTAATGAAAACTGTTAACCAACAGCATGAAACGGCAAAAAAGCTCATGATAGGTGATCTGGAGCTTGATTTGGATAAAAAAATCGCCTGCAGAGGGAATTCACATATCGACTTGACGGCTAAAGAGTTTTCTTTGCTTGAATACTTTATGAGGAACACAGGACGTGTACTCTCGCGAAACGATATAGCTGAAAAAGTGTGGGATATCAGCTTTGATTTCAGTACAAATGTTGTCGATGTATACGTTAATTTCCTGCGGAAGAAAATCGATAAAGGATTTAATAAAAAGCTGATTCATACAAAGGTTGGGTTTGGCTATATTTTTGGAGATTACTAGGGCTGAATTAATTGCTAAACAAAAATGCAGATAAGGACCAGATTAACTTTACAGTTTCTTCTGCTTGGGGGAATAATCATGATAGTTGCCTCAATAGCAATTTATTTTTCTTCGGCTGGTTTTCGTCGTGGTGATTTTGATAACCTCCTCAGATCCAGAGCCGTGAGCACAGCTAAATTAGTGCTTGACAGTTATGAATTTAATACAAATCGCATATTAAGACCCGGATCAGATTATCCCGGCAAACTGCCAAACGAAAAAATCATAATTCTCAATTTTAGAAATGATACCTTATATATATCAGATAGATTTTGGGAATTAAAAATAATGAATACCATTATCGGGCAAGTAAAATCGAAAAAAGAGGTATTGTATAAACAGGATCAGTATGAAGTATTGGGAATATTGAATACAACTGGATTGAATAAGTTTGTGGTAATTGCTGCCGCCATAGATAAAGATGGACTTTTACGCTTGAAAAAATTAAGGACTATTCTGATGGTTGTCAACCTTATAAGTCTAATGTTGTTTTTTATTGCAGGGTGGTATTATTCGGGGAGAGCTCTTAAACCAATTTCAGATATGGTAAAAAAGGTCGAAGATATTTCAATAACCAGTCTGAACTTAAGAGTTCCTGAAGGTAATGCTGTTGATGAAATTGGCAGGCTTGCCAGAACATTTAATAAAATGCTTGAAAGGTTGGAAACATCATTTACAATGCAGAAGGATTTTATAGCAAATGCTTCTCATGAGTTGAGGACTCCCCTTACTTCAATAAACGGCCAGATTGAAGTCCTGATGTTGAAAGACCGTTCAACTATTGAATATAAATCGGCACTCACATCTGTACTTGAAGATATTAAATCTCTGATTGACCTCTCAAATAAATTACTACTGATAGCCCGTACCAGCGCAGAGAGTCCGGTGAACCCGGATAAAAAAATCAGGGTTGATGAGGTACTCTGGCAAGCCCAGGAGGAGATCAGTAAATTCAACCGGGATTTTCGCATTAATATCTCACTCGACAATTCATTGACCGATTCCGATCAGATGACTGTCGTTGGGGATGAATACTTATTCAAGGTAGCGGTTTCCAATATTATAGAAAATGCATGTAAATACTCATTCGACCATTCAGTTAATATAAAGTTCGAACACTCTGAAAAATGTATAGCGGTAATATTTGAAGATAAAGGCATTGGCATTTCAGAAGAGGACATGTTAAAAATCTTTGAACCTTTTTATCGGGGTTCCAATACTGCCTCGGTTCATGGAAGCGGGATAGGACTTCCACTTGTTAAAAGGATAATTAAAAACCATAACGGTATAATCAATTTGTCATCACAGGTCGGAAAGGGAACAACTTTTGTAATAAAGCTTCCTTCTGTCTCATAGAATCCTTTGTCTTTTGTTTCATTCTGATTAAGTCAAAAAAAGGCAGTAATGATTTTAAAATTAATCCTTTTTTAATCTCGTTTTAATATCCATTTAATAATCATGTTTTATAATTGGGCAGGTTAGTTCGCATATTTAATTTTTTTATATCAATCGGGGAATTTAAGGAGTCGTATTATAGAGGTCTGGGACGGCTCCTGAAAATTGCCTGAGAAAGATATAAAAAAAATCAAAAAGGGTGTAGTTAAAAAGTATCTCTGTAACGCCCGAAAAATCGGACATTTTTGAATTTTAACATGAATGACGAAAATTAATATATTTACGCCCTGATTTTTTGTACAGTTTGTTAACCCTAAGATACCTGACAGAATGATTAGAAAAAAGAATTATCGGAGATGTAATATAAATAAGTGCAACATCTTCTTTTTTATCCTTTTTCTGGCCTTTCAGGGTTGCCAGTCAAATAATAACCCTTCTTCCCGATCGGGAAAACAACCTTCCGCAAACATTCTGGTTCCTAATGATGATTATTTTCAGGAAATCGGTCAGCAGATCGGATTGAATTTTGTCCATTCCCTTGGTGCCAGCGATCTGACCAATATCATCGAATCAGATGGTGGCGGAGCCGCTTTCCTCGATTACGACCAGGACGGATTTATTGACATTTATGCATGTAGCGGAACATGGCTTGAAGGTTTTAGCAAAGGTGACAAACCGGCTGAATTGCCCGGGAATCACCTTTACCATAACCAAGGCGACGGAACCTATGAGGATATTACAAAAAAGGCTGGAGTGGGCGGACCATGGTACAGCATGGGTGCTGCAATTGGTGATTACAATAATGATGGATTCCCTGACATATTTATTAGCAATTATGGCCCTAATGTGCTTCTGAAGAATAACGGTAACGGTACTTTTACTGATGTTACCCGGCATGCAGGTGTCGGAGGAGGTAAGGAGTGCAGTGTGGGAGCAGTCTGGCTGGATTATGACAATGACAGCTATCTTGACCTCTATGTGGGAAACTACCTTGAGTTCGATCCGGAATATAAATACTATTACGCTCCCGACGGCTTCCCTGGCCCGATGGCCTATGACAGCCAGAAGGATGTACTGTATCACAATAATGGAGACGGTACTTTCAGGGACGTGACTGAAAACATGGGGATTACCGACGTCGATGGAAGAGCAATGGGTGTAGGTGCGGCAGACTATGATCAGGACGGTTTCGAAGATATTTATGTAGCAAACGACCATACTTTAAATTACCTCTGGCACAATGAAGGGGGAAAGAAATTTGTTAACCGCGGTACGATGTCAGGAACAGCATTCAGCCAGGGAGGCGAAGCAACCGTTAGCATGTCGGTCGATTTTGCTGACTTTAATGGCGATGGGCTCCTCGACCTGTTTGTATCCGACGATTCTTACTGCTCCCTGTATGAAAATATGGGCAACGGCATTTTCTCGGATAAGGGTGTTTCTTCAAATATATCAATGGCTGCAGCACAGTTTGTAGGTTGGTCTTCATCATTTGTTGATTATGATAATGACGGCGATGTCGACATCTTTAAAACCAACGGTGCTCTTAAACACCTGTATGGGCAGGAGGATCAGATGTTTAATAACGATGGCACAGGAAAATTCAAGGATGTATCCCTGGAACTGGGCAAATACTTTCAAAGGGAGCTTGTTGGGCGCGGTGCATGCCTGGGTGATTATGATAATGACGGAGATTTGGATATATTTATCGTTAACCTAAATAGTCATTCAGTATTCCTGCGTAATAATAAAGGCAACCAGAACAACTGGCTGACGCTTAATCTTATCGGTACAACCAGTAACCGTGACGGAGTCGGAGCAAGGGTGAAATTAACATCCGGAGGTAAAGTACAGACAGCCCAGAAAAAAAGCACAACCGGATACCTTTCACAAAATGATCCGAGAATGCATTTCGGGCTGGCTAAGAATGAAACAGCCGACAGGATAGAAATAATCTGGCCGTCCGGTAAAGTGCAGACACTTGAAAACATCAATGCAAATCAGATCCTGCAAGTTAAAGAGCCTTAATGACAATGATTCATGAAAATTAATCGTGCAATTATCATACTTAAAACAATTTCCGTTGGCATAGCTTGTCTATTTTTATTTTCATGCGGGGGGAGATCTGTAAAAAGCGGGATGATGGTCGCGACAGAGGCTCCGGGTAATATAAAGGACCAGGATTATATCAATGGTCTATCCTGGCGTTATCTGACAGGGGCACGGATAATCGCATTCAATCCCGATAAACCGGAATCATTTAAGGTCCTGACAAAGGATTTTTATTCAGCCTGCTTTCCCGAAATCTCATTTGACGGCAGGTTCATGCTTTTTACCGCACAGCAAAAAGCAGACAATCCATGGCAGATCTGGGAAATGGAGCTTGATAATCTTAAATCCAGGAAAATCAGGTCATTCAGTGAAAACTGCACTGATCCGGCATATCTGCCTGGCGGACGCCTTGTATTCAGTAAACTAACTGTCAATGACACGGTGAGAACTGCAAATTGCCTTTTTACATGTAATCTCGATGGCTCCGGCCTGACACAAATAACATTCAGTCCTCAGACCAACTTTGCAACTTCAGTCTTAAAAGATGGCCGCCTGCTGACATTATGCAGGTCATTGATGCCGGAAACGGGAACTGCGATGTTAACAGTCATGCGCCCCGATGGAACCAAAGCTGACTTGTTTTATGAGGCCGGAAAAAACAGCATTTTGCTTAGCAAAGCAAAAGAGACGGGTGATGGCAGGATAGTTTTTATCGAAACGGACGAAGGGAACAAGCAAAGAGAAAATGTGATCTCGATAAGTTATAACAGACCTTTGCATACCCGCACAGATATTTCATCCGGGATCGATGGGGAGTTTTATTATGTAATGCCTCTGAATCCGGAGAAATATCTGGTTTCTTTCCGCAGATCGGATTCTGAAAATTTTGCTCTTTATGTTTTTGATCCGAATAAAAAGTCACTCGGGCAAACAATTTTCTCTGATTCTCAATATAGTATACTGGACGTTGCTGAGGTGAAGGTGTATGAAAGACCTAAGAAATTGCCAAGCGAAGTAGATATGCAGGTGAAGACGGGCCTGCTCCTTTGCCAGAATATTAACGTTATAAATCCATCATTGCCGATTGATCCTGGCCATCTGTCAAAAGCAGGGAAGATTGAAGTTCTGGGTGTCGATACTACTTACGGGATTGTTCAGGTAGAAGAAGACGGCTCATTCAGTTTAAAAGTGATGGCTGACACTCCATTCCGGATCAGGACCATTGATGAAAAAGGAAATGTCATAAATGGTCCGTGTTCATGGTTATGGTTACGCCCCAATGAACGCCGCGGATGTGTAGGTTGTCATGAAGATCCTGAACTGGTACCCGAAAACAGAGTATCCATTGCTGTAACAAAAGCCCCTGTAATCATCCCTGTTCATATTACCGCGATCAAAGAGAAAATCGTAGAACTGGAATAGATATGAGAAAGTATTTGAAGATAATAATACCAATCGGAGCTCTTTTTACCCTTGTAGCTGTTTTATCTTTTCCTTTTCACCGGTGGGCCCGGGAGCACGTGAACAATATGACCGCTGCTGATGACCATCCGCTGGAGTGTTTGTCGTGTCATCTCTATTTAAAAAAATCAAAAATCATTTCAAAATTCACTGATGCCCAATATTATTCTCCTTTTAATCTGGCTGTTTCCAAAGACGGTAGATATCTTTATGCAGTTGCAGAAGAAGGTAATACATTGCTTGTAGTCGATACTGAAAAGGGTAAGGTAAAACATAAGATCAAAGTCGGTATTCGACCTCATAGTGTTATACTGAGCAGGGATGGGAAAACAGCTTTCGTCAGCAACCAATGGTCAGACAATGTATCAGTAATCGATCTTGAAAGGTTCATTATAACCGACACTCTCAAGACCGGGAATGGTCCCGCAGGACTTGCATTAAGTGCTGACGGACAATATCTTTATGTAGTAAACTCCTATTCATCCGACTTATCAGTAATTAACCTCTCAACAGGTTCAGAACAAAAAAGGCTTACCGCAGGCAATAATCCAACAGGTGTAAAAATTTCTCCTGATAGCAGCCTCTTATATGTAACAAGCCGCCGGACATTATCTGCCCCCTACGGAGATACCATCAGATGTGAGTTGACGGTTGTAAATGACAAAAAACAAAGGATCACCGAACGCAAGGATATCAAATTTGCCTACATGATGGAAAATATAGCCTTTACTCCCTCCGGTGACCTGGCACTTATACCTCTTATAAGACCAAAAAACAATGTCCCCACCTTACAGGTAGAAAGAGGATGGATGATGACAAACGGGATCGGTATTATTGAACAGAAATCCCAGGGAAGGATAATTCAGCTTCTTCTTGATGAACCAAACGCTTATTATGCCGATCCTTTTGGAATAGCTATCACTCCTGATGGCAAAAAGGCTTTTATTTCCCACGCGGGAGTGGATTGCATTTCGGTAATTGATATTGAAGCTGTCAGAGCTATCCTTGCTGAATCAACTGATGAAATGCTTAATATCTATTCCAATCACCTTGGCATAAGCAGTCGATTTGTGATCAAACGGATTCCCACCGGAGCCAATCCAAAGGGTCTTGCACTGTCGCCTGACGGTAAAACACTTTATGTGGCTGAACATCTCCAGGATAGAATAGCTGTTATAAGCACCGACAGCCTTTGTACAATAGGAACTATCGATCTGGGTGGGCCCAGGCGGATTACTGTCTACCGCCATGGACGCAGGCTGCTCAACAATGCCGGACACACGTTTCAAAACCAGTACTCTTGTTATACCTGTCACCCGGACGTCCATGAAGACGGGCTCGTATATAATATGGCATCAAAAGATATTGGTCGGAATATGACAAACACTCAATCGCTAAGGAATATTGGCGAAACGCCTCCGTATAAATGGAACGGGAAGAACCAGTCAGTCTACAAACAGGATGGCATGAGGTTTTCCACCGTCCTGACAAGAACCGAGGCATTCAGCTACAATGAGCTTGACGCTATAACCGCATATATTATGACCGGAATAGATAATCCTCCTAACCTCCAGTATAATCCGGATGGTGAGCTTACGGAAGCAGAGAAACGCGGAAAGGAAATTTTTGAACGGACACACAATAACCACGGTTATGAGATACCGGTCGTGAACCGTTGCGTAACCTGTCATCCAGCCCCATATTTTACAAATAAAAAAATGGCCGATGTTGGTACTCTTGCTGCATCAGACGATTCAATACTTTTCGACACTCCTCACCTGAACAACATATTTGCTTCACCTCCATACCTGCATGACGGACGTGCCAGAACACTCGAAGAAATATGGACATTATACGGCAAAACTGAGCAACATGGCTCAATCAATGACCTTACCAAAATAGAGCTTAACGAACTGGTTGAATACCTTAAATCGCTTAGAGATCCTGAATACAAACAAAACAAAACAAAAATACTTCATGCATCCCTGAGACATAATTAAACCTGGATAATTATTTTGAAACCTATGAAAATGAACTCATTTAAATATGTTATCGCAGCAATAATCATGATTGTTATTGTGGTGGCAGGGTTGATCATAATAAAGAAATCGGGGAGAGATGAAAGACCTGAAAAGAAGGATAATCAACCTTTAACCGGCATCCCGCCAAACACCAGTGATACCAGTCCAGGCAATAGTTCCGGTGTAATAAAGGAGGCTAGAGCAATGCCTGTTTATGGACACTGGCGTAACTTTACCTCAAAGGACGGATTGCCATCAGATAAAGCCTATACTGTCAGGATTGATGGCAACCGTGTGCTTGTCGGAACACATGATGGCCTCGCAGTCTTTGAAAATGATAAATGGCATACATACACTACGAAAGATGGTCTGGCACATAATGGTGTTGTATCAATAGATGTCAGCCAACTTACCGGTGATGTCTGGATCGCTACGATGGGAGGTCTCAACCGCTGGTCTGGCGGAAAATTTGAAACCTTTAACCAGTTTAACAGCGGATTGCCAAATGATCTGGTTTACAATGTATTTTGCTATGGAAAAGATATATGGGTTGCTACAGCTGGCGGGGCAGGACATTATGATACCGAAACTAGGGAATGGGAAATATTCACTGAAATTAATGCCCCGATGCATGAACCGTGGACTTATGCCCTGTCAGCCGGTGATGGAAAAGTTTGGATAGCCGCATGGGGTGGAGGTGTTATAGAATACAATATACAAACCAGGCATTTCAGGGATTACACTGATCCCGACGGCTTCATGGAAATTGACCTTCAGCCTGACGATGGTGTAGTCCATGACATAACAACCGCCACCTCTTATGCTGATAGTATATTATGGGTCTCCACTTACTTTGGTATGAGCCGCTACGACGGCAAAAACTGGAAAGGCTATTTTAAAGAAGACAGTGGCCTTGCCAGTAATTTTATCAATTTCCTGAGGGCTGAAGGCAGAGTGGTTTTTGTTTGCAGCGACAACGGATTAAGCAGTACTGACGGCACAACGTGGGTCACATATAAGAAAGATGACAACAGCCAGAATGGCAAAGCAATTATCACTACAGGGACTGAAAAGAAAGAAATACACCTTTCACCTTCAATCTCACATAATTTTATTATAGGTGTTGATGCAAAAGATGATGTATTATGGGTTGCCACTTCAAATGGAGTCAGCAGAGGTGAGTTGCTCAGATAATATATTGAATTCGTAAATAACATGATATGATAATTTCAGGTTATAAAATGGAGAATAAGCAATTATTAATAGATCTGACAAATCTTACAAAAGGGGAACGTTATGAAATGACAAAGCTTGGAATGCTGTCGGATAATAACCACATTCTTGACTACAATTACCCTGCTGTTCATAAGAAACGTCCTCCTATCGAAAAGTTTGCCGTACACGCACCCCGGGTTATCAATGAAGCTTATGACTATAAGAAACCATCCTCTTTTACAAGAGCATTGCGCCTTGAGTTCGGCGACTATAAAGTATTGCTTATTTCCGGAACAGCCAGCGTTAATGAAGAAGGCAAACCGGAGCATGTAGGTGATTTCAGAGCTCAGACCTGGAGAACTTACAGAAATATTACAAATCTGTTGTCAGCCGAGAATATGACGTGGCATGATGTTGTAAGGACAACCAACTACCTCAGGGATATAGAACGCGACTATGAGGAGTTTAACAGGATAAGAACCTCGTTTTTCAGGTGGCTGAATCTCGATCCGTTGCCGGCAAGTACGGGGATCCAGGTAAGACTTTGCTGGGAAACCCTTCTTGTTGAGATTGAGGCCTATGCTGTTTGCAAAATATAATAAGACTATGAATATGAAACCGTTGCTAAGGATTTTGATGTGTCTGTCATGTCTTGTTCCGTTTTCATTTATGTTCGGACAGGAAAAGAAAGTCAATTATGGCAATATCCCCGATGAACTGGTGCCTTATGACAGATATCAGAAAGCATATAAATACCATTTTCTTGAGCCTGTACAGTTTTACGGTGCAGGCCGTGAGAAGCTTCCACCAACTGATCTGACAGAGGTAAGGATCGGATTTCTCGGGCCTATGGAGGGTTCAATTCTTATTTCCCCGGGTAAACAGATGTTGCAGGGATCCATGCTTGCTATTGAAGAAGCAAATAGGAAGGGAGGCTATAAGGGTTTGCCTTATAAATTGATGATACACAACGATGTAGGGCTTTGGGGCGCTGCTGCAAATGAGGTTGTGAAAATGGACGATGAAAAAGTATGGGCCTGGCTTGGATCAATTGACGATATAGTTTCACATGTTGCAATAAGAGCAACCTTGAAACTTGAGATTCTAAACGTCAACACAGGCGATCCCGATCCTACTTTCACAGAGACAGCAATACCATGGGTCGTTCGTGACATACCTGATGACCGCCAAAGCAGTTATGCTCTTGTTAACCGGATATTCAAAAAAGACGGAAACTCCAGGGTAGCAGTAATAAGGTCTAATAACCGCTACGGGAGAGTAGGGATACTGCATTTTACACGCTCAGCCACACGTTTAGGTTTTCCCCTGATCATTGAAGAGCGTTTTAAAGACGGGGAGACCGATTTTAAAGAACAGCTTGAAAGAATTAAGAAGACTTCACCGGATGCGATTCAGATCTGGGGAAATGCCAAAGAATCAGCTCTCATTCTGAAGCAGATCCGGGAACTGGGTATGAACCAGCCGGTATATGGGTCAGACAGGATGGTTTCTGCCGAATTTCTAGGTATTGCCGGTAAATCAGCCGAAGGCATTGTAACGACCTGCCAGTATAATCCGGATGCGAACGATCCAAAACTGAAGGCATTTAATGCCAACTATTTAAAAAGATTTGGCCAGGAGCCGGATGTGTTCGCTGCACACGCCTATGACGGAATGAATATGATAATTGAAGCCATTCAGAAAGTGGGCTTAAACCGGGTATTGATTCGGGATATTCTCACAGATATGAAGACATTCCA
>Ga0326726_10003910_pt1 | contig 13655 bp, 15 predicted proteins | sample MHFenrmetagenome_2_FD_207603 | JGI IMG/M metagenome (GOLD analysis project Ga0326726, IMG submission 207603) | Lab enriched peat soil microbial communities from Michigan Hollow, Ithaca, NY, United States - MHF15MN | ecosystem: Environmental > Terrestrial > Soil > Wetlands > Peat | place: USA... | reverse complement strand
GAGCCGGGATTTGCGAAGGTTGGCAGAGAGCAGGAGGATGTCAACAGCGCCGATTTCGAGATTTTTCCTTATGCTTTCTTCGCCATACGCAGCAAGCCCGGCATCTTTGACGAGTTCTTTTAGGAAACGTTGCATGAACTCTTTTTCCTTGACAACGCCCATACCCTTAAGCGCATCTTTTGCCGCGTCAACGAGTTCCGCAAGCCCGTCCTCATTGGTGTAGGCAACGTCGAACAACCCTATGATCTTTTTCTGGACCTCGTGATGAAGGAAATTCCCTGCCTCAAACTCTTCCTTGGTCGGGCTTGGCCCCCCGATCAGCACACCTTTGAACCGTTCGAAAAAGTTCTTCTCTGCAAGAAATATCGCGCTCGATCGCTCTCCGACTTTCGTATAGAATTCATTGATAGCGATCTCACGGAGGCGGCCGAAACGGGCTGCAGACTGACCTCCTTTTCGTTGTTTGCCGGGTACCGTAGAGGTCGCTCCCCCCATGGGCTCAATCCGGTTGCCACGTAAAAATCCCCAGTATGCCTCTCTCCGGTCAAGGACGAGGAGCCCATAGACATATTTCTCCTCGAGCATCTGCTTGAGGGGGTCGAGCTCAAAATTCGAGCTGCAGCGGTACATGTAGAGGTTGAGGGGTTCAGGAGGTTCGATGATCGTGCACTGGAGATCCGTCCGGTCACCATAAAGTTTGACGGTTCCGCAAAAGACCGCCAGTCCTTTCTCAGGAGGACGTTTATAGTATTTGAGACGTGAGAGGATAGAGGAGATGGCGCTCTGGACATTCGTTCGTGTCTGTTTACTCTTGATATTGGCGCACTGGCCGAATTCGTCTTTGAGCTGATTGGTGACATCGAAAATCTGCTTGTCCGGAGGGATATAAAGCGTGATAAGTTCCGTTCCGTCTCCCTGCTGGGACTGGAGCTTTTCCAAGGTCTTCTTAAAATCATACCGCTTGCGCGCATCATCCATCTCTGATTCTTCCGCCATTGCCTGTAGTCAACCTCATTAAAGCTATTACCTATTCACTCTTGCGTGCCATAAATTTGCGCCCATTGCATAATGATTCGCTTATCGACATCGGAATTGATACCATGCTCTCCGGAAAATTCGATAAATGTCTTAGGCTCGTATGCATGCGCAAAAAACTGTTGTCCGTTTTCGAACGGGATAACCGGGTCATTTACTGAATGAAAGACCCAGACCGGACGGGGTGATATTTTTGCAAAGTACGTGCTCGGCTCAATTGAAGTGGCAAACCGCACTGGATCTCCAGAATAGCCCTGCGCGAGTGCTGAATCAAGTATCCCCCAATCGGATGTGGATATTCCCACGTAACCGGCAACGTCGGGATCGACGCCGGCTGCAACCGCTGCATATCGGCCTCCATTGCTGGATCCCATACTATAGACCGGTACCAGGAACCTTCCGGTAAGGATCTGCCGGGCATTTACCAGATCACAGACCGTCAGATAGTACTGTGGCCATTCACCTTTTTCAAACAGGGAAAAGTCCCGTTGCGCGTTAAAAGAGAAACCAGGTGTTTCCCCGCCGTTACCCCGTATATCAACAAAGAGGAATGCGTAACCAGCAGCAGCGTAGGTTACCATGCGCTCTTCATGTCCGGAAATTTTTTCGCCGGCTCCGGGAACGTAAACGATCGTCGCTTTAGGATTTTGTGGTGCAGCAAGATACGTAACCACATCCCCCGTATGAGTATGCATGACGATCTTTGTTTTGGTATAGGTTTCGTTTTTAAAAAGTGTCTCTTCACTGGTTGTCACAGGTGTACATACAACCGAGAGGATACCTTTACTGTCAACGGTGTATGATGAAGATGCTGGGTGTCCCGTGCAGCCGGCAAGCGCAATCAAAACAACCATCAATCCTGCTGCAATGATACTTGTACGCAAAGTTCAGCACCCCAGACAATGATAGATCAGGCAGATAGTCTTGGCATCAACGATAGTACCGTCCCGGATCATCCCAGGAAGATCGGTAACCGGTACGTCCACGACCTCAATTATCTCATCCTCATCTTTTGCGTACTCTTCGGACGGTAACAGATTTCGTGCTTCAAATAAAAAGATCTTCTCATCAGTAAACCCTGGCGTTGTATAGATGAACCCCCTGGATACGATCGTTTGCGCAGTAAACCCTGTCTCCTCAATGAGTTCCCGGTGTGCTGTTTCTTTTGGATCTTCACCTAGCTCCATGGTCCCCGCCGGCATTTCATAAATGTACTGGTCGATCGCAAAGCGGTACTGCTTCAGGATCTTGCACCGATCCTTATCAACCGGGAAGATTGCGACCGCATTGTTGGGGTGGACGATCACTTTCTCACGTTCAGTGCCTTGGGGGAGCTGGATCATACGCTTCTCGATCCAGAGTCTTTTTCCATGAAATATCTCCATTTATCCCTCATATTTTATCGGGTCCTTCCTGCCGGCCGTCAGAAATGCCTCTTTGCGGAAGTGGCACGACCCGCAGGTCCCGCACGCTTTTGTCTCATTGCGATAACAGGACCAGGTATGCTCATAAGGAACCCCGAGCTTAAGGCCTTCTCTCAGGATGTCTGTCTTGGTCATGGTGATGAAGGGGGCAAAAAGGGTGATTTTCGTGGTGTCCTTTGTACCCAGATCAATTACTTTCTGAAATGCCTCGATGAACTGTGGGCGGCAGTCAGGGTATCCGCTGTAATCGAGGGACTGGACACCAATGAAGATTGCATCTGCATCCCGTGACTCGGCAAAACTGGTAGCAATAGAGAGAAGATTGGCATTCCGGAACGGGACATATGTATTGGGCATATGCACCCGATCAGAATCATACTCTTCAACTGCAATTTCTTTATCAGTCAGGCTGCTCGAGCCGAACCTGGTAAAATAGTCAAGGCTGATTTCAACAAATGCTTCTGCATTCAACAGGTCGGCAATTTTTTTTGCGCATGACCGTTCCTTTCGTTCGGTCCGCTGTCCGTAGTTCATGTGGAGGGCGAGGATGTCATATCCTCTGCTCTTTGCCACATAGCCAAGTGTGGATGAATCCATTCCGCCTGAGAGTAAACATACTGCTTTCATCATTTGACTCCGATGAGTTTGTGCAACTGGATCTGGAACCGCACCTGGAGGTCATTGACCAGGATAAACCGAATTATTGGCATGTAATCGCAGCCAAAAACCGGAGAGACGAAGATCTCCCCCGGTATCCGGTAGTTGGTGATAATATCACGGGCATACCGGCAGTCATTCTCATCCTTTACGACAAACTTGACCGTATCGTTCGGGCGAAGTGCACCAAGATATCTGATGTCGCTCTGTTCTCCTGATGATGGACATTTAACGTCCATGCATATTGATGCATACGGTTGCAGCCGGGTGAAATCGATTGTGCCGTTTGTTTCGATATCGATCATAATTCCCCTGCGATAAAGTGAAACGAGCAAAGGTTCGAGATCATCAACCTGAAGGAGCGGTTCTCCTCCCGTAATGCAGACATTTGAAGGGTTCAGGAGCATTACTTGTTTAAGAACAGTATCAAGGTCCATTTCAATACCGCCTGTTTGTGAATAGGCAGTATCACACCAGTGGCAATGAAGATTGCAGCCCGCGAACCTGATAAACAGGCAGGACCTGCCCTGATTTTTACCCTCTCCCTGGAGGCTCTGGAATATTTCTGCGATCTTCATTCCGTAAGCTCGGCACAAGCAGTTGGGGATTCCCAGACACGGATCTTCGATACTATTGCTGTAATTCCCTGATCCCGGCAGACTGCATAGAGATCATCGCGGATAATTGCTGCCATCAGTTCACTGGTGGGGTCCCCAGGAGTAGTGATTACCTGGTGAAACTCCTGGATGCGGGGGACCATGGGGTCATCAATGTTAAGGATAATCTGATGATCGTACTTGTCAATGACCTGTTTGATCAAACTATAATCGATCAGGATTTGCGTCGCCGGATCCGGTTCCCCCTCCATCCAGACCTCAACCTTCCATCGGTGACCATGAAGGTTGGCGCATTTTCCTTTATAATGAAGTAAACGGTGGCTGGTATCAATATGTACCTCTTTATAGATCCCGACTTTCATCGTATCTTATTGGCTTGTGCATGATATAATATTATTATGAGTAAGGGAAAACAGTATAAGACAGGCAAGTGGGATGCCACAATTTATAAATCGGACGCCCGCGTTAGTATATATCTCAATGCGGGTTATCGATAACCACAAAAATAACTAAAATGAGGCTATTTAATGGGACAGGGTAAATTTGCAGCCAGGAAATTGGTTCGGGACTCAAATAAGTTCCGGTGGGCAGACAAGAATTATGCTCGTCGTGAACTAAATCTCGATGTGAAATCTGACCCTCTTGAGGGTGCTCCACAGGCGAGAGGTATTGTGCTGGAAAAGATCGGTGTTGAGGCAAAACAGCCGAACTCGGCAATCCGGAAGTGCGTGCGGGTGCAGCTGATCAAAAATGGGCGCCAAGTCAGCGCGTTTGCTGTAGGAGATGGCGCAATCAACTTCATCGATGAGCATGACGAAGTCGAGATCGAGGGTATCGGAGGGCGTCTCGGACGTTCGATGGGAGATATTCCCGGGGTCCGGTATGTCGTCACCAAAGTAAACAACGTCTGCCTTCATGAAATGGTTATTGGCCGGAAGGAGAAGCCGCGCAGGTGATTTGCATGACTGAAACAGAGGGAAAGAAATTACTGTTTAATAAGTGGGATGCAAGCGAAGTCACGGTAAAGGACCCGGGCCTCGTCCGCTATGTGAACCTGACCGCATTAATCATCCCACATTCCTGTGGTAAATTTTCAAAACAAGAGTTCAACAAGGCTAACATGCCGATTGTTGAACGCCTGATCAACCGCCTTATGCAGACCGAGAATAATACCGGAAAAAAACAGATGACCATCCGGATCGTGCGGGAAGCATTTGAGATGATCAACAAGAAGACCAAGCGCAACCCTATTGAAGTACTTGTAGAGGCAATCGCAAACTCTGGTCCCAGGGAAGAAACGGTCCGTCTGAAATATGGTGGTATCAATGTCCCGAAATCTGTCGACACTGCCCCGCTTCGCAGAGTCGATTCCGCAATCGGTTTTATTGCAGAAGCGACCCTGAAAGGTTCGCGTTCGAGCAAGAAAAAGGCGAGTGCAATCCTCGCCGATGAGCTGATCGCCGCTTCAAAGGGCGATATCAAATGTTATTCAGTAGGCAAAAAAGAAGAACGCGAGCGCATTGCAAAATCCGCCCGATAAAATCTTTTTTTTGAGGTTATTTTCATGGTCCGAGGCAAAAAATCAGTTGAGCGCGTAACTGAGCTCATGAAGGATCCGAAACACATTCGGAATATTGGTATTGTGGCGCACATCGACCACGGTAAGACGACTTTGTCGGATAACCTGCTCGCAGGCGCTGGTATCATTTCTGAAGAGCTCGCGGGAAAGCAGCTCTTCATGGACTCTGATGCAGAAGAGCAGGCACGGGGTATAACGATCGATGCCTCCAACGTCTCTATGGTGCACGAATACGAAGGTCAGGATTACCTGATCAACATGATTGATACACCAGGACATGTCGATTTTGGTGGCGATGTTACACGCGCAATGCGAGCGGTTGACGGTGCGGTGGTTCTTGTCGATGCGGTAGAGGGCACGATGCCCCAGACCGAGACTGTGCTTCGCCAGGCGTTAAAGGAGCAGGTCCGTCCCGTCCTCTTCATCAATAAGGTTGATCGTCTTATCAATGAGCTGAAAGTCGATGAAATGGAGATGCAGATCAGGCTCGGCAAGGTGATCGATAAAGTGAACAAGCTGATCAAAGGGATGAACGAAGAGGCGTATAATAATGGCTGGAAGCTTGATGCAGCAAAGGGGACCGTTGCCTTTGGCTCCGCACTCTACAACTGGGCAGTCTCCGCGCCGTTCATGAAGAAAAGCGGTATTTCTTTTAAAGATGTGTACGAAAAATGCCGTGCCGGCGATATGAAGTACCTTGCAAAGAACAGTCCCCTCTCTGATGTGCTGCTTGACATTGTCGTCCGCCAGCTGCCCGATCCGCTTGAATCCCAGCCAAGACGAGTCAATGTCATCTGGCACGGAGATAAGACAACTCCGGAAGGCAAGGCAATGCTTGCCTGTGACGCGAAAGGCCCTGTTGCTATGATGGTGACGGATATCTCCTTTGATCCCCATGCTGGTGAAGTCGCAACCGGACGGCTTTTTTCCGGCAGCCTGAAACGGGGTGACAGCCTGTATGTGATGGGTACCGCAAAGAAAGAAAACCGCCTCCAGCAGGTCGGTATCTTCATGGGCCCAAAACGGGTCGAGGTCGAGGAAATCGTTGCCGGGAACATTGCGGCAGTAACCGGTCTCAAGGACGCGATGGTAGGCTCAACGGTCAGCAGCCTCATGGAAATGACGCCCTTTGAGTCCCTCAAGCACTACAGTGAACCCGTGATGACCGTAGCTGTTGAAGCCAAGAACATGAAGGACCTGCCCAAGCTTGTTGAAGTGCTGCGGCAGGTGGCAAAGGAAGACCCCACCCTCGGTGTCGCCATCAACGAGGAGACTGGGGAGCACCTGATCTCAGGAATGGGGGAACTCCACCTCGAGATCGTCACCGGCCGTATTAAACGTGACAAGGGTGTCGAGATCGTTACTTCAGAACCGATCGTGGTATACCGGGAGACTGTTACTGGTACAATCAAATCAGTTGAAGGAAAATCTCCCAACCGTCACAACCGGTTCTACTTTGACCTTGAAGTGCTGCCCGACGAGATTGTGACTCTTATCAAGAGTGGCGAAGTATCGATGAACCAACCGAACCTCGAACGCCGTGATACCCTTATGAAGGCGGGAATGGATAAGGATGAGGCAAAAAACATCAAGGATATCAAGGGTACTAACATGCTCATCGACATGACTAAAGGTATTCAGTACCTCAATGAGACCATGGAACTGATTATCGAAGGTATCCATGAGGCACTCGCCGGCGGTCCCCTTGCGGATGAGCCGGTCCAGAACCTCAAGATGCGGCTTGTTGATGTGAAACTCCACGAGGATGCTATCCACCGTGGTCCCGCTCAGGTTATCCCTGCTGTTCGCGGTGCAATCAAGGGTGGTATGCTGGTTGCCGGCGATTCCTTGTTGGAGCCTGTCCAGAAGATCCAGATCACCGTTCCGATGGATCAGATGGGTGCGGCGACCTCCCAGATCCAGGGACGCCGTGGACAGGTTTTTGATATGACGAGTGAAGGCGACACGATTACTGTCGTTGGCAAGGCACCGGTGGCCGAGCTTTTCGGATTTGCCGGTGACATAAGGTCTGCCACCGAAGGCCGCGCAATGTGGAATACTGAGTTTTCCGGATTCGAACTCGTCCCTAACAGCATGGTAAAAGAAGTTGTGATTGCGATCCGTAAGCGCAAAGGGCTTAAAGAAGTCCTCCCGACCCCGTCCGATTACCTGGCGGGATAAATTCCCCACCCGTCCCTTTTTTCCTTTCTTGTTTTTTGTCAGATGCGCAAATGTCGTCACCTTTAGGGCACAGCTCCTGTCCCCATCTACCGGCTGCTTTGCTGATAGGGTAATGTTGTATTACTTGTTTCGCGATTTATCATATTTTAAAATAGACACCTGTAGAAGGGTAGTTACCTTAGTGTGGGTTCCGGGGCATTTTTTAAGATCTGTCTTTTTTCACCGGCGGACCACATCTTACCGAAATAGTAAAAACATATCCTGTCGTAATTCATGGTAATGCCTGATGACAAAAAATGCAAGATTGTAATTTTCGGGGCGTTTGGTGCAGGAAAAACCACGTTGATAAAGACCCTTGACCCGGGATCCAGTCATGTGGAAGCTAACTGTGCCGGTGGAACTACAACCGTGGCACTCGATTATGGCAGGGTACAGGTAAGCGGTATCCATATCCATATTTTTGGCACTCCCGGACAGGAACGGTTTGAGTTTGCCCGCGAAATCATCGGGAGAGGAATGGATGGGGCAATCCTGATCGTCGATGCTACCAGCCCTGTGGATGATTTCATACACCATATTTACGATTCGCTGTCTTCTGCACAGATCCCTTTTGTTATATTTTTAAATAGGTGTGACAGTGTCGGTGCACGACCGGAATTAATCCAAAAAGAATTCAATGCAGCGGTTATAGCGAATGTATCAGCATTGGACAGAAAGCAATCACTCGAGGCTCTCTGTACATTTGCACAAGGATTGCCGCCGCACCGGAATGAACATATACATTCGTAATTTTTTCCCCTCCAAGATCTTTGAAGATTTACTGAGGGATAAAAAAGTCTGAACAAGCGCGATGGGTAAATGTTCCTGCTTTAATGTCAATTTTTATCCGGGGATAATTAAGCATTCAACACGTCACGTGGATGATAGCAACGAATGAACGGTGTTCTTTTTTCAGTATATCCAGGATTTCCGGGGTTGGCCGGATGATGGTCTTAAACCGGCTGAGCACGTTTTCTGCATTCGGTGTGAGGGGAAGATCACCATACTGTCCAGTCCCGATGAAGACTTTTTCAGGTTGTTCTTTCATTAAAAAATCCAGTTCATATTCGGAGAGCGGGGTGTGCCCGTACGTACTTTTGAGATCCTTTGATTTTTTCTTTGAACGTTTGGTGACTGACCCATTCCCGTGAATAATCACATCATAGTCATACCGGATCTTGTCGATCTCGATCCATCCGAATTCTGATTTCATCTTTGATGGTCATTTTGCATGGCTTGGAATAAAAAGGAAGCGGGCTGGGCGAAAAAACAAGATAGGAAAAAAAATTTTTAGGCCATCACGGCACGGATTATCGTGACGTTTGATACCGGGCGGTCATTTGCACCAGTTTTCACTTTGGCAATCTTATCCACGACGTCCATACCTTCAACAACCTTGCCAAAGACCGGGTGTTTGCTGTCCAGGAAGTTGTTGTTGACAAGGTTAATGAAGAACTGGCTGCCTCCCGTATTCGGCCCGGCGTTTGCCATGGAGATCGTACCACGGTCATTCCGGTTGCTTTTCGTGAACTCATCTTTGATCGCGTAACCAGGCCCGCCCATGCCGGTGCCGGTCGGGTCGCCTCCCTGGATCATAAAACCATTGATGACCCGGTGGAAGATCACCCCGTTATAATAACCTTTCTTCACGAGTGATTCAAAGTTACCAGCGGTGATTGGTATATCAGGAGCGAGGGCAATCATTATATTACCCATGTTCGTTTCAAACTTTACCAGATGTTGTATTTCTGCAGATGGGGTCATAGTGACTGTCCCGGCCGATGGTGTGGCCTGATTTGTCGCCGGGGCGGACTGTAAATGCATCCTGCAAAAAGAAAAATTCCAGCAATTAGGAGACCCGGCAGGATGTAGGTACGCAATGGTGACATCGCTATTCAGGTTTGCAGCTAAAGTACATAAAAGATTGCGGGAAGGCTGGATTCCCATGGTTATACCTGGTGCATTTAATCGTTTTCCTCTTCGTACCTGAAGCTCTCGAAGAGCCTTTGTGCGCCCGCCACAACCCGCGAACAGTCACTCATCGCCAAGTAACCCGCTGCTTTCATGGCCGGTCATTCACCACCTTCAAGCGTGAATTTCCAGGAACAGTACGGGATACCCGGCTGAGTTTCCGGCGGGCATGACAGACACGTGGACACAATCCTAGAATCAATGGTGCGGGCAAATACTGGAAATTCGACCATTCCTACAGATATGCAGGGGAACTGCGCCATTCCCTTTCTCTGTCTGGCAGTCTGCACCCGACAGGTTTTTGTGGTGACAATCAGCGTCTTTTCATCCGGGCGCAAGATCTCCAGCTTGTTGAGGAGAGAAACGAGCCGGTTGGAAAAAGCGATCTCCAGTGCATCCAATCCGCCGTTCTCCGGCAGGTCGAGCCGCTCCTTAATCCGACGGGCCTCGATAGCAGCATACTGCTCCCAGACCTCCCTGTCCATATCGAGGGCCGCTTCCATCCCATATTTCCGCTCGACTGCCTGGAACCAGAGACCGTCCATGGCAAACCAGTTCTTCGCTGCATCAGTGAGTGCCCCATTGGACTCCTCCCTACGCTCCGGTTTCATGTTTACTCTTGAGATTGTGATGGGAATATGCCTTAAAAAGTAACCGTTGATGTTATCAGTCTGCTTCCAGTTGTCGCTGAATTTTTTCTGCAACTGACTCAGCAAGTGGATCGAGCGGCACAAGACGTATCGCTGCTGCAGATGTAACCCCGATCCCCAGCTCACCAGCCCGGGCAATCTGCTCCTGTCCAATGATCCTGCCTTTCATCACATCATCCGTGGTTCCGTATGTTCGGAGCAGGGCAACTCCCACCGCATCGATTGCGATTCGATCAGCCCCGGCAATCATGACACCCGGGTGAATGAGCTTACCCTTGTCCGGGCCCCCAGTGGAAAATCCATCCATGGCATCCATCACGACCAGGTCGGTGCGGTAAAATCTATTGATCTCTGCTATCATCACCCGCTGGTAAGGTGAACCGTGCAGTTCTCTCATGAAATCATAGTTGACTCCGGGGACTCGTTTAGCAACAAGACCGACGGAATTTTTCAGAGACATCGTGAAATGCCCGCCAAACCGGTGAGTCTTGAGACAGCAGGTCTGCACCACCCGGTCAGCACGGGCAAAAACACCCGCGATAAAAAAACCTCGGGACCAGTGCAGTCCGGGAGACTGGATCTCTTTCCAGCCGGTGCGGTCGAGTTCATCAAGGACGACTGCAGAAAATCCCCGTTTGTTTGCAAGCGCAATCACCCCACACTCTTCAAGGACGCTACGGGTGTTTCCCATACCGCTGCGTTCGGCGAGGGTGAGATTTCTGGGCTTTTCTGCAAGGATTACCCCACAAAGGGCATCCAGCGTTTCGATATGGGTGGATGCGGGAGGAGGATCTGCACTGTTATAATTTGCCTTGATGGCAATCTCAGACCCGGAAAAACCTGAGAGATCAATATTTTTACAAACACGCTGTACGGCAGCAGCCCGGTCAGTTGAACCGGCAATGAATATTTTTGCACTTACTGCCATGGTATCACTGTTTGTATTGATAACCCCCGTATAATATCAAAGCTTGCACAACACTTTGTAATGTTTTTTAAAATTCTCAAATTATACGTTTTTACCAGGACCGATCGATTATGATACCATTTCTGCCGGCCTTCGTGTTTCGATCCTTCCGGCCGCGATCCTGCCCTCCTCGTTATCGATCCCGATGCCGATACCTTTCCGGTTGCCCTGCGATGCCTTGACAAGGGTCGAACCACTGTCAAGGAACGGATTCTTACGTCCCAGGCCTTTGGGAAATAAACGCCCTGCAACCATCACCCCTTCCTGGAATCCCCCAAAAAACGGGGTGCCTAAAAGACCGCTATTTTGACAGGTTTTTTCCTGATTAGAACGTTTGATTTTTAAAAAACAACCAATTTAAACAATATATTCTACGGGCGTTGACGCACTTCGCATGGAACCCGGAAATGAGATCGCCCAATGAGCAAATGGAGCCCGAATCTGGCCTGGAAAAGATCATTTTTTAATCTGCCCAATAACCGCCTGGATTCACTATCGTCTGACGTTCTCTAAATTTGCTCTCGGTTACGATAATCCGGGAGTTTTCGATTCCCTGGAAAAAGGGATCATTCAGTTCCTTTTCCAGCTATATGTCGGACCAGGATTACCGTTTCCGAAAGCAGGCTTCGAGATAACGATAAGATTATAGTTGCATAACTAAGTCCCCGACCAATAATCGTCCTTCCAAATAAAGGGCCCAAAAGGCCCAAATCAAAAAGACACACGCTTCTCCATGAACCGAAGCGATAATTTAAGCTGCTTTCGACCCAAGACTAACTCTGTTGTCCCTCTGCTTCGATCCGCCCCATTGCAATCTCGCAGTATTGACGATCTATCTCGATTCCAATGCACTGTCGGTTACACCGTGACGCAGCGATGAGGGTTGAACCGCTGCCTGAGAACGGATCGAGGATAGTATCCCCGACAAATGAGAATAGTTTCATGCATCGCAGCGGCAGTTCGATCGGGAATGGGGCCGGGTGACCGATCCTCTTCTTTTTCTCACCGTTGAATGTCCACAGACCGTTTGTCCATTCCATGAACTCTTTCTTTGAAATATCGGATACGCGTGACCCGCTTGTCTTCTTCCATGATTTTTTATATAGCACGACGACAAGTTCTACCGGTGCGATCACATACGGCGCTGATGCACTTGCCCATGAACCCCATGCCGTCCTTCGCGAGATATTCCCCTCGTTCCAGATGATTGTTGAATGGTATGAAAAGCCAGTCTTTTTTGCAATCGTTGTGAGATCTGCACCCACGCTCTGTTGCCCTCCCTTGTTCTTGTCAAGAGGGATGTTGAGGCAGAACCTTCCGTCGTTTGTGAGCCAACGATAGCAGCGTTTCATCCATTTTGAGGAAAATGCCAGATAGTCTTCGTAGGTAAGGTGGTCATTATGGGAACTGTATTTGACATCCACATTGTAAGGAGGTGATGTAACAATGAGGTCGATGCTTTCTGGAGCAATCTTTGTAGTTGAAAAAATATTTTCGTTGATAATAAAGATCTGCCCATTATTGAAAAAGAATCCTTTTTTCAATGCACCACCTTTTTACCTATCTTCATTAGCCTGCAGTAAAGAATTACGTTTGGGTACGGTACACATCGGCAGCTCTATTATCCTTTCCTAAGTCATGATTGCAATTCCTCGGTATTCCGCAAATTTGGGTAAATCATGAGATATTTTCCTGATTCAGTCACGTTTGGACATAAATAGGCACAAAAAATTCACATGTGTTCGTATGAAGGCTTGTGATTAGGCGATAATACAAGAACCCCGTTAAACAGAGATAACCCCTTTCATCGAACAAAATCTCAAGAATCCCGGCGGTTTAACCATCAGGTTAAATCAATAAACCTCTCGGTTCAAAAAATAACTTTTCACATCCTGATAATATTACTTACTACGATATGCACCAGTGAAACAGTGATCGAACCACTAGTAAATCATCGTTATGCTGGGAGTTGAGTTGTGAACAGGCTTGAAATTTTTTGTGCGGTCTTTTGTCTTCTTTGTGTTATCTCAATGATTGCCCCAATTGTCAGTGCATTGCCTGAAAACACAGCTCTGTCGGGAAGCCAGAATACGATTATCCAGGACAACGCGGAGCTCTTATCCTCGCTCAAGACCCATGTAGCCTATATCGGCAGATTGCAGCAGGCCCGTATGGATGGAGTGATCCAGTACATTGACCAGATAAGTGGAGGTACGGGCAGTGCACACCTGCAGCAGATACAGGAGGATTACCTGATAGCAGCCTTTTCTATCCCCGTAATGCGCACTGTTGATGAAATCAATGCAGCCCGGGATGAGATGCGGCAGCAGAGCATATTGTTTGCGGATGAGACCAACGTCCAGATGTCAATGTTTAACGGTACGACAGATGAGATGAGAGCAAACGCAAATTCAAATATGCAAACGATTGAGGGAACCTTTAACAGCGTCATGTATTCTTCCTGGCTAGCCAGCGAAACAACGCGACTCACGGTCTTTAACCAGAGTTCTGAACGGCGAACCGTAATTCTCGATA
>Ga0326726_10003909_pt1 | contig 13658 bp, 9 predicted proteins | sample MHFenrmetagenome_2_FD_207603 | JGI IMG/M metagenome (GOLD analysis project Ga0326726, IMG submission 207603) | Lab enriched peat soil microbial communities from Michigan Hollow, Ithaca, NY, United States - MHF15MN | ecosystem: Environmental > Terrestrial > Soil > Wetlands > Peat | place: USA... | reverse complement strand
TCATCGACCGGCTGGCCCTCGATTTCAGTCCCGAAGTCACCCTGGAGCCCGTGGAGGTCGCCGCCGAAGCCGTGGACGGACCGGACGGGTCAGAGGTCCTGGCCGCCATCTCCGCCGCGGACAGCCGCACCCTGCGCCTGGCGCCCGGGGACCCGCCCGCCGAGGTCACCTATGCGCTCCCGCCGCCAAAAGAAGGGATGGTCCGCACGCTCTTCCTCCGGACCGTCAACTGCTACGAAACGCCTGGCGGCAAGGAGAAGAAGGAGGGGTCGAAATGAGAAAGACCATGAAGATCCCGGAACGGCTCGTTTGGATCGGTTTGGCGGCCATTTTTCTCCTATTCGCCGCCCGGCCAGCGCTCGGGCAGTCCTTCCGGACCCGAGGCCTGGCCGGCTTCTCGTTGGGCGGGCTCTTCCCGACCGGGGCCTTCAATGATCACGTCAGCCAGGAGGGCTACGGCTTGGCGGGGTATTATGCAAGGCGGATCGGGGCCGGGCCCCTTCTCGTCGGTGTCGAGTTCTCGTATTCCGAATACGGCCACAGCCGTCGTGTGGAGTACCTCGAGGGGATCCCCGAGGTCGGCGTGAAAGTCGATACGACCAACAGCATCAGCCAAGGCCTGTTGCTCCTGAGACTTCAGCCGCTGAGGGGCAGGGTGACGAGCTTCGTTGAAGCTCTTGCCGGCGTCGGCTACCTCTGGACAGAATCGGCGATCGGCGGCGGTGACGATGACGACGGGACGTTAGCCTCGGAAACGAACTTCGACGATTGGACCTGGACGGCCGGGGTCGGAGCCGGAATAAGCTTCCGCCTGTGGAAGTGGTCAGGGACCGATGCCGATATCGCGGGCAGGGGGGCCTTCCTCGAGCTCAAAGCCCGCTATATGGCCGGCGGCCAAGCCGAATATTTGAAAAAGGGCTCCATTATCGTCGTAGGGAACGAATATTCCTTTACGCCCGAACGCTCCGCGACGAGCACCTTCACGGTCCAAGCCGGCCTGACTTGGTTCTTCTAGCGAAAAGAGACCGTTCACCCGCCCCGGCTGGCATAATCCCCTGAATCGTTTATGATAGAGGGGATGAAAAACCCGCGCAAAACCTCCCTTTTCGCCCTTCTGGCCATACTGACCCTGTCGCCTCTCGCGGCCCGGCCTGCCTCTCTCCCGGCCGCACCGGCCATCGCCCAGGCCCCGGCGGTCCAAGCCCCCCAGGCCGACAGGTACGCCCTCGACCAGACGATCCCGGTCGATCCCCGGATCACGGTCGGCCGGCTCCCGAACGGGCTCCGCTACTGGATCCGCGAGAACCACGAGCCCAAGAACCGGGCCGAGCTCCGCCTGATCGTCAAGGCCGGCTCCGTCCTCGAGGACGAGGACCAGCGCGGCCTGGCCCACGTCGTCGAGCACCTGTGCTTCAACGGCACGACCCACTTCCCGCAGCAGAAGCTGGTCGACTTCATGGAATCGATCGGCATGCGCTTCGGCTCCGACCTCAACGCCTTCACCAGCTTCGACGACACCATCTTCCTGCTCCAGATCCCGACCGACTCCGCCCCGATCATGGACAACGCCTTCCTCATCCTCGAGGATTGGGCCCACAACGTGACCTTCGAGCCCAAGGCCATCGACAAGGAGCGGGGCATCATCGTCGAGGAGTGGCGCCTCGGCCAGGGCGCCGATACGCGCATCCGGGACAAGCAGATCCCCATCCTCCTCCGGGGCTCCCGCTACGCCGAGCGCCTGCCCGACGGCAAGAAAGAGATCATCGAGTCCTTCGCCTACGACACCCTGAGGCGCTTCTACCGGACCTGGTACCGGCCCGACCTCATGGCCGTCATCGCCGTGGGCGACTTCGACAAGGCGGCCGTCGAGGACCAGATCAAGAGGCATTTCGGGCCCCTCGTGACCCCGGCCAATGCCGTGCCGCTCCCGTCCTATCCCGTGCCCGACCACGACGGCACGCTGTTCGCCATCGCCGCCGACAAGGAGGCCTCGCAGAGCCTTGTGTCCGTCTATCACAAGCTCCCGGCCGCCGATCAGAGCACGGTCGGGGCCTATCGCTGCATGCTGGTCGAACGGCTGTTCAACGACATGCTCAACGACCGGCTGACCGAGATCGCCCAGAAGCCCGACCCGCCGTTCCTCGGCGCCGTGTCCAACCGCGGCCGCTTCGTCGGCTCCAAGGACGTCTATGTCCTGTCGGCCCTGGTCGGCGACGGCGGCATCCCCCGCGGCCTCCGGGCCCTCTACACGGAAGGGGAGCGGGTGGCCCGCTTCGGCTTCACGGCGACCGAGCTCGAGCGCCGCAAGGCCAGCGCCGTGCGCTACTTCGAGCGGGCCTTGGTCGAGAAGGAGACCGAGGATTCCAACGCCTTCGCCGAAGAGTTCTCCCGGGCCTATCTCCAAGGCGAGCCGACGCCCGGCATCCAGTACGAATACGACCTGCACAAGCATTTCATGCCCGGCATCACGCTTGACGAGATCAACGCCCTGGCCCGCGAGTGGATGACCGACCGGAACCGCGTGGTCATGGCCAGCCTGCCGGAGAAGCCGGGCATCCCGGTGCCGACCGAGGCGGAGCTCCGGGCCGTCCTCGAGGCGGTCAAGAGCGAGCCGCTCACGGCCTACGAAGACAAGCTGACCGAAGCCCCCCTCGTCCCCCAGGAGCCGCAGCCCGGCTCGGTCGTGTCCCGGCGCGAGATCCCGGCGATCGGGGCGACCGAATGGACGCTCTCGAACGGCGCCAAGGTCCTCCTGAAGCCGACGACGTTCAAAGAGGACGAGATTTTGATCCGGGCCACCAGCCCCGGCGGCATCTCGCTCGCCGACGACCGGAACCTCATTCCGGCCAACACCGCCGACCAGGTCATTCCGGCCGGCGGCCTCGGCGCCTTCAGCTCCGTCGATCTCGAAAAGAAAATGGCCGGCAAGGAAGTCACCATCCGGCCGATGATCGAGGAGCTCGAGGAAGGCCTGTCCGGGAGCGCTTCGGCCAAGGACGCCGAATCGCTCTTCGAGCTCGCCTATCTGACGTTCACCGCCCCCCGGCCCGACCCGGTCGTCTTCGACGTTCTCAAATCCCAGATCAAGACCTACCTCGAGAACCGGACCAAGAGCCCGGAGACCGTCTTCTCGGACACGCTGCGGACGACGCTCCAGCGCGACCAGCCCCGCTTCCGGCCCATGACCGTCGACGAGATCCCGCAGATGGACCTCCAGAAATCGCTGGCCTTCTATCGCGACCGCTTCGCCGACGCCAGCGATTTCACGTTCATCCTGGTCGGCAACCTGGACCCGGCCAAGATCGAGCCGCTCGTCGACCGCTACCTGGCCTCCCTGCCCTCGACCCACCGTCAGGAGACCTGGAGGAACTGGCGTGTGCCGCCGCCGGAAGGCGTGGTCAAGAAGGTCGTCGAGAATGGCGTCGAGCCCAAGAGCCTGACGGCCATCGTCTTTTCCGGGCCCTTCCGGGACGATCCGGCGGACCGCATCAGCATCCGGGCGGCCGCCTCGATCCTGGAGACCCGGCTGCGCAAGCTCCTGCGCGAGAAGCTCAGCGGCACCTACGACGTCAGCGTCCGGCCGTCCTATGGACGGATCCCGACCGAAGAGTTCCGGATGTCGATCGATCTCGGCACCGACCCGGCCCGCATGGACGAGATGAGCAAGGCCATCTTCGGCGAGATCAAGAAGCTGCAGAAGAAGGGCCCGACCGTGAAGGAGGTCGACGAGGACCGGCTGGCCGAGTCCCGCGATTACGAGACGGCCAGCCGCGAGAACGAGTGGTGGCTGAACCGGCTGACCGAAAGCTACCGGATCGGCACCGACCCGGCCGCGATCGTCCGCTTCCCCGAATCGCTCAAGCTCCTGACCCCCAAGTCGGTCAAGGCGGCGGCCAAGGCGTTCTTCAACACCAAGCGCTACGTCCAGGTCACGCTCTATCCGGAGAAGCGCTAACCTGGACTATTCATAAAAACGCCTATTTTCTCCTTAAACTCAAAACATCCAAGACCGGCGTTTTTACCCTCTGGGCAAGCCGATTCGGCGGCATCTGCTTCGTTGCAAACGGCTCGCAGTACTCCGAGTACAGCTTCACCCTTTGACGCCTCGCATCTGCAGCCGCCTCGGCTCGTGAATAATCCAGGCTAGGCGGCCCCGCCCCCGCCGGTCTTGACGGTATCGCCGGTCTTGAAGCCCGTGCCCTCGACGATTTCGGCCGACGAAGCGGATTCTCCGACCGAGGTCAGACGGATCTTGCCGATCTTGTCCTCTCCGACGACCAGCGCCTCACCGCCGGCGGTCACCGTCTTGGGCCTATAGACCGTCAGGATATCGCCCGCCTTCAGGCCGTCCTTGGTCCCGGCCTTGATGACCAGGGCCCCGCCTTCGGCGACGATGAGCTGGCCGGACCAGGACACCGGCGTGGGCGCCTCGACCGCGAACTGGCCGGGTATCTTGCTGACGGCGGTCTCGATGGCTCGCCTTGTCGCCTCGCCGAGCGGCGTTTTCTGGAACGTGCCGGCATCGGCGCCGAAGTCCGAGCCGGAGTAGCCGACCTTAAATCCGCCCCTCGAAGCGTCGGCCGCGGAGCGGGTCGAGAAGACGATCTCTCCCGTGACCGCATTGACGACCCTGACGTCCATCCCGATGTGGGCCTTGGCCTCGCCGCCGCGGACGCGGATGACGCCGATACGGACGCCGCCCCCCTCGCCGGCCGCGGAATACTCGAACTCGTCGACCGTCCCGTAGAGGAGAAATTGGGCCCCCAGGATCTTGCCGATCTTGGCCGCCGTGGCCGGGTCCACACGGCCGCTGTCGCCCAGGTTCTGCTCTCCGAGGACGCCCTCGATCTGCTGACGCTCGAGGACCTTGAACTTCCCGCTATCGAGAAGAGCCGTGGTCGTCATCTCGGCCATCCCCGAACCCAAATCCCAGCTGGCGCTATGCCAATAGTTGTACCCGGAGCCGGCGGACACCGTGAACTTCATGACGGCGATGCTCGGCTTGCCTTGCGCGGCCGCGGGGACCGCGAGAGAGAGCGCCGTGGCCGACGCACCCAGGATGATGAGTCCGAGTCCCAGAATTCCTTTCTTCATGACCCCTCCTTGATAGACAGCGGGGGCAAATCTGCTGATTTCACCCCCAGAACCATCATAGCGGAGCCACGCTTCCGTGGCAAACGCCGTCCCTTGTCGCTTGCGCCGGCAGATGGACCTGCGTTAAGCTATGGCCGCGGGCCCGAGAGGCCCCGCGATCGGCGATCAGAGGCCATGAGAAGACCAGGGCCCGGGATCAAGCTCCTCGGCGAAACGGCCGTCCTCGTTTATCTCGGGACCGCCGACATCCTGATCCACCTTCTCGTCAACGCGAGGTACGGCTTCTTCCGCGACGAGCTCTACTACATCGTTTGCGGCCAGCGGCTGGCCTTCGGGTACGTCGACCACCCGCCGTTGACGCCCCTGCTGGCCCGGGCCTCGCGTCTCCTGTTCGGCGGCTCACTCCTGGGCCTGCGCCTCTTTCCGGCCCTGGCCGGGGCGGCGACGGTCGTGCTAGCCGGGCTCATCGCCCGCAAGCTCGGCGGCGGCCGCCGGGCCCAGGTCCTGGCCGCCGTAGCCGTCCTCTGTTCGCCCACCCTCCTGAACTTCGGATACCTCCTGACCACCAACGCCTTGGACGTCCTGTTCTGGACGCTGGCGGCCTATCTCCTAACCCTTATCCTGAAGGACGGCCGGCCGAAGCTCTGGCCGGCCTTGGGGCTCGCCGTCGGGCTCGGCCTCCAGAACAAATACTCGGTCGCGTTCTTTGTCGCCGCCCTCGGGGTCGGCTTTGTCCTGAGCGCGGCCCGGGCGCAGCTCCGCAGCGGCTGGATGTGGGCCGGCGCCGCGGCCGCGGCGATCATCATCCTGCCCAACCTGGTCTGGCAGGTCCGCCACGGCCTGCCGTTCGTCGAGCTCAACCGCAACGCCATCGCCCACAAGAACCTGATTCTCTCGCCACTCCAGTTCCTTGGCTCGCAGGTCCTGCAGATCCTGCCTTTCGCTTTCCTGGTCGCGGCGATCGGGCTGGTCTATTTCCTGCTCGGCCGGGACGCGAAGCCGGTCCGGGCCTTCGGCTGGGCCTATCTTGTCCTGTTCGCGTTCTTCGCTCTCTCGGGCGGCAAGGCTTATTACCTCGCGTCCGTTTATCCGGTCATGTTGGCCGGCGGCGCGGTGGCCCTCGAACGCTGGTCGGCCCGGCCGGGCCGCCGCTGGCTCGTCCCGGCTTTGCTCATCCTGATCGTCGTCGTCGGCGCGGCCGTCTCGCCGTTCGCCGTCCCGGTCCTCTCCGTGGATCGGCTGGTCGCCTACGGCCAACGCCTGGGGATCCAGGCCTCGACCGATGAGCGCCACGAAATGGGCCTATTGCCCCAGCATTTCGCCGACCAGTTCGGCTGGGAAGAATTGACGAAGGAAGTGGCCACTGTCTATCAGGGCCTGAGCGAAGCCGACCGGGCCGTCTGCGGCATCTTCGCCCAAAACTACGGCGAGGCTTCGGCGATCAACGTGCTGGGCCGGACGTACGACCTGCCTTGGGCGGCGAGCGGCCACAACAGCTATTGGCTCTGGGGTGTCGTGCCGGGGCGGGGAGAGGTCATGATCGTCATCGGCGGCAAGGCCGAGGATCACCGCCACGCCTATCGCGAGGTGACCGAGGTGGCCCGCCACTCGAGCCGGTACGGCATGCCTTACGAGAACGACCTCCCGATCTTCCTCTGCCGCGGCTTGAAGGTCAGGCTCCAGGACGTCTGGCCGGGGCTGAAGGACTATATCTAGCGCTGACCTCGAGCTCGCTCCGGCTTCTTCCCGACATTGACAATCTCCCGAGCACAGGTCTAGGATGAGGCCGGCGAGAGGATATCTCGCGCGGCTTCCGGGGGGAGGCGACCATCGTGAGAGTCCGCGGTGCGGTCCGGCTGGGCTGCCTGGGGATCTTCCTGGCCTTCCCTCTATCCTCTCCGGCCCAATGGGCGAACTTCGGCGGGCCCGGCGGCTGCTACGTATCCGCTCTGGCCGCGAACGGCGGTCATCTCTTCGCGGGCACCGCTTTCGGGATATTCGTCTCGACCGACGCCGGCGGCAGCTGGGTCCCGGCCCGGGAGCCCGGCTCGGCCGTCCTCGGGGCCGCCCGGATCAACGGACTTTATGTGAGCGGAGCGGACCTTTTCGCCCTCGCCGGCGGGGCGCTTTATCTCTCGAGAGATAACGGCGCCAGCTGGGCGGCCCTATCCGCCGGACTGCCTGACAATGCGGGCGTCACGTGTCTGCTCGATTCCGGCTCCGTCCTTTATTGCGGCCTTTTGGCAGGCGGGGTTTTCAGGTCCGCCGACCGCGGGGCCCATTGGCAGGCGGCCCTGACGGAACAGCCCGAATACGAAGATATCCGGGCCCTGGCCGCGATCGGACAGTCTCTCTATGCGAGGAGCGGATGGAATGATCTCTACAGGTCCACGGACTGCGGCGTGACCTGGACGGCCATGGATCCGGAGCCGCCCGAAGACTCCGGCGGAGGGATGCTGGCCGCGGTCGGGCAGAGCTTGTTCTTGGCGGGCGGGCACGGGATCTTCGTCTACAAGGACGGCGGCTCGGCTTGGACAAAGGTCGAGACGGGATGGGCCCCGGACGCGGAGCTCAGCTTTTTCGCCGCCAGCGGCGGGGACCTCCTGGCCGTGGTCGACGGCAAGGGCTATCTTTCGGCGGACTCCGGCGCGGCCTGGAGGGAGATCAAGATCGGTCCGGCCACGGCTGATCTCGAGATCTCCTGCTTCGCGGCCGTCGGGACATCCCTCTATGCCGGGGTCTCGGCGTCGGGCCTCTTCCGGTCCGAAGATGCCGGGGCGAGCTGGGCCCCGGTCGAGACCGGCTTTCCCAGCCAGGCGAAGATCTCGGCCTTCGTTCGGATGGGAACAGGTCTCTTCACGGCCGTCAGGGCATGGGGCCAGACCGGGCGCCTCTTTGTGCAGGAGGAGGGGAACGCCGGTTGGGGACCCCTCGAACTGGCGCTTCCGGAAGAGACGACGATCTCTTGTCTCGCAGTCGCCGGATCGAACCTGATCGCCGGTACGAATAACGGCCTTTTTCTCTCGGACGACCGCGGGCGGACCTGGGCGTCGGTCGGCCCGGCGCAGAAGGCCCCGATCGGGGACGAAGAGCCAGAGGAAAGCGGGGAAGATAGCGGAAACCGGCTCGTTGTGTACTGTTTCGAGACCGTCGGGACCCGTGTCCTGGCCGGTACTGACGACGGGCTCCTCTTGACGGAAGACCGCGGCCGGACCTGGTCGAGGATCGTTCCTCCGCCGTCCTATTCGTGGGCGATCGAATGTTTTGCCCGGATCGGCGAATCCCTTTTCGCCGGCGGCTCCGGCGGCCTCTTTGTCTCGAGGGACGGAGGCGAGACCTGGAAGCCGGCCGCCATGGGCACCTACTCGGGCAGGCATGTGGCATCTCTGGCGACGGACGGAAATGTCCTCCTGGCCGGCATCTATCCCAGGGACGAGGACAGCGCCCGGACTGAAAAGGACGTGATAGCGCTCTCCGACCTCTACGCCAAATTCGCCATCCTGGTTTCCCGGGACAAAGGCGGGAGCTGGAAGGCGGCCACCGAGGGATTGCCGGAAGAGTTCAGGGTCGGCCTCCTGGCGGCCGGCGGCTCCGGATTCGTGGCCTCGCTCGAAAACACTTATACGAAAGGCGGACGGTACAGCCTGGGCCTCTTTCTCTCGACCGACGGAGGAATGACCTGGACGCCGGATTGGCCCGGCCGATGGAGCGCGGAACCGATCAATCAATTCCTGTTCGAGAAGGACGGGATCCTGGCCGCGACGGACGGCGCCGGCATCTGGCGGCTGCCGCTCGCGGCGCTGAAGAAGCGGACGCCGTGAGTACGCTCGAACAGGGACCGCCTGCCGCCTTCGCGGCTCTCTGCCTGATCGCGGCCTTCGGGTGCGGCCATCCGCGGGCCGGCCCCCGGGACCCGAAGCCAGACGTCATTCTCTACATCATCGACGGCGCCGCCGCGGAGCGCATGAGCGTCTACGGCTACGAGCGCAGGACGACACCCTTCCTCGAGCGGCTGGCGGCGGAGGGCGCCGTCTTCGAACACGCTTACAGCAATTCCTCGTTCACGAAGACGTCCGTGCCCTCGTTCATGACGTCCCTCCAAAGCAGCGTTCTCGGCGGATACCGGTCGGCGACGGATGTGCTTCCCTCCCGCACGGAAACCATGGCCGAGCGGATGCGCCGGGCCGGCTATTCGACCGAAGTCCTGACATCGAATCCCTACTGCGGCCGGATCAGCGGCCTGGACAGGGGTGTCGATGTCATGCGGGACACGGAGGCCGTGTCGTCGCGCCCGTCCTCAGCCGACCTCAACAGAGCTTTCTGGAGCTCGCGGGAGGCTCGACCCGCCGAGCCGTACTGGGTCCATTTCCAAAGCACGGATGTCCACCGTCCCTGGAAGGCCGGAGACCGCTTGGGCGCGCTCCGGCTGCCCATCGAGGAATATCCGGCCTTCGATGGACCGCCCGAAGCGCCGTCGGACAAAGCCGCCCGGGCCCGCCTCATCAAGGCCGCCGGGGACCTTTACGACGAGTGCATGGCCTTCCAGGACAGATCGATCGGCCGGCTGGTCGAGCGGCTCAAGGCCCGGGGCGAGTGGGGACGGACGCTGTTCATCGTCGCCGCCGACCACTCCCACGTGGCGGCCGGGCTTCCATTTTCCGATCCCGAGGCGCCGCCCTGGGAAGCGCCGATCCTCGCCTCGCAGAAATCCCGCATCCCGATGATCTTCGTCTGGCCCGGCAAGATCCCGGCGGGCCGCCGCCTGGCCGAGCAGGTATCCCTGATCGACCTCCTCCCGACGATCCTCGACCTGGCCGGCCTGCCTCCTCTCAAGGTCGCCCAGGGCCGCTCCCTGGCCCCGCTGCTTCTCGGGAAAAGCGGCTGGAAGGCGCGCCCGGTCATTTTCGACGAGTTCTATTCCGACGGCGCTGCTCTCTTCGGGTCGATCGAGGTCGTCGACGGCCGCTACGGCGCCTCGCTGCGGATCGATCCCCGGCCGGAAGGGAAAAGAAGCCGGCGCGATCTCCGCCGCCCTTCGCCGCTCCTCGTTTTCGATGTCCGATCGGATCCGCACGCTCTCAAGTGCATCAATGACGAACGGCCGGATCTCGTGGCCAAGTATTCGAGGATGCTCGGGCGACTGTGGAAGGATGAGCTGGCTCTGGCGCCCCGGTTCACCCGGGCCGGGCGCATCGCCATGACGCCGGAAGAGGCCGGACGCCTCCGGTCGCTAGGCTACCTGCGGTAAGGGGACGAGCCGAACGCCGGAACCCCCCAAGAACCACGGCCGAAGCCCTCTCGATCTCGGATCAGCGGACCTTGCCGGGCGGGTCCGGTTGGGGGCTGAGCTTCTGGAACTCGAGGTGGTCGAAGACACGGATCGACGGGAATTGGATCGTGGCTGGCAGCCAGGTCACTTCATCGTCGATCTTGATGTATTCTGTGGCCGGGATATCCTTCAGAGCCTTGCCCGGCCCGCCGGCGAGCGCCGTGGGACCGCCCTTCAAGATCGCGTTGCCGCCCGTCGCGACCAGCTTACCCTTGGCGTCGTAGATCCCGCAGTCGCCGAGGATGGCCCCCGCCTGGGCATTCCCGGGCTTCTTATAAGCCGTGATGGAGAAGACGGTGCCGCTGGGCGTCGTCAGCTTGAAGTTGCCCGGCCCGAGCTTCTGGACCTTCGTCCCCTTGGGGATGGTCACGGACTTGCCTTGGGCTGAAGCGGGCGAGACGACGAAAAGGACGAGGACGAGCCCCAGGAACAAAGGTAGGAAACAGGACTTTCTCATGATCCCTCCTTCATACCATGGCCGAGGGTGGCTATGCTTTTGTCGACAATATAGGTTCGGGGGGTGGCATAGTCAAGCCCGCCTATTGTTTATGACGGCCACCAGGGGAAGAAGGTTGCAGTCAGGGTCGATTTTGCCCGGCCGAGCGACTAAAATAAAACCAGAAAAGAAGGAGGTGACCATGGCCTATCGCAGATTTCCTCTGGCCCTGATGGCCGCCGGCCTGCTCCTCATCCCCGCCTGCAAGTCGGGACCGCCCTCGTCCGGATCGCCTTCCGGCAAAGACGAAGCGGCCCTCGTCGAACGCAAGGTCGAATACCTCGAGGGGCTTCTGGCGCGACGCGGCGAGGCCGGGCATGCCCTCGCGGCCCTCACCTCGGCCCTTCCGGGCCGCGTCTGGCTGACCGAGGTCGCCTACGATGACGCGGGGAAGATCCAGGTCAAAGGAATGGCCGCCACCAACAACCTCCTGGCCGACTATGTCACGCGCCTCGGCGAGAACCCTTCGTTCACGAACATGGCGCTCGGCGGCTCGGTCATGAAAACCGTCCGGGGCCGGGAAGCCCAGGAATTCACATTCGAGATCGCGCTCCTCGAAGCCGCGCCCGAGGCCGCCCCGGCCGGCGCCTCTCCGGCGGACCGGCTCAAGGATCTCGAGAAGAACGTGCCGGCCCGCCGCGACATCGCCGGGATGCTCCGCGAACTCCAAAGCCTGGCCCTGGACGCCGGTCTTCAGATGACCAAGTTCGCGCCCGGCGCCGAGGTCTCCGGGGAATTCACCGCCGAGCTGCCTGTCGCGATCGAGGTCGCCGGCGGCCTCCGTTCTCTGTGCCGTTATCTCGACGGCTTGGCCGAGCTCCCGAGTCTTTGGGTCGTCAACAGGCTCTCGGTGAGGGCCGTCGCGCCCGACGACCCCCGCTCGCAGGTCCGGGCCGCGGTCTCGGCCCGGGGGCAATTCGCCCGCTGAGCCCCTATCGGGCGATCCGGATGGCCGCGAGGCTGGAGGGATGAGCGCCGTCCGCCACCGTGAACGGCGATTGGTTCATTTCCGTCAGTGCTCCGGTCACCGAGTCGATCGAAAAGGCCGAGATGCTGTCGCCCCAGTAATTCGCGACAAAGAGGTACTGGCCCGACGGATCGACGGCCACGGACACCGGAGCCGCGCCCGTGGCGAACGGCGAGCCCGAAACCGCCGTCAGCGCGCCGGTGTCCTGGTTGATCTCGTAGGCCGAAATGGTGCTGCCGTCCGTGTTGACGACGTAAACGAACTTGCTTGCAGGGTCGATCGCCACGGCCGCGGCGTTGTTGCCCGCGGTGTAGGGCGAGCCGGCGACGACCGCCAGGGCCCCCGTCGCCGTGTCGACCGCGAAGGATGCGACGTTCATCGTGGTCGTGTTGGCGGCGTAGGCGAACCTGCCGTTCGGGGCGACGGCGACCGACCGGGGATAGCCGCCCGTCCCGAACGGGGAAGTCGGGATGGCCGCGAGCTCCCCCGAGCCGGCGTTGATGGCATAGACGGCGATGTTGCCGGAATACTCGTTGGCCGCGTAAACGAACGCGCCCGCCGGGTCGGCCGCCACGGCGCTCGGATGGAGGCCGGCGGCCGCCGCCAGCGTGCCGAACGGGGACAGGGCCCCGGTGTCCGGATCGATCGAATACGGCCAGATGTTGCCGCCGTCCGCGTTGGCCACGTAGGCGAACTTGCCCGACGGCTCGACCGTCAGGGCGTAGGGCCCCAGCCCGGCCGAGAACGGCGAGCCTGCGACCGCCGTCAGCGCGCCGGTCGCGGCGTCAATGGCGTAGGCCGAGACGCTGTCCGAGAAATAATTGGCCACGTAGACGTAGTGGCCCAAAACATCGACGTCCGAGGTGTTGACCGTGACCGCCGCGACTGACTGCGGCTCGGTCCCGGCGGCGTACGGCGACCCGGTGACCTCGGTCAGCCGGCCGTTGCCCGAGTCCATGGAGAACGAGGCGACCTTCCCGGTGCCGGCCAGGGTCACAAAGACGTAGTAGTCGTAGGCGGTCCCGCCTGCTTCCTGCTCGCAGCCGGCGCAGACGGCGGCCGCCAGGACGAGCACGATGAGCCTGAGCCAGGTCGTCTTCATGAGAGAGCCTCCTCTGGAGCCTGGGGGATCCTTTCGCACCCCCATCATAGCCCAGCGACGGGGAGCCCGCAAGGCAGAAGGCCGGCGGGCCTCCGCTGACGTCGTCCGGCTATGGCGTGATGCGGGCGATGGCGAGCATCGACGGGAAGCGACCGTCGCGGGGACGATCTCATGATAGGAGACGGTGCCGGCGCCGGGTCCAATGCAAGCCTTAGGCGAGCGTCACCTCGTCGATCGTGATCTTCTCCCTGGCCGCGATGCCCAGCCCCAGGCTCTCGGCGATGGACAGGAACGCGCCGGTCCTGGCCCTGCTGTCGATCTGCTGCGTGCCGCGGGCCATGCGCTCCCTGACGATGATGTCGTGGGCCACGGAGTCGATGGCCACCGGATCGGTGCCGAAGAGGAGCAGGTTGGCGTCGTAGATGAACTTGGGGTTGGCCCCCGGGCCGCCGTCGTAGCAGGCCTGGAGCCCGTCGACGACGTTGAGGACGACCTTGTCCCGCAGGACCGGGAAGGCCACCGGCTCGACGACCGACTTCATCCAGAGCTTGTGCAGGCGCGAGGTGTTGCTGATCGAGCCGTAGGACAGGTTTTTGAGGCAGCAGGTCGTGGTCGCCCCGGTGTTCTTGAGGATGGGGACGTTGACGATCTTGGTCACGGTCGAGGTGAC
>Ga0326726_10003908_pt1 | contig 13661 bp, 11 predicted proteins | sample MHFenrmetagenome_2_FD_207603 | JGI IMG/M metagenome (GOLD analysis project Ga0326726, IMG submission 207603) | Lab enriched peat soil microbial communities from Michigan Hollow, Ithaca, NY, United States - MHF15MN | ecosystem: Environmental > Terrestrial > Soil > Wetlands > Peat | place: USA... | reverse complement strand
CCTGAAGATCGTGGCCGGAACGACTCGGGCGACCTCGGGCGGTGTCGTGCGCAACGGCGCCGTCGCCTCGATCCTGGAGCTCGGCATGGGCTTCCATCCGGACTTCACGGGCCGGGAGAACGCCCGCATGAACGCGGCGCTGCTCGGCCTGACCGGGCCCGAGATTCGCCGGCGGCTGCCGGAGATCCGCGACTTCGCCGAGCTCGGCGAATTCTTCGATCGACCGGTCCGCACCTACTCCTCGGGCATGGTGCTGCGTCTGGCCTTTGCCGTCGCGACGCACGCCGACGCCGACGTCCTGATCGTCGACGAAGCCCTCGCGGTCGGCGACGGCTATTTCCAGAAGAAGTCGATCGACCGCATCACCGACTTCCACCGCCGGGGCGGGACGCTGCTCTTCTGCTCGCACGCGCTCTACTACGTGGCGCTCCTGTGCGACACGGCGCTCTGGCTCAAGCAAGGCGCCGTGGCCGCGCAGGGCGCCGCGCTGACGGTCGTTCGCGCGTACGAGGCCTTCCTCCAGGAGAAGGAGAAGGGGCTTTCCCACGAGATGCCCGACGCGAGCGACCGCGCGGACGGCCGCCGGCCGGCGTGGTTCACCGACGTCGTCGTCCACGACGGGTCGGGCTACCCCCGCGCCGAGTTTGCGGCGGGGGAGACGGTCGCCGTGGATCTCGCCTTCGAGACCCGGGATCCGTCCCTGCGGTTCCACCTGCGCGTCGGGGTGGACCGGGAAGACGGCGTGCAGGTCTTCGCGGCGGACACGCGGCGCGAGCCCTGGGCGCCGCTGACGGGCCGCGAGCGCTATCGCCTGAGGCTCGTCTTCCCGGAGCTGCCGGTGGCGCAGGGCGACTTCCGGCTGTACGCCTACCTCGGCGACGAGACGGCCCTGCACGTCCACGATGTCCGGATCCTGAAGCCCGGCTTCTCGGTCGTGTCTCCGGAGTACGTCGTCGGCCTCGTCGCTCCGCGCCACGTCTGGATGTTTCCGGAGGCGGAGGCGGCCCCTCCCGCACGCGTCGCGGACCGGGTCGCCGCCTCGTCTTGAGCCGGGCGCTCGCCTTTCTTTCCGGGGGAGCGCCTCCGGATTACGGTTCCCGGCTCGCGCGGCTTCGCTGGCGCCGGGCCGTCGGGGCGGCGCAAAGCGACGACTGGGACCCCGCCGCCTCGGCGGCTGCCTCGATCTCAGGAGCCGCGGACTGGGTCGTCGTCCTCGACGCGACGGCCCTCCCGGTCGCTCTGGCCGCCCCCGAGCCGCCCCCCGGCCGCGTGCTCGCGGCGCAGACAGCCGTCCCCGAGGATCCACTCTTCATCCATACCCTCCGGGAGCTCGAGGGCGCGCGGCTGCGGCCAGCCGAGGAGGCCGGCTCGACCGAACCGTCCGCGCTTGCCTTCCGGGCGGCAGATTTCCCGGCCGCCGGAAATGAAACCGTTAATATATATATTAAAAGGTTACTCACTTCGTGCCTCGCCCGAGCCACGGATCCGGCATTTCGCGTCGTGCGTCTCGGGGATCCCTCGGACCGCGAGCGCCCCGAGCTCACGCGCCTCCTCCCGGGCGGGCCCCTGCGCGTGCTCGACGCGGGCTGCGGGGCCGGGGCCGGCATTTCCGCCGCGAAGTCTCGCAATCCATCCTGGACGGTCACCGGAGTCGAATGGGACGAGGCCCTCGCCGGGAAGGCGCGGACGCGGTGCGACCGGGTCCTCGAGGGCGATCTCGCCCGGATCCTGCCGGAGCTCTCGGCCGCGGGCGAACGCTTCGATGCCGTCGTGTTCGCGGACGTTCTCGAGCACCTCGCCGACCCCGTGGCGGCGCTCGCGGCCGGCCTTGGAGTCGCGGCGCCCGGCGCGCTTCTCGTCGTCAGCGTTCCCAACGCGGGGCACCTCTCGATCGTCCGCGACCTCGTCGCCGGGCGCTTCGACCCGATTCCGGCCGGCCTGACGGACGCCAGGCACCTGCGCTGGTTCACGCGCGCGACCCTCGCCGAGGCCCTCGTCGAGGCCGGGTGGCGCTCGGTAGCGATCGAGGGCGAGCGCGGGGCGCCGTCTCCCGACGCCGCGCCGTTTCTCGAGATCGCTGCGGCGTGGCCGGACTGCGACCGGGAGAGCCTCACCACCTACCAGTGGATTGCGACGGCCGTCGCATGAGGATCGCCTACCTGCTCGACTCGACCGCCCTCTGCGGAGGCGTCAAGGTCGCGCTCGCGCAGGCGGAAGCTCTCGCCCGGCGCGGCCACCGCGTGGCCGTCGTCTCGCCCGAAGCCCGCCCGGCCTGGTTCTCACTCGCGCGCGCCCGGTTCGAGCACTCCGCGTTTGCCGACGCGCGGGAGCTCGTCGATGCCGACGTGCGGGTCGCGACCTTCTGGAAGACGGTCCAGCCCGCCTTGAGCGGAGCGCGAGGGCCGGTCTTCCACCTGTGCCAGGGCTACGAAGGCCAGTTCACTTTCTACCGGGAAGAATGGCCCGAGATCGAAGCGGCGTATCGGATGCCGACGCGCAAGCTCGCGATTTCGGGCACTCTCGCGAGGCTGCTCGAGGCGCGAGGGCTGGGCCCCGCGGTGGACGTGGGGCAGGTGTTCGAGGCGGCCGAATTCTCCCCGGCGCCGCCGCGCGAGCCGGCGGACCCTCCCGTCGTCCTGGTGGTCGGACCGCTGGAGGCCGACGTCAAGGGCGTGGACGTCGCGCTCGACGGCCTCGGGGCGTGGCGCGGGCGCGGCGGCCGCTTCCGCCTGCGGCGCGTCTCGACGTCGCCGCCCACGGAGGCCGAGCGCCGGCGCGGCCTGACCGACGAATACCACCACGGCCTCGCGCCCGAGCGCATGCCTTTCGTATACCGGGCGGCCGACGTCTTCGTCGGACCCTCGCGGCCGGAGGAGGGGTTCGGGCTTCCGTCGCTCGAGGCGCTTTCGTGCGGCGTCCCGGCCCTCCTCTCCGACACGCCGTCTCACCGCGAGATGGCGGCAGATGCGGCCTGGTACTTCCGCGACGGGGATCCGGCCTCTCTCGCGCAGGCGCTCCCCGCGCTTCTCACGCCGGAGGCGCGCGCCCGGGCGCGCTCGGCGGGGCCGGCGGCGGCGGCGCGCTTCGACACGGCGCACGTGGCGGAAAAGCTCGAAGGGGCCTTCCTCGAGGCCCTGGGCGGCGCGGCGTGATACCTCGCGTCTCGGTCGTCGTCGTCAACCACCGCAGCGCCGGCGAGGCCGCCGGCTGCGTCGCGTCGCTGCGCGAAGCCTTCACGCGCGAGAGGCTCGCGGGCGAAATCGTCCTCGTGGACTGCGATTCGGGACCCGAGGAGGTGCGCGCCCTCATGGCCCTCGGCGCGGACGCCGAGGTCTTCCTGCGGGACAACCGCGGCTACTCCGGCGGAGCGAACGCCGGCCTCGAGCGGGCGCGGGCAGACCGCCTCCTGGTTTCCAACGCGGACGTCGTGTTCCTGCCGGGTGCGCTGACGGCGCTGCTCGGCGAGATCGGGATCCGGAAGGTGGGCGCCGCGGCTCCGCTGTGCCTCTGGGACGCGGGCGGGCGGCTGCGCCTGCCGCCCGACTCGGCGGCGGGCTTCTTCGGCGAGCTCGGCTTGAGACACTTCGCGCCCTTCGCGCGCAGGACGCTTCACCTCTGGGAGCGCGGGGGCAACGCGCGGCACCTGCCCGGGGCCGTGCTCGCCGCGCGCCGGGACGTGTTCGACGCCGCCGGGCGTTTCGACGAGCGGTTCCTGTTCGAATACGAGGAGACCGAGTGGGAGGATCGCGTGCGCGCGACGGGGCTGCGCCTGCGGTTCGTTCCGTCGGCGCGCGTGCGACACCTCTACGCGCGCAGCTCCGCGCGCAATCCCGGGACCGAAGAGCGCCGTTCCTCCTCGCGGCGGCTCTACCGCGAGCGCCGCTACGGCCGGCTGGGGCGGGCGCTGCTCGAGCGGGCCGCGCTGCGGCCGCCGCGCCCGGTCGAGGCCGCGCCGCTCGACGAGCCCTTCGTCGCCGCGCGGCCCGGCGCCTGGCTGGCGGTGTCCACCAACCCGTCGCTGATTCCCTTCGCGGGCGCGCCCCTCGATACGGACTTCCGCCTGCCCGGGGACATCCTGGAGTCGGTTCGGCCCGGCCCCGTGTACCTGCGCGTCTTCCGCGCCGCCGACGGCCGGCCCCTCGAGACGTTCGTCTGGGAGAAGCGGTGAGCGGATTCGAGATCCGTGACGCGACCCCCGCGGACGCGCCCGGCATCCGCCGCCTCTTCGCGCGCATTTTCAAGACGGAACTTTCGCACGACGAGTGGCTCTGGAAGTTCGAGTACGACCCGGACGGCTGGTACGGCGTCGTCGGCGTCCTCGACGGGGAGATCGTCGGCAACTACGCCGGGTGGGGCATGCGGTTTCTCCTCGACGGAGAGCCGCGCCTGCTCTACTCGGTCGGCGACGTCGCGACGGATCCGTCGGTGCGGGCGCTCGGCGGGCGCCGCGGCGTCTACCGGGCGATGACCGAGGCCTTCTACGGCCGGGTCGGCCGGGACGTGCCGTTCTGCTTCGGCTTTCCGAACGCGCGAGCTCTGCGGGTCAGCGAGCGGATCGTGGGATCGCGCACGCTCCTCTCCATCGGCCTGAAGAAGGTGCCGTCCGAAGCCTTCGGGCCGCCGCCTTCCGACATGGAGACGGGCGAGCGCGTGGACGAGGGGTTCGATTCGCTCTGGGAGACCGGGCGGCGCGCCTTCACGCACGCCGCCGTTCGCGATCGCGCGCGGGTGAACTGGCGCTTCTACGCGCGGCCGACGCGCTATTACCGCATGGTCTGGCGCCGGCAGGGCCGGGAGCTCGCCGGCTGGGCGGCGCTGTCCGTCGTCGGCGAAGAGGCGACGGTCGTGGATTTTCTCGGGCGCGAGCCGGACGGAAGCGACCTGCCGATTCTCTTTGCCGCCGCGGCCGACGAGGGCAGGCGCCTCGGCGCGCGACGGCTCGTCTTCTGGGAGCCGCCGGGAGGCCCGGGGCGCGGCCCGATCGAAGCCCTCCCGGGCGAGCGCGCCGGCGCGGGATTCCCCATGATCGTCCGCGTCTTCGACGAGGCCGTCGTGGAGCGCTTCGCCCGGGGCGTTCACCTGGCGCCGTCTCTCTACGACCTGACCTGAGCGGACAAGCCGGACGGGTTAAACTCACCGGCAACTTCATGCAGCGCGAAGACGCCCTGATTCCCTACGCGGCCACGGAGCTGACCGGCGCGCGGATCCTGGTCCTCGCGGCGCACCCGGACGACGAATCCTTCGGCGCGGGCGGCACCCTGGCGTCCAACGTCGGGAGGGCCGAGGCGATCCGCGTCTGGATCGCCACCGACGGCACGGGCCAGGAGGGGGTGCCGCCGGAGGGCGCTCCGGAGTACGCCGCGCGGCGCCGCGAGGAGGCCGTGCGCGCCGCCGCGATCCTGGGCCTCGAGCCGCCGCGCTTCGGCGGACTGCCGGACCGCGGCCTCGCGGCCGGCGGAGAGTCCCTGGCGCGGGCCGTCGCGGCCGTCCTCGAGGACTTCCGCCCCGACCTCGTGTTCTGCCCGTCTCCCTGCGAGATCCACCCCGACCACCGGGCCCTCGCTCGCGTGCTGTACGAGCTCGTGGCGGCCTCGCGCCCGGCCGATCCCGGCCACGATCGGTTTCGGTTTCTGCGCATGGCCTTCTACGAGCTCTCGCACCCGCTCCTGCCGAACACGCTCGTCGACATCGGCGCCTCATCCGGCAAGAAGGACCAGGCGCTCGCGGCCTTCGCTTCGCAGCAGGCGGTGCGCGACTACGCGGGCGCGATCCAGGGGTTGAACGCCTACCGGCGCCTGACGCTCTCCGGGCGCGGACCGGTCGAGGCGTTCCGTGTCGTGAGTTACGAGGAGGCCTCGACCACCTCCCTCGAAGCGTTCCGGCGGGCGATCGGTCCCTCCGCCATCACGGACGGAGCGCACGGTCCGGCGCCCGTCTCGGTGGTCATCCGCACACGAAACCGCCCGGCGCTGCTCAAGGAGGCGCTCGAGAGCCTGCGGAGCCAGACCGCGCGGCCGCGCCAGGTCGTCGTCGTCAACGACGGCGGCGCCTCTCCGCGGGAAGTCACCGACGGCCTGCGCGACGCTTTCGACGTGGTGCTCGAGGATCCGCGGCTCAAGCGAGGCCGGTCCGCGGCGGCCAATCGCGGAGTCGCGCTCTCGACCGAGGCGCTCGTCGCGTTCCTCGACGACGACGACCGCTGCTTCCCCGATCACGTCGAGCGGCTCTACGCGGCGCACGCCCGGGGGCCGGAGCCCGGCGTCTACGCCGACGCCGTCACGGTCGTGTACGGCCAGGCGCCGGAGGGCGGCGGATGGGAGCCGCGCGTGCGCACGCTCCAGTACTCGCTCGACTACGATCCGGACTACCTGCTCTACGCCAACTACATCCCGATTCACACGCTGCTGCTGCCGCGCGAGCTCTTTCGCAAGGTCGGCGGGTTCGACGAGAGCCTCGAGTACTCGGAGGACTGGGATTTTCTCATCCGCCTGTCGGCCGAGGCGCCCTTCCGGCACGTGCGCGCGGTGACGTGCGAGTACCGCGTCTTCGAAGCCTCCTCCAGCGATCCCGGCCACGTCGCGGCCGGCGCGGGCGCCTTCCAGGACGCGCGGCGCAAGATTTTCGAGCGGTACGCCTCGCGGCGCACCGACGCGGGCCTCGCCCGCGTGCTCGACCGGATGCGCGCGCAGGTGGCCGCGTGGTACGACCGCGACGGGATTTCGCAGGGCGAGCTCAAGTCCCTGCGGGAGAGCCATCGCCGGGACACCGAGTCTCTGTCGCGTCTCCAGGCGGAGGTCCAGCGCCTGGGCGAATCCGACCGGCTGCTTCGCGAGGCGCGAGCCGAGGTCGAGCGCTCCCACGGGATCCTGGAGGCCATCTACGGGTCGAGGACGTGGAAGCTGCACCTGTTCCTGGACCGGCTGAGAGGTCGGAGCTGAGGGCGGGCGCGCCGGCTGCCGGCGTCCTTTGAAACTCGTCGCGGTCCTCGCTCCCGAGCCGATTCGTCCCCGCATGGCCGGGATGGGGATCCGCGCGCTCGAGCTGGCGCGCGCTCTCTCGGCGCAGTTCCCGGTCCGCCTGCTCGTGCCAAACGACCCGGCCGAGGCGCGCGAGATCGCCGGCGGGCTCGAAGTCGCCGCCGCGACGGAGGGAGGGCTCACCGCAGCGGCGCGGGGAGCCGGGGCCGCGGTCGTTTCGGGGCACGCGGCCAACTGGTGGTTTCACCAGGTCCCCGACGTTCCGGTCGCGGCCGATCTCTACGACCCGTTTCCCGTGGAGAACCTTCACTACGCGCGCTCGCTCGGCGCGGCGACGGCCCGGCACGACCTCGAAACTCTCGCCCTCGCGCTCGCCCGGGCGGACTGCTTTCTCTGCGCCTCGCCCGAGCAACGCCTCTTCTACGCGGGCGCGCTCTTTGCCGCCGGGCGGATCGGGCCGCGCAACTTTCCGGAGGACCCGGCGCTGGCGAGCCTGCTGGCGATCGTGCCGTTCGGAACGCCCGAGGCCCCCGCGCGCGGCGATCGCGCTGCCGGCCGGCGCGCTGCGGGCGCGCCGGAATCGGGTCCACTCGTTCTCTTCGGCGGCGTCTACGACTGGTACGACCCCGAGTTGCTCCTCGAGGCGTGGCCCTCGGTGACCCTCCGGCACCCGGACGCGCGGCTGCTCTTTTTCGAGAACCCGAACCCGGCTTCGACGCCGCAGCAGGCCTTCGAGCGAGCCCGGCAACGGGCCCGCCGGATGGACCCGGAGGGGCGCTCGATCGCCTTCTCGCCGTGGCTGCCGTACTCGGCCCGGGCCGATCTCTACGCGGCCGCCGACCTCGCCGTCTCGATCGCGTCGGAAGGCCTCGAGACCGAGCTCGCCTATCGCACGCGGCTTCTCGACGCGGCGTGGGGCGGCGTGCCCGCGGTTGCGGTCGGAGGGGGGTCGCTCGCGCGGGAGCTCGCCGCCTGTGGAGCGGCCTTCGAGTGCAGCCGCGACGCCGGGGCGCTCGCCGACCGGATCGCCGGGCTGCTCGCGGACCCGGCCGCGCGGAAGGGGGCGGGCGCGTCGGCGAGGACGTTTGCCGCCGCGCGCGGGTGGAAGGCCGTGACGGCGCCGCTGGCGGCGTGGTGCGCAACGGCCCGGGTCGACCCGGGGCGCGGACCCTTGCCCCGACCGGGTTCCCGCTGGAGACGCCTCTTCCAGTAGTCTTCCCGACGCCGTGACAATTCCGGACGCGTCGATCGTCGTCGTGCACCACCGCGGGCTCGAGCACCTGCTCGAGGCGCTCGAGGCGCTCGAGGCGGCGCTGCGCGAAGGAATCTCGGCCGAAATCCTCCTGGTCGACAACGCCTCGGACACGCCGTGGGAGGCGGTCGCCGGCCGCCACCCGGGCGTGCGCCGCATCGCCTCGGCCACCAACGTCGGGTTCGCCTCGGGCTGCCGCCTGGGCGTCGACTCCGCGGCGGCGCCGACGGTGCTCTTCGTCAACGACGACGCCGTCGTCGAACCGGAGGCGCCCCGGCGGCTCGTCGAGGCCCTCGCAGCCGCCGGGCCCGACGTCGTCGCCGTGGGCGGGCGCCTGACGGACCGGACCGGGACGCGCAACGACTTTTCCGACGGGTTCCTGACCTTCGACGGACACGCGTTCGCGGCGGACGTCGGGCGGCCGCTCGACGCGCTTCCGCAGGCGCAACCGGGCGAGGAGCGCCTCTTTGCCTGCGGAGGCCTCATGGCCGTGCGGCGCGACGCCTTCCTCTCGTCGGGCGGTTTCGACGACGATTACTTCGCCTACCTCGAAGACGTGGACTTCGGCTGGAGGCAGTGGATCTTCGGGCGGCGCGTCGTGGCCGAGCCGCGCGCCGTGGCGCGCCACCGGGGAGGCGCCACGGGCGAGGCGCTCGGGGTCTTTTCGCGGGGCTATCTCTTCGAGAAGAACGCCTTCGCGACGGTCTACAAGAACCTCGGCGCCGACGCGTTTCGCAACCTCATGCCCGCGGTCGTGATGACCTTCGTCACCCGCGTGGCCGAGATGCTTCTCGCCCGCAACCCCGGAGCTGCCGAGCTCGAGCGCGATCCCTACGCCAGCCGCGCGAGCGGCGCGGCCGGAGCGTTCGCGCGAAGCCTCTTCGGGATCGCCGAGGATCTGCCGGCGCGCGTCGCCGTGGACGATCCCCTCACCGTCGCCCACCTCCGGGCCCTCGCCTGGATCCACCGGCACCACGGCGCGCTCGCCGAAAAGCGGCGGGCCGTCCAGGCGGCGCGGCGGCGCGCGGACGCCGACATCTTCGCGAAGTTTCCCATGCGGCTGGTGCCGACGTATCCGGGCGACGACCGCCTGGCCTCGGCGTTTTTCACGCCGTTCTTCGAGAGCGCCCCGGACCTCGTCAGGACGACGCTCGCCGAGATCTTCGAGGCCGGCTCTTGAAAATCTCGGTCGTCATCCCGACCTACCGGCGGCCCGACACGCTCTTTCGCGTCCTCGACGCCCTCGCGGCCCAGAGGGGAGCGCCGGATTTCGAGGCCTTCGTCGTGGACGACGGATCGGGCGACGACACGCCCGCTCGCCTCGCGGCTTATCGGCCGTCGTATCCCTTCCGCTTCGTCTCCCAGGAGAACGCGGGCCCCGCCGCGGCCCGCAATCGCGGCGTGTGCGAAGCCCGCGGCTCGACGATCCTTTTTCTCGGCGACGACACGGTCCCGGAAGCAAACCTGCTCGCGGTCCACGCCGAGGCGCACGGCGTCACGCGGCCCCATCCGGTCGCCGTTCTCGGCTACACGACCTGGCCGCTCGAACTCCAGGTCTCGCCCTTCCTGCACCACATCAACGAGTACGGCCTGCAGTTCGGCTACGGCCTCATCGAGGACCCCGAGGCCGTGCCGTTCAACTTCTTCTACACCTCGAACGTTTCGTTGCCGCGGGATCTGCTGATCGAGGTCGGCCTCTTCGACACCAGCTTTCCGCACGCCGCGTGGGAGGACATCGAGGTCGCGTACCGGCTGATGCAGCGCGGAATGCGCATGCTCTACCGCCCGGCGGCGGTGGCGCGCCACCACCACGACATTACCTTCGCCTCGTTCCGCCTGCGGCAGGAGAAGGCGGGGGAGGCCGCGGCGATCTTCTACGCGAAGCACCCGGAGCTCGGCGGCTTTCTCGCGGTGCCGCAGGCGCTTTCCTTCGCGGACCGGGCCGGGCCGTTTCGCCGGCTGCTTCCGCTCTGGGCCGCGCTCGCCGAAAAGCGGGAGGTCCCGGGTGGCCGGCGCGCCGTCGAGCGCGTGCTCCGCGAGGACTACCTGAGAGGCCTGAAGCGCGGCCTGCGGGCGGCCGGGATCACTCCGGGATGACGCTCTGACCTTTCGCGAGGTCATCGGGCCGTGACGCCTGCCGGAGACGCACGCGCCAAACCTTGGAATCAGGCCACTTCGCGGCGGCTCTGATGTAAACCCGATGGCCTCCTTCTTGCTCAATTACAATGTGGAGGCTGTGTCCATGACGAGGCTGTTCAGGTTCGGGTCGGGAATCCGGGTGCTGCTGCTCGCGGGCGCGGTTGCCCTTGCGACGGCCCCGGCGGCCCTTGCGCAACACGGTGGCGGCGGCGGGTCGCACGGCGGGGGTGGAGGCTCCCACGGTGGAGGAGGCCAGTCTCACGGCGGCGGCGGATATCACGGCGGCCACGGCGGCTACTACGGCGGCGGTCATGGCTACGGGTACGGCGGTCACGGCTATTACGGCCGCGGTTACTACGGCGGCTATTACCGGCCCTGGGGATGGGGATGGGGATGGGGCTGGGGAGCCGGCTGGGGCTGGGGTTGGGGATGGCCCGGTTACTGGGGCGGCGCCTACTACGCGCCCGGCTACGTTTCGACGTATCCGTACGTGTCGCTGTCGCCCGGCGCCTGGGCGGTCGTGAACACGGACGTTTCTCCGGAGACGACGCGGGTGTTTCTCGACGGCGTCTTCATCGGAATGACCGACGACTTCGACGGCCCGGAGTATCTCTACCTGAAGAAGGGCGACTACAAGCTCGAGTTCCGCCTCGACGGGTTCGAGACGAAGACCGTCGACCTGAAGGCGCGCGCCGGGGCCCAGATGAAGATCAGCGAGAAGATGAAGAAGATCCCGGGGGCGGCGCAGTACGGCTCGTACGACAACCCCGAGCCCGAGGGCGGGGTGCAGCGTTTCTGGACGAAGGAAAAGAGTTCGCCGCCGCACCCGGTCGACATCGAGGGCGGCGCACAGGACGGCCAGCAGGACACGATCGAGATGCAGGGCCAGTCGTGGCGCGGTGATGGACAGGCTGCGCCCGCGCCGGGTGAGCCAGGGGTCGAAGTGCAGGCCGCGCCTCCCGGCTCGGCGCAGGGGTCCGAGGCGGCGCCGAAGGGCCGCGCGCGCATCAACTTCCAGGTCCAGCCGGGAGACGCGGCGGTCTACCTGAACGATCACTTCGTAGGCACCGGGGAGGAGTTGTCGACCCTTGCCAGGGGTCTGCAGGTTCCGCCGGGGCAGCATACGATCACGGTTTCGCGACCCGGGTTGAAGACCGAAGAGACGACGGTCGTGGTCGGGCCCGGCAAGACGGAGACTGTGGAAATCTCGCTGAAACCCTGAAAACCTGACCCTGCTCGTTCCGGGAGGGGCCGCTGGCCCCTCCCGCCTCCCTCCCTCCGGTTTCGGCTTCTGCGCAATTCCAGGCCTCGAGCGCTTGACTCGGGCTTTTAGCCATATACTGAACGCACTCGAAGGAATCGATTGGGGGGGCGCGAAGGACCGATGGCGTCTGTCTTTCTATCTTGCCACACCTTCCGTCAGTCTCGATAGCTCCCAGGTCCGCACTCTTCCCGATCCTTCCGTAGCCCGTCGGCCCGGAGGCTCCCCTCGGTTCCTTCGAGGTTTTATTCTCCGCGCGCGGCGTAGAGCTGCAGCAGCACCCTCTCGAAATGGAGGCGCCGGTTTCCCCTGCGGTTGTCGGCCGGGGGATCGGCGGCGGACACCGCGGCCTCGCGCAGCGCTCCCTGCGGCAGGCGCCGCGCGATCGCCGTCAGCCGGCCGGCCACCGCGTGGTGGCGCAGCGCCTCCGCCGGCGGCGCGGCGGTCGTGAGAGCGGCGTCGGCCAGCAGCTCCGCCAGCACGCGAGCCTGGCGCCGCTCGCTCGAGGCGACGAGCTCCGCGCAGAGCACGAGCGCGGCGACGCTTCTCCGGCCGATCCCCTCCTCGAGGGCGGCAACCACGGCCTGTCGCAGGATTCGCCCCTCCTCGAGCCGGGCGGCCGGATCCGTCTCGTCCTCTTCGGCGAAGAGCACGAGGTCTCGCGCGTCTTCGTCCGAGAAGCCGCGGTCGCGCCACACCTTCTGTCTCTGCGCCCGGCCGGGCGCGGGCAGGGCCGCCGGCGTCGCGCGTGAGCGGATCGTGGTCAGGAGGGCCTCTGGCCGCGTCGTCGTCAGGATCCAGCGAAAGTGCTCGCCGGGCTCCTCGAGCGACTTGAGAAGCGCGTTTTCCGCCTCGATGCCGAGCAGCTCCGCCCTTGCGATGCGGGCCACGCGGCGCGCGCTTTCGTAGGGCCGTCCGGAGGAGAAGGCGAGGGCCTCGCGAACGCGGTCGATGCGGATCTGGAGGCCCTCCGGCTCGACCGGGAAGAAGTCCGGATGAAGGCCCGCTTCGACGCGGCGGCAGCTGCTGCAGGTCGCGTCGGGGTCATCGCCGGGGCACAGAAGCCGGGCCGCCAGCCGGCGCGACTCCCGCTCGAGCCGCGCCTCGGACGGGCCGGTCAGGAGAAGCGCGCCCGGAAAGCGCTCCGGGGACGCGGCAAGCCGCTCGAGGAGCTCCTCCGTTGCGACGGTCATGCCAGCCCGAACCTCTTCGACAGGACCTGCCACGTCCGGACGAAAACCGTCGCCGCGTCGCCCTCGACGGGGATGACCAAAACGCGCTCGGGCTCGCGCCGGGCGATGGCGAGGAACCCGGCGCGCACGCGCTCGTGGAAGTCGAGGGCCGCCGACTCGAAGCGCCCGGCAACGGCGTCGCGCCGCTTCGCGCGCGCGAGGCCTTCGCTCGGGTCGAAGTCGTAGAGCAGCGTCAGGTCGGGAGCCAGTCCCCCGCGGACCCGCGCGTCGAGAGCGACGATCATCGCCGCGTCGAGGCCCCGGCCGGCCGCCTGGTACGCCTCCGTCGAGTCCGAGAACCGGTCGCAGAGGACGAAGATGCCCTCGGACAGGGCCGGCCGGACGACCTCCGCGACGTGCTGGCTGCGCGCCGCCTCGATGAGCAGCCACTCGGCCATGGGCTCGAGCTCGGCGTGGGCGGCGTCCATCAGGACCTGCCGGATCTCTTCGGCGATCGGCGTTCCGCCGGGCTCGCGGGTCGCGCGGACGGTCCGGCCCGCTGCGCGCAGACGCTCGGCCGCGAGCGCGAGCTGGGTGGATTTTCCGGAGCCCTCGATGCCCTCGAAGGTGATGAATGGCACGCTCGAAGGATATCCCCGCTCACGAGCGGACATTTTTCGCCTGCGATTGCCATTAACATGGTCGGTCGTTGGTTTCCTTTTCGGCGTGGGGCAGATGAGCAAAACCTTGGAAAAGGGCCGGGAGGCCGCTGGGTCCCGGTCCGGCTGGATCCTGGCGGCAGGATTCCTGGGGCTCGCCATCGCGATTGCCTCGGTCGCCGACATGTTTTCGGCCCGCCC
>Ga0326726_10003907_pt1 | contig 13661 bp, 9 predicted proteins | sample MHFenrmetagenome_2_FD_207603 | JGI IMG/M metagenome (GOLD analysis project Ga0326726, IMG submission 207603) | Lab enriched peat soil microbial communities from Michigan Hollow, Ithaca, NY, United States - MHF15MN | ecosystem: Environmental > Terrestrial > Soil > Wetlands > Peat | place: USA... | reverse complement strand
GATGATGGTATGAATTCAAGATTAAATCCTGCGCGTCCTTCCAGCTTTTCCGGAAGGGGTTTGTCGAGAAAAACGCTGATTATCACGCCGTTATCCTTAGGAATTACACTTATTCTGGAATCAAAATAATAATCCTTGTATTTTAACGTCAATTCGATGGTATTTGTGGTTTTGTCGACTTTCCGGTCAGCGATAACAGGTACCAGGTCCCACTGTTCGGGTGTGTTTTGGAGCCTGATCGCACCCCCGGTAGCTGTTCTTACACCATGATGAATAATCTCTATACCGGCATTTTTTTCATCGTTGAACATCCCGGTGTATTGATTGCTGTAGACAAATATATTTACCCCCCGGGTCTCAAAATATCCTAAATCATTCAGTTGCAGTTTCTGACCAAAAGAATCGATTGAGAATAAAAAAAGGAAAATTCCTGTAATTATTGATACCGATATCTTTCCGAAATTACTGACCGGGACTTTTTTCAGATGCCCTGACAATTCGCCAGCACTGTAGCTGCTATCAACATTGCGTTTCATTGTAATTGATTTTTAATTGAGGGTTTTCAAAAACATCTTCCTATTTAATTCTTTTTTGTAATCAGATCGGTTATATGAAACCAGTCGAAATCGACAAATCCGCCCGGAGTTTTTGTAGCGTAGTTGAATAAACCGAAGCGGTAACCCATAAAATGGGGCATTGAATACTCCATTTTAAGCTGTGATCCGATTGGTATCCACGGTTTCCCATCGAGGCTGTAAAAGAAATTTGCCACATCGGTACGATCCCTGAAATTGCATTCGGCCGTCAGATAAACAGTTTTCTGCTTTAAAGGTACTTTTTCGACCTCGACTGGTATATTGGTCTGTGCGCTAACCATTACAATCGATTTAGTGCCCTTATTAAATTTAACACCTACCTGACCAAATTTCCTCTGGAGGAGAGCCAGCCCTGCAAAGTCCCCTTCCTTCATGTTAGTTACATCTATTGCCGTAGAACCGGAGCATTCTGGGCCGAATGTACGCTGGGTTAAAGTATTACGGGCCTGTACAAAAAGTGTGTCGATACGTCCGGTAGTGAGGCGCAGAAATCCCTTACGCGCTGTGACGGACCATAAGTCGTTAACGGGATTGTGGTTCCATTGCCATACAAGAGGCAGTGCAGGCTCTCCCTTCCTGCGGGTAAAATCATCCGGAGCGACAATCCCGGGAATTAATCCTTTGCTTGCCGGGAGATCAAGAACATCAGGTACTTTGCCGTCTACTCCGATTACAGGCCATCCATCTTCCCATCTCATGGGAACGATATAAGGGATACGTCCAACTGATCCGAAATCCCTGAAAAGAAAAGCATACCATTTTCCATCCGGTGTATCAACCATTCCACCCTGTGCCACCCCTTTATCCTGAAAGGCAACCCTCCCTTCCCACGGACCCGTTATCTGATCTGCCCTGTGAATTACTACAGTGCGCATACCTCCCTTTGGCCAGGTTATGTTAAAAAGATAAAGCTTGCCATTGGCCCTGAACAACTGCGAACCTTCTCCCAGTCCGCTGTCACTCCCTGAAGGTGCACTTGAATTTTCAATAATAACCTGATTTATTCCGCCGGTTTTTACTCCTGACAGATCAGCATTAAGCTCAACAAGTGTTAGTTTTTTATTGCCATAGATCAAATAAACACGACCGTCATCGTTAAAAAATAATGTATGGTCATGAAAGCTCGGACTGAATGATATCTCTTTCCAGGGTCCTTTTTCTATATCTTTTGTTGACCAGATATATGTTTTACCGGTAGTCGATGAAAAGGTCGATACATAAAAAATGCCGTTATGATAACGTATGCAGCTGGCCCATGAACCTCTCCCGTAAGCATTTCTTCCGTTATTTAGAGTTAACGCGTCAACATCACCCAATGTGCTGCAGGCATAGTTGATGAGCTTCCAGTTAACAAGATCTTTCGATTTCATAATTGGTACGCCCGGGCTCATGTGCATAGTAGTACTGCTCATGTAATATGAATCACCCACACGTACTATTGAAATATCGGGGACATCGGCAAAAATAACAGGATTTTGTGCCTGTTTCACCTGTGCTGAAACCGTTACATTGAGGAGTAAGGCTACCAAAGTCAAATAGTTGAGATACTTCATTTTCATTTAATAGTATTTATAAGTTTAAAATAATACCAGCCCTTCCTATCTCGCATTACCGTTTAAAAAGTGACAATATCAATTTCTGCATACCCTATATTATTGTCAAACTGTATATTAACTCAATTCCCAAAGTTTAATATTATCTTTCCAATTTTACGATTACATATGGCGTTTCTTTATTAAAATCGGGATATATTTTGCCATTTCCGTTATTATCCATTACTTCGATGAAGTACATGAAATCCCAATTCGTCTTTATCTGTTCAGCAGGAACAGTGGCCCCGAAAGAGTCCTTTTCCCCGGTTGGAAGCATTTCCTGGTTTTTATAATCCTCTTTCTGATTTACACTACGATAGCGTAACCGTACCCATTTGACACCAGCAGTAGCGCACACCCTGGCTTTGATAGTAAGTGGCTTGTCAACCGGTGCGTTAGTAACAGGCTGAAAGCTGACCTGAAACAGTTTATCATTATCTTCACTTGCTGCAAACTTATACTGTGGTGCACTCTTCACAATGCGTTCCGGGATGAAATCTTTTCTTTGCTGTTCAAGAGTCCTCAGACCTTGTTCCATGTAACCCAGTTCATCTTTCCAATGACCACTTTGATGATGTGTAATGCCTTCGAATTTTGCTTCACGTATTCCCATCATTAAGTCATCAGCATAAACATCTCCTGCGGCAATCACAATTTGTCGCCACGCTTCAATTGCATTGCGTTCATACTCGATAGCTTTATCAAGTGCAGATACATCTTTTGTAAGTTCAAATAACCGGTAACTGATGGCGGCCGGAATTCTGCGCGAATGATAAAGAGCAAGATTGGACAGGATCTTAAGATCAGTAATTGTGGAAATGGACTCCTTGTTCTTTTTATTCCCGATAGCTTTTTCAGCTTTCATTATTAAATTATTGATATCCGATGAAGTATGTTCAAACCATCTGCTGGTCATTGAAGGTCTTACCTTAGCTGTTTCTCCGCCTTCAAGAAGTAACCGGGCTTCCTCGTCAAAACTGGCGAACTGCTGAATATCGCTTCCTTCAGCCCTGGCATATTGAGGTAAATCCCCAAGTTGTTGTTTTTCGGACCAACCTCTGGTTGTAGGGAAGCAACTGTATGGATAGCAGGAAGCCACAATACGAGGTAGTATCCAACTAGCCTGATGAATGGCAGTCTCAACAAGGGGAGCCGCTTTATTGCCGAATCGCATTTCAAATTCTTTATGCCAAAACTCAGGAGAGGTCTCCGGATTATATCCAATCCGTCCAAAAACCTGGAAAAAATGCCAATATCTCTCAAATTCATAATCGTAGTAACGATACTGGGGTTTTAGCAAGTCAAATGGTTTGGCATCGTGGGGTTGGGCTTCCATCTTTGTGGCCAGTGGTTCGTTAACCTCATAAGTATCCCCGCTATAGAGTTTTGTGCTTTCTACGAAACGGCGTGCATAGTCGGGACTTCCCCACAATAATATTCGGGTCGTGCCACCTGTCCACAACCGCCAGTACATTTTGTAAGCCTGTGGGTATTTCAGCATATCTGCATAGCCTTGACGGCGATCGTTCTGGTTTTCTTTATTGATGTGAGTCGGATGGAAAGGCATGCCCATCTGTTCCATCCAATATTTTGTTTCTATCCTGAAACTAATACCTTCTTTCAATGCCGACTGTATAACGGATTCAGGCATATCTTTGGCCCTCAGAACAAATTGCATTTCAGGGGCTACAGATTTCATCGAATGAAACACATCTGCCCAGAATCCTTCCTGTTCGCCTGTTTTCAGACCAGATTCACTGTGCATCCTGAATTCTATCCCGTCGAGTTTTGGCACTAATTGGACCAAACGTGTCAGAGCTGCCTTTGTATAGGGGATAAGGTTGTCACCATTAAGGCCCCATACTAGCCCATTTACCGGCTTGTCAGGAGCCTTTTCCAAACCAGCTATTCCCCCGGCCTGAACGCCACCACGATAAATATGATCCCAGATAGCTACCGATAATTTAATGCCGCAACTGTGGGCCATGTCTATCAGGTGGTTCAGCGATTTCAGGTTCCGTCGTTGTTCCTCAACTGTTAACCCCACCATCCTGATATCAGGATACGTATCGACATTAAAGAAATAGGGGTAGGGGGGTGCTAAAAATCCGCCGTTTTCATATCCGAAAATAATCACAAGTGAGTTGAAGCGGTTTTTAGATAGCATGTCGAAATAGCGCTCCCAGAAGGTTTCATCGTAAAATCTGCTTTCCCAATAGGCCCGGTTCATAGTATACATTGATATCGCCCGTGTTGCAAGTTCGGGTTTTTCGACTATTTCTTTAATATATTCGAAAGGATTTGATTTACTTCCCCATTCTGTCCGGATCGCAGCGTCCAGCAACCCGTACATTAATCCCCGGTCATCGTACCCGGTTATGACCCAGACCGGTTTTTGCTGCCAGTTTGTTTTCCACACATATAATGCTTCTGGTACTTCAGGGATATACTTATGATAATCTTTATGCATTTGTGCAGCAAGGCCATCTCCATAAGCTAATCCTGCAACGATGATTTTCGATCCTTTAATCTTTTCAATCGACACAACCTGTTCATATGTAATATTTTTTGCATCCAGGACTTCTGTTAGTTTTTTAATGCCATGTAATACAGGGGCTGCCGGGTTTTTATCGGTAACAATGGATACTTTGACCGGTCCGGTGGTATCATCTGTAGAGGGAGGAGAAGCGACAGATACGGGAAGGATATTCAGCGATATTAAAGCTATTAATGTTACAACTGTTTTGAAACTAAACCTGAATCTTTTCATAACTCCCTAATAAATTATCCGATTGGTTTTACAAAATTGATACGATATAATTTCATGTTTGATTAAATAATGGAAACTATAGTCATTTTCAAATCTTTAGTATCGGAGCTGTTCCCATACCATATCTCATATTCGCCCGGCGTTACATCCATTTTCCCACTTATCTTATCATAAAACTCAAATGAGGTATTTGGCAGATTAATATTAACATCACCTGATTTCCCCGCGGCTATGGTGATCCGTTTAAAACTTTTTAATGTTTTAAGCGGACCATCGATATCGTTAACTTTATGAATATATACCTGGACTATTTCAGTTCCATCTCGTTTTCCTGTGTTTGATACAGGAATAGTGAGTTCAACGCGTCCCTCCTTTCCGATCTTATTGGTCGAGATTTCTGCATTCCCGATTGAGAATGTTGTATAGGTAAGTCCAAACCCAAATGGGAAGAGGGGATCAGACATATAGCGATAAGTCCGGCCTCTCATTGAATAATCTTCAAAATCGGGCAATTGCTGCATATTCCTGTAGAAGGTGATTGGCAGCTTACCTGAAGGGTTATAATCGCCAAAAAGAACATCGGCTATTGCCTGGCCACCAGATTCACCTGAGTACCAGGCCTGGAGAATAGCATCGCAGCTTTCCGTTTCGGGAATCAGACCTACAGCAGATCCTGAACAGTTTATAAATACTATTTTCTTCCCGGCCTGTTTCAACGCCTGTAAACAATTGCGCTGAGTGGCAGGAAGTTCTATATCGGTACGGTCACCACCCTTGAAACCAGGCAGTTCCACAGGCATTTCTTCACCTTCAACCTGTGTTGAAAGACCCCCGGCAAAGATTACCAGATCAATTCCCTGAAGTTTTTTTACAAGGTTACTGTAATCAACATCCTTTTCTTTCCCAAAATTGAAATCGATGTTTGCCAGCCAATCGTTCTGTTGAGTAAGTCTGATCTCAATATTATACTTTTTACCTTTTTCAACCTTGAATGGAGTTTTAGCGATTACAGTTCTCCAATTGCTGTACTTTTTTATTGATTTGTCATTAATAGTAAGTTCAAATAATCCTGTGGCACCATATCTCAGGATAATAGTCTCATCCCGGGTTGGTTCAAAGACTGTTTCATATTTAACAGAGAATTTATTCTGATTAACTCCGGCGGCAAAAGTATTCTGACCTGAAACTGATTGTAAAATCGGATTTTCGACATATTGTGATAATACTGCATCTCCTTTAAAATCAGTGTTATTCCAGTAAGTAGCCTTAAATCCTTTTATGCCGGCAAACGAACAATTCGGAATATAGCTCTCAATTGCATTATTATCAACCAGTTCGCATCCTTTGTCGTAGAGAATTTTGTCAGCTGGTATTTTGGAGGTGATTCCATCGAGGATTGTGATTGTCCTTACAGGAGTTCCGTTATAATTACCCCATAACACGGGTTCATTGTTGGCATTAGGTCCGATTACTGCAATTTTTTTGGCTGATTTCTTCAAGGGAAGAATGTTATTTTTATTCTGAAGAAGTGTCATCGATTCACGGGCCATTTCGAGAGCAAGTTTTCTATGATCCTCGTTATTTATGACCGAAACAGGTATTTTAGTCCATGAAACCAATGCATCCTCGTCCATTTCACCAAGGTCGAAACGGCCAATTAATGAGCGCATCAGATGTCTGTCGATTTCTTCTTCGGAAATCAATCCTTTTTCAATTGCCTCAGGCAGATCTTTAAATGCATACGACTGCCAGGCGCATTCAACATCAGTACCAGCCAAAACGCTTTTTGCTGCCGCATGTGTCGGATCGGATGAAACATTATGACCCGTATAAAAATCGGCTATAGCATCGCAATCTGAAACAACCATATACTTATAATCCCAATCATCTCTCAAAATATTCTGAAGCAAACGGCTGTTCCCACAACAAGGTTCATCATCTAATCTCTGGTAGGCACACATTACCTGTCTTACATCTGCCTCCTGAACCAGCGATTTAAAAGCCGGCAGATAAGTTTCCCAAAGTTCGCGGGGGTTGATGTTGTTCAGGTTGAGGCTATGCCGGCTCCATTCCGGCCCCGAATGAACTGCAAAATGCTTGGCACAGGCAAGCAGTTTTCGGTACTTTGAATCCGCAGGTCCTTGCAATCCTTTAACAACGGAAACTCCCATTCTGGAAGTAAGGTATGGGTCTTCACCGTAAGTCTCCTGTCCACGTCCCCAACGCGGATCGCGGAAGATGTTGATATTAGGAGTCCAGACCGAAAGACTAAGGAAACGTTTGTTTTCCTGGCCGTTTCGTATAGCCTCATTAAACTTGGCGCGGGTTTCATCAGAAACAGCATTGAATATATGATAAGCCAGAGAGTCATCAAACGAGGCTGCCATGCCAATTGGTTCAGGAAAGACAGTAACATTTTCATTATTTGCCAGTCCGTGAAGAGCCTCGCTCCACCAGTTGAATTTCTTTATACCAAGATGCGGTATAGCATCTGACTGGTCGCACATCAATGCGGCTTTTTCTTCCAGTGTCAGGCGGGATATCAGATCTTTAGCCCGCTCTTCAGAGCTTAAACCCGGATTCTGAAAGGGATATCGCTGTCCCCAAAGGCCTGATTTCAGAATCAGGCAAAGGGCAATAAATATAGCTTTCTTCATATAAGTTGTATTAATGATTACTACTGTTTGGGCTGTAGCTGTTGCCATAACAAAAGACATAACCCGGCCAGCATTTGAAGCCGATCAGAACAGCTTCCAGCCGTGGTCAGGCAAGTCGTACGTTCATCCGGCTGTTTTACCATATTAGTCTTAAAAGAGATACACCCTGTCTTGGTAAATTCAATGAGAGACTTATCAATCCATCCATTGCATCTGCCCGGAAAGGAGAAGTAAACATCTTAAGTGCACCTGCATTTACAAGAGTTTCATACTGTTCAGGAGTAGGATCCTGGGGGGAACCCATTTTCTTCCACACCTCGTACGAATTACTGTTCTCATTGTCAATACGATACTCCTGGATCAGAACTTTTGACCGGGGAAGACCCGAAACATCTATTCTGATCTGTGATGGCTTTGCAGGCAGGTCGTCATCATGATAATTCCAAACCATAACCGATACACCATTCTTATCTTTGGATGCTATGGCATTAATATCTGGGGAACTGGTTTTCACTCCCGAATCCCGTATCATAAAAGGATCATAGACTCCACCTGAAACAGCTACTCTGTTCCCGTTCATCATTCCAAACATCCTGAAAATATTTAATATCGGTTTGTCAACTCCGTTTGTTGCCAGATCACGGAATCCGTCAAACCACCGCTGATCTTCGAATTCGAAAGCCCACGTAACTGCACCCCTGAAATTTACCTTGAAATGATCGGCTAGAGCATACTTCCTGGCAAAAACAGCAGCCTCATAGCTTGAATAGAGTGTCCCGTTTCTGTAGCTGTTTGATGGGTTCCGGGTCATTGAGCAGGCTGCACATCCTTCCGGATCGGACTCCCCGATAATTATTGGAAGGTTCCTGACCTCAGGGAATGATGAGACAATTTCAAATCCTTTTGATATATCCTGCAACTGAAGATTTATATTCATCTGAACGTGTCCGTCAACAATTTTTGGAGATCCCTTGGCATGAAAACCAATATAATCGAGGGGAGAACCTTTTTGTCCTGTTTTAAAATTTATTCCATTTATACAATGATCTATAAAACTTGTAAGCCATGCTGCAGCATTCTTATCTCTCGGGCTTGTAGTATGAGGACCTCCGACAATAGCCTTTGGGCAAGCATTTTTAACCGCCCAGGAAGCGTAGTCGTACATTTTAAAATATTCCTCCATCGAACCGTTCCAATAATTGATATTTGGTTCATTCCATACTTCCCAATACCAACTCTCAACCTCGGTTATTCCATACCGCGATATACAATGTTTTGTAAGCTGATAGACCAGTTCTGTCCATTTATCATAATCCTTTGGAGGATATGCCCAGCCCGTGGAGAATGTTTCAGGCCAGGAATGCCTGTAGGGAAGAGGTTTGGTAGACAATGCTTCCGGCATAAAACCAAGTTCAACCAGAGGTTTCATACCTCTTTCAATAAATGTGTCAAAAATCCTGTCAATTATTGTCCAGTCATAGACCGGATTGCCATTTTTATCCTCAGTATAGACATTTGTCGAGCCCCATTTGAGTGATGCGGAGCCATCACCTGTTGTAAGGAGATTATGGGTCCGGATATAAACCGGTGCCGGGCTAAGCGCTGCAATCTCTGAAAGAAGTTTTTTGCCATCTTTCATATAGGTGTAATTAGGCTCATCATATCCGAACCAAGCCCATGCAGGATTCATCTTGCCTGTCTCAGCTGACAGATCAACTTTTAACAAAACGGTATCGGGATTTAATTGATTTTTGGTTGTGCGGGCAAATTCTATTTCTCCGCTTCCAATGATTATCAGCCCTAAACTTAATCTGACAGTAAGATACTGAAATGAAAATTTACTGATCATTTTTTAATATTATCTTAAGCATTACGTAAAACAAAGTACGGTTTATTATCCAGGTTTTCACTGAACCCGGGATAAAGAAGTCAGGTACCATAGCTGCAACCGGGACAGTTGAAGCCATTGTTTTTAAGAATTTATTTCTATTCATGATTGCTACCAGTAATTAGGTTAAAATCCGGTAAACAACTGTTTAATTTACCCAATTATGTTATGATTATCAGTAAAGCAATAATAAATTATCAATCAGTTATAAACAGGGTTTGAATATTTGAAGTAAATATCTTTAACTTCATCCCCGGCAATCATTTAGGGTCGATATATTCAGTTAATAATTCAATTGATGAAATAATATAAATGTAATGAGAAAAATAGTTAATACAGGTTTACTGGTATTTACGATCTGCATTTGTTCTGTAATGACAGGCCAGACACCCGAAAGTGACTGTGCAAATGATGTAAAGGATAAGCGTGGAATTATGAAACCCTGGCAAAAAGGTGCCTGGGAAACAGGCAAATATCGTAATGTGTTCCTCGATGCAGGGTATAAAAAAGCTGATATTAATGCGAAGCTGGCAAAAGCATATTATGATGTTTTTGAAGGACCGAACAGGGTCTATTTCGAAGTGGGTGATTCAATGGCATATGTCTCTGACCTGAAGAATCATGATGCACGTACTGAGGGTTTGTCATATGGATTGATGGTTGCAGTTCAGTTCAACAAAAAAGATGTTTTTGATCGCTTATGGCGCTGGACCAAGAAATATATGCAGCACCAGGGAGGCCCCAGGGATGCTTATTTTGCATGGAGTATAAAACCCGAAACAGGTAAGCATAATGCGGAAGGATCCGCTTCTGACGGCGAATTGTATTTTGTAACCGATCTCCTTTTTGCCTCTAACCGTTGGGGAAATAATACAGGTATCGATTATTATGCTGAAGCCAGAAGAATTTTGGATGCAATGTGGAGCAAAGACGGAATTAATGGTCAATTGAATGTAATCAATGTAGAGCATAAACAGATAACCTTTGTACCTGATAAATCAGGTTATGACTGGACTGATCCTTCATATCATCTGCCTGCTTTTTTTGAAATCTGGGCTGAATATGCCAATGACGGCAGAGAACAATTCTACAGAGATTGTGCCGATACTGCCAGGGCATTCCTGCACAGAGCTTGTCATCCTGTTACCGGACTGAATAATGATTATACTGAATTTAGCGGTGCTGCAAAAGTTAGAGGTCGTATGGGACCCGCCTTCCGTTATGATTCCTGGAGAGTACCAATGAATATTGCGATGGATTATTCGTGGTATGCAAAAGACAAAGGATGGCAGAAAGATTATTCTAAACGTATTCAGAAATTCCTTTTCTGCAGGGGTATTGATACATTTGAGGATCAGTTCAATGTTGATGGTACTCTACCCACTTTCATCCTGCAGGCAGGCGGGTATCAGAAATTGCGCCATTCACTTGGGCTGGTAGGCACATCTGCAGCAGCATCCATTATGGGAACCCAGGCTAAAAGCTGGAAATTTGTTGATGCCGTATGGAACGCTAAACTGGAACCCTATTCCGACGGATATTTCGACCCTTATTATGATGGTTTGTTATATCTGTTCAGCTTAATGCATCTGAGCGGTAATTACCGGATCATCATACCCCGGATGAAATGAACCTGAAGATTTTCGAATCCCTGGGCTATCAGGAAATGCAGACTGCGAACTGCACTTGCGGGAAAAAGAGCCGGTTGACATACATCTGAAACTCGAAACGGTCAAAAAGGATTTCTTATATTTACCTGAATTATTTTTTATCTTGCGATATTATTAAGTAACTTTATTCGGCTCACTACCAAAATATTAATTCAACAAAATTATCATATTATTATTACACCTGAAACATATTCATAAGTCTTTAAAAAGAAGGGAATAGTATTAGTTAAATAATTAATCTAAGACAATGAAAAACATAAATTCAAGAAGAGCATTTTTAGGTAAGGCTGCCAGTATTGCTGCTGTAGCAGCTGTTTCCCCTTTGGCTAGTTTTGGAAATGGCTATCAACAGGCAGTAACGGTAGCACAGAAATCTTCCTCTCCCTCTGATCTGAAAATCACAGACGTTAAGTGTGGTTACATCGGAGGAAGTCTTTTTGTGAAGATCTACACAAATCAGGATATTTATGGTTGTGGAGAAGGAGTTGATGCCATAGGTGGAACTTATTACCTGGTTCAAAATATAGGGAGAAGGCTTAGAGGGCAAAGCCCGTTAAATGTACACAGGATTTTTGAAGACATTCGGAGAGGTGGTTTCTTCGGGGGGGCACAGGCAGGTATGTATGTTGCTGTTCTTTCTGCCTTTGAAACAGCGTTGTGGGACCTTGCCGGAAAAGCACTCAATGTTCCTGTTTATCAGTTATTGGGTGGAAAATTCCGCGATAAGGTAAGGGTATATAGTGACACTGCACTCTACAGGTCTAACAATCCTGCACCAAAAGAATTTGCTGATTCTGCTCTTAATGCCATAAAAATGGGATTCAATGCCATTAAGTTTGATATAGACCAGGCAGGTGACCCAAATAGATACGACAGATATAACTGGACTGCCAGCCAGGGTGAGCTTCAAAGGATGTATGACCAATTAGCTGCCGTCAGGGAGGCAATAGGACCTAAGATAGATATAGCTGTGGATATGCACGGCAGGTATGATCTGAATACTGCACTGGCGGTTTCCAAACGGGTTGAGCCGTTGAATCTGCTTTGGCTGGAAGAACCAATCCCTGCAGAAAATGTAGAAGCATACAGAATGGTATCTCAGGAAACAAGTACACCAATCGCTGCAGGTGAGAATATCTATCTGGCTTATGGGTTCAGGAGGCTGTTGGAAATAGGAGGAGTTGATGCTGTAATGCCCGATATGCAAAAAACGGGTGGACTTGGTGAAGGACAGCGTATTGCCAACCTGGCAAATCTGTATTACATCCCTTTTGCCCCGCACATGGTTGCTTCGTTTCTGGGTGCCATGGCATGTGCGCATGTGTGCGTGTCGGTACCTAACTTCTTAATTATGGAGTGGCAATCCTACTTTCATACCAACCCTATGTATAAGGAAATTGTCACCTTTGATGAAGGTGATTGGGTTGCAGACAGTTTTATAAAAGTATCGAATAAACCCGGAATTGGCGTGGATATTAACGAAGAAGCAATGAAAAAATATGCCACACAGGGAGTACCTTTTTTTGAATAAAATACAAGGGTTCTATGCATGACCCCCAGGGTTTGGCCGGCAGTTTATCTTCAGCCAACATGATTGGTTATTCAGGTATAGTGATATTATAGCCCATAATGGAAAGCATTCTTTCTGCATACCGTTTCCCCAGTTTCCGGTAACCTTCAGCATTGAAATGAAGGTTGTCGCGTGAATCGGTACAACCGTTTGAAGGAATCACATACGAATTCGGAATTGTTTGCGGCAGCGTTGCAATAATTGAGTTCATACTTGCACATACGCCTCCCTGATCGGCATTTACAACCTCACCGGCTAGAAGAGGAACCTTCTTAGGATTGAGGTTAAGATCCTTCATCAGATTATCATAGACGACTTTAACTTTTTTTGTCCAGAGAGTATCATCTGTATTCGACTCACCCTGATGTAAAAGAATCCCTTTTATGATACCATCCTTTTGGGCCAGCTTTGCCATCTCGACGAGACGTTCATACGGATTCCCACCGTATTCTTTGATTATATTCGTCATCCACGATGGGGCCGTTGCAGCATACGATTGAAAATTTTCCTTGTCAAAAAGTTCAATCTTGCAACCGGCAACCGAAACATTAATAACACCTACTCTGCTCTTACCGGGAAGATTGGCGATCAAAGCCCTGCCAAAATAATCGGCAGGTGTCAGGCCAGTTCTGCACCGGCACAAAGGAGGGACAGCCGTATACCAGTTTCCCTTGGTACGGCCCAGTTCAGGACAATCGACTGCCGCCAGAACCTGAAAACGTTTATCCACTGTTGTGTCCTGTGATTCAATTATTGCATTGCCCTCCATGTTCGATTGTCCAATGCACAGGAATATGTAAAAATTCTTATCCTTCGAAAAGGCATTACTAATAAATAAGGTAAATATGATAAATACGATTAATCCGGGTTTCTTTTTCATATTTTCTTAATAATTAACTTTATTATCTAACAGGGAAT
>Ga0326726_10003905_pt1 | contig 13664 bp, 15 predicted proteins | sample MHFenrmetagenome_2_FD_207603 | JGI IMG/M metagenome (GOLD analysis project Ga0326726, IMG submission 207603) | Lab enriched peat soil microbial communities from Michigan Hollow, Ithaca, NY, United States - MHF15MN | ecosystem: Environmental > Terrestrial > Soil > Wetlands > Peat | place: USA... | reverse complement strand
AGGTGGATGTGGCGCCTTGCTTTTCCGTGGAAATATCATACAGAAGCAAGTTTGCCTGTTTATTTGCATCGACGGCCGAAGTGGACCGAAGAAGGGACGGAGCCCCACATTTCAACCTATCCAAATTGCGGTTATAAACTTGACTGTTTTTGTTGACTATTCGGGCAGCGGTACCTAGCCTGAATATAGTGGACAAGCAGACACAGCAACTACCACGGAGGAGATGCCATGAGGCCAGCCTTACTAGCTGCGATCAGTAAAGTCGTGACGGAAGCGGGAAGGCCTGATCAGGCTGCGCAGGTAAGCAAGCTTTTCACGACATCTCTTGGTAATGATTGAATCAGCGTGGGCTGGCGAGATTTAACAGGAATGTGGCTAGCGCGCGTGTAATAGTTGCGAAGAATGTTGAAAAGATCACTATGCACAGCGGGTTTGGGTTGGAGCCGTAATGGCTGGGACCTAGCAAAAAAAGGGTTCAAAGTCCCCGACAGCTTCTTCAGCGTCGCCAAGAATTTCAAGCCCCAAAGCACCCGCCGCAGTGATCATGCCTTTGACCGGCCGCCTCACCAATGAAAGTGTGGGAGTCTACATGCATCGATACAAGGGCTTATTGGCGGTTTTGTTACTGTCGGTGTTGCCGCTGTCCGGCTGCTTCAAAAGTGAAACGCCACTCATCACGGTGTTCGACAGCGTCACGCCAGTCCCCGAAGGCCGATATACCTATGTCGATACCGACCAGTCCACGCAATCGGTGATTATCACGCACGACGGTACCGTCACCAAGATGATATCGATCAAGGACGACGGTTCTGCAAAGATCGATCGGCTTCTCATGCAAGAGCTAGACAAGGGCTACTACATCGTGCTGGACCCCTCGAATGACTACGCCCTTATCAAGGTCAATCTCAAATCAATTGTTTATTTCGATGGGAGCAAGTACTGCAACAAGCTTCTTGGCGTTGCGCGATCCGCGGGCAAAAGCATCTCCGAATACGGCGTCGTTCGGGTGGATGGCGGTCAATGCTTTTTCGACGACATCGACAGCATCAAGGGCGCGTTTGCTGCCTTGGCCAACAGCGGCAGCAAAATGTCGGACGGGACATTTTTGGTTGATGGCCTCGTAATTGGGCGCATCTATAAGCGGCAATAGCGGATAACCGTCATGGTGTCGTCGCGATTCCGTGGATCGGCGTGTCGAACTCGGTGTTGGTCACGGCACTGCCCAACGCACCACAGGAGTCGCTGATTCACGGTTCATAGGGAACTCAATACGGAAACAGGAGGTTTTTATGAACCGGTTCAATAGATTTCTGGCGGCCACATTCCTCTTGGCAGCCATGCTATTGCCTCGTACGGCACAGGCGGTGGAGTTCAGGCAGTTCGACAGGATGAATATTGAGGCCCAGTCTGAATTTGTCGCGGTAATGATTGATACGACACAAAAAGCCCTGAAGGGCGATGGAAGAGCGGATTTCGCGGCCCAAATGGAGCATCTTTTTACGACGATCGAGCCGGGCGATTCCATGCCCCTGGGACTAGTGGAATACGTTCGGAACGAGGCGCGGGCGCGCCTGGCCGATGCAAAGAGGGCCGAAAAAGATCCCAACGCGCGGCGGCTCGATGTGGAAGATGCGTTGTTCGTGACCCTGAAAAAGAATGGCATTGTGATGTCAAGCAAAGCCATGAACACCATCATTGACGCCATGGCAAATTTCCACGCAGAGACTTACGCCGAATTCGAAGCGAAGTCTCCGGCGGAGCAGCGCCGATTCGTTGCACTGCTCGTTAGGTTGGCTTGGCCTGACTACTGTCTTCGCGACGAAGTGAAATCTCAGATAGAGCATAGTAAGAGCCTTGGCTTTGCTTCCGATCCGGATGAAAAGCGAAACATGCTTGCCTTAATCAATACGCAGTTTCCGAGCGAATCCCCCGACCAGCCTGGTTTTGCCGACCTTGCGAAGCAGATAGAAGCAGGGTACAAGAAATCGCCTGATAAGACTGGCCCGTTCTTCGAGATAACCATCTATGTTCTCAATCAGCTCGATGCGCAGATTGTGAAGAAAATGGATGAGATGGAGGCGCACACGGTGTCATTGCCGGATGGGCGGCATGTCTTTAAGGACAAGAATGGAGACCTTTGGGCGGTCAAGAAGGGCCTTCCTGACACGAGACTTGAGGGGAGCGATAAAGAGCTGGCTGAACGGCTCGACGAATGCATGACGAGACGCGGTATTAACAATGGCGCGGAGGGGCTGGCAGCTTGCAGAGATGAACTCGGCATCCCCAGCAGCGCTTTCACCAGCCCGGCACCTACCCCCGCACCCGACGCCGCCGCCCCGCAGCCACAGCCGACTGTCGACTTGGCCTCTCCCGCTCCACCGGAGGACGATCCAATTGGGTCCGGTGGCTTCATCACCCCTCCGGACCGATGACGATGGTGGGGCAGCGAAATGTCGTTCGCCGAGTTCCGTTGTGTCAATGAAGAAGTAGCCGACAGGAACACACATGCATACTGCCACCACATCAACCCTCATGGCCTACGCGGCGCTGGTGAATACCGTTGAGGCCGAAAGAAACGTGGCCGCCAGCATTGTGTTGAACCAATTGACAAAACCTCCTAGGGCTCCGGCTGGTTGATCCGAGTGCTAAAGCCTCGTTCACAGCGCGTAGCCATTTACTGCCTCTTTTCAGGGCCCCGGAATATAGGTACAACGACCTGAGCAGGTATGACCAATCCTTTTTTTACCTTGGGGTCTTTGGCGTCCCCTTTGGAAGGCTCTTTTCGAACTGTAAATGTCCCGTCAGGATTTTTGGTAACCATTGGCGGTTTACCCGCGGTATTGGTGGACGCGGTGACCTGCGCCGTGCTTGTGAACAGCATGGTCACAGATATAAACGCAGCCAGCGGCAACGCCGTAAACCGGTTCATGGAAGCCTCCTAATTTATGGCCGGAGCGAGCTTCGAAGCGAGATTCAGGCCGCGCTGGCAACTTGCAAAATGGCTTGTGGCAGCAAATCGGAATCCCCAAGATGCCGGGTCAGGCTGACCTTGATCTGGGGATGAGCTGCCTGAAACGCCTGAATGGCTTCCGGGATATCGTGCGCCACATGGGTTCCGGCGGCCAGAAAATAAGGAAACACCACAATCTCGGAAGCGCCCCTGGCCAGACAGGCTGCCAAGCCTTCGGGAATGGATGGTTGCGCCAATTCCAGGAAAGCGGTTTCGACACCGGAGAATCCAGGTGGGTTGATACCATTCAGGCGATTGGTCAGTTGACGAACTTCGTCGTTGGATGCTGCGCGACGGCTGCCGTGGGCAATCAGTAACAGAGTTTTCATGGATGCTTCCTTAAGGTTGATATGAAGTGTTTTTTGTCATGCGATCGACCAGAACATTCCCTTGGCATGACTAGTTATTCGGGCGTTGCAAGTGTGATCTGTGCCTTAATTCCAGTGAGATCAGTAATCACCCGCAATCTCCACCATCACTTCGTTGCGGCGAGAAAAAGGCAGGGTCCAGGGTGGGTTGAAAAAAGCGTAGGTGGGCGCCGATAGGGATTTGAGTTCTTTTGCCGTGATGAATGCACTCAGCTCTTCTGTGTGGCGCTTCAGGCTGTCTTCCCCCGCCATGCCAGAAAAGCGGATTACCGCGAAGCGCTTGCCTCCGATTTTTTTCAGCTTTACAGCGGAATTGTTGGGCTTGGGTAGCGTGTCCATCGTGTAGCTGGCAGGCATGACAAAGTGCACATGCCAAGTATCCCCGTCACCTTGCTGCGTGACTGGCGCGGTCATCGCGATCTTTTCGCTCCCCTGCTGGGTGACGGGAGCGGTCATCGACACTTTCTGCGCCGTGGAATTATTGCCAAAGATGTAATCGGCAATAATGCGGAAGCCTTCGCTTATTGCCTTTTCCCGCGCCCCCGACACTTCAGTTTCTGCCACGATCATTGGCGCGTAGTCGCGTATCTCGATGTTGTTGTTTTTCTCAACCACACTGTATTTCGCCCGTTCTACATTGCTCACAATCGGTCCCCATAATGCCGAGCCAAGGATGGTTATACCCACAATCGTCCACCACATAGTTTTCTTCATTTGTCCGTTTTTGAGTATCGGGATAGGCCAATGCTGACCCTAAGCGCGCAGTCCAACTGATTTCATTGAGTTCTGACTTCGGCCAAAGCGCTCAATCGGCGCGAGCCTGAACATCCCGCTGAAACTTTTAAGCTGATCACACTGGCTTAAACAGGTTTGCGGCCATGTTCGGTTCGCCATTTTGCGAGGCAATCGTACAAATCCTGGAACTCGGGCATCAGACAGACCCCATCGAAGGGTTTGCGGATCGCCTTGACACCGTAGCCGCCAGCCCACAGCTCAATGCCAGCGGGCAGCATCTGCCGCAGGTCACGCAGTCCCTGTGCCGCAAGGGTGGACGAATAGGCACTGCTGAACGACAGGCACACGGCATCGACCTGTTTGAGTTGCGCAGCGCGCAGGATTTCGTCGATGGGTGTCTGCGGGCCCAACAGCACTGGGTAGACGTCTTCCACCACCATCAGGGCTTCCACCATCAGCAGCCCCAGTGTGTGTTCCTCGCCGGACAGGGTGGTGAGCAGCACACGCGGGTTGCCATGCTGCGGCGACATATTGGCCAGCACGGTACGGAACATTTTTTCCAGATGCTGCGAGAACAGATGCTCCTCGAAGATGCCGAGTTCATTGCGCGACCACGCTTCACCCACGCGAGTAATCAGAGGCGCGACGATGTCCTGGACAAAACCCGCCAAACCTCGCTTGGCCAGCTCGCGATAAAACTGCCGCTGCAGGGCTTCGCTGTCGTGGGTTTTGACCAGATGCATCCAGGGATCGAGCTGTAGCACGTCGGGAGTGGCCAATACGCTGGGACGGGCTTCGTCGAGCGCGATCAGGGCCGCATCATCCAGCGCCAGGAGCTTGCCCGGGCGGTACCCGCGATCCATCAAGCGCTTGATTTGCGTCAGTCGCTGCACCTGCGTCGGCACATACAGGCGCTCGCCATTCGCATCCCGCTCGGGAGTCGGAAAACCATAGCGCCGCTCCCATACGCGCAAGGTGTCCTTGGACAAACCAGTTTCGCGCTCGACTGATGCGATCGGCAGACCCGAAACGAATGATGTGGTTTCAGTATTCATTCTTTGTCCAGGACAAATATGTTGACATGTGCAAATTATTGACTTAATTTAAGCACTTGTCCAGCTTTTGACCAAGACAAAATGCGAACGCAATCTCAACTACTCGTTTCATTGGCCGGATTGGCTGCGGTGTTGCTGATCGGCGAACCTGCGGCTGTCGCCCCTGCGCCGTCATCGCCGCGAACGGATTGCGCTGCCATTACGGCAACCGTTCCTGTCGACTACTGGTTCTATCACGCGCTGGCCGCATCGCATCCGTCTATGTTCGATCCAGGTGCCGGATCGCCCTCCTGTCCTGCCCGCAAGGTAACCCGCACATGAACCCCATGCTTTTAATCGCAACGCTGCCGCTGACCGCCAGCGTGAACGCTGCGCTCGCCTGCCCGCCGCTGCTCAACTTCAGCCTCACGGATATCGACGGCGAGACCCGCAACCTGTGCGCGTATGCGGGCAAGGTGGTGCTGGTGGTCAACACCGCCAGCCAGTGCGGTTACACCGGCCAATACAAGGGCTTGCAGGCACTGTCCGATAAGTACGGGCCGCAGGGACTGGTGGTGCTGGGCTTGCCGGCCAACGATTTCGGCGGGCAGGAGCCCGGCAGCAACGCCAAGATCAAGAATTTCTGCGAGGTCGGCTATCAGGTCGATTTCCCGCTGTTCGCCAAAACGGGCGTGACGGAGGCTAACGCCAACCCGCTGCACGAAGCGCTGGCCAAGGCCACCGGCGAGCGGCCGCGCTGGAATTTCCACAAATACCTGATCGACCGCAGCGGCACGCGCGCGCTGTCGTTTGCCAGCCAGGTGGAGCCGCAGTCGAAGGAGATGGTGCAGGCCATCGAGTCGCTGCTCAAGGCCAAGCCGGTGCCGGCCCAACTTTCGCAGAAGGAGAAATAGCATGCGCATCGCAGTCGTCGGTTCCGGCATTTCCGGCCTGTCGGCCGCCTGGCTGTTGAGCCAGCGCCACCAGGTCACGCTCTTCGAGGCGGAGAACCGCCTCGGCGGCCACACTCATACGGTGGACGTCACGCTGGACGGCCAGACCTTTCCGGTCGACACTGGCTTCCTGGTGTTCAACCACCGCACCTACCCGGAGCTCACCCGGCTGTTCGACACGCTGGGGGTGGAAACCGTGGCCAGCGAAATGTCCTTCAGCGTGCGCCTCGACCGGCCCGACCTGGAATGGGCCGGTACCTCGCTCGGCACCGTGTTCGGCCAGCGTGCGAACCTGGCGCGCCCTGCGTTCTGGAAAATGCTGCGCGACATCCTGCGCTTCAACCGCGAGGCGGTGCGCGAGCCGGAACTCGCCAGCAGCATGGCGCTGGGCGACTACCTCAAGCTGCGCGGCTACGGCAAACCTTTCATCGAATGGTATCTGCTGCCGATGGCGGCTGCGATCTGGTCCTGTCCAGCGGCGCAGATGCTGGAATTTCCACTGTCATCCTTCGTTACCTTTTGCCACAACCACGGCCTGCTGCAGGTGACCAACCGGCCGCAGTGGCGCACCGTCAAGGGCGGTGGGCGCGAGTATGTGAACAAGCTGGCCGCCGGCATCGGCGAGATTCATCTGGGCCAGCCAGTGGAGTCGCTGCGCCCGCGCGGCGGCCAGGTCGAACTGGTGAGCGGCAGTGTCTCGGGGCTTTACGACCAGGTAGTTCTGGCCTGCCACAGCGACCAGTCGCGCGGGATTCTGGCGCAGCACTATCCGACCCAGTCCCGCCTGTTGCGCCATATGCCCTACCAGCCGAATCGTGCGGTGCTGCACAGCGATGCCAGCGTGCTGCCGCGCCGCAAGAACCTGTGGGCGGCGTGGAACTACCAGTCGGGCCACGGCACCCTGAGCGAGCGGCCGGTGGCGGTGCATTACCTGATCAACCGCCTGCAGCCGCTGCCGACCGAAACCCCGGTGATCGTCTCGCTCAATCCGCTGCAGGACCCCGATCCGGCATTGGTCCATGGCAGCTTCCACTACAGCCATCCGGTGTTCAACCGCCAGTCCGTCGGCATCCAGCGCCAGATCGCGGCCGCCAACGGCCGCGACGGCATCTGGCTTGCTGGCGCCTGGCTCGGCTACGGCTTCCACGAGGACGGCCTCGCCTCCGCGCTGCGGGTGGCGCGCCAGCTCGATGCCGACCTCCCCTGGCAGGGCCTCGCCCATGCGGCCTGACCCACGCCCCGGCGCGCAGATCGGCTTTGGCCGCGTGATGCACGTGCGGCAGCAGCCGGTCACGCATCGCTTCGACTACCCGGTGTATTTCGTGCGCCTGCCGCTGCACGACCTGGCGCATGTCGAGTCGCGGTGGTTCTCGCGCAACCGCTTCAACCTGCTGAGTTTTCACGAAGCGGACCACGGCGACGGCGGCGACAGCCTGCTCTGGGCGCGCGGCCTGCTCAGCCAGCACGGTCTGACTGCCGACGGCGATATCTGGCTCACCACGTTTCCGCGCGTGCTCGGCTACGCCTTCAAGCCGGTGAGCGTGTGGCATTGCCATCGCGCCGACGGCGAGTTGGTCGCGGTGCTGGCCGAGGTCAACAACACCTTCGGCGAGCGCCACGTTTACCTGCTGCGCACGGACGACCCCAGCGCCACGCTGCACGCGGAAAAGGTGTTCCACGTCTCGCCGTTCTTTCCGGTGTGCGGCCACTACACCTTTCACTTCCAGCCACACGCCGACCTGTTTCGCGCGCGCATCGATTACGCCACCGGCGGCGGTGAAACGTTGCGCACCACTTGGTGGGGACGGCTTGAACCGCTGACACCACGGGCCTGTCTGCGCGCCTTTTTCCGCTACCCGCTGATGACCTGGGGCGTGATCGCGCGCATCCACCTGCAGGCGCTGCGCCTGTTCATCAAGCGCGTGCCGTTTTTCCGCAAACCCCCGGCTCCACTCGAAGAGGTCACCGAATGAACACCGCCGCGCTGAACACTGCCCGCCTCAACACCGCCCTGCAACGCAGCAACACGCCCTGGTATGCCCGCCAGGTGATCCATTTGCTGCAGGAAATCGAACACGGCTGCCTGCATCTGGAACTGCCCAACGACATGCAACTCACGGTCGGCCACGGCACGCCGGACGCCTATCTCAAGTTCGACCAGTGGCGCGCGTTCCGCGACGTGCTGAGCAAGGGCGACATCGGTTTTGCCGAAGGCTATATCGCCGGCACCTGGCACACCGCCGACCTCACCGGCGTGCTGACCCTGCTGGCCAACAACCGCAGCGCGCTCGACCGCGCCATCTATGGACGCTGGTGGGGGCGCCTGTACAACCGCCTGCGCCACCTGCTGAACGCCAACACCTTGCAGGGCTCGCGCCGCAACATCGCCAGCCACTACGACCTCGGCAACGACTTTTATGCGCTGTGGCTCGACCCTTCGATGACCTATTCCAGCGCGCGCTTCGACGGCGACTTGTCGCTGACGCTGGAGCAGGCGCAGACCCGCAAATACCAGCGCATGCTCGACCTGCTCGATCTGCCGGACGGCCAGTCGCTGCTGGAAATCGGCTGCGGCTGGGGCGGCTTTGCCGAGCACGCGACACGCACAGCGGGCCACCGGGTACGCGGCATCACCCTGTCGCAGCAGCAGCTTGATTACGCCCGCAAGCGCATTGCCGAGGCTGGGCTGGGCAACCGCTGCCAGTTCGAGTTTCAGGATTACCGCGAGGAAGTGCAGCAGTACGACGCCATCGTCTCGATCGAAATGTTCGAGGCGGTGGGCGAAGCCTACTGGCCGACCTACTTCGACACCGTCAAGCGCAGCCTCAAGCCGGGCGGCCGCGCCGTGGTGCAGACCATCCTCATCGACGACGCCCTGTTCAAGCGCTACCGCACCGGCTCCGACTTCATCCAGCAGTACGTGTTTCCCGGCGGCATGCTGCCCTCGCCGTCGCGCTTCACCGAGGAAGCCGCGCGCGCCGGGCTCAAGGTGACCCGGCAGGAAAACTTCGGCCTTGATTACGCCGAAACCCTGAAGCGCTGGCGCCTCCGCTTCCACGAGCAGATCGACGCCGTGCGCGCGCAGGCTTACGACGAGCGCTTCCTGCGCATCTGGCATTTCTATCTGGCTTACTGCGAGGCCGGCTTTCACGCCGGATCGGTCGATGTCGCGCAATTCCGTCTTGAACACGCGGCTTAGCACGACGCTGGCCGCAGCCTGTCTGCTTGCAGCATCGCTGCTGCACGCCAGCCCGCTGCCGCACCTGCCCAGCTTCGAGGCGGTCGGCAGCGGCACCATGCGCTTCTTCGGCCTGCGCCTCTACGATGCCACGCTGTGGTCGCCCGGCGGCGTGTGGTCGGCCAGCCAGTCCTATGCGCTGGAACTGGTCTACGCGCGCAGTTTCGACGGCGCCGCCATTGCGCAGCGCTCGATCGAGGAAATGCGCGCCCAGCGCCCCTGGCCCGAGTCCACCCTGGCGCGCTGGGAGAAAGACATGCGCGCGCTGTTCCCCGATGTCGACAAGGGCGACCGCCTCATCGGCGTGCGCATGCCCGGCGCCGGCGCGACGTTTTGCAGCGGCACCCGCAAGCTCGGACAGATCAATGACGAGGCATTTGCCGACGCCTTCTTCGGCATCTGGCTCAACCCCGCCACCCGCGCGCCCGACCTGCGCGCGCAGTTGCTGAAGTCGTCATGAGTCCGTTGCCGCGCACGCGTCTGCTGGCCTATGGCGGACTCGGCCTGCCGCTCGCGTTCGCGGCGCTGCCGCTGTATGTCCACCTCGCGCCGTTCTACAGCGGCGTGATCTCGCTTTCCCTGCTCGGCGCAATCCTGCTCGCGCTGCGCTTTCTCGACGCCGCTATCGATCCCCTGATCGGCGCGCTATTCGACCGCTTTCCCCATCCGCGCACGCTGGTTGCGCTCTCCCTGCCTGTGCTCGGGCTGGGCTGGATCGGCGTTTTTACCCTGCCCGAAACCTGGCCCGTGGTGCCCTGGCTGATCGGGATGCTGACGCTGACCACGGTCGGCTACAGCCTCGCCACCGTGGTGCACACCAGCTGGGGCGCGCGCCTGTCGAACGTGCCGCACGAACGCACCCGGCTGTTCGCCGCACGCGAAGGCTTCGGACTGATTGGCGTGGTGCTGGCCGCTGCGTTGCCTACGGTGCTGGCGGCCACGCTGGCCGAGGGCCTGGCGCGCATGGGCTGGATTTTTCTCGGACTGCTGCTGGTCTTTGCCGCGCTCACCCTCGTCGCCACCCCGCCGATGCAGCGCAGCGCCCGCTCGCCGGGATTGCGCCAGATGCTGCGCCCACTGGCCAACCCCGCGTTCGCTCGTTTCGCGCCCGGCTATCTGCTGAACGGCGTTGCCGCCGCGCTGCCCGCCACGCTGGTGATTTTCTTCATCGATGATGTGCTGCAGCTCGCCAGCCACAGCGGGCTGTTTCTGGTAATTTATTTTCTGAGCGGCGCGCTCGGCCTGCCGCTGTGGGTGCGGCTGGCCAAACGCATCGGCACGCTCGACGCCTGGCTGCTGTCGATGGCGCTGTCGATCGCTGCCTTCAGCGGCGCGTTCTGGCTCGGCGCGGGCGACCTGGTTGGCTATGCGCTGGTGTGCGCGGCGTCCGGCCTCGCGCTCGGCGCCGACCTCGCGCTGCCGCCCGCGCTGGTCGCCGACATGATCGACGCCGACCCCGCGCCGCAGCCCGGCGCCTACTACGGGCTGATGAGCTTTTTCGCCAAGCTCACGCTCGCGCTCGCCGCCGGCCTTGCGCTGCCGCTGCTCGATTTCTGGGGCTACGCGCCCGGCGGCGGCAACCTGCTCGCGCTGTCGGCCACCTATGCCCTGCTGCCCATCCTTATGAAACTCGGCGCGCTGGCCTGGTTCTGGCGCGCCCGCCCAATCGCCCATCCTGGAGTCGCCCCATGCTGAAAAAATCGCTCGCCGCTTTGTGTACCGTGCTGGGCCTGACCGGCTGCGCCGGCATTTCGCCCGAGGTCTATCGCGACCAGACACCCACGCTCGACATCGCCACCTACTTCAACGGCCCGCTCACCGCCTGGGGCTATTTCGCCGACCGCTCGGGCGAGGTCAAGCGCCGCTTCACCGTGCACATGACCGGCGAATGGCGCGGCAACGAAGGCGTGCTGACCGAGAACTTCATCTGGTCGGACGGCGAAAAATCGCAGCGCATCTGGCGCATCAGCAAGCTCGACGCGCACCGCTATATCGGCCGCGCCGACGACGTGAAGGGCGAAGCTACCGGCACCGCCTACGGCAACGCGCTGCAGTGGAAATACACCCTGCTGCTGCCGGTGGACGGCAAGACCTACGAGGTGCAGTTCGACGACTGGATGTACCAGATGGACGACACGACGATGCTGAACAAATCCGAGATGCGCAAGTTCGGCTTCAAGCTTGGTGAAATCGTCATCAGCTTCAGGAAAGGCCCATGAGCCTGAACCCCAGACTCGCCGACTGGCGCGGCCAGCGCGTATGGCTGATCGGCGCCAGCTCGGGCATCGGCGAAGCCACCGCAAAGTTGCTGATGGCGCGCGGCGCGCGGGTGGCGCTCACCAGCCGCTCGCGTGAAACGCTGGAAAAACTGGCCGACGGCAACGCGCGGGTCGCGCCCGCCGATGTTACCGACCGCGCCAGCCTCGCGGCTGCGTTCGACTCGATCCAGGCTGAGTTCGGCGGCATCGACGTGGCGATCATCAACGCCGGCACGCATCAGCCGGTGCGCGCGTGGGAACTCGACGCCGTCGCCGCCGAACAGCTGGTGCAGGTCAATCTGGTCGGCGCGATGAATGCTGCTGCCCTGCTCGCGCCCTACTTCGCGCAGCGCGGCAGCGGACGGCTGGCGATCACTGCCAGCGTCGCCGGCTACGGCGGCCTGCCGAGCGGACTGGTCTACGGCGCAACCAAGGCTGCGCTGATCAACTTTGCCGAAACGCTGTATCTCGACCTGGCGCCCAAAGGCGTGGCGGTGCACCTGATCAACCCCGGCTTCGTCAAAACCCCGCTGACCGATCTCAACGACTTCAAGATGCCGGCGCTGATCGAAGCCGGTGAAGCGGCGCGCGAAATTCTGGCCGGCATCGAAGCAGGGGCATTCGAGATTCACTTCCCCAAACGCTTCACCCGCGTGCTGAAGGCGCTGAACCTGCTGCCGTATCGCGCCTACTTCCCCCTTGTCCACCGGATCACTGGCTTATGAATGCACTCGACGCCCTGTGTGTCTATTTCGAAAAGCTGTCCGCCAACAACCTGGACGCGCTCGACACCTACTACGCGGCTGATGCGCGCTTCAAGGATCCTTTCCACGAGGTGACCGGCGTTGCCGCCATCCGCGCCATCCTGCGTCACACCTTCGATAAGCTGCCGGGCGCGCGCTTTCGCGTCACCGGGCGCTTTCCGGGAGAAGGCGGGCACGCCGTCATCCTGTGGGAAATGGATTTCACCATGCCGGTCACGCGCCAGCCCACCACCATTCGCGGTGCCACCCACCTGACTTTTGCCACCGACGGCAAGGTGACGCTGCATCGCGATTACTGGGATGCCGCCGAAGAACTCTATGGCCGTCTGCCCGTTCTGAAATGGCTGATGCGCGCACTGGCCCGGCAGGCGGCAGCGCCGCGCTAGAACCGAGGGTGGTCGCTTCGGCGGAGAGCCGGATGGTTAGGTTCGCCCCCCTGACTGACTGCCATGGGTTGCGGATTCAACCGCAGAGGAAATCAAAAAATTGACGTTCGGTGGATTTCGTTGCCTACGTCCGGTAACGAATCAATAGCGGTAGCAGTCAGGTCAAATCTCCAGCGGCAGCTTAGGCCGAGATCCAGCCGTTCGCTGAACTTACCTTGACGGACTACTCCTGGCCGGTATGCGGCATTACCTATATTGCTGTGTTAAACGCACGCTAACCCAATAACGAAATTGGGCGATCCGGGAATGACAATTGGTCGCGGTCGCGCCAGCTTGGACGGACGTAATTGATTTCCATCAGGCGGCGCACGCCAATGATGGGGCGCTTGTCGAAGCCGTGCCAGGTGTTCTTGCCCGGGATGAAAATAACGGCCGAATTGAACGTGGCCGAGGAGCGGCCCACCCATTTCCGATCGGCATCATAGATATCGGTGCCCCAGTTCTTGGCTTCGGGCCCCGTACACAGGTAGATCACCATGGAGAAAATCTTCTCGGGGATGTCGCAGTGCGGTTCGAGCCAGGCGCCATTGGTGTCCTGGATATATTCGATGCGTAGATAGCTGCCTTCGATGTCGGTGGCAGGACGACCGAGCGTTTCCATGAACTGGCGTGCGACTTGCGGCTTCTGAAAGGACTCGGTGAACGCAGCGACGGCAGGAAAATCGGCCTGCAACTGGGGCGTGAAGAATGCGCGCTTTTTATTGTTGTCGCTGAGATCGCGCACGCCCCCACATTCATCGATAAGTGGCGGACGGATGGGCAGAACGAGGACGCCGACGCACAGGTTTTCCGGCAGCGTGTTGGCGAGTGTCCAATGGGTATAGGGCTGTTCCTTGCGCACGGACGAGCGCAAGGCAT
>Ga0326726_10003904_pt1 | contig 13668 bp, 16 predicted proteins | sample MHFenrmetagenome_2_FD_207603 | JGI IMG/M metagenome (GOLD analysis project Ga0326726, IMG submission 207603) | Lab enriched peat soil microbial communities from Michigan Hollow, Ithaca, NY, United States - MHF15MN | ecosystem: Environmental > Terrestrial > Soil > Wetlands > Peat | place: USA... | reverse complement strand
GAAGGAAGTGCTCACGGCAGTTCTGGATGAAATCCTCTGCGACTCCCGACTCCTCGATGGGGCACGCACAGCAACCCATTTAGTGACAAATCTTTTACAACTTGTCTGCAAGATGGGTGGTACCCTAACAAATCATTTGACGGATTGATCGCTCTGGCGCCATGAAGTCGTCCAAGCAGAACTCACACAGACAGGCGGTTCCCGCACTCAACCTTAACGGGCATAAACCCCGATCAAGGCGGACCCGCGACCGTGCCGGTAAAAAGCAGGCGCTCATCCTTGCCGCCTTGAAATTATTTGCCAGCAAGGGCTACGATGCGACCAAAACTCGTGAAATCGCGGCTTCCGCGGGCTGTGCGGAAGGGCTGATTCACCGTTATTTTAATGGCAAAGCGGGCCTGCTCCCTGCCCTCATGGAGTACCGTGTCTCGCAGGAAGTAGCCGACCTGGCGCATCATATGCGTCCCGCCCCCACTTTCGAAGACGAGTATCTACAGCTTGTCAACTGGGCGGTTAAGCACATGTGGGAGGACCGTGAGTTTCTGAGGGTGGCCATTCCCCGGGCACTGTTAGATCCCGGCTTCGGGCAAGTGTTGCGCCAAGTCGGTCCGCTCCAGAGGGCGCGCGCCATCGGCGCACGGCTCAAGAAATTCAGGGAGAGCCAAGCCCTGGCCGAAGAGGAGTTTGATGCGCTGGTCCAGTCGGTGAGCGTGATCGGATTCATGTTCGGCTTTATGCGCCCCGCTGTGCTGCGACAGGACCGGAAAGCCTCCACCAGGATGGCTTTTGTGATCGCCAAACGTTTGGTCCGAAACATACCCTCCGAAGACCCGGTGCATCCAACGGCGCGCCAAGCGGCGCTGTTACTCAGTTAGACCTGCTCAACCGGAACTGACACGCGTACAGTATTCACTGTACTCTCGCCTGCGACATTTTTCTTGACGGTCTTCTTACCCCCATGATATTACCTTTCGTCAATTATGTAAGTGCGCCTGCACGCACTTGCACAACTGTTTGTGAAATGTCGAATCGTCGGTCGGGAACCCACGTTCAAAGTGGGGTAAAAGGGGCAGTACCTTTCGGCTCGTTGTAACTGGATCCAGTTATTCCAGTTTGGCGTTGCACCAGGAGGACTCGATGACCTCTGCCCGGAAACGTTTCGCCAGCGGTGTGCTGCTGGCGTCCCTCTTTCTTCTCTTTGCCGCCAGGGATGCGAACGCCCTGCCCGCCTTCGCGCGAAAATACGGCTTGCGCTGTTCCGCCTGCCATGAGGCCTGGCCGATGCTCAACTACTTCGGCCAGAAGTTCAAGGACAACGGCTATCAGCTGATGAATGATCGGGATGCCCCGATCTGGCAGAACAACGGCTACTGGCCAGTGACCATACGAATCACGCCAAGTTGGCACCGCGAGAGTACTGACAAGGTGGCCGTGGACCAGGCCGCGAGCGGGCAGCAGCGGGTCACCTCCCACGGTTTTGATGTTGGCGGTCTCGATCTCCTTTCTGGCGGCACGCTCGACAAGAATCTTTCCTTCCTGTTCGTGCTGTCGTCAGATGAGAACGCTGCCTTCCACTTTGAATCGGTCAATGCGCGATTCGATAACCTGTTTGGCAGCCCCTGGCTCAACCTTAAAGTGGGAAAATTTGAACTGGACAACATCGTCTCTGAGAAACGTGGGCTGACGCTCAGCGCGAGTGGCGGCGGTTTCCAGCTCTACCACTTCGTTCCGCTCGGAGACAACAACTTCGTGGGGCAGATAGGCGACAACCAGTTCGGGTTGGAGTGGCTGGGGCACTCAGCCAATGACCGCACCCGTATCTCGGCCGCCCTCATCAACTCCAGCGACGGCAATGTGGACTTGCCGGGAAGCAACTCCTACACCGGATTTTTTGCTGGGAGTCAGGCCTTCGAACTGGGCAAACTTGGGACCCAGCGTGTGGGCTTCTATGCCATGGTCGGACAGGCGCCGACCAATACGCTGACCTCGGGAGGACCAGATTTTCCGATCGCGGGCGGCGGGTTCGGTAACAGAAACTTCAGTCGAGAAGGTTTCAACGGAATTTTCTATCTGGGTAAACTGGATTTCCAGGTAGTAACGCAGCACGGTTCCGACGACGCCTACTTCGCTACCAGCACTGCCGCCCCCGGGGCTCTCCCGGCCGGCGCCCGGTCCGCGGTTTGGAACGGCGCGTTCGTCGAGACCCACTACGTGTACAGCCCACAGCTCATTTTCATTCAGCGGTCGGAGTGGCTGCGAATGTCGCAGCAGGCGATTCCGGGCACGCCCTCCAATCTAGGGGATATCGACAATTATGTGTTCGGGTACAGGTACATGCCCATTATGAACAGCCGCGCTGGATTCGCCATTCATAACGAGTACTCCTGGATCCGTCAACGCGGAGGTGCGCCGGACGGCACTGACCTAACCAGCAACAGTCTGTTCCTGGGATTCGACTTCGACTTCTAGAAGAGGGAACGTTCGATGCGAAGAATGATGCTTAACGGTTCGCTCGTTTTGACGGCGGTGGTGACGGTGGCTCTGTGCAGCTTCTCCTGGGCGCAGGCGACGAAGGCGGAAGAGGATCGACGGCTGGGGATGGAAAGCCACATCGGCAAGCTGACCGGCCATGCCGCGGCAGCCCAAGGCACGTACCGCAGGTACTGCGTGGGCTGTCACGGCGTGTTAGGGGATGGAGAGGGAGAAAACGCGCAATGGCTTGATCCCAAGCCACGCAACTTCACCTTGGGAATATTCAAGTGCCGCTCGACCACAACTGGGACCCTGCCGCTCGACTCGGATCTTTTCGACACCATCGGACGGGGTCTGGACAGCTCGAACATGCCGTCCTGGAACCCGCTTTCCTCACAAGAGCGAGCCGATCTGGCGGCGTATGTAAAACATTTTTCCGCGCGCTGGGTGACAGAAAAGCCGGGAACGCCGATTGAAATTCCGAAGAAACCGGAGGTTACCGCTGAACGCCTCAAGGCGGGACAGGAAGTGTTTCAGCGAGTGGAATGCTGGAAGTGCCACGGGCCCACAGGGATGGGGAATGGACCGTCCGCAGCCACGCTCACCGACGACCAGAACCGGCCTATTCTGCCTTACAACTTTCATGACGGAAACCGCTTCAAGTGCGGCACCACCGACGAAGACCTGTACCGCATCTTCATGACCGGGCTGGATGGAACGCCCATGCCCTCATGGTCGGACAATATCAAGCCCGATGAAGCCTGGGACTTGGTGTTCTACCTGCGTACCCTGCAGCCCATGAAGAGCAAAGCGAAAGAGATCGCCCGGCAGATCGGTTTGAAGCCGGGTGCTCCAAGTGCCGCTCCAGCGTCGGCTCCGCAGCAATGAAACCGCGCCTGAGTGAAAGAATGGTGAAGGATCTGGAAGAAAGGGAAAACGAATGAAAGCCCGTTACAAAGTAGCAGGCATGATCTCGATGTTGCTGGTGCTCGCGATGGGTCTTTTGTGGTCCACCCGGAGTGTGAGCGCGGCGGCCGAGGGCAAGATCACAGGAACGGTCAAGCTGGATGGCGCGGCCCCGCACATGAAGGGCATTGACATGTCGAAAGACCCGTTTTGCGTCAAGCAGCACGAGAACAGCCCCGCCCACCTGGAGAATGTGGTGGTAGGGCCGGGCGGAGGTCTGCAGAACGTTGTGCTTTACATCTCCCAGGGTCTGAGTGGCGCTGAGGCCACCCAGGTAGCCTCGCAGGAGCCGGTGTTCGATCAGAAGAATTGCATGTACACGCCCCACGTGCTGGCGATGAACGTTAATCAGAAATTCAAGGTGATGACCAGCGATCAGACCACTCACAACATTCACCCGCTTCCGAACGCTCTCGCCGGCAATATCCCGTGGAACAAATCGCAGCCACCGGGGGCCCCGCCGATTGAGGCGAGTTGGAAGACGGAAGAGGTCGCGATCTCGGTGAAGTGCAATATTCATCCCTGGATGCACGGGTATTTTGTGGTAGTAAAGGGGCCGTACGCAACCACTGACGAAAAGGGCTCGTACACCATCGAGAATGTGCCGCCGGGAAACTACACCGTCACTGCCTGGCAGGAAGAATATGGAACTCAGACGGCTAAGGTTACGGTGGCTGCGGGCAAGCCCGGAACCGCCGACTTCGCGTTCAAGGCCAAATGAGGAATCCGGGGTAAGAATCAATCCGAGCTGCTATCCCCCGTTTCTGACTCCGAAGGAAGATGAGGACCGGAGATGTCAGTGTGGAACCTTGGTCAATGGGGCAGGAGGACTCATGGAAACCGCGATCGGGGTATTCTCTTCGCGAGATAGCGCGGAGGACAGCGTAAAGGAGTTGTTACAGCGGGGCGTCCCGGAGTCGTCGCTTGTATTCCTGACGCGTTCCGAAAGCGAAGCCAAAACGGTTGGCAAACAATTGGGCGCATTCGCGGGAGGTTTTGCTGGTGGTGCGGCGGGGATGACAGCCGGGGTGGCCGCAGCGACCCTTCTCCTGCCTGGGATCGGAGCAGTTTTTGCTCTGGGCTTTGGCGCAGCCGCGCTGCTCGGACTCGCCGGCGCCGGAGCCGGCGCCACCACGGGAGCGGCCATTGCGCATCAGTCCGGAGCTCCTCAGCCCACTCCTGATGCGAAGAGCTCTGAAGATGCCTCCTTCTTCCGCGAGGTCCTCAAAGAGGGGCGTTCGCTGGTGGTGGTTCGAACAGAATCGCAAGATATCGCGACTACTGCGTGTGCGGTCCTCGACCGGTTGGCTCTGGGCATGCAGGGATCGACTCCGGTCAAGATGAAGACGGTCACCCGTCAAGTGGGACGGGTTGTGGTCCTCGACGTTAGCGGAAGGATTACTCTGGGCGAAGGCAACGTGATGCTCCGTGAGATCGTTAGCGATCTGGCAGAGAAGGGGAACACCAATATCGTACTGAATCTGGGCGAAGTGGTGTACGTCGACAGCTCAGGCGTCGGCGAGTTGGTTAAAGCCCACGCTACGATTCGGAATAAGGGTGGGGTCCTGAAGTTGGCCAACCTGAACAAGAGGGTGCACGACTTGCTTCAGATGACGCGGCTGTCCAGTGTGTTCGACATTGAGAAGGACGAAGCTAGCGCTCTCAAATCTTTCGGGGTTAATGCCTCAGAGGGTGTGGCCTGAGATTCTCACTTTGTGCTTTGACACCTCGGGCCCTTCTCGCGAGGCTCTCCTCTAGAACGAGCAGCCTCAGATTCGAAAGTGAACATAGTTTCATGAAGAGTTCAGCTAACGTTCAGGCGGTTCAGCTAGCATGACGCTTGCCGCTACTCAAAGTGGAGTACGTCTCTTGGATTGGCTTGTGAGCCAGCGGATACGGCCGGACTTGGAAGCCGGCTAGAAGCGAGACCTCATGGCTAAGTTCTTCGCAGTAACCATTATCGTGATTGCGATCGCTTCCGCGATTCCCATCCTGCGGCACACGTGGCCGGAACCACCGGACATTTCGGTTCACGGACACCTCATCGATGAGCAGATGTCGGAGACCATGGCGGAGGCGGGAATCTCGTTTCTGGCGGCACAATTCATTCTGGCGATTTTTATCTGGAAGTTTTCCAACCGGCCAAAGGACGCGAAAATCAGCAAATTTCCGGGCGGAGCCCGGGGATTGGTCATTGCAGCCTTTCTTTTAGTGGGCACCGAAGTTCTGGCCCTGGGAATTTTCGGAACCAGGGCGTGGGCGAGTGTTTATTTCACGCCCCCATCCGCCGACGCCATGCCGGTCCAGGTGCAGGCGGGGCAATTTGCGTTTTACTTCCGCTATCCCGGGCCGGATGGGAAATTCGGTCCGCTCCACGCCTCGCTTATAAACGAGTCGAACGCAAATTTTTTTGGCCTGGATCAAACCAATGACCAGGATTCCAAGGATGACATCGTGACCGCTGAAATGGCGATTCCGGTGAATCGCGAGATCCACCTGCTTATGCATGCAAAAGACGTCGGCCATTCGTTCTATGTGCCGGAGTTGCGGGTGCAGCAGGACTTTGTCCCCGGCCTAGACCTCTCTATTCATTTCACCGCCACCAAGATCGGGAGATACGAAATCGTCTGTACGCAGCTTTGCGGCCTGGGGCACTACAACATGAAGGCCTATCTCTCCGTTCTTTCGCAGGCTGACTTTGATGACTGGCTGAAAAAGCAAGCGGCACTGCAGTAGCCGGTCCGCCTCGAGGTGGTGAGGACGGGGCAAAGCTGGTTTGAGGAGAAATCCATGCACGATGTGTCGGCACATGCGGCCCAACACCATACCCCCCCGCAGGGCTTCATTCGGAAACACGTCTTCAGCCTCGACCACAAGGTGATCGGCAAGCAGTATTACGCTCTGGCCCTGGTGGCGGTGTTTGTGGGGATGGTGCTCTCCTGGATCATGCGATTGCACCTGGGCTGGACAAACCTCGCCATTCCCGGCCTGCATTTACTTTCCAAGACCGGAGCCCCCGGCGACCTCATGACGCCGGAGTACTACCTGCAACTGATGACCATGCACGGCACCATCATGGTTTTCTTCGTGCTCACCACGGCGCCATTCGCGGCGTTTGGCAATTTCTTCTTGCCCATCCAGGTCGGCGCCGAGGACATGCCCTTCCCCCGTTTCAACATGATGTCGTTCTGGGTCACCTTCGTGGCCTTTCTGGTCCTGATCTCGTCGTTTTTTGTGGGTGATGGACCGACCCTCGGGGGATGGACACAGTACGCACCGTTAAATGCAGTGGGCGCGGTAGGAGGTCCCGGGGAAGGCCTCGGCGTAGTTCTGTGGGCAGCTTCGATCGCCATCTTCTGCGTAGGCCAGTTATTGGGTTCGTTGAACTTCATCACAACGACACTCGATTTGCGGGTGAAGGGCATGAGCCTGATGCGCTTGCCGCTCACCGCGTGGGCCTGGTTCATCACGTCTTGCATGGGGCTCACGGCGTTTGCGGTGTTAATGCCGGCGTGCATTCTGGTGATTCTGGATCACGTCGCCGGCACCAGCTTCTTCGTGCCATCGAATCTGGTCATCAATGATCAGCTCCAGCCGCACTCCGGCGGATCCACGCTCCTCTGGCAGCACCTGTTCTGGTTCTTCGGACATCCCGAGGTGTACATCGCGATCGTGCCCGGGATGGGCATCGTTTCTCATGTTCTGATCACCAATATGCGCCGGCCGTTGCTCAGTCACCGAGTCATGATCGGCTGCATGGCGGCGATTGCCATTCTCAGCTACATGGTTTACGGACACCATATGTTTGTCAGTGGAATGAACCCGTTCTCCTCGCTGGCATTCTCCTTCCCCACGCTCATTATCACGATCCCCGCGACTATTATCGTGTTGTTGTGGATCGGCAGCCTGTATGGTTCCAGGTTGCGCATCAACACGGCTTCGCTATTTGCGCTTGGTTTTATTTCGATGTTTGTCGCCGGCGGCGTAAGCGGCTTTTTCCTGGCGCAGCCTTCGATTGACATCATGCTGCACGCCACCTACTTTGTGGTGGGCCACTTCCACATGGTGATGGCAGTGGCGGCCATCTTCGGCATCTTCGCCGCAACCTACTTCTGGTTCCCGAAGATGACCGGGCGCATGATGAACGAGACTTTGGGAAGGGTTCACTTCTGGCTGAGCTTCGTGGGCACGTACTGCATCTTCATGCCTTTCCATTATCTGGGAATTGCAGCGAATGTACGCCGCTACCAGGCGTTTGTAGATGAGTATCTGCAGCCGCTCATCCCGGTGCACAGGTTTATTACGGTTGCCGCCATCGTGACCGGTGTGGCCCAGTTCATCTTTCTGTACAACCTGATACACAGCCGGTTTTGGGGCAAACCGGCTCCAGACAATCCGTGGGAAGCGACGTCGCTGGAGTGGAGCACCCCCACACCGCCGCCATTCGATAATTTTGGCGGGAAGCAACCCGTGGTTTACCACGATCCCTACCAGTATGGGGTGCAGAGTTCGACCGGCGACTACGTGATGCAGGCCTCGCCTGAGCAGGTTGCGACCGAGCACGAAGAGAAGTAAACACTCGAAAGATTTGGAAGTTTAACGGGAGAGTCTGGACACCATGGCCACCACGGTCCACGAACCACCGAAGATCGAGCCGCGCCGTCAACCGGGCAACGGGAACGGTGGCTGGCGAAATCTTGCTCCTGCGGATGGAGACGGGCGAGTGGTGCAGGACTACTCTCCGCCGCCGGCGAGTACGGGCATCTGGGTCGTGGTGTATGCCATCACCATGACATTTGCGGCGCTAACCAGCGCCTTGATTGTGCGCAAAGGCTCGTCGCTGGACTGGCAGAGCTTTACCTTGCCTTCCATCCTCTACCTGAATACGGCGCTGATTGTGTGCAGCAGCGTCACTCTCGAGATCGCACGGCGTCGCGTCGCCACTTTCATGGGAGGGGTTGCGATCCCGGGCGAAAGTCCGGCACGCTGGCTCTACATAACTCTGGTCTTCGGCCTGCTCTTTGTGACCGGCCAATACGTGGCCTGGACCCGGCTCAGGGCCGAGGGGCTTTATCTGGCCACCAATCCAAGCAGTTCCTTCTTCTACCTGCTCACGGCTGCCCATGTGCTGCACGTACTCGGAGGGCTGATCGGATTGCTTTATGTAATCGGGAAGCTCAGGAAGTCCCAGCTGCGACGGAGCACGCTGGATGCGGCATCGCGCTACTGGCATTTCGTGGACATACTCTGGGTGTATTTGCTGTTGCTGCTTTGGATGAAACTCTAGCGCGATCACGAACAGGAGACGCTGTGAGTCAAGCCGATTTAACTATGCAAAGACACTCCGGAGGCATGCTGACAGATCGCCCGTTTGCCATCCCCACCAAAAAACTGGCGATGTGGCTCTTCATCATCGCTGACACGATGACTTTTTCGGCATGCCTGGTGGCCTACGGATTTCTGCGCAATGCCACCCCCGACTGGCCCAGACCCTTCCACAGTATTGTCAACGTGGCAGTGATGACCTTCATCCTGCTCACCAGCAGCCTGACCATGCTCCTCGGAGCCCAAACCGCGAAGCGAGGGGACCAAGCCGGAGCCTTCCGCTGGACCATGATCACCGCCCTGGCCGGAGTTATGTTCGCTGTTCTGCACATTCGAGAGTGGCTGGGGTTGATCGGCGAAGGTATGACGCTGTTCAAGAACCCGTGGGGCACGGGGCTATTCGGTGCGGCATTCTTCAGTGTCACGGGTTTGCATATCACGCACGTCATCGCGGGTGTGATCGCCCTAACAATCGTAGGCTTGCGCTACAAGGGCGGCCGTTACAATGCGGATGACATTGAAATCGTCGGACTATACTGGCATTTCGTGGATCTGGTTTGGATGTTCGTCGTACCGTTCGTCTATCTAATGAATCTCGCCCACTAGATCGCAGCCGAGAGCAGAACACTATGCCAACAGCCGCAGAACTCAAGCGCGAGGGGACCGGGAAATACCTGGTTGTCTATCTCTGCATATTGGCCTTTGCCGGGTTGCAATTTGTCATTGCCTATCAAAATATCACGGCATCGCAAATGTTCCGGCGCATGTTTTCCGTGGCCCTGGTGGAGGCCGGAGTGGCCGTCTTGTTCTTCATGCATTTGTGGGCGGAAAAGCGTGGCTTTTTGTTGTTTGTGGTGATTTTTACAGTCTTCGTACTGTTGTCGATGCAGTTTGGGTGGACTGACAGTTTCCGGCTCATCCACTGTGGCGGATACTGTTCTTGAATGGTCGGCTGCAGGAGTTTTGCTATCCGGGAAACGGCTGGACCGCAAAGGTCGTAAAGAGGAACTTTGAGAGTCATGAAGAAGGGAGCGCTGCCAACAAGGCCCACATTGATGGTTCTCGCCGCTGTGGTGCTTCTTGCCAGCCCGCTGCCGGCGCTGGCGCAGAGTTGCGCTCTTTGCTATACCCAGGCCGCTTCCGCGGGCAGCCGCATGATTGACGCTTTAAAGAGTGGAATTCTGGTCCTCATCGTTCCGCCGACTCTGATGTCGATTGGTATGGTTTTTATTATGTATCGCAATCGGACCCGGTGCCGAGAGGCGGCGGGCACGGCGGACCCTGCCGCGACCTGGAACAAAACCGATCTATCGATTGCAGCAACCACTCCATGGCCTCCACCCACGCGATAACCGATTCTCCCGCGACAAGCACCATTGCTTCGAAGCTGCGGGACTACTACACCCTGACCAAGCCGGAAGTGAACCTGCTGATTCTGATGACCACATCGGCGGGCTACTATCTGGGATCGCCTGGACCGCTGCGAATTGGCCGGCTTGTCATCACGCTCACTGGCACCTTGCTGGTTGCCAGCGGCACGGCGACTCTCAATCAGTGGATGGAGAGGGGTTACGACGCTCAGATGCGGCGTACCGCAAACCGGCCCCTGGTTTCCGGCAGACTCAAGGGCCGCGAGGCTTGCTGGTTTGGGCTGGCGCTGAGCGCCGCAGGCGGTGTGCTTCTGGCTGCGTCGGTCAACCTGGTGTCCGCTTTACTGGCGATTGGGACCCTGCTGGGATATCTGCTGGTCTATACGCCTCTAAAGAGGAAGACGCCACTCTGTACACTGCTGGGTGCCGTGCCCGGCGCCATGCCTACCCTCATCGGTTGGGCGGCCGCCTCCGCGGGCATCGGACGGAATGCCTGGCTGCTTTTTGGAGTCCTCTTTCTGTGGCAGTTTCCTCATTTTCTGGCTATTGCTCTGCTGTACCGGGAAGACTACGCCCTGGCCGGCTTTCGGATGCTGCCTCGGTTCGATGTCGATGGCCGGTTTACCAAGGCGGAGATCGTGGTATTCGCGGCTGCTCTGGTGATTGTCACTATGCTGCCTTCGGCGGGCCGGAGTGACGCCACTTACTCCCTGATCATGCTCATCACGGGAGCGTTTTTTATATATCACACGACGAAATTAGCGAGATCACACTCCCGGGTAATGGCCAGCCGCGTAGTTCATGCTTCGGTGATCTATTTGCCAGTGGTCCTGGGAACCATGATGGCCTGGAAGCCGTGAAGGTCAGGATTGGGCCATCCTCGCCTTGAAGCGGACAGGGAGGAAGGCGGTGTGTGGGGAAATCGGCGTTGGTGCGTCGCAGTTGTTCTATCCTCATTGTTTAGTATCGCGGTGAGTGTGGCAACGGACCTTCTGTCGCTTGCAGCCTTCTCCGAATATGTGCAAAGCCAAACTGAATCTCAACAGGAGCGCCCTCAGTTCCGCGGTTTCCTGCCTCTTACGAACTTCTATTCGACTCCCAGGCCGCTCCCTTCCGGCCAGCCAGGTGAGTTGATCCGTTCGGAAGAGTTCGACGAATATCAGCTGCCTGAGGAAGTATCCGCATTCCGCATTCTCTATCACTCGCGCTCTGCCAGCGGCAGGGACGTGGCTGCGTCCGGCGTGGTTCTTACGCCTGACCAACCACCGCCCACCGGTGGTTGGCCCGTCATCGCCTGGGCCCACGGCTTCACGGGCATAGCTCGCCACTGCGCCCCTTCTCTCATGAGAAATCTGAATGAGGGGCCCTTCCTCACCATGTATGTCAAGCTGGGTTATGCCGTGGTGGCAACAGACTACGTGGGACTGGGAACAGATTTCAGGAACGCGTCCGTCGATATGCAATCGAATGCGGCGGATGTGATTCATTCGATTGCTGCGGCTCGCGCAGCGGTGCCACGGCTGGGGCGAAAGTGGGTCGCGATCGGAGAATCAGCAGGAGGCCTTGCCGCGCTGGCCGTCGCGGAGTTGGAAAGCGATATCCGCGATCCGGATTATCTGGGCGGCATTGCAATTTCTGGTATTGCCGATGCGGAGGATTTCTACCAGCAGGCTGCCAAAGGAAATTCGCCAAGCCAGCTGGTTGTCCTGGCCTATGAAGTCCAAACTGTCTATCCGTCGTTTCAGGCGAACCAGATGCTCACCCAAAAAGCGTTCGCGCTGTACCGCCAGCTCGAGAAGGCCTGCTCCGTAGCGTCCAGAGATTCGGACACGGCTGCCCCCCAGATGCTGAAACTCGGCTGGCAGGGCAACCGTTTTGTGGAGCAGTTCTTCGCTAGGAATACCATCGGCCGGCAACCTGCCTATGGTCCGCTGCTGCTTGTCAGCAGCGACGCGGATCCGGCCGCGCGGATGGGTATGACAGCACGGGCTGTGGCGCGCTTGTGCAAGCAACGCAACGCGGTGCAATTCCACGAATACCAAAGCTCCGAATTCGCAGGTGTGTTGGGAGACTCGGTTCGGGACCAGCTTACCTGGATTCAGGCGCGTTTCGCGGGAAGGCCCGCGCCCAGCAATTGTCATTGAGTGAGGTGGACCGAGCCGTCACAGGGTAGCTATGTTGTACTAACTTGTGTGATCACGGCGGCTAATTGTTGCTGTTTCGTGCAACTCTAGAGATTGATTCCAAAAGAGTTCCTTTATTTTCAACGCTGGTATAGCTTCGAGCGAACTCGGGCATCAGAGGTGCTCTGGTCGAGCAGCTCCGGAGCACCGTGAAAACGGACGAGATCGAGGCTCTGGAACGGAACGTAGCAATCGCGGTGAAAAAGAATAAGCTCTTTGCCCACAAACGCCCCGCTCAGTTCATCAGGGGGAGTGCGGAATCTCTTCCGCTGCGGAGAGTAATATAGGGTGGTTGGTAAGCGAAAACAACTGATCGAGCGGACGAAGGTGCTCTTGATTTCTGATTTTTCTTTTGGCGCTGACGTATGAAGGACGTTTACGAAGTTCTGAGGCTGAAAGAGCTTGAGATCTCGCGGTTGGAAACCGAGGTCGAGGCGTTGCGCGTAGTTGCGCCTCTTCTATCCGAAAACCAGGAAGTAAGCCATGACGATCAGCCGACTGCGACCCGTTCAACTACTCCATCCCAGCCCACCAGGGTTCCAAAGGCAGTAAACGCCAATCCACAGCCCGAGCACGCTGCTGAGTGGAAACAAAAAGTCGAAGGCCGGCCATAGCCGTCCCGACCAACTCTTTGGTATGAGCGGCAGGATTGACCAGGATCGACGCCGAACGCATCTTTTTTGGATTTTTCAATTCTGCTATGGCGTGAACCGCTCTCCTCTTTGCGTAACGTACGTAACGTTGGAGGGCTCCGCTCCGCGCGGTTAGAACGCAATTTGGTTCTGGTCAACTCAGAATAGAAGCCAGGCGGAATTCGAGACCTGAGGTCGCAAAATCCACTGTGCGATTGGAGGAGGCGTTCTCATAATCGTGCTGACGGCGGCTAGCAGCTAGCTCATCTCCGGGTGGGCCAGCAATGCGTCGCCGCGCCAGCTTCTGCTTCGCTCGGCTACGCTGCTTTATCGCCACTGCATGGGCAGTCATAGTTGCTACCCCCTTCGGGGTTCCAGCCTTTCAATTCCCTGCTTTTCGGTCTTGAAGACCCCGTCATCGCTCTTAAATATATGAACTAGGAGTGCCTCGTTAGGCCACGGCATCCAGATTGTTGATCTGAGTTTGAGTGGGAATCGACGCCGGTAAGGCTCCACGGTTTCTTAGCTCGCCAAGCAAAAAGTTAATTTCTCCACCGACCAGGACAGCAAAACCGGAAAGGTAAAACCATAGATATAAGCCAATGGCAGCACCGAGCGGTCCGTAAGTCTTATCAAGACTATCGAAGTGTCGGAAGTAAAGACCCAGCAGGTAGGACAAACCAATCCAGGTCATGACTGCAACGATTGCCCCGGCCAAGC
>Ga0326726_10003903_pt1 | contig 13669 bp, 12 predicted proteins | sample MHFenrmetagenome_2_FD_207603 | JGI IMG/M metagenome (GOLD analysis project Ga0326726, IMG submission 207603) | Lab enriched peat soil microbial communities from Michigan Hollow, Ithaca, NY, United States - MHF15MN | ecosystem: Environmental > Terrestrial > Soil > Wetlands > Peat | place: USA... | reverse complement strand
GCCCGCCTCTCACCCGTATCGGCTGCGCGCCAGCGCCGCGCCAGCCCCGAGCGCCTCGAGCTTCGCCACCGCGACTTCGCGCTTCATCGGCGCCATGCCGCAGTTGGTGCAAGGACGAAGCCGCTCCTTCGCGACGTGCTGCATCGCTTCGGCGATGAGGTCGGCAATCTCCTCCGGCGTCTCGACTCGGTCGCTCGCGACGTCGATCACACCGATGAGAACGTCCTTCCCCGCCAGCAGCTTGAGAAGGCTCAGCGGTACGTGCGAGTGCATGCACTCGACCGAGACCTGGTCCAGCCGGCTCTTCGCCAGCGCGGGAAAGATCTCCTCGTACTGCCGCCACTCGCTCCCGAGGGTTTTCTTCCAGTCGATGTTCGCTTTGATGCCGTAGCCATAGCAGATGTGCACGGCGGTCCGGCAGCGCAGGCCCTCGATCGCGCGATGCAGCGCGTCGATGCCCCAGCGCTTCACGTCGTCCATGTAGACGTTGAAGGCGGGCTCGTCGAACTGAATCACGTCCACGCCGTCGGCCTCGAGCGCGCGCGCCTCCTGGTTGAGCAGCTCTGCGAACGCCATCGCCATCTTCACTTTGTCGCCGTAGTATTTGTCGGCGATGGTATCGACGATGGTCATGGGTCCGGGCAGCGTGATCTTGAGTTTTCTTCTCGTGTGCCCCCGCGCCAGCCGAGCCTCCGCTTGATGCACGCGCTTTCCCAGACGCAGGGGGGCGACAACCGTCGGCACCATCGCTTCGTAGCGATTGTTGCGGATGCCCATCTTGACCTTGTGGTCGAAATCGATCCCCTCGACCGACTCCAGGAAGCCATGCACGAAGTGCTGGCGCGACTGCTCGCCGTCGCTGATGATGTCGATCCCCGCATCCTCCTGCGCCTTGATCCAGAGGAGGGTTGCGTCGTGCATGGCCTCGGCGAGCGCCTCCCCCTCCAGTTTCCACTGCGGCCAAAGTTTGCCCGGCTCGGCGAGCCAGGACGGCTTGGGTAGGCTGCCTGCGATTGTCGTTTCGAACATGGCTGCGCGGTGAGTATTGGCTCTGGAAATTCCAAGACATACTAATACGGCGTCTGGAGCTTGGCCAGATCGATGCCAACGGGATCGATGTTCACTTCGATATCGCGCTGGCCGGCTCGGGCTTGAACTCGATCACAATGCCTCGCAGCGGTGCCTCCCCTACGTTCTTCACCACGTGAATCACGGCCGGACTGAAATTGGCGATACACGCGCCTGCCGCGCCGCGAAACCACTCAAACAAAGGGCTCCTCCCCCATATGCTCCAGGCCGGCGGGCGGCTAGAATGAACTGCCGGCGGGTGGAATGGAGTGCTCGAGTGCTGGAACGGGTAGGTAAGTACCAGATCAAGCGGGAGCTAGGTAAAGGGACCGATAGCACGGTCTACCTGGCTTACGACGAGTTCTACGGCTCGGATGTGGCGGTCAAGGTCTACGACGATGCAGGCGGAATCCGAGACAATCGCGTCTTCAAGATCCAGTTCGTGAGCGAGGCCGCACTCGCGGGAAAGCTGCTGCATCCTCACATCGTGACGATCCTGGATGCTGTGGTGGACGACCGCTTCACCTACGTCGCGATGGAGTACGTGCACGGGGGCAACCTGTCCCGCTACACCAGCGCCGAGCGCCTGCTGCCGGTGGCCGACGTGATCGAGATCGCTTTCAAGTGCTGCGGGGCGCTCGACTACGCCTACCGGCAGGGGGTGGTCCACCGGGACATCAAGCCCGCCAATATTTTGGTCGCGCGCGGGACGGACGTGAAGGTCGCCGACTTCGGCGCCGCATTCGTGCGCGACGCGGAGACAACCCAAAAGCTGCGGATGGGATCGCCGTCCTATGTGGCGCCCGAGCAGATCCGAGACGATCCGCTCACCCATCAGAGCGATATGTACTCGCTCGGAGTGGTGCTCTACGAGCTGCTGGTCGGCCGCAGGCCGTTCTATGGTCGGAACACGGCGGAGCTGTTGAACATCGTCCTGAGCGAGGACCCGACGCCTCCGTCGACCTGGCGGCCGGACCTGCCAGCGGAGCTCGACGCGCTGGTGCTGCGCATGCTGCAGAAGTACCCCGAGGATCGCTACCCGGACTGGGCCGAGCTCGCGCTGGACCTGGCACGGATCGGCCGGCTCAGCGTGTACGACCAAGTAGTCCGGGACAGCGAGAAGTTCCTCGCGCTGCGCCCTGCAGCGCTGCTGAGTCAGCTCAGCGACGCCGACCTGTGGGAACTCACGCGCATCGGCCAATGGCGCCGCGTGCCCTCGCAGACGATTCTGGTGACCGAAGGTGACACCGGCGACAGCTTGTTCTTCCTCGCACGGGGCGAAGCCAAAGTGACAGCGCGGGGCCGACTGCTGAACGTCCTGCGCGCGGGTGACTGTATCGGAGAGATGGCCTATGCGCGGGGTGAGGCTTCCGTGCGAAAAGCCACGGTGGAGACGACCACCGATGCCCTGATAGTCGAACTAAGCCGCTCCGGCCTGGAGGGCTTGTCGCCCGGGTGCCAGCTGCAGCTCAACCGCGCGCTGCTGCGCACGCTGGCCGATCGACTCGAGTTCGCCAATGTGCGACTGACGCCAGGGGGAGCGTAATCCTTCACACCTGCGGGTTTAGGCGCTCCAGCTTGGAGTGTAGTTTGTTCACCGCGTTGATGTAGGCCTTGGCGGACGCCACTACGATGTCGGTGTCCGCGCCGGCGCCGTTGACGATGCGTCCGCTCTTGCGCAGACGCACGGTGACCTCGCCCTGCGAGTCGGTGCCGCTGGTCACGGCGTTGACTGAGTAGAGCGTCAGCTCCGCGCCGCTGGTCACGATGCTCTCGATGGCCTTGAAGGTGGCGTCGACCGGCCCGCTGCCCTGCGCCTCGGCTTTCCTCTCGGCACCGTCTTCCGCCAGCACCACCTTCGCGACGGGCGTTTCTCCCGTCTCCGAGTGCGCCATCATCGACAACAGCTTGAAATGCTCCTGCTCCTGGTCGTGGCTCACCGCCTCCTCGCTGACCAGCATCTGCAGATCCTCGTCGAAGATCTCCGACTTCTTGTCGGCCAGGTCCTTGAAGCGGGCGAAGGCCGCGTTGAGCGCTTCCTCGGACTGCAGCTCGATACCCAGCTCCCTCAGACGCTGCTTGAAGGCGTTGCGACCGGAGAGCTTGCCCAGGACTAACTTGTTGGCGCCCCAACCGACGTCCTCGGCGCGCATGATCTCGTAGGTCTCGCGGCTCTTGATCACGCCGTCCTGGTGGATGCCCGACTCGTGGGCGAAGGCGTTGGCTCCCACGATCGCCTTGTTCGGCTGCACCGGGAAGCCGGTGATGCCGGATACAAGTTTGCTGGCCGGCACGATCTGGGTCGTGTCGATGCGGGTGTCGCAGGGGAAGAAATCCTGGCGTGTGCGCACCGCCATCACCACCTCTTCGAGCGAGGCGTTGCCAGCGCGCTCTCCCAGACCGTTGACGGTGCACTCCACCTGACGCGCACCGGCCATCACCGCGGACAGCGAATTGGCCACCGCCAGCCCGAGGTCGTTGTGGCAGTGGACCGACCAGGTGACCTTCCCGGAGTTGGGGATCCGCTCACGCAACCTGCGGATGAGGCTGCCGAACTGCTCGGGGACCGTGTAGCCGACCGTGTCGGGTATGTTGATGGTCGTGGCGCCCGCCTTGATCACCTGCTCCAGGATACGGCACAGGAAGTCCACCTCCGAGCGGCCGGCGTCCTCGGGTGAGAACTCGACATCATCGCGGTAGCTGCGCGCCAGCTTGACCGACTTGATGGCCTGCTCGACCACCTGGTCGGGCGTCATGCGCAGCTTACGCTCCATGTGGATAGGCGAGGTGGCGATGAAGGTGTGGATGCGCCCGCTATTGGCTCCCTTCAGCGCGTCGCCGGCGCGGCGGATGTCGCTGTCGTTGGCCCGCGCCAACCCGCACACGATGCTCTCCTTGATGGCAGCGCCGATGGCCCTCACGGCCTCGAAGTCCCCGTTGCTGGCAGCGGGAAACCCGGCCTCGATCACGTCCACCTTCAACCGTTCGAGCTGGCGCGCGATACGCATTTTCTCGTCCCGCGTCATGGACGCGCCCGGGCTCTGTTCGCCGTCGCGCAAGGTGGTATCGAAGATAATGAGGCGCTCTTTCATGGCGTTCTCCTTCGCGCTCCGGGACGGTCGCGGATTCGAGACTTGCTCAGAGCTTCCCTAAAGCTTATGACGGAACCGGGTCGCTTGGAAGGGACCCGGGGCGAGGGGTCGCGTGGCGTCAAAGACCATCCGGCAGCACCGGGGGCGGCGGCGGAGACAGGGGCTTGCGCCGAATCCGGTTGACCACCCAGACAACGTAACCGGAAGCAGCGTAGATCAGGAACAGGCCGAACAGCAGCTCGGGCAGGTTGTCCACCACTTGGAAGATCAAAACCACCACCAGCACGATCGCGACGACTACGCCGAACGGGACGCTCTTGCGCAGGTTGATGTCTTTGCCGCTGTAGAACTTGATGTTGCTGACCATTGTCAACCCGGCGAACATGGCCAGCGCCCATGCGCCCCACTGCACGTCCTCGGGCTCGATGTCGAATGCCCACATGGTGTACACAAACCCGGCAATTAGGCCCGCCGCCGCTGGACTTGGCAGCCCTTGGAAGTAACGCTTGTCCACCACGCCCAGGTTGGTGTTGAAGCGGGCCAGCCGCAACGCGGCGCAGGCGCAATAGACGAAAGCGGCCACCCAGCCCAGGCCCATCTGGGTAATCCCCTTGAGCGTCCACTCGTAGATGACCAGCGCGGGTGCCGCCCCGAAGGAAACCATGTCCGACAGCGAGTCGTACTCCGCGCCAAATGGGCTCTGCGTGCGCGTGAGACGTGCGATGCGGCCGTCCAGACCGTCGAACACCATGGCTACAAAGATGGCCAGCGCCGCAAACCCGAATTTGCCATTCATCGCCTGTACGATGGCATAGAAACCGGCGGCCAGCGCCACTGTGGTAATAGCGTTCGGCAGCCAGTAGATACCATGGCGGCGGATGCGTCCGCTCGCCAGCCACTTCGGCTTGAACGGCGGTGGCTCGGGATAGTTCATGCGATCCATTCTAACCCCTCTGGAGTTGCCGCCAAGAAGCCAAGCCTCTCCCGCACGCCTTCGGGTCCTGCAGATGGTGAAAGAGGCGTGGCATGGTCGTTCCGGGTGGTCGTGGCGATTCAGTGCGCAGCAGGCAGTTCCGCGAAGACCGTTTCGCCGCCGGTGACCTTGTCGCTGATGCTGACTCTTGGGATGCTGCCCGCCGGCAGGTAGAGGTCGACCCGAGAGCCGAAGCGTATGAAGCCGTAGCGCTGCCCGCGTTGAAGTCGGTCCCCGGACGAGGCATAGCAGAGAATTCTGCGAGCGACCAGCCCGGCGATCTGCACGCAGGTCACATCGGTGCCATCCTCCATTCGGATCCAGAGCGCCATGCGCTCGTTCTCGTCAGAGGATTTGTCGAGCGAGGCATTGAGGTACTTGCCTCCGTGATACCAACGCTCCTTGACCACGCCCTCCACCGGGCTGCGGTTGGAGTGGACGTTGAACACATTCATGAACACGCTGATCTTGAGCGCTTCGCGCTCGAGGTAAGGGTCGCGCGCCTTCTGCACCAGCAGCACGCGGCCATCAGCGGGACTCACGGCGATGTCGGCCTGCAGGGGCACGGTGCGCGGCGGGTCGCGGAAGAACTGGATGACGAACACGGCAAGCGCCCAAAAGAGCCACGACCAGCCGCCTAGGAAGGCGGTGGCGAACAGCGCCAGCCCGACCGCGATGGCGACGTGGGGCCAGCCTTCGCGGGCGATAACGGGATGGGTTTCGTTCACGCGGCGGCGTGTGCGATCGTGTGAGGGCGCCTTTCACCCTTCACGCCTTCACCCTTCACGCATTCCTTCAGTTCCGCGATTGGTCAACCAGCCTGTCCTTCTTCAGCCACGGCATCATTTCGCGCAGGCGTGCGCCCACCACTTCGATGGGATGTTCGCGGCCGATGCGGCGCATGGCGTTGAGCTTGGTGGCGCCGGTCTGGTTCTCGAGCAGAAACTCCTGGGCGTAAACGCCGGTCTGGATGTCCTTGAGAATCTTGCGCATCTCGTTCTTGGTCTGCTCGGTGATGATGCGCGGGCCGCGGGTGAAATCGCCATATTCCGCGTTGTTGGAGATCGAGTAGCGCATGTTCGCGATCCCGCCCTCGTACATGAGGTCGACGATCAGCTTGAGCTCGTGTAGGCACTCGAAGTAGGCCATCTCCGGGGCGTACCCAGCTTCTACCAGCACCTCGAACCCGGCCTGCACCAAAGCCGTGCAACCGCCGCACAGCACCACCTGCTCGCCGAACAGGTCCGTCTCCGTTTCTTCGCGGAAGTTGGTCTCGATGACGCCGGCGCGGGCTCCGCCTATGGCAGCCGCATAAGACAGCGCGAGATCGCGCGCCCGACCGCTCACGTCCTGCGCGACGGCGATCAGGCACGGGGTGCCGGCGCCCTGGACGTACTGGTTGCGCACCGTGTGGCCGGGCGCCTTGGGCGCGATCATGACCACGTCCAAATCGGCGCGCGGAATAACCTGACCGAAGTGGATATTGAAGCCGTGGGCGAAGCCGAGCGTGGCGCCCTTCTTCATGTTGGGTTCGACGTCCTTGCGATAGGTCGCCGCGATGTGCTCGTCCGGCATGAGCATCATCACAAAGTCAGCACCCTTGACCGCCTCGCCGGTCTCCTGCACTTTGAGTCCCGCGTTTACCGCCTTGGTCCAAGACGGCCCTTTGCGCAGCCCGACAGTGACGTTCACTCCCGATTCGTGCAGGTTGAGCGCGTGTGCGTGACCTTGCGAGCCGTAGCCCACGATCGTGACCTGCTTGCCCTTGATCAGCGAAAGGTCCGCGTCTTTGTCGTAGTAGATTTTCATTCGAATATCTCCTCGTATTCAGCGTCACTAAACTTTCAAGACCCTGTCCCCGCGGCCGATGCCCGAGGCGCCGGTGCGCACCGTCTCCAGGATAGCGCTGCGCTCGATGGCGTTCAGGAACGCATCGAGCTTGCTGCCGGTCCCCGTCAGCTCGATGGTGTAGGACTTGTCGGTCACGTCGATGATGCGGCCGCGGAAGATTTCCGCCATGCGTTTCATCTCGTCGCGGTCCTTGCCGGCGGCGCGCACCTTCACCAGCATCAGCTCGCGCTCGATGTGCTCGCCGTCAGACAGGTCCACGACCTTCACCACGTCGATCAGCTTGTTGAGCTGCTTGGTGATCTGCTCGATGACCTCGTCGGATCCGCTGGTCACGATGGTCATGCGCGACAGGGTTGGATCCTCGGTCGGCGCCACAGTCAATGATTCGATGTTGTAGCCGCGCGCGGAAAACAGCCCGGAGACGCGGGAGAGCGCACCCGCCTCATTCTCCAGGAGCAGCGAGATGATGTGTCGCATGGACCTGCCATAACAAAGACATCGACAGACGGTGGGCTCTTGCGGCAACGCCATCCTCAGAAGGATTGGCGCCCTCGGCGCGCCCTCGTGGGGCTGGCCGACGTCGGCGAAACGCCCGCCGGAATATCTTGGCCTGGGGCAAACCGTAACCCAGGCCGAGAGTTTCAGGCAAATCTCAAACCAGGGTCATCTCCGATAGCCCTTTCCCAGCCGGGATCATCGGGAACACGTTCTCAGTCTGATCGGTGATGAAATCCATGAAGACCAGGTCGTCCTTGCGGCTGAAAGCCTCGCGCAGCGCGGGCTCGACGTCTGCCGGCTTCTCGATGCGCATGCCGACATGGCCGAAGGATTCCGCCAGCTTCACAAAATCCGGCAGCGCGTCCATGTAGGACTCGGAGTAGCGGTTGCCGTGAAAGAACTCTTGCCACTGCCGCACCATACCCATGTATCGGTTGTTGAGGTTGATGACCTTCACCGGCAGCCGGTACTGCTTGGCAGTGGATAGCTCCTGGATGCACATGAGGATGCTCGCTTCACCGGTAACGCAGGCGACGGTGGCTGCAGGGTGCGCCAGTTGCACACCCAATGCGTAGGGCAGTCCCACGCCCATCGTCCCCAGCCCCCCCGAGTTGATCCAGCGGCGCGGCTGGTTGAACTTGTAAAACTGTGCAGCCCACATCTGGTGCTGGCCCACGTCCGAGGTCACGTACGCATCGCCCTGGGTAACCTCGTAGAGCTTCTCCATCACGAGCTGCGGCTTGATGATGGCAGCAGTCCGGTCGTACTTGAGGCAGTCGCGCTCTTTCCAGGTCTCGATTTGCGCCCACCAGGCCGTGAGCGCCTCGGGGTCCGGGCGCTCGCGGGAGGCAGCGAGCTGTCGATTCATCTCCTGCAGCACTTCTCGCACGTCGCCCACGATGGGGATATCGACCTTCACGCGCTTCGAGATCGACGATGGATCGATGTCGATATGGATGATCTGGCGCTGCTCCTGGTTGAAGTGCTTGGGGTTGCCGATGACGCGATCGTCGAAGCGCGCTCCCACGGCGAGCAACACGTCGCAGTGCTGCATGGCCATGTTGGATTCGTAGGTGCCGTGCATGCCCAGCATGCCGGTGAACAGTGGATCGGTGCCCGGGAACCCGCCCAGGCCCATCAGCGTGTTGGTGCACGGAAAGCCGAGCGTGTGCACCAGCTGGGTTAGCTCGGCCGCGGCGTTGCCCAGGATGACGCCGCCGCCGCTGTACACCATCGGGCGCTTGGCCTGCAGAATGAGCTGGATCGCTTTCTTGATCTGCCCGGCATGCCCCTTGACCACCGGGTTGTAGGAACGCAGGCTGACGCTGTCCGGGTAGTGGAACTGGGTCTTTGTCAGCTGCACATCCTTCGGGATGTCCACCAAGACCGGGCCCTGGCGGCCGGTCGCTGCGATGTAGAACGCCTTCTTGACGGTCAGCGCGAGGTCCTTGACGTCCTTGACCAGGAAGTTGTGCTTCACGCAAGGACGCGTGACCCCGACGGTGTCCACTTCCTGGAAGGCATCCTGGCCGATGGCGGGAGTGGGCACCTGACCGCTGATGATGACCAGCGGGATGGAATCCATGTAAGCAGTGGCGATTCCGGTGACCGCGTTGGTAAGTCCGGGACCGGAGGTCACCATGACCACGCCGACCTTCTGGGTAGAGCGCGCATAGCCGTCCGCGCCGTGCACGGCGGCCTGCTCGTGGCGCACCAAAATGTGCTTGAACTTGTCCTGCTTGAAGATCTCGTCGTAGATGGGCAGGATCGCGCCGCCCGGGTAGCCGAATACGAACTCCACCCCCTCCGCCTGAAGACATCGGATGGTGATCTCCGCGCCGGTCAGATCGACCTGCGACATGACGCCGGGGGCGGTCATTTCCATATTCGCGATCCTTGCTGCGAAATCAGTTCATTTAGGACAAAAAGCCCCGGCTGGCTGAAAGCGAGCGGGGAACATTGGAAGATACCTGCCCACGCTTGAGCGGTCAAGGAATTGCTTGGATAAAGAAGGGGCTGGGAAGGGGAAGGGAGGTGAAGGCAGGGAAGGGTGCAGGGTGAATGAATGAACCCCTTCACCCCCGGTCGAGTCCGGGGCAGACTCCAGCCCTCTCCAACTCGCAGGGGAGAAGGAAATGGTGCTCCCTCCCCCTTCCAATAGGAGGGTGCCCTTCACCCTTCACGCGTCTCACTGATGCGTCCGGATCCAGTTCTTCCAGACTCGGAACAGACCAGGGTCGCGCGCGGCGATGACCGAGCGCCGCCACAGGTCGTCGGCCCAGAACTCGTCGTGGGTCAACGTACACATGCATCCGCCAGCCTCTTCCAGAATCAGTGCGCCGGCGGCGTAGTCCCATAGCTTCTGCCCGCCGTGCAGGTACAAGTCGAAGCGCCCTGCGGCGACATAGCACCACTCGAGCGTTCCAGCTCCGTAGTTGCGCTGCGAAGAGTAGGGCGGAGCCGCGGCGAGCTCGGCGGCGAGCCGCTTGCCTAGCCGTTTGAAGTCCACGTTGGCCATCGCATTGCGGATATGCGGCGCATGCGTCTTGATCGGCAGCATCTCGCTTCCGAGCCAGGCGCCCCCGCCTTTCTCCGCATGGAACACCTCGTCGGCTACCGGATCGTAGACCACGCCCAGCACGCTGCGGCCGTGCTCCATCAGCGCGACGGAGACGGCAAAGTAAGGGAGTCCGTTGACAAAGTTGGAGGTGCCGTCGATGGGGTCGACGCACCACAACCCGGCGTCGCCTCCGAGCCAGAGCTCCACTTGTTGCTCCTGGCTCATCTCCTCTCCCACCACCGGACCCGGGTAGATCGCCTGCAGCGCGCGCGTGAGCGCTTCCTGGGCAGCCAGATCGGCCTCGGTGAACAGGCTGCCGTCCGATTTTCGCTGTTGGGCAACCTTGAGGTAGCGGGGCATGATCTGCTCGGCAGTGACGGTGCGCACCGCCGCGATCACGCGGTCGATCGTCTTGTGTTCGGTACTCGCTGAGGGGGCGTCGAATGTCTCCATTCGCCGCCTCAATCGATCAGTATCGGTCTGCGAGCTCTCACACGATCGCGCCACTGAGAGCGTGTGCGCCCCGGGCGCTCGCCTGGTGCTGCATTTATCCGTGTTGCTTCCACTTAATCGAGCAGCCCATGCTGGAAATTTGCTCGGCGGGACCCTTTCCGGTTCGCGCGACCTGCAACATGGCCCCGAACAGATCGCGCTTCGCGTTGGGGACCGGGGTCGTCCGTGAGGCATCCAGCCGGCCACGATACTGCAGCTCGAGCTTCTGGTTGAAGCCAAAGAAGTCGGGAGTGCACGCGGCGCCGTATGCCCGCGCCACGTCCTGCGACTCGTCCCACAAATAGGGGAAGGGAAAACCCTGCTCCTTTGCCACTCGCTTCATGTTGTCGAACGAGTCTTCCGGATAATCGCTGGGGTCGTTGGCGCTGATCGCCACGGACGCGACGCCGTGTTCCTGCAACTCCTTGCAGTCGCGAATGATGCGGTCGAGCACCGCCTTGACGTAGGGGCAGTGGTTGCAGATGAACATGACCAGCAGGCCGTGAGACCCTTGCAGCTGCGCCAGTCGATAGCGTTTGCCATCGGTGGCGGGCAAGTCGAAGTCGACGGCGCGCCAGCCGAAGTCACAGATAGGAGCGGTAGCCATGAGAACACCCGGAGGGAGACCGGGGCGACGCCACAAGCGCTAGGAGCGCAGCGCGCGGCATCCCACCCGGACGGTTGAACATGGCAAAATTCTAACATGGACAACTACTTGCCGGGCATCCGCGGGAACGGGTCAGGGACGCTCGACAACGATGCTCGATCCCTGCCGAGGTTCTTCTGCGCGGGCGACCTGTCTCAGGGCGCCACACGAGATCTGCCCGAAGCGGCCGCACACCACGCCGCGCGAGTCCTGCGCCTCGCCGTGGGCGACCCTGTCATCGTGTTCAACGGCGCAGGCGGCGAGTCGGACGCGCGCATCGTATCTATCAGTAGGGACCACGTCGCGGTGCGCGTGGGAGCATGGCGCTCACGCGAGGCCGAGCCTCTGGTGCGTGTGGCGCTGCTGCAAGGGCTGAGCGTACGCGAGCGCATGGACTTCTCGGTGCAGAAGGCGGTGGAGCTGGGTGTAGCCGAGATCTTTCCAGTCGAGACGCGCCGATCCGTCATGCGCCTCGCCGACGAGCGCGCCGCGCGCCGCGTCGAGCACTGGCAGAACCTGGTGGTAGCTGCGTGCGAGCAATGCGGGCGCAACCGCGTGCCCGAGGTGCACCCAGTATGCACCTTGCCCGACTGGCTCGGCGCTCACGCCGCCGTGTCTGGCGAGCAACGCCTGATCCTGTCGCCAGTGGCCGAGAAGCGCCTGCGGGAGTTGCCGGCCCCGCAGCAGTTGCTGTTGCTGGCCGGCCCCGAGGGCGGCTTCGCACCGGAGGAGTTGCAGATGGCGCGGGCCTGCGGCTTCACGCCAGTGCGGCTCGGTCCGCGCGTGCTGCGCACCGAGACGGCCGCATTGGCGGCTCTCGCCGCGATTCATGCGCTGTGGGGGGATCTCTAGCCTCAGATCAAGAGGTGGAGAAGTGAAGAGGTCCCTTATACTTCGCTGTAGCGGCGATCATTGAAAGGACAATCGGCATATGGACATCAGCAAGAGCACGTTCATCGTCACCGGCGGGGGCTCGGGCCTGGGCGCTGCTACGGTGGAAATGGTCGTCGCCAACGGCGGGAACGCGATCATCGCGGACGTGAACCGGGCCGCCGGCGAAGCGCTCGCGGTGAACCTGGGCAAGCAAGCGCGCTTCATCGAGACCGATGTGGCACGCGAGGAACACGGCCGGGCCGCCGTGGAGTTGGCGCTCAAGGCATTCGGCGGACTGCACGGTCTGGTCAACTGCGCGGGCATCGGGTTGGGCGAGAAGACCGTGGGCAAGGACGGGCCGCATGCACTGGTGAGCTTCACGCGCGTCGTCACCGTCAACCTGATTGGCACCTTCAACATGATCCGTCTGGCGGCACACGCGATGGCGAAGCAGCAGGCAAACGCATCCGGTGAGCGCGGTGTGATCGTGAACACGGCTTCGGTCGCGGCCTTCGACGGCCAGATCGGGCAGGCTGCTTATTCGGCCTCCAAGGCCGGCATCGTCGGCATGACCCTGCCCATCGCCCGCGATCTCGCGCGCAACGGGATCCGCGTGGTGACCATTGCGCCGGGCACCTTCGAGACGCCGATGCTCAAGGGGCTGTCCCAGGAGGTGCAGGCTTCGCTCGCGCTACAGGTGCCATTCCCATCGCGTCTGGGTCGCCCGTCCGAGTACGCGGCCCTGGTCAAGCATATCGCGGAGAACGAGATGCTCAACGGCGAAACCATTCGGTTGGACGGCGCGATCCGGATGGGGCCGAAGTAGCGTTGCGTGAAGCAAGTGAAGGCAGTGAAAGAGGTGACCCCAGCCCTCTCCCCCAGTGGCGGGGGAGAGGGGACCGTGACTTCCTCCCCCGAACGATTCGTCGACTGGTTCCGCGCCGCGGCGCCCTATATCTACGCGTTCCGCGGCCGCACCTTCGTCGTCGCCTTCGGCGGGGAGGTGGTGGCTGACGGGAAGTTCGTAGCCCTCACCCACGACCTCAACCTGCTGGCGAGCCTGGGGGTGCGCCTGGTGCTGGTGCACGGCGCGCGGCCGCAGATCGAAGCACAGCTGAAGTCGCGCGCCATCCCGCCGCGCTATGTGCGTGGCACGCGCGTGACGGACGAGGCCGCGATGCAATGCGTGAAACAAGCCAACGGCCAGCTGCGCGTAGAGATCGAAGCCCTGCTGTCCATGGGCCTGCCCCACTCGCCCATGGCCAACGCCACCATCCGAGTGGCCGGCGGCAACTTCGTGGTGGCGCGCCCACGCGGCGTCGTGGACGGCGTGGACATGCAATTCACCGGCGAGGTGCGGCGCATACACGCGGACGCGATGCGCCAGCGTCTGGACGCGGGCGAGCTGGTGCTGGTTTCGCCGCTGGGCTATTCGCCCACCGGCGAGATCTTCAACCTTACGCTCGAGGACGTGGCGGTCGAAACCGCGATTGCGCTGGGCGCCGACAAACTCGTGTTCCTGATCGACGCCGCCGGGGTTGCGGACGACCGCGGCAATCTCATGCATGAGCTGACTGTGTCGCAAGCGCAATCGCGTCTCACCGAAGGCGATGTTG
>Ga0326726_10003902_pt1 | contig 13671 bp, 10 predicted proteins | sample MHFenrmetagenome_2_FD_207603 | JGI IMG/M metagenome (GOLD analysis project Ga0326726, IMG submission 207603) | Lab enriched peat soil microbial communities from Michigan Hollow, Ithaca, NY, United States - MHF15MN | ecosystem: Environmental > Terrestrial > Soil > Wetlands > Peat | place: USA... | reverse complement strand
GAGCTCTCGTGGTTTTCTGAACCCCTTAAGAAAATAGACTGAGAACATATGAATGAACACAGCAAACACCATTAAGTTAGCTGACCAGCTATGAACTGAACGAATGAGCCAGCCAAAACTGACTTTTGTAGAAATAAAACGAACACTTTCAAATGCAAGGTCTTCAGTCCCTTTGTAATACATAAGTAATAATATTCCGGAAATAACCTGAACAACAAAAAGAAGTAGAGCTACACCACCGAAATAATACCATATAGTTTCGCGGAATTTTGGAACGGATTTCTTTTTGGCAAATTCAATAAGCCCGGAAAGATTATATCTTTCATCGAGCCAGCTAAAAAATTTCCTTCTTCTTTTTTTATCTTCTGATATCATTAGCTTGCCTCCTGAAATATTATCGCTTCATCATTCTTAATTGAAACACCGTACTTCGTAAGCGGGGCAGGGGGAGGACCGCTTGCTACTCTTCCGTTCAAATCATATCTACCATTATGACAGGCGCAATATATTTGTCCGTAATCCTTTCTATACTGAACAATGCAATCCAGGTGCGTGCATTCAGCGCTGAATGCAACATAATCGCCAGTCTTCTTTCTAATTACTATTACAGGTTTATTTCCGAACTTGATAATTTTACCGCTGTCTTTTTCCATATCTTCAACAGCACCTATTTTGACATTGGAAACCTTGACCTCTTCAACTGTTGGGGGCTCAAGGTATTTAAATACAGGATAAAAGAGTGCACCCAGCCAGGCTATAAATCCACCACCGAGAAGAATATTCAGGAAGTCACGGCGTTTTGTTCCTTTCAGGTTTGAATTCTCAGGATGATTGTTCGTCATAAAGTACCCTTACAATTATTTAGATCACTTTCAATTAAAATACAAAGTGAGAAAAGCTGCTTGAAATATTTACTCCAATTTAATTTTAATATATCAACCCCTCGCTTGAGTTGTTATTAGAAATAGTAATTCCAGTTCAAATGTTAAACAAATAATAGCAATTTTATTTTAAAAAGAGAAACAAAGAAAAAATAAACTCATTTCCTTGCATGACATTCAACGCAAATCAAATTTTTTACATCGGTACCAAGGTCCTCAGGATGCACAAAGTCAACTCCACTCATAGAAACAAGATTTTCACCTTTACTTGTTGTTTGAGAAATAATTGTATGACATAAGTTACAATCTCTCCATCATCTGTAAAATGTTCTCCATCGTGGCAGCGGAAACAGCCGGAATCATAGAGATGCGATAAATGATTTGGAAATCCTCTCCAGCTAACTCTCATGCTAGGGAAGTAGTTTCTATCATATATCTTTTGAATTTCTTGAATTGCGTTGGAAATATTTTCTTCCTTTTCCTGGGCTATAGATGGGTAATTCTTAGTATAAAAGTCGTTAATTGTATAAGCTATACTATCCAACCCGTTTTTCTTGGTCGAATAACCTTCCTCAAGAGCATTAACGGCAACGTTTTTAATGTAAGGAAGTTTTTCATCAATTCTTCCAAGAGACATTGACAAGTTAACGGATTTATCAGAAGGAAAATAAATGTGTGAAGGGCGGTTATGACAATCAATGCAATCCATTGTTCTCAAATTTTCCTTGTTAACTTTTTTTTCATCATAAACAAAGTTTTTCTTTTTAAATATTTTAACTTCACCGGTTATGTTGTTTGTTTGCTTAACCCAAGGAATATTATCTCTAATTGAATCAGCATATAAATACTCCATTTTATTTGCAATGTTCATATGCCAGTGAATTCCTTCTGCTCTGCCAAGATCACTATTCCCTCCACCGATTTTTAAAAGCATGCTTAATGATGACTTTGTATTCTTTTCATCATACAGATAATAGGTAAATTCTCTTCTTATTTCACTAAAGAAGTGTTGGGGGGAGTGACATTGCTCGCAGGTTCCTGCAGCCGGTCTTAAATCTTTTACCGGTGTAGGAATTGGCTTGGAATATTTTTTAAATAATACTGAATAAACCTGATAAGAACCTGAAATTTTTGCACGAACAAACCATGCTGCACCCGAACCAATATGACATGTAACGCAACCTACTCTTGAATGCGGAGATGAGAGATACGCAGTATATTCCGGAGCCATAACTTCGTGACACATTTTTCCACAAAACTCATCCGAGTCTGAAAATTCATAAGCTTTATAGCTTCCAAAAGCTGAAAAGAATAGTAAAAGAACTGCACCGATTGAAAATAAAGTGATCATCCTTCTTTGTTTTGGATCATTAAGATCAATGATCATAAATCGTTTTCTTCTTTTAATACCTTGCTCTAATCTTCTTCTTTCTCTTAGCATCCCAAAAATCAATAAAAATATACCCATCAAAAGAAATATTGGGAGAATAATAAAAGTGATTATCCCCATGTAGGGTTTTGATTCAGCTGAAAGAAGTTCGAGGATTGTTAAGAAGATAATTAAGCCGAAGCTTAGCCCTGCTAAACCAGCACCAAAAAATGTTATTGGGTTGTAAACATAAGGTGGAAAAAATCGCCGCATAAATGAAAAATATTACTTAAATATAACAGATGATTAAATATAATTATCTATATGCGAAAATCATTGCATATATAATCCAGATAACGATGCTAAAACCGATAGTAAGTGCCGTCCAACCAAAGATTTTCATTCCCCTGAGAACGATAGGAGGATATTGCTCAACCAGATGTTTTTCCAGTTCCCCTTTTTCTACCATCTCATTGTATTCTTTGGGTTTGTCTAATTTAAATTCATCAAGTTGAACTCTTCCTGAAAAAATTACTATGTCCATAGGAAATTTTTCGGGACGAAGGTGTGTATTAAAAAAGTGTATAGTGAAAATAAAACCTGTTGCTAGAAGAGCTTCATCACTATGAACAATTGTGGCGACATTAATCATCCAACCCGGGATAAAATTTGTAAAAAATTCCGGAAACCAAAGTGTCATTCCAGTGGAGCCAATAACGAACATTCCCCAGAATACAGCAAAGTAATCGAATTTTTCCCAATATGTCCATCTACCATATTCCGGTCTGGATCCCTTACCTATAAACCACTTTAAAGAGTTTTTAAAATCCTGCCAATCATTTTTATTGAAAAGCATCGAATTCTTCCCAATCAGTAAAGTTTTCCAGGAACCGAATTCCTTTATTCTCAGACGAATCAGGTCAACCAGATGAGTAATGAAAACAATGATCATAATTGAAGCGGCAAATCTGTGCCAGTAGCCTGCAGACTCAAAACCCCCAAAAAATTTTGAGAGCACTTTTGCCCAGCCAGTATAAGAAAACTTTAAACTCATCCCGGTTAATGAGAGGATAAGAAAACTAATAATCATCAAAACGTGAAGTACTCTGTTTAGTCGTGTAAATCTTATTATGTATTTATCTTTTAAACTCATTCTTTGTCTTTATTATTTCCATTGGAAACGGATTTAGTTTCGTCTGCACTATTTTCAGCATCGTGAATCTTTTTTAATTCTCTTCTCCACTCTAGTGAGCGTGGAAACCAGAGTAAAGTATGCATCCCTGCAATAAAGAAAGTCCCGACAAGCAACCCCGTCATTCCCCAGAAAACCCAGAATAAGATTGGATACTTTACTGGATCGTGATGAGTTGCGTGTGTTAAATAACCAGCGAATTGCCTGTTAGCTGATGGATGGCATTTCTTACAAGTCTCAACAACATTTTCTCTGCTCAATCTTGACTTAGGATCATTCACTGAAAGAATATCGTGTGAGCCATGGCAATCGTAACATTTGGCAGTTTTAGTGTAACCTAGTTGAGAAACTTTTCCGTGATAAGTATCAAAATAAGTTTCAGCAATTTTTTCGTGGCATCTGCCGCACTGGCTCATAATTTCAAGTTTAAATCCTTCCGAATCCGCTCTACGGATTGTATGTGCACTGTGACAATCGTTGCAAACTGGTAGCTGCTTATCTGTTTTAGTAATGAAAGGGGAGTGAACACTTTTAGCAAACTGTTCCTCTATTCCATGATGACATTTTCCGCAGGTCGAAGCTATATTTACAGGATTTATGCTGGATTCAGGATTTGTATGTGGAAGTTCCCGATGAGCGGTGTGACAGGCAGTACAAGTTGCAGTAACTGTAAGTCCACTTTTTAATAAACCTTTTCCATGAATGCTTTCAGTATAATTCGAGATTATGTCTTTTTCTGAACCTGTATACCGAACGGCTGCTATTTCTCCTTCGCGATGACATTTTGCGCACAGAACAGGAATGTTAGTTGCAAATGTCGGAGACTCCGGATTTAATTTGCCCAAAACTCCATGTGTACCATGACATTCATTACACGTAGGTCCATTGGAATCATTTTTTGCGACTAAAGTTCCGTGTGTACTTTTTGAATATTCCAGTGCAACTTCTTCGTGACACGCCGAACAATCAACTTTATGTGTAATAGTTTCGCAAGCCCGATGTTTCGATACGTTTACTTCCGAGTGACATTGGCTGCATGCAGTATTTGAGTGCCTTGAATTTTTTATCTCGTTATAATCGACAAATAAAGATCTTCCGTCTTTGCTGGAAACCAATTTCGGATTGTCATGACATTCGAGGCAATCTTTATCGGCCATCCCATAATCATAATAAACTTTTCTTATTTGGTGCGGTTGATGACAATCGACACAAGCCGGCAGAACATGTGCCTGCTTCTCCCAGAGTTCTCCGCGAATTACTTTTCTGTGGACTGTTTCAATTTCTGAATGGCAAACTGAGCAAGTGTTTGCGATATTTTGCCTTGAGATTGTCGATCTGGGATCAGTGTGCGGTAAAATTCTATGTGCGGAATGGCAGGAAACACAAGTAGCAGAAACAGTTAATCCTTTGACGAGTAATCCTTCTCCATGAATGCTTTCAGTATAGTTTTCTAAAATTCTGTCCTGTGGGATGTGTCTTTGAAGCTGAACAGGTGTGCCTTCCCTGTGACACCTTCCACAAAGATATGGAATTTTCATTGGAGCGACAGCAGAGTTGTGGTCCTTTACGGGGAGAATGTCGTGGTTGCCATGGCAGTCCTGGCATAGAGGTGCTAAAGGGTCTCCTTTGGCTTCAGCTTTACCATGGAGACATTCCACATAAAGTTTTTGAATATCTTCGTGACAACTTCCACAATTGACTCTTGTATGCTCTTTTCTATGGGGAATATCCTCTGAGTTTATATTTGTATGGCAATCAATACAATCCAGATTACCATGAACAGATGAAGTAAAAGTTTTTCCGCTTACATAAAGAGAAACTGTCTTATCACCTATCTTAGCCTTAAAGTCAGGATCATCATGACATATCAAACAGTCTTCTTTAGTTTGTGCCAAAATTAACGGGAGATAAATAAGAACCAGTAATAAAACTATTTTTTTCATTTTCAAATGAAGTCAAAGTTAGGTCGATTCAGGAGTCTTGCTTTTATCTTGTGCTTTCAGTCTCTCATATTCAAGCGCATGTTCTTCTGCCATTTCTTCTTCTGAAATTGTTCCTTTCCACCATGCAAGGTTCATTGGATATACATCAGGATTGAAAATAATAAAATAAAAATGCCATACAACAATTGCCAGGAAAGCAAGCCAGGCTTCATAGTAGTGAACCGTTCTGGCTATATCATAACCCAGTTTTGTTAACAAACCCATAAATGTATTATCAAACCACATTATTACACCGGTCGCTGTCATCACAACGGTTCCCCATACTAATGCCCAGTACTCGGCTTTCTCCACGTAGCTGAATCTGTCAAGTTTAGGTTTTATTTTGGAGATTCCGAGATTGTATTTTGCAATATCAATTGCGTCTCTTATGTCCATATAGCGCGGAAGAAGATCTTTAATGAGTTCTTTTCCCCTTTTTGTAAAGAATACATAATATATATGGTATAGACTTATACCCACCATTACTACTGCAGAAATTCTGTGAAGCAGACTTCTGGCTTCAAATGCATCGCTGCTAATATCTCGAATATGTGATACCCACCAGGCGTTAGGATAACTTAACATAAAACCGGTAATCACTAAAAGAATAAAGCTAGCCGCCAAGCTAATGTGTTGTATTCTTTCATTTAATGTCATTCTAAGATAAAGAGAGTGTCCATAATGCTCTTCTCTGATTAATCCTCTCTGTTTCATCTTTTTATTTTTGGACTTTCTGAAGAAGTCTATGAGATTGTGAATAAACATTATTCCGACTACAATTAAAATCAATGTTATATAGGCTGAAGCGATAAAATAGGTTATCGGTTCACTTTTATCCTGTCTTGTAAGATGGATTTTTCCGGTAATAAAATTTTTGTTTGCACCTTTATGACAACCACCGCAAGTTTTAACGAGATTCCCTTTATATATTGCAGAAGTCGAATCTGTCGATGGTTTAATGTTGTGTGCACCGTGGCAACTTGCGCAGTTTGCTACCGCAACTGAACCACCCTCAATTGCCAGACCGTGATAACTATCAGAAAAAGTTTCGAATCTGTTACTAACAATCCCGTATTTTTCAGAAAGTTTTAATGAACTATGGCATGGTGAACATACTTCACGTGAAAGGTTCTGGAACGCTACTGGGGATTGAGGATTGTCATGTTTAAGTATGTTATGTTCTCCATGGCAATCAGTACATACCGGAGCTTCTCTTACTCCATTTTTTAGAGAAACACCATGAATACTTTCAAGGTATTCCTTTGATATATCTTTATGACATTTTCCACAGGTAGTTGGGATATTCAATTTGTAGGTTGGAGAATTACCGTTAGTACTTTTTAATATCGCGTGTGAACCATGACAATTAACACAGTTAGCGGCTTTAGGATTACCAGAGTTAAGTGCAGAGCCATGAACACTTTTTTCGTACATTGTAATAAAACCAGATGTTGGTGTCATTCTTTCGCGGACTTCCGGCGAATCCAGATGACAGGATAGGCAAAGCTTTTCCTGCGAAATTTTTACGCTTGCAGTATCTTGAGTGGAGTGAACTGCAGCGATTGGATTTTTATGACAAATTAAACAATTAGGTGCTCCCAGCATTCCTTCTTTAAATGCACTATAATGTTCTGAGGAAAGATATTTATCTTTAATTTCAGCGTGGCACTGTCCGCACGAGAAGGGAATATTTTCAGCACTCCATTTACCACCGGGTTTGATGGGATCCTGTGTATAGTGATTATCGTGACAGTTGAGACAATTTACATCAGGCTCTTTCTCCCTGCCTGTTGCTTTAAGTAGTCGGGGATGAAAAAGATGTTTTGTAATTTGTTTTTGATGACAATCACTGCAGGCTTTGGGCGTTAAATCTTTGCTGTGAGGAATTTCTTCAGGGTTAAAATTTATGTGACAGGAAATACATTGTAATTTTGAATGTTTTGAGGCACTGAATTTTTCTCCATTAACATTGATGGAAATTTCTTTTCCATTTTTTTCCATCGTAAATGTGTCATCATTATGACACATCAAGCAGTCATCATTTGTCTGTGCAAATCCATTCGAAACTAAAAAAAGAAGAACACCCATAATTATTATGAATGTTCTTCTATTAAAAAGTTTTCGGTTCATTTAAGTTAATAATCTCTGTTAATAATAATCCTCTAACCTTAATCCTTGGATTCAGTTTTTAATGTAAGTAACCAGTCAACTAAGGCATTTAATTCTTCATCATTACCTTTAAACTTCATCTGATGCTCTTTGTCATTAACCTTCGATTCTTTTAGTAAAAATGATTTTATTAACTCTGCGTTACCGATTGAACCCGCATCAGATAAATCGACTGCATTATCTTTCTTGGAAGTTATTTCCATAGAAATTACGTTATGACAGTTAACGCATTTATTATCAATAAAAACTTGTTTTTCGTCTAGCTTTTGATCCTGAGAAAATGAGAAAGCAAATGCAAAGAGTGCAACGATTGCTGAGATAAAAAGAATGAAAAGGAATGTGTTTTTCATTTTTTAACCTTGGAATTTTTTATAATTGAAACTTGATATGAAAATTAGTTGCTAAATAGTAACAAAGACAATACCACAGCAATAACGAAAAAAAGCTTAATAAATAAGTAAATTCAAATAAAATCTTCTCGGTTATGAGAACTTTAAAAGCTGGGAATTCGCAGATTTTAGAAAAAAATGAACGAATATTTTTCAAAATATATTAATATGTTAAATAACTTTATTAATAATCCGAAGTGAAAATGTGTTTTGAAGATGTGCGTGATGCACTGGAATAGTTTGCTTATTTATAAACAGGTTAAGTTTAAATTTGAATATTCAATTCTTTCATTTTTCGGTAAAGTGTTGATAAACCTACCTGAAGTGTTTCAGCTGTTTTCTCTTTATTAAAATCATTCGATTCCAAGACACGGGTGATAATGTCCTTCTCAAATCTTCTAACTGATTCATCGAGCGAACCTGAAGGTGAAAAATCAGTAGGTTCCGTTTCAGATTGAAACTGCATTGGGAGATGTTTTACATTGATGAAATCCTCGTTACAAAAAATAACAGCTCTTTCTAATACATTTTCAAGTTCTCTTATTTCACCTTTCCATTCATGATTCATCAAGGCTCTCATAGCATCATTGGATATACCTAGGATGTTTTTGTTCATTTGCCTTCTGTATTTATCCAGGAAAAAATCTGCAAGCAGTGGAATGTCACTCTCGCGTTCCTTTAAAGAAGGAAGATGAATTTCTATTACATTAATTCTGTAATACAGATCCTCTCTAAATTTTCCCTGAGCAACCTGTTCCTGGAGATTTCTGTTAGTGGAAGCGATGAATCTTACATTTACCGGGAGCGATACAGTTGTGCCCACGGGAGTATATTCTTTTTCCTGGATGGCTCTTAAAAGTTTAACTTGAAGCTGGGAAGGCATCTCGCTTATTTCATCAAGAAACAGAGTTCCTGCTTCAGCTGCTTTGATGAATCCTTCTTTATCACTTATAGCACCGGTGAAAGCACCTTTTTTATGTCCAAAAAGTTCACTCTCAATAAGGTTTTCGGAAATTGCTCCACAGTTTAATGCAATAAAAGGTCGGTTTGATCTTTTTGAATTATAATGTAAAGCTTTTGCCACCAGTTCTTTACCGGTACCACTATTGCCGGATATTAGAACTGTGCTGTCCGTATCGGAGACCGCTTTTATCATTTCAAAGATTTGTGAAATTGCAGGGCTTTTACCGATAATATTTGTAGAGTCGTATTCACGCTGCAATTCTTTACGAAGTATTCTGTTTTCAAGATGCAACTCACGGACTTCAAAGAGCTTTTTGACTTTGAATAAAAGTTCGTCAAATTCAACGGGTTTTAATATGTAATCACTGGCACCACTGCGCAATGCAGCAATAGCTGTGTCTACCGAACCGTATGCTGTAATCACAATTGTGTTGGTCTGGACATTCATTTTTTTAATTTCTTCAAGAAGTTCAATCCCTTTCATCTCGGGCATTTCTAAATCCGTTATCACCAGATCGTAAGATTTTTCTTTGAGCATTTCAAAGGCAATTTTTCCATTTGCAGCTTCATCAACATCGTATTTTTCTTTGTTTAAAATATATGATAGTGATTCCCTAATAATATTCTCATCATCAACTACCAGAATTTTTTCAGACATTTTTAATCCTCTTTATATTTCTATCGGAAGCTTAATTGTAAAGGTAGTCCCTTGACCGATTTTACTCTTAACTTCTATGTTTCCCTGAAAACTTTTTATGATTCCATAACTCACCCACAAACCCAAACCCGTACCTCTACCTTGAGATTTGGTGGTAAAGAATGGTTCAAAAATTTTATTCAGATTTTCTTCAGTTATCCCGCTACCTGAATCGTTGAACGTAATTATAGCATCGTCCTCAGAAAGTGCAGATTCGATAATTATGCTTTTTTCTCTGTTATCCTTTACTTCATTAATTGCATCAACTGCGTTTAATAATATATTCACAAAAACCTGTTCAAGCTGATCGGCTACGAGCGGAAGATTAGGTATCTCATCGCTTAATTTAATATTATATTCAATGTCCTTTGATTTGGTTCCTACTTTTGTTATTTCAATTGCCTCTTTCAGACACTCATTAATATTTACTCTCTGCAACTCGAAGTCTGATGGACGTGAGAAATCTACAAGGTCACGAATAATTTTTGAAATTCTTGTAACCTGACTTTTAACTAAATCAAGTTTTTCTCTTATGAAAGTATCTTCCGTACTGCGTCTCGCAACTTGAACTAATGCAGAAATAGATGCAAGTGGGTTACCAACTTCGTGTGCTATTCCGGCAGCTAATGTTCCGATACTTTCCATTTTCTGAGTGTGGATCAATTGTTTTTCAAGAGTTCGTTTTTCACTTAAATCTCTGTGTATACCAAAATAGCCGGTAACATTTTCTTCTTTATCAAAAATTGGCGAGATTAAAAGTTGGGTATAAAATGGTTCACCGTCTTTTTTTCTGTCTTCAATTTCTCCAAACCATGCTTTACCACCTGAAATTGTCTGCCACATTTTATCCCAGAATTTTTTAGGAAGCTTCCCGCTGCCAAATATTCTAGGGTTTTTACCAATAAGCTCTTCTTTCTTATACCCGCTTGCTTTTATATATGCCGGATTAACATAAATCATCTTCCCATCTATATCAGTAATTTGTACCGGGTTTATACTGTTCTCAACTATATTAAAAAATCTCTGCAGTTCAACTTCTTTTAATTTTTCTTCAGTAATATCTTTAACTACTGCAAGAATATATTCCATTTTCTTTTTATCAGTCTTGAAGCTATAAAATGAAAAAGTAATTCTAATATCAATCGTTTTTCTGTTTAAAAGAAATTGACTCTCAATTTCTGTTGTTCTCTTTGAACTAATGCATTTAAAGAATATGCTATTCACCTTTTCCCGATGACTTAAGTTGATAATTTCAAGGAAGTTAGTTGGATTAAAATTATCATTAATCTTTAAGACCTTTCCAGCTTTCTTATTCAACTTATTAATTTCACAATTAACGTCGAGAAGGAAATACATATCGGGTAAAGCATCGAACAAATCGAATCCAAACCAAATATCATTTATCGTAGGATCTAAATTATCTGAACTACTTGCATTTACCATTTCTTTATAATTTTCTGATGATCGCATGCTTTCTAGTTAAAAATATAGTTTAATAATTTTCTAAGCGTTTCCAATTTAATCAATAGAATTAGTTAAATGATTCCTTTTGCTTTCATAAGTTCGGCGCATAGAATTGCACCACCGGCAGCACCTCTAACCGTGTTGTGAGACATAATAACAAACCTGTAATCAAAGATAGTATCCTTACGCAATCTTCCGATGGATACCGCCATTCCTTTATCATCATTTCTATGATGTTTTGGTTGAGGAAAAGATTCTTCATCACTATAGTGAATTGGTTTTAATGGTGCCAAAGGAAGTTTAAGATCTTGCGGTTTAGACGAATACTCTTGCCAGGCGTTTATAATCTTTTCAGAAGATGTTTTCTTCTTTAGTTTTACCTGTACACACTCAGTATGTCCATCTGTAACGTTTACTCTATTGCATTGAGCACTTATTTTGAAATTAATAAAATTTATTCTATTCTTATTTAATCTTCCTAAAATTTTTAATGGCTCAATTTCTACCTTTGGTTCTTCACCTTTTATGAAAGGAATAACATTGTCCTCAATGTCTAAATTGACTGTCCTTGGATGCCCCGCTCCTGAAACTGCTTGCAAAGTAACAACGTTTACAGCTTCGAGACCAAAATTGTCAAGCAATGGTTTCAAAGCCAGGACAAGACCGATAACAGAGCAATTGGGATTTGTTACTATAAATCCTTGACCATAATTCTGTACCTTAATTAATTCAAGATGATCTGGATTTACTTCAGGGATGAGGAGTGGTACATCTTCATCCATCCTATGGTTTTTTGAGTTTGAAATTACTTTATATCCGGCTTTGGCAAACTCAGTCTCAACTTTTCCTGCGACATTTGAATCTAAACCTGAGAAAACAACTTTTGATTCCAATACCGGTTCGCATTTTTGCACTATTATCTTCCCAACATTGGCGTCCATTGGAGAAGGGAGGAACCAATCAACAGAATCATTATATTTTTTCCCTACTGATTTATCGGAAGCGCAAAGCTCTTTAATTTCAAACCATGGGTGATTTGATAATAGTTCAACAAACTTCTGACCGACACTTCCTGTTGCACCGAGAATTGCCACCGGGATTTTCATTTTATTAGTCATCTTTTATTAAGAACGTTGAAAAATATTTATCAAATATACTTAATTGTCATATTACTGCATGATTTAACGGATCTTGATAGCAACAGTTTGTTTGTTATGCTATCCGGGGTTTCGCGATGATAAATGTAAGTAGGATAAATAACCTTTTCGACATTGAAAATTTTTAATGCTCTCTCAAGAAATTCCGAATCCTCGCCGTATGTTATATCATTAAATCCACCGAGGGTTTGGAATACTTTGCTTTTACCAAAAAATGTTCCTCCGATTACGCAATTGTATAAAGTTATCATTTTATTGCGGTCATTTTTATCCACAACGAATGAATCACCAATAATTGTCACTCCACCATGTAGTAAGTCAATTTCAGGGTGGCTAATCATATAATTATATCTGGTCTCGAGATGAGAAGGAAGAAATTCATCATCGCTATCCAAAAATGTTATGAAATTTCCAACTGATAAATTTAAACCTCTGTTTCTGCTTAGGGAAAGATTTTTATGCTCTTGGGTAAAAACTTTTATGTTTTTATTATTGTCTTGAAAACCAATAAGGATTTTAAGAGATTCATCAGTACTTCCATCATCGATTGCAATTAATTCCCAGGATGTAAACGTTTGCTTTAATAATGAATTTATAGCTCTACTAAGGTACGCTTCTCTATTGTAAACAGCCGTAATAACTGATATTTCTGGATTATTCATCTGATTAAAAATGTGCAAAATTTTATTATTGGAATTGAATTTATAGAAATTACAAATCAACTTCTATTACATTTTTTTTGTAGATTTCTCTAAAGAAAATGGCTTCAGTATGAAAATTGCATTAGTTCAATATAATCCGAAGTGGGAAAACAAAGAATCTAATAAAAAAAAGATTCTTCAAATGGTGAGGGATTCAGGAGAGGTAGAATTAATAATCTTTCCTGAAATGAGTCTTACTGGATTTACGATGAAGTCAAAGGAAATGGCTGAGGGAATTCAGGGCGACTCTTTCAGATTTTTTTCTGCACTCGCAATAGAAAGATCCTCTCACGTAATGGCAGGAATTATCGAACGACGAAATAACAGAACTTACAACACTCTTATTCACATCAAACCAGATGGTAGGCTCGTAAAATTATATAGAAAGATTCATCCATTCTCTTATTCGACAGAGAACGAGTATTATGAAGCTGGCGTACGACCTACAATAACGAAGATAAAGAAATGGAAAATAGGTTTGACCATCTGTTACGATCTTCGCTTCCCTGAACTCTATAGAAAGTATGGAAAGAAGAGAACACATCTGATTGTCAATATTGCCAACTGGCCGGACACACGGATAGAGCATTGGCGGACATTATTAAAATCTCGTGCAATTGAAAATCAATGTTATATCGCAGGGGTGAATAGAGTAGGGGATGATCCCAAATTGCACTATACTGGTCTAAGCAGCGTGTTCGATCCGA
>Ga0326726_10003901_pt1 | contig 13672 bp, 10 predicted proteins | sample MHFenrmetagenome_2_FD_207603 | JGI IMG/M metagenome (GOLD analysis project Ga0326726, IMG submission 207603) | Lab enriched peat soil microbial communities from Michigan Hollow, Ithaca, NY, United States - MHF15MN | ecosystem: Environmental > Terrestrial > Soil > Wetlands > Peat | place: USA... | reverse complement strand
CGGGATGCCGTAGAAGAGCACACCCCCCGGACGATGAAGCGCCTCGAAGATCGTGACCTTGTGCCCGCGCTTGGCCAGTTCGAACGCTGCGGTCAACCCCGCCGGCCCCGATCCCACCACCGCGACCTTGCACCCGGTCGGTGGCGCCACCTCTGGAATCGAGACCGTGCCCGAGGCGCGTTCCCAATCGGCGACAAACCGTTCCAACGCGCCGATGGCAATCGGGCGCTCTTTCTTATCCAGCACGCAGGTCGATTCGCACTGATCCGATTGCGGGCAAACCCGTCCGCAAATCGCGGGCAGGACATTCGTCTCCTTAATCTTTCGGGCCGCCGCGCCGAAATCCCCTTCGACGATCAGGTGAATGAACGACTTGATGTCGATTTGGACCGGGCAGCCGTCGGTGCAAGTCGGTTTCAGACACTCGATGCAACGCGAGGCCTCGCGCATCGCCGTCTGCGGGTCGAACCCGAACGGGACCTCGAGGAAATTGCGTGTGCGCGCCTTCGGTTCCTGCTCGTGCATCGACTGGCGCGGAATCTTCATCCGCTCTTTGGCTGTCAGCTTCGGTAGAGGTTCCATAGGGTCCCTTTAAGGCATCGCCTTCACGATGTTGCATTCATGATCGAGGGCCTGCGCTTCCATCGGCTTATACATTTGCTGCCGTAGGACCAGGACATCGTAGTCAACTTTGTGTCCGTCGAAATCCGGGCCGTCGTAGCAGGCGAACTTGGTCTCGCCGCCGACAATCACACGGCATCCGCCGCACATTCCGGTCCCGTCCACCATGATCGCGTTGAGCGAAACCAAAGTCGGAATCGCCGTGGGCTTGGTCATGTCGCTAACCGCGCGCATCATCGGCACCGGCCCGATTGCGAGGACCGCGCCGACTTTCTCGCGCGCCATGATGATCTTCAGCGCGTCGGTTACCATCCCCGGCATTCCGTGCGAGCCGTCGTTGGTCGTGACGAACACTTCGTCGCAGACGCTGCGCATCTCATCTTCCAAGAGCACCAGGTCCTTCGAACGCGCGCCGATGATGCCGACCACACGCCGTCCCTTGGCTTTGGCCTCACGCGCTGTGGGCATCACTGCACCAGTGCCATAGCCGCCGCCGATTACGACCAGAGTTCCGTCGTCGGGCAGGTGGGAACGTTGACCCAACGGGCCCACGAGGTCGGTGAACGAGTCGCCCTCTTTCAAGGCGATCATCTGTTTGGTGGTGGCGCCGACGCCCTGAATGATCAGACGGAGCGTGCCGGCCTCGCGATCCCACCCGGAAAGGGAGAGGGGGATGCGCTCGCCCTCGACACCGTAGCGAACGATGACAAACTGGCCGGGCTGGGCTTTGCGTGCCACCCACGGGGCCTGCACATGGATCATCACGGTTGATGGGGCCACCGTTGTCTTCGAGATGATTGTGTACATGATCCTCCTGCCGGTCCGCTCTCAGGACTCTGAGCGCTTCCGGACACAGGAATATACATGTCCTTTTGAGTCCCAGTTTGGCAACCCGTTGGGGCATGCAAACCTTTTGACAAATCGGACTTTGGGCTGGTCATTTCCGGGCCAGTTCCCGGCGCATTGCCTCCGGAAAGAACATTTTGCCAACTTTGGGGTTTAATCTGGCAATCGGCGTTGCGCCGGAGGGAGACAGACCATGGTAACGAAACTGCTACGCCCGCTCTTTCTACTTCTTTTCTTGGAGGTGTGCATGACCACGATGACCCAGGCGGCCGACTCGCTGGCCGTGGGCGCCAAGGCGCCTGATTTCTCGCTCACCTATGCGACCCGCGACTCGATCGCGTCCGATCCGCTCACCCTGTCGAAGGAAATCGGCAAGGGGCCGATTGTCTTGGCCTTCTATCCCGCCGATTGGAGCGGTGGCTGCACCAGCGAAGTCTGCACTCTGCGCGACTCCTTCGATCAACTCGCGAAATTGCACGCGCGCGTCTGGGCGATTTCCGGTGACTACGTCTATTCTCATTTCGAATGGGCCAAGCATCACAACCTGCCCTTTGAACTGCTGGCCGATCACGATCACGCTGTCGCGAAGCTGTACAACACTTACAATCCCGAATCCGGATTCAACAAGCGTTCGATCTTCGTGGTCGGGTCCGATGGCCGCCTCGCGTATATCAATCCCGCATTCCGTGCGCGCGAGACCGCGGACTACGACGCACTGAAAGCCGCGCTGGCGAGCGTGAAGTAGTTTGAGCATCCTCTCCCTTTCAGGGAGAGGATGTCTCTGCGCCTTGGCGCGGAGACAGGAGAGGGTCGAATCCCTCGGATCGCGACGGTGCGTTTGCATACGTCACCTCACCACCCTCACCCGGTCCGAGTCCTTCGGCCTCGGCCCGACCTCTCCCTAACAGGGAGAGGTGGCTCCTGGCTACTGACGACCGCGTCGGCATGTTGTCGGATCGCACCCGCCTTGCAAAGCGGATTCCATTGATTGTATATTCCCCTCGCGCCTGATGTTCCCGTCAGGGTTCCACATGGGGCAGTAGCTCAGCTGGGAGAGCGGTACGTTCGCAACGTACAGGTCAGCGGTTCGATCCCGCTCTGCTCCACCAATTTCACGCGAAGGCCCCGGCGACGGGGCTTTCGGCGTTGTGGGGAATGTCCCCCTGGAAATACGAAGAGCAGGCTCGCGAGGACGCTCGCCCTCCCAGAACTCAACGGGAGGGCGAGGCTCCCGCCGAGCCTGCCTTTGGCGATGTTTTGGCCACAGCGGTCAGGCTCATCAGCCCGCAGCACTGCTCAAGAACAAGAAAGGCCGGAGCCCTTGTAGGCCCCGGCCCTTCGCTTACAGCTTCCGAACTGCTACCTCGCGATGGCGAAGCTCTGGTTGGCAAAATGGCTTAGTGCCTGATGCACAGTGATCCCCAGCGCCGGATTCGACTGCAGACTGGCGCCAGCCGAGGCCTTGGTGCACGACTTCATGCACGGGCCAGGGCAATTGCCCGGGTTCGGGCAGAGCTTGCAGTCCTTTGGGCAATCGTTCGGGCAGACCATCCCGCAGGAAGCCTTGCCCGCCATCTTGGGACAACCGGCGGCGTTGGCTACCGTCGACATGGCAATGAGGGCCAGCGCCGCAAACGCCAGCACGATGAAACGAGTCTTCAACATGGTGTTGCTCCTTCTTTGAGTTCGTGACTGGATTTGCCCCATCCACCCCGGATGGGGCGCAGGTGGTCCCGTCAGATCTCAAATCCGCAGCACACGAATGGCAACGCAGCGTTCTGCCCCAGAGATCGAAGCAGCCGCAAGCGGGGGAGAGTGGGAGCAGGATCCGCGATCGGCTCCCTGTGCGAGTGCCAGCATGGCGCTGGCGATGGGATTGGCGTGGTCAGCGGATTGATACGAGTCTTGCGATGCCTGATGCGGCCGGTTGGCCAACACCCGCCCGGGGAGACAGAAGAGGCACTTCCCTGATTGCATCGGGCACTGATCTTTGCCGCTGCCAGAGCATGGTTTCTTGAGCGGGCAGGTTGACTCGGCGCGTTCGCAGCCGCCGCATGCCGCCTTTTCAGCGTGGCAACAGCCGGGCGCTTCGTTGCTTTCGACTGCGCACCCCGAGCCGGTTGGTCCCGACCAGCAGATCATCCGGACAAGCTTCTCGGCGCCTGGCACCGGGCACATCGAGGCGCAGAGTAAAAATGGCCCCGGAGCCGCGACGAATGCAGCCAAGGCGAGGCAAACTACGGATGCGGTGAGGTACCGGAACGCGCGCACAGCCCTTATACGTATCGCGGCTTCGTCGGTTCATCACTTTGTGATTCATAGGGTAGCACGACTTCCCATCCGGCTTGTTCCCCGTCTCCGCCGGTCGTATAATCCCTTTGGGTTCGTGCTAGGTGGGGAGTTAGCGGTGCCCTGTACCCGGAACCCGCTATACCGGGACTGAAGACCGTCCGAGGCCTTCGGCTCGGCATAATGCAGGTCGGCTAAGTGGCGTTGATGACCGGGTCTTGCGCAACGGTCGGTCGCCCAACCCCGTCAGGACCGGAAGGTAGCAGCGGTAAGCAGATCGTATCGTGTGCCGCGAGGCGGCCCAGTCGGAGTTGGCTGACCGGCCGGTTATGTCGGGCGGGGTCGACGTCGGGTGCACGAACCCAATTTTAGACGAGAGAAATCCGGGCGGCCACAGGGGGCCGCCCCTACGTGTAATATCACATGGCTGACGCACCCGTATACCAGGCTCTGGCCCGTAAGTGGCGGCCGCAGACCTTCGATGATGTCGTCGCCCAACCGCAGGTGACGCAGACGCTGAAGAATGCGCTCGCCTCGGGGCGCATCCATCACGCTTACCTGTTTTGCGGCCCGCGCGGCACCGGCAAGACCACCACCGCGCGGATTCTCGCCAAGGCACTCAATTGCGTCAACGGCCCGACGCCCACACCGTGCAACGAGTGCGTGATCTGCCGCTCGATCACCAACGGGTCCAACCTCGACGTTCTCGAAATCGATGCCGCGTCGAACACCGGCGTCGATCAGATCCGCGACTTGCGCGATTCCACCATGTACGTTCCGGCCCAGTCACGCTTCAAGATCTACATCATCGACGAGGTGCACCGCCTCTCGGCCAGCGCCAAGGATGCGCTGCTCAAGACGCTCGAGGAGCCGCCGCCGCAGGTGAAGTTCATCTTCGCCACCACCGAGGCGCACGAGGTGCCGCAAACGGTGCGCTCGCGCTCGCTGCGTCTCGATTTTCACCTGCTCTCGCAGGATGCCCTGCGGATCCATCTGGAGCACATCGCCGCGGCCGAGAAGATCGCCGTGGATCGCGAGGCTCTCGATGTGATCGCGACTGAGGCCGCCGGCTCGGTACGCGACTCGCTCTCGCTTTTGGATCAAATCGCGGCCTATTCCGGGGGACGGATCAGCGCCGAATTGGCCAATGAGGCCCTCGGGTTGGTCGATTCGCAGATTCTCTTCGCTTTCACTGACGCGGTCGCCGTTGGTGACATTGAAGCCTCGTTGGATGTGGTGGCGCAGGTGTCGCGCGCCGGACGCGACCACGCGCAGTTTGCCCGTCAACTCTCCGAGCACCTCAAGCGCCTGCTGTTTGCGAAATCGCTCGGCGAGCGCTTCGCGGATGAGGGGCTCGGCTCCGAGCAAATCACCCGGTACCGCGAGACCGCCGCCAAGTGGGATGAGAACGATCTTCTGCGTCTGCTTCTGATGTCAGTGGAAATCGGCCATCGTGTGCGCAAGGGTGCGGCACAGCCGCGCCTGGAACTTGAGTTATTCGCCATGCGCGCCGCCAGGCTGGATCGTTCCATTGACATCAAGGCGCTCCTTGACCGCATCGAGGGGCAGGGGGGGCGCAATGTGTCGCGCGAGGCCCCGGCGCTCTTTGACCACCCCGTGAATCCCGCGCCCGCGACGATCACTCGCCCCCCGGAGCGCAAAGCGGCGACCCCGCCCGCACCCGTGGCAACGCCGGCCCCGCCGCCGTCCTCTGCGAAGGCAGAGGAGAAGCCCGCAAGTAATGGGCATGTCGATTTCGCGCCGATTCTCGAAGCTATCTGCGAGCAGCGCCCGACACTGCGTTCGGTGCTCGGCCACGCCGATCTCGTGCGCACCGCTTCGGGCGTGTTTGAACTGCGCGTTCCAAGCCCAACGCCATTCCAGCAAAAACAGCTCACCGACAAGCCGGTGCGCGACCTGATTCATTCCCAGATCATTCGCGTCGTTGGCGCGGGGGCGCGGGTCACGATGCATGTGAAAGCCGTGGGCGCCGCCCCAGCGCGCGAGCCCGGCGAGGCGCCCCGTCCGACCTCCCACGCCGCGCAGGAGGGGCTTCTGGCCGATCATGGCCTGCAAGAAATACTGCGGCGTTTTGATGGAGAAATCGTAGAATAGCGCTTGTGCGGCGCCGCCGCGATGGGAGAACCGATGACCAACATGGAACAACTTCTGAAGCAGGTGCGCAAAATGCAGGCGGAGATGGAGAAGATCCAGGCCTCGCTGGAGAATGAGACCGTCGAGGGATCCGCCGGCGGCGGCATGGTCAAGGTCACCGTCAATGGCAAGCGCGACATCATCTCGGTGAAGCTCGATCCCGAGGTGGTGAAATCCGACGATATCGAGATGCTGGAAGAACTGATCATCGCCGCCACCAATCAGGCGATGCAAAAGGCCACGGAACTCCAGACGCAAAGCATGTCGAAGTTGACCGGCGGCCTGCCCATGCCCGGCATGGGATTCTGAACTTGAGGAATGCCGGTTGTAGCTTAGAAGGGCAATGCCAAACACCTCTGCCACACTCGATCACCTGATCGACCAATTCGCCAAGTTGCCCGGCGTAGGCAAGAAGACCGCCTACCGCCTGGCTTACCACGTCATGCAGGCGCCGATCGATCAGGCCAAATCGCTGGCGGCGGCGATCATTGCGGTCAAGGAACGGATCGTTTTCTGCTCGGTCTGTTTCAATATCACCGACGATGATCCCTGCCTGATCTGCCGTTCGACCGAACGGAACAAGTCGCTTATCTGTGTGGTTGAAGAACCGCATGATGTTCTGGCATTTGAACGCTCCGGCGCGTACTCAGGCGTCTATCATGTGTTGGGCGGCGTCTTTTCGCCGCTCGATGGGATCGGGCCGGAGGAATTGAAGATTTCCGAGTTGGTGTCACGGATCAAGAATGACGGTGTGAAGGAGATCATCATCGCGACCAACCCGACCTCGGAAGGGGAGATGACCGCCAATTACCTGGCGAAGGTCCTCAAGCCGCTGGGCGTGACGCTCACACGGATCGCGCGGGGGTTGCCCATGGGCGGCGACGTCGAGTACGCCGACACCAACACCGTCATCCGCGCCCTCGAGGGGCGGACGGAGTATTAGGATTACATAGTGCACCCCAGGCGTCTCGCCTGGGCATGAGAAGGAAGGCAATGCCAACTGGTCATCGTCCAGAGTTAGAGGGGCCGACTCTTTTCTTCCTAACGACGTCTCTGAGGAATCATGAGCGTCTGTTCGCGACCCAGGAAGTATGCGACGAAGTCTCCGAGGCGATGTTTCGGGTGGCGATGAACACGAAGACGACAATCATGGCTTACTGCATCATGCCAAGCCACATTCACATCATTGCTGGTCATGCCGCAGGCGGAGGAGGCATCTCGCGATTCATGCAATCTTTCAAGTCGCTCGTCTCTCATGCAATGTTTGGCGAGAGACATGGGATATGGATCCCTCGATTCGACGACGTCATTATTGCATCTGAGCGAGTGTTCCTGTCCAAACTAAACTACATTCACGACAATCCCGTGCGCGCCGGGCTGGTTGCCAATGCCACAGATTGGCGATGGTCGAGCGCGAGGTTCTGGTATTTGGATGAACCGTCAGCCGGGCTCTCGAAGACCTTTGAGTGTTCATGGGATGGCTCAAAGCCCGGGCGGGGACGCCCGGGATGCACTCCCGATGTGGAGCGTCTCGCCTGGGCGTCGAGAGTTCCGGCGCGCTGACGAGTCCTGGGCGAGGGCGCCCGGAATGCACCAAGTGAGACAACATGTCAGCCATTGAATCCCTCTTGACCAAGATCTTCGGCTCGAAGCACGAGCGCGACGTGCGGCGCATTGGCCCGATCGTCGAGACCGTCAACAAACTCTACGAGGAGTGGCACTCGCTCTCCGACGAGGAGTTGCGCGCCAAGACCGACGAGTTCAAGAAGCGTCTCGCCGATGGCGAGACAATCGACGAGATCCTTCCCGAGGCCTTCGCCGCCGTCAAGCAGGCCTGCAAGCGCCTGGTCGGGAGGACCTGGGATGTGGTCGGCATTCCCACCACCTGGAACATGGTCCCGTACGACGTCCAGCTCATCGGCGGCGTTGTCCTTCACGAGGGCAAGATCGCCGAAATGGCCACCGGCGAAGGCAAGACGCTGGTTGCCACGCTCCCTCTATATTTGAATGCGCTGGAAGGCAAGGGCTGCCACCTTGTTACCGTCAACGATTACCTGGCCCGCCGCGACGCCGAGTGGATGGGGGAGATCTACAAGTTCCTCGGACTGACTGTGGGCATCATCCAGCACGATCAGGACCCGCAACTGCGACGCGCCCAGTACAACGCCGACATCGCCTACGGCACCAACAACGAATTCGGGTTCGACTACCTGCGCGACAACATGGCGGTGCGCAAGGAAGATCGCGTGCACCGCGAGTTCCACTACGCGATCGTCGACGAAGTCGACTCGGTCCTCATCGACGAGGCCCGTACACCGCTGATCATCGCCGGTCCGACCGGACGCACCGACGTGCAGCCCTTCGTCGAGATGCAGGAATTGGTCGAACGGATCATGCGCCGGCAGACCGAGATCACCAGCCGGCTGCTCGACGACGGTATCAAACAGTTTGAATCGGGCAACGAGTACGAGGCGGGGATCAAGCTGCTCGCGGTGAAGCGGGGCGCGCCGAAGAACAACCGCTTTATGAAGTTCTTCAAGGAATCGGGTGTCCAACGCGCCATCGGCAAAGTCGAACTCGACTACTTGCGCGACAAGCGCATGTCGGAGATCGATGAGCCGCTTCTCTTTGCCATCGATGAAAAAGAGCAGACGATCGATCTTACCGACTCCGGCCTGAATTCGCTGCGTCCCGATGAGCAGAAGCTCTTCGAAATTCCCGATATCGGCATGGGTGTCGCGGAAATCGACGAGCAAGCGGGCCTGACCGACGTCGAGAAGGCCAAAGCGAAAAACGATCTGTATCGAATGCATGGCGAACGCTCGGAGCGCGTCCACATCGTCTCCCAATTGCTCAAGGCCTACTCGCTTTACGAAAAGGACGTCGAATACGTCATCAACGACGGCAAGATCGTCATCGTCGACGAGTTCACCGGGCGAATGATGCCGGGACGACGCTACTCCGATGGTCTGCACCAGGCGATCGAGGCCAAGGAAAAGGTGACGATCGAGGAGGAAACGCAGACCCTCGCGACGATCACGCTTCAGAACTACTTCCGCCTCTACAAGAAACTGGCGGGCATGACCGGCACCGCGGTGACGGAAGCCGCCGAGTTCTTTGAGATCTACAAACTCGATGTGACCAGCATTCCGTCCAACGTGCCGATTCAACGCGTGGACGAAAACGACGTCATCTTCCGCACGCGTCGCGAGAAGTACAATGCCCTGGTCGAGGAGATCACCGAACTGCACCAGAAAGGCGAGCCGGCCCTGGTGGGTACGGTGTCGGTGGAAGTCTCCGAGACGCTGGCGCGTATGCTCAAGCGCGTCGGTGTGCCGCACTCGGTCCTCAACGCCAAGTACCATCAACAGGAGGCGGAGATCATCGCCCACGCCGGCGAACGTGGACGAGTGACGATCGCCACCAACATGGCCGGCCGCGGCACCGACATCAAGCTCGGTCCTGGTGTCGCGGACGTGGGCGGACTGCGCATCATCGGCACCGAGCGCCATGAGGCTCGCCGCATCGACCGTCAGTTGCGCGGTCGTGCCGGACGCCAGGGCGACCCCGGTTCCACTCGTTTCTATCTGTCTTTGGAAGACGACCTGATGCGCTTGTTTGGCTCCGAACGCATTGCGATGATTATGGACAAGCTCGGCGTGCAGGAAGGCGAAGTCATCGAGCACTCCATGGTGACCAAGGCGATCGAGCGCGCGCAGAAACGCGTCGAAGCGCAGAACTTCTCGATTCGCAAACACCTGCTGGAATACGACAACGTCATGAGCCAGCAGCGCGAGGTGATCTACTCGCGTCGCGCCAACATCCTCGAACACGAGGATCTGCGCGAAGAGGCGGTCGGTCTCATCGAAAATGTGGCGGCCGATCTGGTCGCGAAATTCTGCCCCGATCCCACCGACCCCGAACTCTGGGATACCGGCGCCATGCGCCTCGAGTTGATCAAGACCTGCCTGCTCGACATCAATTTTGACGACCCCGAGGTCAGGGGATTGAACTACCAGGGTCTGGTCGAATTCGTCAAGCAGGGCGTGCTCGCCGTCTACCAGAACAAGGAAATTGCGGTCACCCCCGGGGTTATGCGCCAGCTCGAGCGCTTTGCCATCCTGCGCGTCATCGACGAGCGCTGGAAAGAGCACTTGTACGAGATGGATCAACTGAAGACCGGCATTGGCCTGCGCGCCTATGGCCAGCGTGATCCGTTGATCGAGTACAAGAAAGAGGCGTTCGGCATGTTCATGGAGCTTCTGGACACCATTGATCGCGAGTCGGTCGAGATGATTTTCCGGCTCCAGCTTGCCCCACCGCCGCCATCCCCGTTGGCCGAAGCCCGTCGCGTGCAGGAAATCCACGACGAGGCCAGTGCCTTGGGCTACTCAGGCAACCCGGAAGAAGCACGGACCGCCGGCAAACACCAGCCGGTGAAAGTCGAACAGAAAGTCGGACGCAACGACCCCTGTCCCTGTGGCTCCGGCAAGAAGTACAAGAAGTGCCACGGCGCCGTCTCCGTCACTTCCTGATAGGTCTTATTCGTCCTATAGGCCCTATCGGCCCCAAAGGTTCGCAACAATTCCCCTTTGTTCCACGTCAGACGAGACACAGATTTGTGGCCCTGCTATGATCGCATTCATCCCATTTCAGCCATACAGGACTCGGGAGGCACAATGAAACAGCTTCGGCTGGCTGGTTGCCTGGTCGCCCTGGCCGTCGTCATCCACGGCGCGACGGCATCGGCCCAGGACGTCACGCTCGATGTTAAACGCCGGGTGCTCGACAACGGCATGACCATCCTGGTTGTCGAGCGGCCCAACGCGCCGGTGATGTCCACTTACGTCTCGTACAAGGTCGGCTCGGCCAATGAATGGCCGGGCATGATCGGAGCGGCGCATTTGCTCGAGCATATGATGTTCAAAGGGACGCACACGCTCGGGACACGCGACTACACCAGAGAGGCGCCGCTTCTGGATCGCGAGGACTCATTGCGCGTCGCGATTACCGCCGAAGAGCGGAAGGCGGATATGTACACCTTCCAGCGCTCAGTGGGTATCAGCGACGTTCCCGACAATTCGGCCCTCGTCGCTTCGTTGAAGGCGCAATTGGAAACCGTGCGGCTCGTCCTCGATTCGCTGGTGGATAAGAACGCCTACGAGGCGCTTTACAATCGCAACGGCGCCGACGGATTCAACGCCGGTACTGGGTACGACGGCACAACCTACTACGTCAATCTCCCCAGCAACCGCCTGCCGCTCTACATGTCCGTGGAATCCGATCGCATGGCCAACCCGGTTCTGCGCGAGTTTTACGCCGAACGTGACGTGGTCATCGAGGAGCGCCGCCTCAAGCTCGACAACGAGGGACCGGCCAAGCTGTTCGAGCAATTGGTCGGGACGGCCTTCATCGCCCATCCCTATCAAATCTACTGGGAATGGAAATCGGAAGTCGCCAATCTCACCCGGCCGAAGTTGGTCGAATTTCACAAACGCTACTACGCCCCGAATCGGATGGTTCTGGCGATCGTCGGCGATGTCAAGGCGGATGAAGTTTTCACGCGGGCCCAGGACGCCTTCGGCAAAGTCCCGCGCGAACCCGATCCCGACCCGGTCGTCACGGTCGAACCGCCGCAACAAGGGGAGAGGCGCATCATCCAGGAGTTCGATGCCGAGCCTTACCTGTCGGTTGGCTATCACAAGACGGCATTTAGCGACCCGGATGACTTGGTCTACCGGGTCATCCATCGACTGTTATCCGATGGCCGTACATCGCGCCTCTATAAATCGATGGTCATCGATCAGCAGATCGCATCCTCCGTTTCCAGCTATGACTATCCAGGGGCTCAGGCAGGAGATCTGTATCCGGATTTGATGGTCTTTGATGTCGAGCCCAAGTCGCCGAGCACGCCCGTCGACTGCGAAAAGGCCCTTTACGCCGAACTGGAGAAAATCTCGACGATTCCGGTGGGGAAGGACGAATTGCAGAAGATCAAGAACCGGATGGAATCCGACTTCATCTGGTCGTTGTACTCGAACCTCGGTCTGGCCGGCCAAATCGCCGAATACGAGGCCCGCGCCGGGGATTGGCGCTACCTCTTGACCATTCGCGACCGCTTGGCCAAAGTGACACCGGAAGACATCATGCGTGTCGCCAAGAAGACATTCACCGCCGAGAACCGGACGGTTGGCACCCTGGTGCCGATCAAGTCGGAATCGTAAGCCGAGACAAGGAAACGACTATGAAAAAACACATACGGTTGTCCATTCTGACAGCGACGGTGCTGGCGATCTGCCTCTTGGCGGCTCTGCCGTCGGTGGCGCAAAACCCCTACTCGCGCTGGAAGTTCGACCCGATCAGCTTCAATCCGCCCAAGCCTGAGCGCTTTGTCCTCGACAATGGGCTGGTCGTGTACTTTCTCCCCAATCACCAACTCCCGGTTGTCACCATGTCCGCACTCGTTCGTGCCGGCGAAGTTTATGTTCCTGCCGACAAGGCGGGACTAGCCGGTATCGCCGGAGATGGCCTTGTGACCGGCGGCACCGCGACGAAGCCGCCCGATGAGATCGATGAGCAAATTGAATCGCTTGGAATACAGTGGTCGGGCGACATCGGGCTGGAGAGCGGACAATTCTCGATGAACTGTCTCTCGAAGGATCTGGGTACGGCGCTGCCTCTGTTTGCCGAATTGCTCATGAAGCCGCGTTTCGATTCGAGCCGCGTGCAATTGGCCGTCGCCAATGCCCTGGAGGATCTGCGCCGCCAGAACGATTCGCCGGGACGGATCGTACGCCGCGAGTTCAGCAAGCTCGTATACGGCGATCATCCCTATGGCCGCTCGCCATCGGAGAAATCGCTGGGTTCGCTCACGCGCGGAGACGCGGTCGGGTTCCACGAGCGCTTCTTCCATCCCAACACGATCATCCTCGCCGTCTCGGGTGATCTGGACGTTGCGGCACTCAAGAGCACGCTACAGACTCTGTTCGGTTCTTGGAAGAAAGCTGATGTGTCGTACCCAGAAGTGGCGACGCCCGGCACGAATGCCTCACCGGGAGTCTACCAGATCAACAAGGACCTGAACCAGACCAACATTCGCTTTGGCCATCTTGGTATTGACCGGCATAATCCCGACCGTCACGCCGTCCGCGTGCTGAACTACATCCTCGGTGGCGGCGGTTTCACCTCGCGAATGATCGCCAAGGTCCGCTCGGATTCCGGTTGGGCTTATTCTGTTGGCACCGCTTTTACCGGCGCCGACAAAGGCGGCCTGTTTCTGGCCACCTGCCAGACCAAGACGGAAACGACGGCCAAGGCGCTGGCTCTGATGGAATGGGTGGTCGAGGATGTCCGTGCCCACGGCATCCGCGAAGAGGAACTCGAGACCGCGAAGGACGCGATCCTGAACTCCGACGTGTTCAACTACGATGAGCCCGACAAGATCGTCGAGAATTACGCCTGGGAGGAGTACCAGGGGTTCCCGCCGGATCAGTTGCAGAAAGATGTTGAAGCGATCAAGGCGGTAACCAAAGCCGACGTCGATGCCGCTGCGGCCAAGTATCTGCATCCGGACCAGTACACAATCCTGGCCGTGGGGAAGATCGATGCCTTCGACTCGCTGTTGTCGAAATTTGGCAACGTCAAGACGATGACACTCCCTGAGACTCCGTAGACTCGCGGATCTATGGGATTACCGGTGATGTTCCTGCGGGCCGCCAATGGCTTGTAGGGCCGGGACGACATGCTCTCGGACGATCGACGT
>Ga0326726_10003900_pt1 | contig 13673 bp, 10 predicted proteins | sample MHFenrmetagenome_2_FD_207603 | JGI IMG/M metagenome (GOLD analysis project Ga0326726, IMG submission 207603) | Lab enriched peat soil microbial communities from Michigan Hollow, Ithaca, NY, United States - MHF15MN | ecosystem: Environmental > Terrestrial > Soil > Wetlands > Peat | place: USA... | reverse complement strand
TCCCAAAAGATTTCCACAATTGTTCCACGTGGAACAATTGTGGAAATCTCATAGTGAGATGATTCGGCTGGTTTCCTGGCTATTTTGACCTAAGTTGCTGGTGGTTAAGCCTGAGCTGGTCGGGCTTCGCTGGGGTTTCGCCGCCTAGCCCAAAGGATTAGCCGAAAAGCGTAGGGAAGGCCCGCACCCAAGGGAAAATCCGGCTATACTGCTCGCCATGAAGGATTCCGCTCGGGGCTGGTGCTGACATGGCGGGCACGCTCACCGCATCGCCGGCTGCGCCGCAAAAAGGGGTTACATCCGCGGCAGCGCCAAGCCGGCTGATCTCGCTGGACATCTTCCGCGGCATGACCATCGCCGGCATGATCCTGGTGAACAACGCCGGGAACTGGAACGCGGTGTACTGGCCGCTGGAGCACGCGGCCTGGCACGGCTGGACCCCGACCGACCTGATCTTCCCGTTCTTCCTCTTCATTGTGGGCGTCTCCATGGTGCTGTCCTTCACCACGCGGAGAGAACGGGGATCGACGCGGGGAGCGCTGCTGCGCCATGCCGTCCAGCGCAGCGTGATTATCTTCCTGATCGGATTGGCGCTGGCGCTGATGGGGAGTTCATTCAACCTGCACACGGTGCGGATCTATGGGGTGTTGCCGCGGATCGCCGTGGTGTACCTGGCGGCGTCGGTTATTGTCCTTTACTGCGGACGGCGGGCGCGAGTGGCGATTGCCGCCGCACTGCTAGTCGGGTACTGGCTGGTGATGACGCGAGTGCCGGGCTTCGATCTCACCATGGACGGCAACCTGGCCGGCGCCATTGATCGCCGCCTGATGTACAACCACCTGTGGGTGGCGCACCGGTTTGATCCCGAGGGGCTGCTGAGCACACTGCCGGCGATCGTGACCACGCTGATCGGGGTATTTACCGGGGAGTGGCTGAAGCAGGCTGCGGGGGTCAGGCTTCAGGCTTCAGGGAACCAGTCGCGAGTCCCGAGTCCCGAGTCTCGAGCGGCAATATACCCGCTTGAAAAAGGTTCGGGGCTGGTCACAGAAAACCCCCGCCCCTTCGACAAGCTCAGGGCAGGCTCTAGCCAAAACCGGGCTGGGACGGGGCACCCGTTGGGAACAGTTCAAGGGATGGTGGTGGCGGGAGCATTGCTGATGGGGGCGGGCGAGCTGTGGGGGCGTTGGTTTCCGATCAACAAGAACCTGTGGACGAGCTCGTATGTGCTGTTCACCGGCGGGTTCGCGTTGGCGCTGCTGGCGTTGTGCTACTGGATGGTGGAAGTGCGCGGATGGCGGCGGTGGGGCGCACCCTTTGTGTGGTATGGAAGCAACGCCATCACCCTGTATGCGGGCTCGAGCGCGCTGGCAATTGCGAGCGTGAAGTTGCGGGTGGGCGGGATAACGCTGAAGGCGCTCATCTACGGGCACGGGTTGGCGCCGCTGGCGCGGCCGGTGATGGCGTCGGCGATGTACGCATCCGCCTATGTATTAACTTTCCTGGTGCTGGCGTGGATAATGTATCGTAACAAGATATTTATCAAGATTTAGCTGTCGGCTGTCGGCTTTCGGCGGTCGGGAACGGCGGGTTGGACCACTTGTTACATGTTTGATTCGTGGCGCGCGTGATGCGGGACCAGTGACGGTGTGGAGCGCGATTTCGGGATTTCCCACCTGGGGCGGTTTTTCGGGACAATTTTGGTTTGTTGCAGCGCGAAATGGCGCGCCGGGTAGGGGCGTGGACCACGGGGTTAACTAAGATGGTGCCGGGCTTTCAAGATGAAGTGCTGCCGAATGTTCTTGGCGAGGCGAGAAATGGGCCAGGTGTCAGTCGTCCCTACGGGACTCGCGAGTTGAAGTCTGCCACCCGGCACTGAAGTGCCGGGCTATTTTCAGCCGCCGCCACGCGGCTGAATGCCGGCCATAGTTCAGGACGTTGCTGTCGAGCCGTTTCATTTAGACCGTTACTCGGAGACAGGGACGCGGCAAACGCTCTAGTTCTTGTCACGCTCGTTGGATTTGTCGGACCACAACCCACAGCCACGAGGCCCGCAAATGAATCCATGGCATCGCTTTCTGGCGTGGAAGAAGCAGGAAGGCATCAACTGCCCTGAGATAATCACGCTTCTTCTGACTTTCGTCATAGCGTTCATTTATGTACTCCAACTTTTTGTCTACCGCCAGCAAGCGGCGATCATGAAGCAACAGACTCGCGCTTGGATTGGCATGAAAGAATCCAAGGAAGAGTCCGGAACCGCCGTCATGAAGGGCAGTTTTGTTAGGATCGGGAACGTAGTTAATGTAACCCTGCAATACCGGATGACCAATCAGGGCCATTCCCCGGCACAGATTTATATTCATGCTGAAATTAAGGATTTTTATAAGGACGACCCCGACTTGGCGGCGAAGGCAGAAGGAGAATGCGCGATAGCTAGGTTGCAGTTCACGGACCGATTGACCGTCTTGCCCGATGCCCCAACGATCTACGCCATCGTTTATGACGGCAAGACTTATGACGGCAAGACTTCGGACAAGAGCGGAACAGAGCATATGGGAAAAATCATCATTCCCAACTACGACCCTGCCGACATCAACAAGGAACATATTTTTTCCAATTATGGCTGTGTTGTATATCGCTCCGCTGGAGATGCCGACTTCCACCAAACGCCCTTTAAGGCCTACCTGTCTTTGCAGGGGGAGTCGAGCATCAATGGTCCGTTTCTGATAGGACACGCAGACTAGCCCTGTCACGGCAATCGCGAGCATGCAAGCGATTGCAATGTGTGCCAAGTATGTTGATGCCGATGGAATTGGTTCCTCGGGCGTGCTGTTTCTGTCGCCCGCTGAAGCGGGCTCGGTCTCATTAATTACGTTGACCCCAGGGCTCACCAGACTGTTACGAAGCTCGTGCCGTCCCTAGCGGGACTCGCCATTATTCCGATCGGTGCCCCGGCACTCACCCTTCGACAAGCTCAGGGCAGGCAGTGCCGGGCTATGAACTGTCGCGCCTGCGGCGCTAAACAAGTGTTCCGTTCCTCTCACCCGAACGGACCGTTTCGTAACAGTCTGTCACGCGCCGGGGTTACGATCTGCCGTGCTGTGCACGATCTGAACGCAGCTTCCACAAGATCTGCCGCAACATGCCGATCCAAAGCTCGGAGTCGCCGGCGCGCAGATGGAGGCGACGGACCAGCCGTCGGACCTTCTCCTCGGTGGAAGCTGGAGAGCCCGGATGCAGGTAACCGGCGGCGCGAAGAGCATCGAGCAGAGTCGCGGTGATCCGCTCCACCTCGCCCGCCGTGGCGAGTTGCAGTTTCCCCGGTTGCGGCCCAGCTTTGGCGTCGCGCACAAGCTCGTACAGGCAGAGCGCCACCGCCTGCCCCAGGTTCATCGACATGTGCTCTTCGCGGGTGGGGATGCGCAACAGCCAGTGGCAGTGGCTGAGGTCCTGATTCGAGAGGCCGCGCTTCTCCGAACCGAATAGCAGGGCGACGCGTCCTGACCCTAGCTGCTTGCGAATGAGGCGCGCACCGTGTTCCAGGCGCCTCAGCGGGTGCTGCAGCTCGCGGTGACCAGCCGCCGTGGTTCCGACCACGAGCGCACAGTCGGCCACGGCTTCGGCGACGCTGTTGTACTCTTCCGCGTGCGCAAGCAGCTCCGCAGCGCCAACGGCGGAACGCGCCTCCCGAAATGCTGCCCCATAGGGGTTCACCAATCGCAATCGAGAGAAGCCGAAGTTGCTCATGGCGCGGGCGGCCGCGCCCAGGTTGAGCGGGTTGCGCGTGGCCACCAGGACGATCCGCAAACGGTCGAATTCAGCAGGAACAGGCAAGTACGGTTATTCTACGAAATTCGTGTTAGCGCCGTTCCCGACGCACCAGTTCGTGCCGAGCTGACCCCGGGCTGACGCTCGGGGCTACGATCTGTCGCGCGCTGCGCGCGCAGTGCGCGAAACGGTGTGCGCGTTATCGGGAGGTGGTGCGAGGGTTGCGCGGGCGCGGGAGGAGTGCGTGCTCCGGCGGCAATTGCCGTCTCGCCCAGGTCCTCACCCGGGACGCACGATTATTGTCTTGCGCTGCGCCGCGAGCGGCTGCGCGCATGCCTTCGGCAGAGAGGTAGTGATTTCCTTCCCATCGGAACCCCGGGTTCACGCTCCGGACTCGCGCTCCGGGCTCACGCACCGGGCTCGCTGCGCTGGCGCTGGTGCGTTCCGGACGTTACCGGCTTCGGGCTCATGGGCAAATGATTACCAATCGCAGCGCGACCCGGCCTTGAATTTCATTGCATTTCGTCTTACTATCCGCCTCTACTGGGCTTGAGTCGCGCCGAGAGCCGTTTGTTTTCCGCTGGCTTTTAGCCGCTGAAGGATCCAGTAGCGGGTGACCCTGATCCTTTCCGCAGTCTCCCGAGCAGGCAATCGAGCCGGCTGCAAATATCAGGCACATAGCTGTTGTTTTGTGGTCGGCGGAGTTGTATGGACAACACCGTGCGCACGCTGGACATATCCCGACTCGACGCCAGAGCTGCCCTGAACGTGGCGGCCGAGCAAGCTGCCCGCATCACCGGCGCGGAGGGAGTGGCGATTGCCATTGGCAATTCCATGGCAATGTGCTGCTGCGCCAGCACCGGTAATGCTCCGGATCTGGGAGTACTGGTGGGCCCCAATTTTGGTCTTTCCGGAATCTGTATGCGCACCTCCGAATTGGTGCAGTGCGACGATACCGCTTCCGACCCTCGCGTGGATCCGCTGGCAAGCCAGCAAATGAGTCTGAGGTCGGTGCTGATCATGCCGGTGGTCGTGGACGGGCACCTGCAAGCAATGTTGCAAGTCGTCTCTTCCAGGCCGCACGCGTTTAATTCGCAGCACCGCGAGCATCTATCCCGTATAGCCCAAGGCATTGCGACCCTGCTCAGCGATGTCGATGCAGAGCCGCCATCGAGCCGCTCGACAACCGAACCTCAGGTCAGTCCAACCAACCTCAAAAGCGCCGACATTCGTGTCGAGCCCGCGGTCCCCGCTCCTGCCAGCAGCACCACCTCTGGCGGGAATGGAACCATGGCCCAGGCTCCCCCAATCACCGCCAGCCCTGAAGCGGTTATTTCCCCGGCCGCCGCTCCTCGGAGTGAACGTCGTGAGCATGGAAGTGCGGGTATCGCACCCAGCATTCCCAGACGAGCGCGGTTGCACGACCTGCTTCCTTCCCCGGAGGTATGGCGCTCACTTTCTGCCACAACCAAGACCGGCATCGGGGTTGGCGCAGTGGCTGTGCTGGCACTTGGTTGGTACCTGGTCAGCATGGCTCACATTTCATCGCCGGCGAGCGCCGGTTCGGGGAAGGCGAGCACCGCAACATCCGCAACTCTGGAGCAAAGGACAGGACCGGATGTAGCGGCGCCCGACATCACCATTGAGCAGAGTTCTCTTTCTGTCGCCGGCCGGGAGGAAGGGCCGAAGCTTGCCGGCTCGGCCCCGCAACTGACGCCAGGGCGACTGGTGCGCAAGGTTGAACCGGTGTATCCAGAGTCGGCCCGCGCCCGGGGCATCAGCGGCTCGGTGGTGCTCACTGCCCTGGTGACCAAAGAAGGAAAAGTGACGAATGTGCAGTTCGTGAGGGGGCCGGAGGCGTTAGCCTCGCCATCGATCGATGCCGTGCAGCAGTGGCTGTACGAACCCTACCGGCTGGGCAGTTCGCCGGTCGCGGTGCAAACCATGATCGTCATCAGATTTACACCCCACCCGCAACCCTAAGCGGGAAGCTGAAGCACAACCTAGCGCGTCTGGGCGGGAGTCGAGTCACTCGCAAAACCAGTCATTTTCTCAGCCATATCTCCACCCGCAGATTCTTCTCTCTGCCTTCCGCCGTGTCGTTGGAAGCGACCGGAAGATACGCCCCAAAACCTTTAACCAGACCCGGCTTCAAGCCACGCTGAATGAACTGATCCGCCACCGCATTGGCCCGCACTTGGGAGAGGTCCAGGTTGGATTGCAGATTGCCAGTGCTGTCGGCGAATCCAAAGAGCAGGATGTTGTTGCCGCCGTAGCCCAGGTCGCCCATGAAATCAACAACTTTGTTGATATCCGTGATCGCCTTGTTGTCCAGCACGGCGCCCCCGGGGAGAAAGCGGAAATCCAGCGACAACCGCCCCGCGGCTCGGGTCAGCCGGTTGTATTCGGGAGGGGCGCTGGCGGCAGTGGTGACCTGGGTGTCGGCAACGACATTTTGCGGGATGAAGCCAGCGGCGGCAACCAGTTCCTGGCCGGCGTTGGATTGGGCAAACTGCACGAAGCTGGCCACGTAACGATTGGCCGGATGCGCGGCAGTGTACAGATACATGCGCCGCGTGAGGGGGTAATCCTCGGTGCCAATGGTCATGCGGTTGGGCGGCAAAGCCAGGGTGCCGCGTTCCGATACCGGCACCGCCCGTGCCCTGCCGATGAAGCCGGAGCCCACGAATCCGATCGCCATCCGGTCGGCAGCCACGGCAGTGGAGACGGAAGCCATGTCGGGTTGCCGTTTGATATTGGAGGACAAGACAGCATCGCCCATTACCAAAGACTTGAATCCATCTTCGGTAGCGGACTTGGCGAACGGAGCATAGAGCACGATGCTCGCTTTATCGTGACTCACCTGCGACCAGTCAGTAATCGCGCCGGAGAAGATTCCGGCCAGTTGCTCCTTGCTCAGCGAACTGATCGGATTGTCTTGATTCACCAAGACAGCAATGCCGTCGAGGGCGAGCACGTGCTCGTTGGAGGGAGAGGTCATGTCGCCCATGAAGGGAAGCTTGGTGATCTCGTTCTGGTTGATGCGGCGCGCAGACATGCCAATATCGCAGGAGCCATCCGCCAGGCGGTCAAATGCAACCCAATTTGCCCGGCCGTCAATTTCAATGACTGAAGGCGAATTGGCTCCCGGAAGTACACCCTGCACCGTGGATACACCCGAGGTCGAACTCGGCACAACTTTGACCTGGGTCGTGCCGATGTGCTTCAGGAACGCCTCCGCCAACGAGGGGGCGAGCTTGCCCCCGATGGTGTTGGCGCCAGCGAGGCACAACATCGAATTGGGGCGTGCGCCGGCTGCGACGCTGCGGCGAGCGGCAGGACGGGACTTCAAGTAGAAGCCCAAACACGCAAACCCGAGCACAACCACCACGGCCAGGGGCAGCAACCAAGTCACCGTTCTGGCCGGCCGAACCTGACTCGTAGCCTGTGTCATATGGACCTCCCCAAGAACATGAAGAATCTTGTTGGCTCGCTTCGGACGTATCGTCAACGGGGTCGACGCCCCACGAGCCGCCGGAAATCAGCGTTCCGACCATGCCGGGGTAGGCACGATGGGCTTAGTCTCGGCAGCTTCTGGGGGCCACACCACCTTGTGTTGCTGGTTTTGGACCTGCGTGATCAGCAGCGGGTGCGCGTTCTGACCCTGAGCGTCGAACTTAATCGGCCCAAATGTGGTTTGGGGCAGGTCCGTGTTGCGGATGGCGTCACGGATCGCCGTTGGAGAAGCCGCGTTGCTGCGCTTCATGGCATCGGCTGCCACCAGCAGAGCCGCATAGGCCTCGGCCGCATGATACGCCGGGTGCGTCGTTGTCAGCTGGTAGTACTTCTGGTCGAATTCCTTCGAGCCCGGCCACTTCACTGGTGGCAGCCACTGTGACACCGAGAAGGTGTAGTTGGCGTATTTGCCCGCGCCTTTGTCGGTCGGGAACTCAGGTACCGCAAAGCCGGTGCCCGCCGACGTGTAGTACTTGGAGTTCAGCTGCACCTGCGCCGCCTGGCGCATCAGCATGCTGGCATCGAACAGATAGGAGGCGAAGTAGATGACGTCGGGATTGTGCGCCTTCACCCGCCGTAACAGCGCCTCGTAGCCGGGTGACTTGGCCTGGTAAGCTTCCTCCGCGACCACATTCAACGCGGCGGCCTTAGCCGCATCCGCCATGGACTTGCGGCTGGCCTCGCCGAAGTTGGTGTTCTCATACACGATCGCCAGCGTCTTGGGACTGCCATTGTTCTTCAGGAAATCCAGGGTGGATCGCGCGAAGTCGCCCGAACCCGCGCAGATCCGGAATACCCAAGGCGAATTGGCCTGCATGATGTTGTCGGCGACGGCGGTGGGAACGATCAGTGACACCTGCTTCGCGGTCACCACCGGCACGATGGCCCGCGTGCTCTCGCTGGAATAGGCGCCCAGGAGCAGGACCACGTGGTCCTCATCCACCAGCTTCGAGACGCCCTGCACCGCCCGGTCAGGCTTACTCTGGTCGTCATAATAGACCAGTTCAATCCTCCTGCCTTGTACGCCGCCCGTGGAGTTAATCTCATTCACGGCGACCGTATACCCCGCCTTATGCGCCTGCCCGAAAGCGGTGTTGCTGCCGGTCAGCGAAGTGATCACGCCGACCTTGACCGGCTCACCCGTTTGCGATGGAGATTCGCTGCACGCGATCAGAAATAGGACACTGGCGAGCATGCCGGCAAGGCGGGCAAGAAGTTGGAGACTTCGCAAATTCATTGTGTTTTGATTGCGGATTCTACCACGCTTGGGGTTTGCGGATAACACAATGGGAATGAACAGGGGAGTGGAAATCAATGGCGCCGTCTGGCCGCGGTTGGCCTGGCGGATCCCAAGGCTGGCGCGTTGGGCTAACAAGGCGCGCCGGGCTCGCTGCGTTCGCGCTGGTGGACCAGAACCGGTGCGGCTCACAGAAAAACCCACCCTGTCGCTCCGAAAGCGGAAGCGACAAGGGTGGGGCAACCTCAAGAATAGGTTGTGGAGCGAAATCGTGGGCTGGCGCCCTATGCCGTCTTCCTCTGCTGCTGCATACTCGCCCAGAATGCCTCGGCGCGTTTGTCGATCTCTTCCTTGCTCAAGTCTTCTTTGTGGGTGGCCACGCCCCAGGTGTGTCCAAAGGGGTCGGTGAATGTGCCATAGCGGTCGCCCCAGAACATGTCCGAGACCGGCATGGTTTCCGTGGCACCCGCGGTGATCGCCTTTTTGAAAGCGGCATCCACATCGGGCACATAGAGGTTCAGCGTGGACGTGCAAGCTCCGACCGTCTGGGGTGACTTGGCGCAGCCCGGTCCGGGGAACTCGTCCGCCAAGAAGATGATGGAGTCGCCAATCTTCAACTCGGCGTGGCCGATGATTCCACCGGGACCCGTCATGCGCATCAGCTCCTGCGCGCCTAACGCCTTCTTGTAAAACTCGATCGCTTGGGCAGCCCCGCGGATCACGAGATGGGGCGTGACGGTATGGAATCCCTCTGGAATCGGGTTCGCAGCTTTTGTCATTGTTCCTCCTGCAGGGTTTTTTATTTGCCGTCGAACGGCAAACTTTGTTTGGAAGCTGGGCTGGATAAGCAACTGCGACAAGAAAAACATTATAGGGGCCATGCTCAATGCAAGCAACGTTGCACAAAAAGTGAGTGGCGCGGCGATTTCGGAAATTTCCCACTTGGGGCGGTCTGTCGAGATACTTGCGATCGTTTGCGGCACGAATTGCTGAAGCATGTGCGGTGTGTAGACCCCCTGTTGATGAAGTTGGTTCCCGCCTACCGTTTTCTTGTGCGTTGAGGGCAGCCTCGGCGACCCCCAGCCCGTCATGCGTTGCTGCGCTGTCGTGGCTGTACGAAAGTTTCATTTGCCGCTAATATGGCTGCCTCGCAATGACTGAATTGCAGGTGCTGATATGCCACGAAGCAGGTCATCCCTGGTCGTTTCCACGCGGATTGCGCTCCTGACCCTGATGGTTTGCAGCACCGCCTTCGCCCAGGTCCGTTATGACGTGGTGATCCACGGCGGACGCGTCCTCGACCCCGAGACCTCGCTCGACGCTGTCCGCGACGTCGGTATTGGCGGCAACCAGATTGCCGCCATCAGCGAGAAGCCGCTGGCGGGCACGCGCGTTATTGACGCCTCCGGTCTCGTCGTCGCTCCCGGCTTCATCGATCTCCACCAGCACGACCAGACTGCGGCAGGCTATCGCTTGAAGGCGATGGACGGCGTGACCACCGCGCTGGAGATGGAGATCGGCCCGCCCGACGTGCGCAAGTTTCTGGAGCAACGGCGCAACGGCGCGCTCATCAATTACGGCACGTCGGCCAGCCAGCCCTGGGCGCGCGCGTTCGTCTTCGGCCAGCCCGGCGTCGAAGGGGCGATCGTGCCGCCTTCCGGACCCGCGACAAATAACCCAGCCACCGCCGAACAGATCCAACGCATGCAGCAGCGCCTGCGCGACGAGCTCAACGCCGGCGGCCTTGGCGTCGGCATGGGTATTCAATACACGCCCGGGACGACGCGCCAGGAAATCATCGAGATGTTTCGGGTCGCGGCGGAACGCGCCGTGCCGGTGTTCGTGCATAGCCGGGGCGACCGCGTCGAATCGGTGGCTGAGGTCATCGCTGCTGCCGCGGTCACCGGTGCACCGCTGCACATTGTCCATATCAACAGCAGTTGCCTGCGCGAGGCGCCCGAATGTCTGCGCATGGTTGCGGGCGCGCGCGGCCGCGGATTGGATGTGACCACCGAGGCCTATCCCTACATCGCCGGCACCACGCAGATCAACTCCGCGCTCTTCAACCCCGGCTGGCAAGAAAAGTTCGACATGAAGTATTCCGATCTCATGATTCCGAGCACGGGCGAACGCCTGACCAAGGAGCGCTTCGAGGAACTGCACGCATCTCCACAGCCGCAGCCCATCATCATGTTCAATAACACGCAGGCCATGGTGGATCAGGTGATTGCCAATCCCCTGACCATGATTGCCAGCGACGGCGTACCCGGTCATCCGCGCGACGCCGGCACCTTCGGCCGCGTCTTCGCACAATATGTGCGCGAACGCCGCTCGCTCAGCCTGATTGACGCCGTGCGCAAGATGTCCTACATGCCCGCACTTCGCCTGGAACGCTGCACGCCCGAGGCCCGCAAGAAAGGACGCGTGCAAGTGGGCGCCGATGCCGACCTTGTGATCCTGGACCCGGAAACCTTCCGCGACCAATCTACCTTCGAGAAGCCTGCTGTGCCGAGCACCGGCGTGCGCTATCTCCTGGTAAACGGAACCTTGGTGATTGATGGTGGCGCCATCGTGCCCGGCGTAGCTCCCGGCCGGGCTCTCGTCGGACCTGGGACACCATGAGTCAAGCCCGGCACTGAAGTATCACTTCAAGCCTTCTACCAGGTAAAGATCGGACAAAGTCCGTTGGTAGCCGTAGACGCACATTTTGGCGTCGGGAGTGAGCAGGATGGGGCCAATGGTTTCGACTCCGGCGGGATCGGCCGGCATCAGTTGCCGCCATAGGGTTCGCTGCCCGGTGTGGAGATCGAGACGAAACACCTTAGCCGGCAATTCCCCGGGCTGGTAGAGATACAACGAAGCGCCATCGGTGCTGAAGGTGATGCGCAGTTCGCCGGCCTTATAGACGACCCCCATCCCTCCGCCGCCAAGCTTTTCCAGAACACGATAGTGCGAGACGGTCGTGCCGACCATGAGCCATCCTTAATGTTCGGCGGATGTTATGCCGCCAAGACATTCAAGGTCAACGAATACCTGGCCACGCACGCCCCAGGGGGCCTTCGTGGCGACCTACGGTCCTTGGGGAGGCACAAACCCAATGTAGGCTCTTGGTTCTGTGGTTCCGGTTCTGTGACGGCTAGAGCATTTTCATAGTTGCCGTATCCCGTAACCGCAGTGACCGAAGAATGCTCGTGCGTTATGAGCCGTGATGGCCGCCAGGGCTTGGGCGATGGCGGGTTCGAGCTGTTCCAGGACTCGGGCCTTGACGCCGCGCAGCAGTTGTTTCAGCTTGGACCAAGCCTGCTCGATGGGATTGAAATCGGGCGAGTAGGGCGGCAGATACAGCAATTGCGCCCCGCGGTTTTCGATCAACTGGCGGACGCCGGGAACTTTGTGGGCAGCGAGGTTGTCGAGGATCACGACGTGCCCAGGTTCCAGCCGCAGCGCCAGCACCTGTTCCACGAAGGCGAGAAAGACGTCGCCATCGGTGGGCGACTCGATGGTCATGCTGGCGAGCACGCCTGCTGTGGTCAGCGCGGCCAGCACCGTCAGCGTGCGCCAGTGGCCGGCGGGAACCGCTTCCGAGACACGTTCGGGTCGCGGTGCCCAACCATAGCGGCGCGTCATTTCGGTGGTGACGCCGCTTTCGTCGATAAAGACAAGACAAGCGGGATCCAGTTGGCTTACCTGCTCCCACCAGGCCTGGCGGCGCCAGAGGTTCTCCCCGCTCTCTTGTTCTTGCGCCCGGAGCGATTTTTTTTATGACGCAAGCCCAGCCGCTGCAGCCACACCCATAGCCGCGATCGGCTGATGCTGATTCCCGCTCGGTCGGCGAGTCGTTGTTGCAGCTCGGCCAAGGTCAGGTCGGGCTGCTGCCGGAGCGCGGACCGCAACTGCTGCTCCATCGCCGGTGTCAACCGGCTGGCGGGACCATGCTGGAGCTGCGGTGGGCGTTCCTTTTGCCCCGTCCGCAGCTGCTGGGCACGAATCTTCTTGCTGTATCCCCAACTGACGCGAAATTGCCTCGCCAACTCCTGTAAGCTCCCACGCCCGGCCTCGTACGCTTCCAGAAGTTTGCAGCGTAAATCGTCGGAATAAGCTCGCGGCATTGACGGCTTTGTGGAGATCGCCAGACGCAGCGTATCTCCACTCAAGCTTCAGGGATATAACTACTGAGGAACTGCTCTAGGGGATTCGGAGGCTTCGGGGATTTCCCACTTGGGGCGGCTTTGCAGGAAAATTTTCTTGGTTTGCGACGCGATCTGCGCGCGGAAATGGGGTTGTGGACCACCTGTTGCCGAAGCTGGTTCCGCACGTGGTTACCGATGGGGGGCAAAGTAACCCTTGCGGGCGCGGATTACCAGGTTCTTGTCGGTACGGGCCTGAATATCGATCTGGCGATAATGTCCATCAGCATCGAAGTCGGCGGGCTTATAGGAAAGCGCATACTGGCTGCGCAGTTCTTCCTCGATGTTATCAAAGGCGCGCACCACATCTTCGATCTTGGTGGGAAAGAACGCCCGTCCGCCGGTCTCTTCGGCAAACTTCTCCATCTGCCGGTCGCCGCGGGAGAAGATGTTGCTGTTGGCGGAGCTGATGGCGTAGATGGTGACCTCGGCCCGACGCGCCGCTTCAATCACTTCGGGCACGGTGGTCTGGCTCTGGTTGTCTTCGCCGTCGCTGATCAGGATGATGATGCGGCGGACCGGCCGATCGCCATGCTTCCCCATGAACTGCTTGGTGGCCGCCAGGTAAAGGGCGTCGTAGACGGCAGTGCCTCCGCCCGGCGCCAGCCTCTCGACGCCACTCGCCAACAAATGGGGGTCGTCGGTAAAGCCTTGGGTGAGCTTCGGCACGGAGTTGAAGGTGATGACAAAGGCCTGGTCGGTGCTCGGCCGGAGAATCCGGTTGAAAAAGCTGATCGCTGCCTCCTGTTCGAAGGGGAAGCGGCTGGTGATGGAACCGCTGACATCCAGAACCAGCCCGACGCGCAACGGGAGATCGGTTTCACTGCGAAAACTGCGGACTGCGGCGGCAGGCTTGCCGTCGTCGTACACCGCCAAATCCGAGGACTTCAGGTGCTTCTTAAAGCGTCCCTTCTTATCGGTGGCGGTGAAGATGACGTTCACTTCGTCCACCGACTTGCGGATGGTGG
>Ga0326726_10003899_pt1 | contig 13676 bp, 9 predicted proteins | sample MHFenrmetagenome_2_FD_207603 | JGI IMG/M metagenome (GOLD analysis project Ga0326726, IMG submission 207603) | Lab enriched peat soil microbial communities from Michigan Hollow, Ithaca, NY, United States - MHF15MN | ecosystem: Environmental > Terrestrial > Soil > Wetlands > Peat | place: USA... | reverse complement strand
TCTTAAGACTTGATGAATAATCTATTAAAGATTTTCCTTCAGAATCAATTGTTTTTGGATCCTGTCGATCAACACCTGTAAGAGCACCAAGGCAGATCGCAGCATCTTCCACGGTACGGGCCATTGGTCCGGGAGTATCCTGAGTGAATGAGATCGGGATTATTCCTGTCCTGCTGATCAGTCCGACCGTGGGTTTTATACCAACAATTCCGTTATTGTTTGAAGGACATACAATTGACCCGTTTGTTTCCGTTCCTATCGCGACCATGCACAAATTAGCAGACACTGCCACACCGGAACCAGAACTGGAGCCGCACGGATTGCGGTCGAGGACATACGGATTTTTTGTCTGGCCTCCAACACCGCTCCACCCGCTTGTTGATGAGTTGCTGCGGAAATTTGCCCATTCGCTCAGATTTGATTTCGCAATGATCACGGCGCCTGCCTCCCGGAGCTTTCTTGCAACCGGACTGTCGGCTTTTGGAAAAGAGTTCCTCAATACTGTAGCACCTGCAGTAGTTGGCATTTTGTCGTGAGTGTCAATGTTATCTTTCAGAACAACTGGAACACCGAAAAGCAGACCTTTTATCTTTCCTTCAGCTTTTTCCCTGTCAAGCTCTTCAGCGATCTGCATTGCGTCAGGATTCATTACAATTATTGAATTCAGAGAGGGACCGCTCTTGTCAATCTTCTCAATCCTGCTGAGATAAGCTGACACAACTTCTGAAACTGAATATTTGCCATCCTTATAACCTTGCTGAAGATCTTTGATTGTCATCTCTTCAAACCAGGTATCGGATTCTCCTTTAATTTCAGACTTGTTCTCGCGTGGTCTGCAGCTCGACAGCGCCGCAATGATTAAGACAAGAATGCAGTAATTATGAATAGTTTTCATGTAAAAAAGATATTTCTGATTGTATTTCAACACAAATATATCATGTTAATTATTTCAGTTCTTTCAATTTGAATATATTTGTTTTAATCATTGCATTTTCAGGCGGATGAAGAATATTTACCTGCAGATACCTCTCAACAAACCGGATATTTCCAACCTTGTGCTTGCCACAGTTACACGAACTGAAGGATCAACCCCTCAGAAACCCGGCAGTTCTGCGCTTTTCAGTATGTCGGGACTTGTTGCCGGAACAATTGGCGGGGGAGTGCTTGAAGGAAAGGTGCAGAAGATAGCCATTGAATCTCTAAGTACGAAGGAGCCGGTTCATCAGTCTTTCAGGCTTGATACAACTGTTTCCTATGGGGAAGATGCATTGTGTGGCGGTAAAATCAGTGTACTGATTGATCCGGACCTTATCAGACATAAGCATGTATTTGAAGTGCTGAAAAGATCTTCCTCAGAACGGATCCCGGGTGTCCTGATAACTCTTATTGCAGATGAAGGTAATAATAATATCCTCATATACAGATATTGGGCAACTGACGCTGACAGGAGTCTTATTCCGGCAGAATTGAGACCTCTTATAGATCCGGAGATAAAAGACCTTATTTCAGGAATAGATTCTTATGATCTCCGGGAACTTAAGATTCATCCGGAAGAGGACAGACATTCACAAATGCTTCTTCTAGAGCCCGTTATTCCTTCACCTCGCCTTATTATTGCCGGTGCAGGACATATCGGAAAGGCACTTTCGCAAATCGCGGGTATGCTTGATTTCGAAGTAACCATTATTGATGACCGGCCTGAATTTGCTAATACTGAAAATATCCCTTCTGCAAATCATATTATTACCGGGAATATTGGTAATTCAATTGAAAAAATTGAAAAGAAGAATGATACATATATTGTAATTGTAACACGCGGACACAGGGATGACGGTAATGCCCTGAAGGCATGCATTGGATCTGATGCAGCTTATATAGGAATGATAGGAAGCAAAACAAAGGTGGCACTGATGCACCATGAATTCATTGTAAATGGCTGGGCAACAGAAGAGCAATGGGGGAAGATATTCGCTCCGATAGGGCTGGATATCAGGTCTAAAACTGTTGAAGAGATCGCTGTTAGCATTGCAGCACAACTCGTACAGGTAAAAAATAAAAGAGACGGGAAATAAATAGAAGAAGATTGCTTCTTCCCGCTGAACCGGGACTCGCAATGACGATGGACACAAGATAATACCCCTCCTGGGAGGGGTAAGGGGTGGTTTTAACCTTAGGCCGCTCACAAATTAACAGAATGGGAAATATTTGGGCTATAGTACTTGCTGCGGGGGAATCGAAAAGGATGAAAGTTCCGAAGATGCTTCTTCCTTTTAATGGAAAAACCATGATAGAAAAGATCATTGAAAATGTGATCAGTTCTGAAGTTTTTCGTACATTGGTTGTGCTTGGTTCATACAGGAATGAGATACTGGGATCAATAAGTCATTTGCCCATAGATCACTGTTATAATGAAAATTACAGGAAAGGAATGCTCTCTTCAGTTCAGTGTGGTTTTAAAAGCCTTCCGGTGGATTTTGATGCAGTTCTTGTATTTCCCGGCGATCAGCCCTTTATTGAGGCTGACGTGATAAATCTGATTATTAATGCATACAGGGAAACAGGGAAAGGAATTATAATTCCCGTGTTCAGGAAGAAAAGGGGGCATCCGCTACTTATCGATTGCAAGTACAGAGATGAAATAAATACCCTTGAAGAGATTAAAGGGTTGCGGTCACTTTCAGAAATGCATCAGAAAGATGTTCTTGAAGTGAAAACCAATTCACCTGGAATTTTAAAGGATTTTGACACAAAAGAAGATTATTTGAATGAACTAAATAAATGACAGCAAATATGGAACAGAAAATCAGGTTCACTCTTAACGGTAAAAAAACCGAAATCACCACTGACCCCAATCAGACACTACTATGGGTGTTAAGGAATCAGCTGGGACTGACCGGTACAAAGTTCGGCTGCGGAACAGGATTCTGCGGAGCATGTACTGTTCTTATCGACAGAGAACCGGCCAGATCGTGCATGCTTCCTGTAAGTGATATCGCTGGCAAGGATTTAATGACTATTGAAGGGCTATCCCGTAACGGGAAACTTCATCCGGTCCAGCAGGCATTTATTGACCACGATGCTCTGCAATGTGGATATTGCACCCCTGGGATGATTTTGACTGCCACCGGAATGTTGATGAAGAATCCATCACCGACACGTCAGGAGATAATTGACGGACTGGAAGATAATCTGTGCCGTTGCGGGGCACACACCAGGATAATTGATGCAGTAGAAACAGCAGCTAAAGAAATGAAAGGAGGGAAGTAGCTATGAAAAAAACTGATATAAAAGCACAGGCAGAATCCGGAACCGGGGAAAGCAACGGTATGAAGAGAAGAAGCTTTGTTAAACTTCTGGGCGGCGGAATTTTTATATTTTTTCAACCCTGGGATATATTTAATTTATCTGATATAGCACTTCCGCAGGGGAGAAGCCTCACAAAGGACTATAATGCATTCCTGCAGATAGCTGAGGACGGAACCGTAAGCTGTTTTACAGGGAAAATAGAAATGGGTCAGGGGGCGATCACTTCTCTGCCGCAGATAATGGCTGATGAACTTAACGTACCTCTTGAAAAAGTGAAAATGGTAATGGGAGACACGGACCTGTGTCCTTATGACGCAGGAACCTGGGGTTCTCAGACTATACAAACTTTCGGTCCGGCTATGAGAGCAGCTGCCGCTGAAGCAAGAAGCGTCCTGACCGATCTTGCTGCCACGAAACTTGGTGTTCCGGCTGCACAGCTTGAGGTGAGGGACGGATTGATTGTTGATTCAAAAAATCCAAAGAACAGTGTTAGTTACGCTGCTCTGGCCAAAGGCAAAAAGATTGAGAGGTTTCTGGATGTTAAGCCGCCTGTTGAGGAATATACAAAATTCACTTATGTTGGCAAATCGTATAAGCACAGCGATGCCAGATTGAAAGTTACCGGACAGGCAAAATACACGGGTGACCTGAAGCTTCCTGGGATGGTTTTTGCAAGGATTTTAAGGCCACCATCACATGGCGCAAAACTTTCATCGGTGGATGTTTCGGGTGCCGAGGCAATAAAGGGTACGCAGATTGTCCGCGATGGAGATTTTATTGCTGTTCTGAATGAAAACCGGGATCTGGCAGATGAAGCCATCGTTAAGATAAAAGCTGAATATACTTACAATGAACTGAAGGTCAATGATAAAAACCTTTATGATCGTATGGTGGGAGCTGATTCAAGAGCTAACGTTATGAGAACCAATGGAGACATGGAAGCTGGCATCCAGCTCTCAGACAAAATATTTGAATCGGAATTTCACGACCCATATCTTGCACACACATCTATTGAGACACACACTGCACTGGCAAAGCTGGAAGGTGATAAAATGACCGTATGGGCTGCAACCCAGTCTCCATTCGGACTACAGGATGGAATTTCACGTGAAATCGGATTTCCAAGAGAAAAAGTAAGAGTCATTACGCCATTTGTCGGAGGAGGTTTCGGGGGGAAAGGTGCATATCAACAGGGGGTGGAAGCTGCCAGAATTGCAAAGCTGAGTAATAAGCCGATAATGCTGGTATGGACCCGTGATGAAGAGTTTTTTTATGATACCTTTCATCCTGCAGGAGTGATAAGAATCAAATCAGGCATCGATAAATCTGGTTTGATAAAATTATGGGACTATAGTTTATATTATGGAGGTTCAAGAGGCTCTGACACAATATATGATGTTCCCAATGCAAGAACGACTAGCTATAGCCAGAATATGGATGCAACTGTTATACATCCGTTTGGTACCGGAGCCTGGCGGGCTCCGAATAATAATGCAAATACATTTGCACGGGAATCTCAGATAGACATAATGGCTGCAGAAGCCGGTATCGATCCGCTAGAGTTCCGTCTTAAAAACCTTAAGGATGAAAAGATGATTGCCTGCTGGAAAGCTGTCGCTGATAAATTCGGCTATATTCCAGGAAAAACACCAGGCGGACGCGGGATAGGTATAGCATGTGGCACAGATGCAGGGACCTGGGTTGCAACGATTGTCGAGATCAAAGTAGATAAATCTACGGGTAAGGTTAAGGTTTTACGTGTTGCATGTGCCCAGGATATGGGATTATGCGTAAATCCACAGGGAGCATTGATCCAGATGGAAGGCTGTATCCAGATGGGCATGGGTTATACACTAACGGAAGAAGTTATGTTTGAGGGAGGTAACGTTAAAAACCGTGGTTTTGACAGCTATGAGATCCCTCGTTTTTCCTGGACGCCAAAGATGGATTGTGTCATTCTTGACAGAAAAGATAAACCGCCAAAAGGCGGAGGTGAACCAGCCATCATCACTGTTGGTGCTGCTGTTGGAAATGCAATTTTTGATGCCACAGGCGCCAGACTTTACAGAATGCCAATGACACCTGCAAGGGTACTTGAGGCAATGAAAAAGGTATAACGGCGTAACGGTGTAAAATGTGTAATAAAAGGGCGCCTTAAAGTTCCCATCCCTGCCGGTATTCTCTTGTCAGGTATTTATTTGCTTCAGGGAGATTTGTTATTTTCATATTCACGGTATCATACTCAACTCTTTTCCCTGCCCGCAGGGCAATTGCACCAAGGTTTATGGTTTCAGTAACTGGTCCGGCTAAAAGGAAACTTCCCGGAGTCTGAGTTTTATTTCTGAAAGCACTGATCCAGACATCATTACCACTCGATCCTTGAGTTTCTTTTTCATTTTCTTTTACCAGGAAATTCATTTTGCTTTCAGGGATAAGTACCGGATCTTCGCCCCTGAATCCTGCGATTATCTTTCCCTTTTCACCGACAAACATCATGCCCTCACGCGGTAAAGATTTTCCGGCTGCTCTGAGTTCGTCGGGTACAAACGGTCTCATACCCCCATCGTACCAGAAAAGCTCGAATGGAGGAAGCTCAACTTGTTGAGGGAACTGGAAACGGATCATGCAGGACAGAGGAAAAGCAACATTATTTTCAACTTCTACAGCTACATTATCACGAAGAGTACAAGTAGTTGTTGCATATGCTTCTGCGCTTATTGCAGGAGAACCAATGTTGAAAGCAAGAAAAAGAGGGAACAGGCTGTAGTGTCCCATATCAGCAATACTGCCGCCTCCAAAATCGTACCAACCGCGGAAGACAGCATGAGTGAAGTGAGGGTGATACGGTCGATCTGGTACCGGACCAAGCCACAGAGACCAGTCGAATCCTTTTGGTACAGGTGGTCGGTCGGCAGGTATTTCCTGCCATTGAGGCCATACGGGCCTGTTGGACCAGTTGTGAATCTCTTTCAATGTACCTATAAAGCCTGCTTTGATCCAGCTTTTTGCAAGCTCGTAGCCAGGTTTTCTGCTCCATGCCAGCAGATGGGTGCTTAATCCGGTTTTTTTTGCTGTGTCGATAGTAAGCTTTCCTTCATACATCCTGTTGGCTATGGGCTTGTGTGTAACCACATGCTTTCCTTTCTTCATCGACGCAATTGCCACTGTTGCATGAAGATGATCAGGAGTCATGATTTTAATAGCATCAATGTCTTTTTCATTTTCAAGCAATTCCCTGAAATCAGTGTACGATGAACACCCCTTATAGCTGCCGGAATCTTTTGATTTTGCATAATAACTATTAATAAATTCCTGTCCCATATCCCTTCCTCCGGGAATACCCTTAATCTTTTCTCCCCATGTTTTATCCTGTAAAGCATCCCTGATAGCGTTTCTTACATCATTCGGCGACCAGTCGACATAATCAGTTGTAAATTTATTCGGATCAGCAACTGCAACCATCTGAAGGGCAGGATTTGAAATCAAGCTTGTCATCTCTCTCATTCCCTGGGTACCACACCCGATGTATCCAAGGGTTAACTTATCACTGGGAGCCACATAGCCAGGTCCACCAAGAACTTGTCTTGGTACAATTGTAATTGCCAGGGAAGCAGTTGCTGCTGATCCAAGGAATTCGCGCCGGTTGATTTTTTTTGAAGTTGGCATTTTGGATTAAATTTATTATTGTTTGATCAAAGATTTGAATAAAAGCCGAGGTTATCTTAAAAGTTAAAAAGACCTTTTTTAACGACCTTGTTTATCAAATTTAAGGAATTGGAATGATTAATTTATCCCTTTATAACTGATTTTTTGTGAATCATTATGACAATAGTTTAATTTTCTTAGCCCTTAATATGTTGATACACCGCAATAGGGCTTCGTCAGGGAACTAATGTTAAAAATTGTGAAAAAATATATATCCTGATAGCTTTAAAATACCTGCGATGAAATGGAATATTTACCTTTGATTAAGTGTCTATTATTATAAACCAATAAAATTTTATTGAAGATGAAGAAAAATGTAATTATGCAAATACTGTCTTTTACAGTTCTTTTTGCTTTTCTCTGCATGCCCCTGGCTCTGAATGCTCAGGGATCAAAAGCTAATTTTGCAGGAAAATGGGCATTTAATGCCACTAAAAGCGACATGGGACAGCCTCCTCAGGGACAAGCTCAAGGTCAGGGTGGAGGTATGAGAATGGGCGGAGGGGACTTTACTGCAACCCAGGAAGCCAATCTTTTAACAGTTGAGAGTACACGTACCGGTCAGGATGGTCAGGCAGTGACTACCACATCCAAGTATACCCTTGACGGGAAAGTGAGTGTCAATACCACAGCCAGAGGCGAAAGTAAATCAACTGCTACCTGGTCGGCTGATGGCAAATCCCTTACTATTGTAACTACCAGAACATTTGAACGTGATGGCCAGACAACAGAAATGAAAACAACTGAAGTATGGAGTCTGACAAACCCGACGACACTGTCAAGAACAAGCACAATGAATACCCCGAACGGTGAACGTAAAACAACTATGGTTTTCGATAAGAAATAACCTGGAGGAGTGATTACTCTGTTTAGACCGCAAGGCATTGAAGCTTTGCGGTTTTTTTTGTAAATTAGCTTCAACTTCAGAATGATGGCAGGAAATTTTCTGTTAATTGTAATATATTATAAATCAAATAAATGAGAAAGCTAAGTCTTCTTGATATCAGGATTGGATTATGCCTGTTAATATTATTCCCTTTGTCTTGCACTGAAACATCAAAAGATAAAGATCAGGCATTCAACCTTAAAAGAATTGCAGCCTCAAATTCTGGCAACTGCATTATTGAAGACGGTAACGGGTTCAAAGGACCTGTACTTAAAGTGAAGCCGTCACGCGATAATGCTTCTGTGACAATATGGAAAACGGGTGATGACGGAAACTGGAACGGAGCAAAATATTTTGTCTTTGAAATATTCGGGAACAACGACTATAGCGGGGTGATTACCCTGGAATTTTACAAAAAGACAAACCTGACTTCTGAGAAAATTGTTCTTCAGAGCGGGGAGGTGGCAAAAACCGAAAAAGAATCTCCATGGCTATCCTGCCTTCTGGGAATAAATCCATTATTAAAAACGAAAGTGGTCTTCCCTTTAAGTTATCTTGATGCTCAGGAGATATTTATTCCGCGGTCTCCCCGTCAACTGAAGGGAACAATTACCGGAAACAGGCTGGACCCGAAGGATATAATAAAAGTCAATTTAAAATTCGGTCCTTACAGCGATCCCTATTTCACTCCTGAATACGAATTAGCCTCAGCCAGACTGATGGATTCCCTGCCTCAGCCATATGAACCTCTCCCGGAACCAATTATTGATTCCCTCGGACAGAGGATAGATAAAGAATGGCCGGGTAAGATTAAGAATGAGGAGGAACTTGTCTCTCTCAACCGTGAACTCGAAAAATCTGTTTCAGGTTCAGAATTCAATAATTCCTTCAGTAAATATGGCGGATGGAAGGAGAAACGGTTCAAATCTAGCGGATTTTTCAGAACCTGGCACGATGGAAGGAGATGGTGGCTGGTCGACCCTGAAGGGTATGCGTTCCTGAGCGTGGGGGTCGACTGCATGAGATCTACGTCTTCCGGTCCGGTCACAGGAATTGAAGATCTTTTCGAATGGCTTCCTGCAAAAAATGATAAAAGGTATAGTGAATCAGTATCTGGAAATGAGACAGTAACAATTGTTGACTTTTACAAGGCAAATCTTATCAGGGTATTTGGGAGTGATTGGAAGAACAGGTGGAGTAAAATGACAGCAGATATGCTGAAAAACCTCAATATAAATACAGTAGGTAACTGGTCTGAAATAAATTTTGCAAAAGAAAACAAAATTGCCTATGTTTTGCCCCTTAGCCGATTCCCCGGTACTGAAACTCAGCTTTATCGAGATTTTCCCGATGTGTTTTCAGAAGAATATAAAAGGAAATCCGAGGAATTTGCCAGGCAATTAAATGATTATAAGGACGATCCATATCTTATTGGGTACTTTCTCAGAAACGAACCGCAGTGGGCTTTTGGCTATCACAACCTTGCCTATGAGATGTTTGCCACCAATCAGCCTTCGGCGACGAAAGATGAATTTATAAGATGGATAAATGCAAAATACAACAATAATATTAAGTCATTCAGAAAGGCATGGAATCTGAATATCGAAAAATTTGATGATCTCAGAAATCTGACATTTAAGGATTATCCCTCGGTAATCGCTGACAGTGACTTTTACTCCTTTTCGACGGTAATGGTAAAGAGATATGTCGATATTCCATGTGATGAGGTCGTAAAAGTTGATAAAAACCATCTTAATCTTGGGATGCGTTATGCATGGATCAGTTCCGATCTGTTATACAAAGCAGGTGAGAGATTTGACGTTTTTTCCATCAACGGTTACGGATACGATCCCCCGCCAACGGCCGAAATCGCAAGGATAAGCAATAAACCCGTGATGATAGGTGAGTTCCATCACGGTGCTGTCGACAGAGCTCTTCCTGCCACTGGAATAACAGGGGTGATAAACCAGGATGAAAGAGCGGCAGCTTACCGCAATTATATTGAACAGGGATTCTCACGTCCGGAAATTGTCGGAATGCATTATTTTCAATGGATCGATCAACCTTATTACGGAAGATTTGACGGAGAAAATTATAATATTGGCGTTGTCACGATCCAGAATCTTCCTTACCCTGAACTTTCGAAGGCAATGAAATTAACAAATGAAAGAATATATAAGGTAGGGAGCGGATTAGAGGAGCCTTTTAAGGCTGAAATCACCAAAGTCCCGCCCATCCATTATTGATAGCAGGATTTTTATCTTCTGGCTGTAGCTCTGTCTGTAAATAGTGTTCTCAGCTCTTCTCCCTCAAACTTGAAATCTTCTGCATTTTCAGGTTGAACTAAATAAACTAGTTGTTTGGGCTTCAGTCCTCGCTCGATTACAATGTTTTTATCATTTGCTTCACCGGTAATAACGATCTGCCTGGTCTTGTTTTTTGTATAAACGAACGGAATTCCGTCGGCTCCTGCATGGACGCATTCTGTTGGGATATAAATAACGTTACTGAATGTTTTGATTACCACCTTGTTACTGGTTGTCATTGAAGGGCGTAGGGCCGGATCAGATCCATCAATTTTGACCATTACCTCGAATACTTTTGTATCAGTATTCTCAAGTTTCTCTCCGATATTGGCTACAGTATAAACTTTGCCGGTGAACTGCTTATTGGGAAAAGCGTCAACACGGATTTCAACATTCAAACCTGGTTTGACCTTGGTTATCTCAATTTCGCTTATGTATATTTTTGAAAGCAGTGATGACAGGTCGGGCAGAGTTGCAACAGTCCTTTCCATAGGATTAACCGATGAGCCGGTTTTTATCTTGTTTCCACGGCGGTCCCTCTTATAAACTACCATACCTGGTCCTGGTGCTTTTATTGTAAATCCGGTAAGGACTTCTTCCAGGCTTGCCACCCTTCTGTCAATACGGTTATACCACATTGTCTGCGTGGTAATGTCTCTTTTGGCCTGTGCCACTTTAAGCTGGTAACCCCGTTCTCTTTGTTCGAGAAGTCTTTTTTGCCTGTCAAGGTCTATTTCGGCCTGCCTTATAGTTGTGGGAGGTTCGAATCGTGAATTGCGCAATGTTATCTCTGCCTCTTCAAAAGTGTGAATCTGATTCTTTATATTATTTCTTAATGCTGTAAGGGTTACTGCAGTATCAAGCTTCTTCATTTCAAGATTGTTCCTGAAGGTTAAGAGTCTTTCACGCTCGTCTTTCAATGTGTTTTCAAACTGTGTCTTGTCAAGGGTCGCAATATAGTCACCCTCCTTAACTTCCGTACCTTCCGGGACAATATCCTGGATCTTAAGATCGGATGCATGAAAATCTCTGCCCCTGCTAACTTCCGGGGCTTTTATATCAATCGAATTTTCAGCCAGAATTTCTCCAGAAGCTGAAATTGCTATTTCGAAGTCGCCTTTAATTGCTTCAGTAAACAGATGATCACTATCTTTTTTTGTTGTAAGCTTATTGATTATAAACATTGCGGCAAGGGTAGCAGCAACGATGGCAAGTGTTATTATAAGTGTCCTTTTCATTCAGGATAAACAGATTTAATTAAAACCAATTTAAAATTTGAAACGAAATTATGAAATATTAACATGCCATTACTCTGATTTAAACTTATTTAACATATTTAACAAATATTTAAATATTTCTCGGATTCAAAAAAAGTGCGAAAAAAGTATATAATATTCTGATAAAAGACAAAGCCGGCCGCAGAATTCTTTATGAAAATCTGGGCCGGCTGCTGGATAAAACTGTCAAATAATGTATAATGTATTATAGACGATGTTCTATTATAGAATTATCTTTTACCGAACAATCCTCCCAGAATAGAACCCAATACACCCTTGCCTTTTACAGCCTGGCCTGATCCGCCTTTCAGAATGAATCCTGCTACGTCATCAATTATACTGCCGTCACCATCTGCATCAAGAAGCGAGCCAATACCTCCTATGCCCGAATTGCCTGTATCGCGTTTCTTCGACAAGGCACCAAGAATAAGGGGAGCCAGGGCGGGGATCATCTTTGCAATAGTGGAAGCATTAATGCCCAGAGAATTACCAAGTACCTGTGCTGCCTGTACACCGCCCTCTGAACCCAGCAATCCGCCAAGATTGGCATCAGCGGCAGGATCATTTGCTTTTGATGAAATAAGATCCTTGATATTACCAAGGACCGACTGATCACCGTATTTGTTTAAGATGTGATCAACTCTTGCATCACCTCCCTGGTCATCCTTCTGCCTTTTTAATCCTCCCAGAATAAGAGGAGCCAACTGCGGAATCAGCTTTTGTACTGTTCCCTGGTCAACACCATAGGTAGAAGACATATGCTGTGTTACTTCAGAACCATAGGTCTTCATAAATTCGTCAATAAAATTTGCCATTGTAAAATTAGTTTTTATGAAAAATTGAAATGGGGAAATCACTAATAACGATCATCTAAGTCAAAGTTAACCATGATTATTTGATTATCAAAGTATATTCTGTTTATTTTTGTGCATCAGAATAAGCTTATTAAAACTCTGGATCAGGATTATCGGCAGCAGGCTGTTTCTGGTCCGAAAATTTCAGATTATCAGCTATTAATTATTTTCAATATATGAAAAATATTCTTAAGGTTTGTTGTATTGTCCTGGTGTTGTCAGTCTCTTCAGGTGGATGTTCTCATTATCGTGTTGAGAGTAATTTAAGCCGGACAAAAGAACTCACTGCTCATATCGGGCGGGACGGATCCGGCGCTTTCGTTACCGGACAATACCGTGACCTTTTCCTTGAAAATGGTCATTCAAAGGAGGAAATCCTTGCCAGGAATCAGGCTGCATTCAACCAGTTGTTCCATGGCGATACTGCAACACAGGCAGTGTACTTTGAGGCGGGAAGAAACGAAAATGGCCCGATGGCCTACATCTGCGACGTACTTCATAACGATGTCAGGAGCGAAGGCATTTCGTACGGGATGATGATTTCCGTTCAGATGGATAAACAGGCTGAGTTTGACGCTATCTGGAATTGGGCCATGACTCATATGTATGTTGATTCACCGGAACATCCTTCAGAAGGTTATTTCTCCTGGTCTCTAAAGAGAGACGGAACTCCAAATTCTGAGACACCGGCCCCTGACGGAGAGGAGTACATGGTTATGGCCCTGTATTTTGCATCGGGCCGGTGGGGAAACAGAGATGGAATTTATAATTATAAGGTATGGGCTGATAAGATATTAACTACTGTCAGACATCATCCGCTTAAAACCGGGCAGACAAAATTCGGACAGAGAAGTGTTGGCAGTATGGTGAATGAAGATGCTGTCATGATAAGGTTTGTACCAAATACTGATAGCTGGGGATTCACAGATCCCTCATATCACTTGCCGGCTTTCTATGAACTTTGGGCCCGGTGGGGTCCTGAAGCTGACAGATTGTTCTGGGCAGCTGCCGCTGATACAAGCCGTAATTTCTTTACAAAGACAACTCATCCCAAAACCGGACTGGCTCCTGATTATGCCAATTTTGATGGGACACCCTATATCTCAATTTGGAATAAACGATCATCTACTTTCTCATTCGATGCAAGAAGGACCCAGATGAACTGGGCAGTCGACTGGTCATGGTGGGGCAAAGATTCCCGCGAAAAGGAACTGAGCAATCGTATCCAGGATTTTTTTGCATCGCAGGGAATGGAAACATACGGGACGGAATACACTCTTGATGGTCAGTTGCTGAATAAGAATCATGCAAAAGGTCTTGTTGTAACTAATGCAGTTGTCAG
>Ga0326726_10003898_pt1 | contig 13678 bp, 7 predicted proteins | sample MHFenrmetagenome_2_FD_207603 | JGI IMG/M metagenome (GOLD analysis project Ga0326726, IMG submission 207603) | Lab enriched peat soil microbial communities from Michigan Hollow, Ithaca, NY, United States - MHF15MN | ecosystem: Environmental > Terrestrial > Soil > Wetlands > Peat | place: USA... | reverse complement strand
AGGGACCATTCTCCGGTAATGAAATCCTTGACCTCTACGGCATCACCTACCGCAAAAATGTCAGGTTCACTCGTATACATCTGCTCATCAACGCGGATCCCTCCGCGCTGGCCAATTTCAATGCCTGCCATCTTCGCGAGCGCGGTCTCCGGACGCACGCCGATCGCCATAATCACAACGTCCGCCGGATGCGCTTTTCCGGATTGCGTGAGAACTTCGAGCAAGCCGCTCGCTGTCTGCTTGAATCCAGCCACCGCGTCATTGAGCGCGAGCCTGACACCGTGCTTTTCCAAGTGGCGTTCGACGAGGCGTGCCATTTCTGGATCAAGCGGGGGCATGACTTGGTCGAGCATCTCAACAATGGTCACTTCGAGCCCGAGATGGACCAGGTTTTCAGCCATCTCGAGGCCGATGAACCCACCGCCCACCACCACGGCATGTTTCGGCTTTGTCACCGCCTGGAATCCTGTTTCCGAGAAATCAGGCAAATCATTCCGTGAGATCCAGGCGCTTATGTCCCGGGCGTCTGGAATGGTCCTCACCGAGAAGATCCCGGGAAGATCAATGCCGGGCAAGGGCGGACGGATCGGAGCCGCCCCAGGCGAGAGCACCAGCTTGTCGTAGGACTCGACGGTTACTTCTCCAGTGACGTGATTCTTCAGCTCGACTGTTTTTTTTGTCGCCGAGATGCCAACCACCTCGCAACGGGTCCGCACATCGATTGCGAACTGCTCGCGGAACGTCGCTTCGCTCGCGACAAGGAGGCTCGACTCTTTCTCAATCACACCCCCGATATGGTAAGGAAGCCCACAATTCGCGTACGAAACATAGGGTCCGCGTTCTACCAGGAGTATTTCCGCCCTTTCATCCAATCTGCGCAAGCGCGCCGCACATGACGCACCGCCAGCAACTCCACCAACGATAATTACTTTCATGTCATTTCCTCCTTTTCTTGCCGGTTTTCCTTACTTTCATCCATCGTACCTTCACCTTTCATCTGGCCTCAGAACCTGATCACTGTGCGAAGGCCGCAAAATACAGCCGTGCTATCTGCCAGGCTGGGGTTGATCACCTGCAAATCTGCGCCCAGGACCAGCCATGGTGTCACGGCGAAGTTGTAAAACGCCTCCAGGCCCTGTTCGTTTCGAATTATCAGGACAGGTTCCAGCGAATTTTTGAGATCACTGCTCGGGGCAGCGTAATAGTAGCCGATGCCCCAATTGTCGAGGCTCCTGCCCGGTATCATGCCAGTGCCGCCTATCCCCACATGACCAGACCAGTAAAGTCTATTGGGATTCCCATCAGAGATGCCGAACTGTCCGAATAATCCGAAGCCTTCCTTGGGATTCCGTTTCGACTGGTAGAGATACTGGTCAAACGTGTAGGCGAAATAGTAACGACTGTCCTTAACGCCGGTGCTTCCCTGGGGGAACGGTGGAATAAAAGTGTCGTCGTTATCCCCCTCCAGGTTTCTGCCGTCCTTGGTGCTATATGTAGCGACTAATCCTTGATGACCGCTCCTACCCGATATGGTAACCGGGAATTCAACGGTCCCGCGGAACGTTATGCCGTCAGCGAAAGGGTGTTCGAGGCCCGACTTGTTCGTCACATCGTTCGGGTCATAGATCCACAAGCCAAAGACAGCTGGCTCGGTCCGCACGCTCAGCAGGGCGCCAAGCAGGTAAGGCGGAACAGTGCCACTGGGCGGCGCAGTAAAGACGATATTCCAGAACGAGTCGAGGCCGGCACCGCCGGCAAAAGGTCTGGAACTGGCTAAATCAATAATGTTGATCTTGCCAAACAACAGGGAGACAGAATCGCCGAACCTCTGCCCAAAATAGACGCTCGACAGGTCAAATCGATCGGCACCTTCAATCCCAGGAAAATACAGAGCCGTATTGACCGGAGCTATCGTGCCACCGTATCCGTTGACGCTCTTGCCGAAGTTGTACTCGGCGTGAACAGTCAATGAAAACCCCTTCCACAAACCGAGCTTGCCGAGGTCGGCGTTGAGTAAGAGGTCTGCCTTGCCTCCAAATTCAAAGTTGTGATCGCCGTCGCCTTGGGTCATACCCTGATAGAACATGCTAAGTCGGGGTTTAAGCGTGATGCCATATTCCTTCAGCCAGGTCCGGCCTCCGCCCCAGTCACCGGTGAGCGTATCGCGGTCCAGCCAGCCTGTCTGATGCGTAGTCGTTGTGGCAGCCGGAACTGGTTCACTGCCCACGGAGATGGCCGGCGCCGCCTCTTGAGCAGCCGTCCCGTTAAATCCAGCAGTAAATGTCAAGGCCATCACCAAAAAGAGTACCTTTATGGCTCTGATTCTCATACGTTCTCCTGTTTATCATTGTAGATTAGTAGCGTATTTATCTCGTGTAGCCTCTTGCCTTTTCGATGGTCTCAATGCCCGCGGAACTCGAGATGTTGTCGAACCTGATCTCCGGCTGTTTGAGTGCCAACTCCAGGATAAGGAGCAGGTTGCGGTATTCCTCTGAGCAAAGGTGAAGGTCAAGATCTTCCTTGGACTTCCAAGCCTGTTCGAGCACAATGACTTTGTTATCATGTAAACCACGGTAGACATTGCAACTGAGACAACCAGGATCGTACATGCATAGCTCAGCCACATTCTCGAGGACCTTCAATACCTCACCACGCTTCTGGAGCGGAATTGTCATTTTTATAGTCGCGAGAATCATAGGTTCCCCCTAAAATTTTAGATCAAAGATAAGGCCCCCATATAGGAAATTGGAATCCTGACCGTTGAAACTGTTTGCCTCGATGCGCTTACGGGCAGCAGAGCTCAAAGGAAATGAGTATTGTATTTTTGGTATGATGGAGAAGTAGCTGTTGACGGGAATCGTCAGACCCATCCAGACGTTACCATCGTCCATCGCAGAAATGTTTTCCGTTGACTTGTTATAGATATAGCTTATCCAACCTCCCATGTCCCAGGTCCATTCTTTATAGATCTTAAAACTGTGGGATAAGGCAAGGCTCGTGTACCACGCAGCTCCTGTCTGTATTTCCCGGTACACGCTGAGTGTTGGTTTCAGGGGGATGTCAAAGGCAAGAGTCACAAAGACCTCCTGGTTGTTGGTAGAGCTGTCTCCATAAAAACCATCAGTATGATAATAGATCCAGCCGAGTGTATAATCCATTTTCAGCGGTTTAATCTTGTTGGCGTAAGTAAACGTCAGGTCAGTCTCTTGTAAATTGGCTCTGCTCTTTTTTCCCGGTGGGGGATTATTGTATTCAGTATCAAAATCAACCCACACGTTGAAGGCAAATCCTTTGTACCCGATGGTGAGACTGGGAAATATGACAAGACTGTCTTTACTCAGTTCGAGCCCACGCCAGACGTATTTGGAATAGAAGGTTGTGTTGAGATTGGCAGTAAAATCTGCTGGCATTGTTTTTGTAACAGGTTTCTCCTGGGATGTCTGCTCAGCTGGCTTCTCGGGTGCTGCCGGTTTTTCCGAGGCTGCTGGTTTCTCACCTGCCGCATCCTGGGCACGGGAATGAGGCACTAAACACACCATAAGGATAAACGACATTGCAAAAACAGATATGTGAAAGAATGTCCTCATCTTTTTCTTCATTTCTTCTTTCCCCCTAACAAACAGTGCTTGTAATATTGGTAAGAAAGGATCTGTTATCGCCAACAAACAAATATAAATAGTGTTTATTGGGTGGGGAGAACGTTTGAGATTCTCCCCACCCATGATTACCAGCCACGTCAATCAATTCTTTCCCAATAAACTGGCTTGCAGCTCCACTAGCATATCTTTTTCAGCTAGTCCGCCTGCTGCTGTTCGCTTCCTTCCCAACCAACTCCCGTATGATGGTCAAGGTTTCTCTGGCTGCATCTTTAGGCGACAGAGCCGTATCGGCAATGTTGCAGACGAGCTTCGTAATATCATGGTCGATCTTCTTCTGGGCCCATACACTGCCTTTTACGACGGTTATGTATACCGAGTAGGAGTGATGCATGGTGCCGGGCCGTTCGCCGATGACGTGGAGGATCCCCCTGAAGCCGTTGTCATCTGCTTTTTCAAACAGTATCTCGCCGACCCTGTATCCGGCCCGTACCCTTCCTCCGGTAACGACAATATTCTTGTCGCTCACGGTCACACCGGCGTCTGTAAACATTTTCTTTATTTCATTCAGGTATGGTGCAAGATGGTTCTCGTCCATGATGGCTTTGGCGTTCAGACCGTCGGAGATCACAATCTGACCCTTGATGGGATTCGGGGAGGCTTTCCATGATTCTCTCAGCTTTTCCAAGGCCGCAATCGATTCAGGAGTCAACTGTTCGCCCGTGGGTGGGTGGGAAATATAGTCATTACGGTCCTTCGATAAGGTCTTGACCGGCAGTGCATTGGGGATTGTTTTTACGAACTCGGGGGTGAGCTCTGCCCAGAGACATTTCTTTGCGTCATCGTAATACGATTGAACCTTGGCCGCCAGTTGAGGGTTGAGATCCCAGGGATTTTTGCCATGGCCGGTAGCCAGATCAACGCCCCTGTCCTCAACCTCTTTCATCTTCTTTTTGCCCTCGGCATAGATTGCCTCTTTCGAGCGCTTGTCGCCCTTTGCCTGGCAGTACTTGTAGTAAACCCAGAGGGGGTCTCCGAAGTGGCTGGTATACTTGTTGTTCTTATCCACGATACCGATCCGTTTGTAGAAAGCCCACATATCGTCATTGACCTTGTAGCCGAATTTCTGTCGCAGCCGAACATGATCCTGGAATGACGTGGAAAGATAGCTCAGCATGGGGTCGTTCTTGGTGGGAAGGGCAATCAGGTAAACTGGGTTAGCGGGCATGATCTGATCCTGGCACCAGTCCAGATCTTCCAGGCTTACTGTCATGTGGAGGGTGGAACAGATATCAAGGCCGATGGTCAATCCATGGAGCTTCGCCATGGCGATGTCTTCCAGGCAGCATCGAACCAGCTGCTCGCGGTTTTTAAAAACCTCCGGACCAATAAATCCTGCCACATCGTTGACATGGAGCCAGGCGCCCTTGGGCTGCACCCTGGAGAGCTCCATTCCCACGGCCCTGCTGAAGCCATACTTGCGGGACTCGAGCACCATCATGTCTACGCCGTTTGCCGCTCCGTTGGTAAACTCAGAGCCCTGGCCAGTCTCGAAATAGAGGCCGTATCTCTCTCCTTTCTTCGACTTTGCATAATTCATGATCTTTTCAACGGTAACATCAAAGGTCTTGTTGCAGTCGTCAGTTCCGGCAAGGCTCTGGAACATGGTCGCAACCATCCCTGGATACTTGTCCCTCACCTCTGCCTGGACATCGATATGGGCAAGAACGCACCAGGGGATTATATCCTGGAGCTTGAATACGTCGACTATATCTTTCAGAGCCTTTTGAACCGCAAGGTTGTTCTTGACCTGGCTATCCACCGGGTTGGTGCCGATGACGATGTCGCCCGTGGCATAGGCAAAGGCGTTCAGGGTCTGCCACATGACATCGTCGGGATGATCCGTGGGTGAGTTAGGCTGGATTCTTGCGCCCATGTATCCTTTTGCGCCAATTTTGGTACCGGGGAGGGGGTTGAAGATCTTCTGGTCCAGCTTTATGAGCTCTTCATTGTTCATCATCTTGGGGACACAGCCAATGACATCGCTGTTGAGACCATACATGATGGCCTTAATCTCAGCTTCGTTTTTCGTCAAGAGAAATTCCTTCAGCTGGCCCATGGTCCAATCCTTGACCTTTGCATACTGGGCCTGGTCTGTCGTCTGCCAGACTAACTTCTGCACGCTGTCCACGAGAAGGGGGTGCTCATGGAGGTCTTTAATCTTGGTGTTAGACAGCAGAGCACGGGCATTTTTCCGGGTCGCATCATCCTTGGCACCTACCCCGATGGTCTCGTCTCCTTCCTTGAAGTCATTGGCAGAGCCAATCACCTGCTGGTAGAGCTTCTGGTCAAAACTACCTTTAACTCTGTTGACATAAGCGAAGATATCCTCGCCCTGTTTTACATCCTTGACAGAAACGGGCTCAACAGCCTCAGCAGCGGACGCATTCTTTGCAGCAATCTTATACGCAGCAAGGGTTACACCGGCAGCCCCCATCATTGCAAGGAATTTTCGACGGGATACATCCTTAACTACGTTCGATGTCAGGTCTTTCTCCATGGTTCCCTCCTTATTGGTCATAGAATAAAAAATCTGCAAACCTGATTCTCATCAGGTCAGTTGTACGGAATCTCAGAAATCCCAGAACGAATCAATCTCCTCACCGGTAAAATCCCATACAGCATTGTGGGGTGGAATGGTTTCGTACTCGAAGAATTCCGGGAGACGGTCATGCTTGTTCGTAAACCCGGCAGCTATATTGAATTCGTGTTCCGTGCGAAGTATCTCCTTGCCCAGCGACATTGCATCATCAACTGACATGGCAGTGTCGGTTTTTGCATTTAACATGTCAACCATGGCAGGAAATACATCCGGGTTGTCCAGCGCAGGAAAGGCGACGAAGATGCACAGACCAGTGCTATCGATGAACGCGGTGGAAATCTGCAGGTTCCTACAAAGTTCAACCTGCCCTTCCTTTTTCAAGGGGTCTACAAAACCACCCACCTTGAGTACATTTGTTGCTATGGAGTATCCCGCAGTGTGGTCAGAGCCCATGGTAGATGTTGCGTAGGTAATGCCGATTCCTTTTACCGGTCTCGGGTCGTATGCTGACAAGCCCTGGTCTTTCACCACAGGCACCCTGACCTGGCCGTACGCCTTTCCCACAGCTGACGTTCCTGCACCGATGATTCTGCCCAAGGGCGTACCCTCTCCTATTTCCTTTAATAACTGGAGCATACCATGCCCATCGCCAAAAGGAATAACACCTGCTTCCATGGCAACACCGATGGCGTCGGACATTTCAATCGTATCAATGCCGATATCATCCATGAGGTAGTCAGCCTTCGCCAGAATGTCCAGGTCATCGATACAGCAGTTGGCCCCGAGACCCCAGATGGTCTCATACTCAAAACCGGAGGTTACATACTGTTTGTCAGCGTCATTGTAAACCTGCGAGCACTGTATGACGCACCCGGTATGACAGCCATGGCTTGGCTTGCCTCCCCGTTTCACAATGACATCATACACGGTCTCGCCGCTTATCTTGTTGTGTCCCTCGAACTGGCCATAGCGAAAATTCCTGGTAGGGAGCCCACCGACTTCATTGAGGATATTGATTAACACGTCGGTGCCGAATTGCTTCAACGCCTGACCGCTCACCGGATGCTCAATGAGGCCCTTGGCAAATATCTTTGCTGCAGCCTTGAATCTTTCCTGGTCTGCTATCTGCACTCCCGGGCCGCCAGTATCATCGATGGTAATGTATTTTATCTTTTTTGAACCCATGACCGCTCCCAGCCCGCCACGGCCACAACTGCGGATATAGTCATCCCTGGTCCGAACAGAGATGTTTGCTGCTGCCATCCTCATTTCCCCTGCCTGGCCAATGGAGATTATTCCAATTTTATTTCCGTGTTTTTTGGTAAGAATCTCCATGAGCTCATAATTACCCTTTCCCACCAATTCCGTGTCTTCCTGAATGGCGATGCCATTGTTGTCCACATGAAGGGAATACCAGGTGTCTTTTTCAGGTATGCCTTCGATAATAACAGCCTTTATGCCCAGTCGGGAGAAGAGCTGGGCTGCATTTCCTCCTGAGTTACTCTCTTTAATGGTACCGGTAAGAGGGCTTTTCCCTCCAGCCGAAAGCCTGCCGGAGTTCGCACACGTTGTCCCTGCAAGCAGTCCCGGCGCAAATATCAGCTTGTTGTTTTTACCCAGGGCATGACAGGTGGGTTTCACTTCGTCGGCTACTATAGTTGATGTAAGACCTCTGCCTCCAAGCTTTCGCCATTTCTCGGGCACTTCCTCAGAAGTGGTCGCCAGGGTTGCCATGTTCACGCGATAGATTTTCTCTGCCATATTCTTTCCTCCTTTTGTTTTCCTCGACCTACCAAAACCACGTCGGGCTGCCACCTCCGCGTGGGTAGGCTATTTTTCTTTCAGTTTCTTTGCCGCTTCCCACATCTCGCCAAATGCCTTTTCAGTCTTCTCGCCCATAACCTGCCATCTGATATGCTCCCTCTCTTCATGGTTCTACTGCTGAATCTTAGGTGCATCGTCCGCGTAAGAAAACTTCCTTTGTTCTTGTCGAAAATGATTGGCGACTGACTTCACAGTTACGTCAAGGGGTTGCTAAATATGTGCCAATGGCGAGCCTGGGAATTATCACACTGTCAACTATCTATTATTTCAAAACTTGTGATGAATGAAGGAAGCTGTCAACCAAGAGTTCAGGTCAGATTATGTGCCTATATATGGGCAGAAAGACCTTATTTGGGCATTATTTGGAGGGATGATTGATACCTAATTTCTTCATTTTTGCCTGGAGGGTTGTTCTTTTCATGCCGAGAACCTCGGCAGCACCGCCTGGTCCGGCGAGGCGCCAACCGGTTTTCTCCAGCACGGCCACCAGATGCATGCGCTCCACGTCGTGGAGGTTATCCGTGGTGTTGGTTTCTGTGGATGATGATTTAGGCACAGCGATGTCCAGGGTTTTGCCCCCGCTCAAAATCATGGCATGTTCGATCACGTTCCTTAACTCTCTTACGTTACCAGGCCAGGAATAAGATTGGAGGGCTTGCATGGTCTTCTTAGGGATGCTTTCTATTTCTTTCCCCATCTTCTTCTGAAATTCCTTGACAGCCCCCCGGACCAGGAGAGGGATATCTTCAGGACGCTTCCGGAGGGGTGGCATCATAATGGGAAACACATTCAGCCGGTAAAAGAGATCCTGTCTGAATTTACCATCTTTTACTTCTTGCTCAATGTCCCGGTTGGTGGCGGCAATAATGCGGACGTTAACGTGCATAGGTCTTGTGGAACCCAACCGCTCGAACGTGCCATCCTCAAGGACCCGGAGCAGCTTGCTCTGCAGATCAAGGGGAAGCTCTCCTATCTCATCGAGAAAAAGGGTTGACCCGTCGGCAACCTCGAAGCGACCGATCATCTTGGTCATGGCGCCAGTGTAAGCGCCTTTCTCGCGGCCGAAGAGCTCACTTTCGATCAGCGTGGGCGGGAGGGATGCGCAGTTGACTGTGACAAGGGGCCGATCCTTGCGCAGACTCATGCCGTGGATTGCCCTGGCCAACAGGTCCTTTCCCGTACCGGTTTCTCCCAGGAGTAGAACTGTTGAGTCTGTTTTGGCAACCTGCCCCGCCTGGCTCAGGACCTTCTTCATTGAAACGCTTTGCCCCACGATGTCCTTATGCTCAACCAGGAGTTTTATCTCCTCCTGGAGATAAATATTCTCTCGCTCGAGTCGTTCTTTGAGTCGAGCAATCTCCTGGATGTGCTCACGGAGTTGGTCATCCATTCGTTTGCGTTCAAGGGCGTTGGCAAATACCTGTGCGATAAGTTTGAACCCCATCACGACCGTCTCCGGCCAGTTTCTCTCTTCGCTAAGCACAGCGAAGGTCAGCAGGCCAAATACCGGTCCTTCTCCCACTGATAACGGAACGTACACGCCGGATTTGGTGCTGTACGCGCGGAAGTTTTCTCTGTCCCGGCTTGCTTCTTGAGGGAGATCAGTTATTTTCGAAATAGCGACCGTTTCCCCGCCGAGGATCTTCTGTGCTGTCCATGGGAAAAAATCCCGTGCATTCATCCGGTCCGGAGGTGTTGTAATGCCCTGAGGCTGATAGAGATGTGTCAGAAGCAGCATCCCGGGGTCTTCCTCGCTCACCTGCCAGAGAGTGGCGCGGTCAATATCGAGGAGTTCGCAGATGCGGTGGTTGGTATCTTCAATCTCGCTCTCTATACGGTCAGAGGGAAGGTTGACAAAACGGGCAGAAATGTCGGCCAGGAGTGTCTCAAACCTCACTCGCTCTTCCAACGCCAGCTCGGCCAGCTTGCGCTCGGTGATGTTTTCCACCACGGAGATGAAGTGCAGGGGTTCGCCTGAGGAGTCCCTCACAAGCGAGACGGTCAGGTTGGTCCAAACCAGGGAGCGGTCCTTGCGGTAGTATCGTTTCTCCATTGAGTAGGTTTTGATCTCACCGGACAGGACCTGGCGGACATATTCCAGATCGGTCTCCAGGTCATCGGGGTGGGTGATATCCTGAAAGGTCATCCGTAGCAGGTTCTCGCGCGGATAGCCGACGATAGTGCAGAGCTTGTCGTTGACCCGCAGCCAGCTTCCGTCTATCCCGACATGGGCGATCCCGACCGCCGCCTGGTCGAAGGTAGCGCGGTTGACTTCCTCACTCTCCCGCAACTGCTGGTTTGAGCGTTTCCTGGCAATCGCATTGGCAAAGATTTGGCCAACGAGTTGCATCCGCTTCACCAACTCGTCCGGCCAGTCTCGTTCCGACCGTGAGGTATTCAAGCCCAGGACGCCAAGGGCGGGCTCGCCTCCCACCGAGAGCGGGAGGCTCAAATTCGACTTAATGTCTAATTGGCGACAGATTTCCCGGTCGTTGGCAGCTTCTGCTGGCAGTTCCTCCAGCGAAGAAATGGCAACGATGTGACCGGCCCGCATTTGTTGTTGGAACCAGGGAAAGAGCTCCAGAGAGTTACTCTGCTCGGTAAGCTGCTGGCCTTCCCGAGCACTGTAGTAGTGGGTGAGGGCGAAGAAACCTTGGCCCTCACCCGACCATTGCCAAAACGCGGCCACATCGAGGTCGAGCAGCTCGCAGATGCGGCGCTCGGCATCCATGATCTCGCTGTCAACATCTTGGGCAGGCACATTGACAAAACGCGAAGAAATATCGGCAAGCAATGTTTCAAACTTGAGACGTTCCTTCAATTGCTCTTCTGATGTAGTCTGCTTTTTATATGTCTTTTCTACTCTTTTCATCCATTTTTTCTCGTTATCCAGTAGTTCCTTTCGGATCCTTTCTCAGCAGGTCCTTTCAGGTGGTATAGTTATTTTACATGGAATATTGAAAAAATCAACATGACGGAATCGGCAAGTGGCCTTTCTTGGCGCTTGGCTGCATGGCCAAGAACATTGGGGATCTTCAGTGGGCCTTAAAGCCCCTGGCCCCAGCGGTATTGCCAGACAATTCCAAGCAGGTCATACTGGGTCCCTGCACTGGTGTGTACGCTGGTGCTGCCGTAAAGCTTGATCGAGTTGTTCCGGTTGACGGGTATTGCAAGGGTTGCACCCAGTCGGGAATTGCTATAGAACGTATCGGTCCGTTCACTATCGATTGTCGTGCGCCCACCATAATCGTAGGTCCAGCTCAGGGCAGCCCACATTCCTCGGCCTATGTTGTAGGTGGCATGGGCCTGCGTGGTCAGGAGAGGGTCCTGCTTGAGTGTCGTGTTTCCGAAATAGTCGTCGTTCTTGGTGAAAAAATACGCACCTGCCGACAGCTCCAGGGTAAAATCACCCCACGCCTTTGAGATTCCCACGTCGGGCTTGAAGAACCAGCGGTTATTACCGAGGTTCACAAGTTTTTCTTTATCATACTGTCCTAGGGGGGCGGATACCTGAACACTGGCACCGATAATTATATCCTGCTTGTAGTTGGCAAATTCTTCCACCGACAACGCGGGGGCGCCATAGAAATTGACCGAGAAATGAAAGAGTGGGTCATGAAACCCGGAAACGATACGCTCTCGCGGTTGACCCGCAACCGTTGCGGTTCCTGAAAGCCCGGAATAAGGGAGTATGGCATCGAACTTCCCTGATTTGCCCCACACATCCAGTGAACGGGCATACGCCAGGATTCCGGTATTCATCGTGAGCTGTGCGTCTTTGATCGGGGATGAGCCTGGCGTTGATAAGCCGCCATCCGTATAGGCATAACCCCCGAGCAGGAAATTCATTCCCACCGGAGTATTAACGTACGCTCTCGGTTCGATCTCACCGGCATGTGCTTGCATGGCCGCTAACAAAAGCACAATCATAGCTAGTATCGCGCATGGACGCTTGATCAAATCACGATAAGCTCGCAGTATGGGTCGAGCGATAGCAACACGAAAAAAACACCAATCCGGTATTTTCCAATTTAGACTCATCATTATAAAATTCCTTGTGATGCCTGACCATATAATTAAATAGTTATACAGATATTAGCAATGTACGAAGTGTAAATCATCCATAGAAAGTTACATTGTCAGGCGCAGAGTCAGTTAGTTTGTTACAGGGGAAACGATAAGGAGGGCCTTGGGCCACCTCTCTTTTTCTGGGTACCAGGTACCATGAGAATAAGTCTGTCAAATCATGCCCATCACTTTTGGCGATTTCAGTTTTATTTCAGTTCTAACATTTCTTTGAACCCCATATTACAAACACCTCATACTGGTTCAAATTTCGCGTTCGCCCTGGGCAGACTTGCGAGAATCCTATCGAGTTATATTGAGGGTTGTGCCTAAACTGCGCGCATGACTTCAGCAAAATATCACATCCATGCCAACTCTTGCCAACTTGCCCTTAACCTTCCGACTATTACTGTTATAACTAGTATTTCTAAGAGCTTATGGGATACGCCGAAAATCCCATGTTTTGCTCTTAAAATCCCTCGGGGGCTCCACTGTATGTCAGTGAGTTTTCCCATAAAAAACGAGGGCCACTTCAGCGAATGTTTGTAGTAAGTAAATATAAGACAAGGGTGTTTCTTTCTCAGGTGCCAGGAAGTCCACAAATATGACATGAGAAGAGTTTGACGACCTATTAAAGGCTGATCAACGTCAGGAGGCCCGGAGAAATCCGGGGTTTTCATTCAGCTTCTTCTTGGGTGTTAGGAATACTGTTAGGAAATTAGTTTCTACTTCTATAACTAACGCATCACACTTTTATAAGGCACTGATTATCTTATAGAAATTAAGCGCGCCCGGCGCGATTTGAACGCGCGACCTTTGGCTCCGGAGGCCAACACTCTATCCAGCTGAGCTACGGGCGCATTGAGTTAAAGAATATACCACATCCCCGCCAAAGGTGAAAAGAACAAAGTCATCTATGTTGATGAGAACGCGTTAATGTGGCATTGGGATAACGGGGGTTGATCTTCTCCGGAACCCTTAAATCCTCGAACCCTTAGCCCCTTCTCTTTGGCCCCTCGACCCCTTGATTCCTCTATTCGTTGGCTCTATAAGCTGATTGAATTGCCTTGACGAAGTGGCCTGATATTCGGGCGACCGGACAGAGTCAGTTCGGAAAGGATCTCGTGGAGGAAAATAGGCTTCATGTGGGTTATAAAGACCTTTTTGTGGCCCAGGCCAAAACGATCCAGGCACTGAACAAGTGTGGACAAGGTCATATGTCCAGATCTCGCTGCCAGCTTCTCCAGCCTGTTCGGAAAAGAAACATCGGTGATAATGAACTCGATGCCCTGTTCCTCCCTCGCAATTTCCCAGAATCTCTCTGTTGTCCCTGTGTCAGCAGTATACATAAAACCCTTATCTCCTTCCTTTACTATATAACCGACACAGGCTACTGTATGAGAAACCGGGATGGGCCGAATACTGAACCCTCCGATCAGGGAAGCCCTTTCTGCTTCAACCTCCCGAAGCTTCATTATGGCTCTCCGTTCCGAAGGAATGGCAGTAAAATCGGGCCAGATAAGGTCGTTGAATAAGTTGTCGGTTATGCTTGTCAGTATCTCGGCTGTGCTGATGAGCTCAAAACTGTATG